>Ga0129307_1000136_pt1 | contig 123803 bp, 97 predicted proteins | sample P1105metagenome_FD_94437 | JGI IMG/M metagenome (GOLD analysis project Ga0129307, IMG submission 94437) | Capybara group fecal microbial communities from Wisconsin, USA - P1105 metagenome | ecosystem: Host-associated > Mammals > Digestive system > Large intestine > Fecal | place: USA: Wisconsin... | reverse complement strand
GACGACGTTGTCCGCCGTGTCGTCGGCAACAACTTTGTCGATGCCTCCCTGTATCTCCCCTTCTCCCCTGAAGACGTCGGCATCAATGAGATGGTCTATCTCCCTGTGCTCCGTCAGGTGATTGAGGAGTCCACTGAGGATACGCTGCGTGAGAATCTGCACGCCAATCTCTCCCGCCTGATGCCCAAGCACATCATTCCGGATGACATGGTGGCTTCCGTGTCCTATATGGTCGGCCTGCCCTACGGCATCGGCCTGACCGACGACATCGACCACCTCGGCAACCGCCGCCTGCGTTCAGTCGGCGAACTGCTTCAGAACCAGATCCGCATCGGCATGAGCCGTCTGGAGCGTGTGGTTCGTGAGCGCATGGCCATTCAGGATGCTGTGGATGTTCGTCCCGGCGATCTGATCAACATCCGTCCTGTGAGCGCTGCCATCAAGGAATTCTTTGGTTCTTCGCAGCTCTCCCAGTTCATGGACCAGCCCAACCCGCTCGCCGAACTCACACACAAGCGCCGTCTGAGTGCTCTGGGCCCCGGCGGTCTGAACCGCGACCGCGCTTCATTCGAAGTGCGCGACGTGCATTACAGCCACTATGCCCGTATCTGCCCCATTGAAACGCCTGAAGGTCCGAACATCGGTCTGATCGGTTCTCTGGCAAGCTATGCGCGCATCAATCAGTACGGCTTCATCGAAGCTCCTTACCGCAAGGTCGACAAAGCAAACTGCCGCGTCACCAATGAAATTGTCTACATGACCGCCGACCAGGAAGATCAGTACAAGATCGGCACGGCTCATGAGCCGCTGACTGCTGACGGTCATTTCAAGAATGACATGATCATGGTCCGCGACCGGGCTGACATCATTCAGGTGCCGTCCAATGCTGTGGACTACATCGACGTGTCTCCGCGTCAGGTCGTTTCCGTCGCTACGGCCATGGTTCCCTTCCTTGAAAACGACGACGCTACCCGTGCTCTGATGGGTTCCAACATGCAGCGTCAGGCCGTGCCGCTCCTGGTTCCTGAAGCACCCATTGTCGGCACCGGCATGGAATACCGCGCCGGACACGACTCCGGTGTCTGCATTCTGGCCAAGGAAGACGGCGTGGTGGAAAAGGTGGATGGCGATCACATTGTCATCCGCGATGACATCGGCGAACGCCATGTCTATCGTCTGAGCAAGTTTGCCCGTTCCAACCAGGGCACCTGCATCAACCAGCGTCCGGTCGTCAGTGCCGGCCAGAAAATTGACAAGGGTGATCTTCTCGCCGATGGTCCCAGCACAGAGAAGGGCGAAATCGGCCTCGGCCGCAATGCCCTGATCGGTTTCATGACCTGGGAAGGCTACAACTACGAAGACGCTGTCCTGCTCAATGAAAAACTCGTGAAGGAAGATATTTACACTTCCATTCATATCGAATCCCAGGAATCCGAAGCCCGTGAAACCAAGCAGGGACCTGAAGAAATCACACGCGACATTCCCAATGTCGGTGATGACGCCATCAAGGATCTCGACGAGGACGGCATTATCCGCATCGGTGCCGAAGTGCATCCCGGTGACATTCTCGTCGGCAAGGTTTCTCCCAAGGGCGAAACCGACCTCACCGCTGAAGACCGTCTGCTCCGCGCCATCTTCGGTGAAAAGTCCCGTGAGGTCCGCGACACCTCCCTGCGTGTTCCCCATGGTGAGGGCGGCATCGTCGTCGATGTCAAGATCTTCACCCGCGAGAACCGCGACGAACTCGCTCCCGGCGTCAACAAGATGGTCCGCGTCTACATCGCCCAGAAGCGTAAGATTCAGGTCGGCGACAAGATGGCAGGCCGTCACGGCAACAAAGGTGTTGTCTCCCGCATTCTGCGTGAAGAGGACATGCCGTTCCTGCCCGACGGAACGCCGCTGCAGATCGTTCTCAACCCCATGGGCGTGCCGTCCCGTATGAACATCGGCCAGGTGCTCGAAGTGCACCTTGGCATGGCGGCCAGAGCCCTCGGCTGGCACATTGCTACGCCTGTCTTTGACGGCGCCAACTATGATGAAATCATGGAATGCCTGCGCAAGGCCGGCATGGATGAGGACGGAAAGTTCACAGTCTATGACGGACGCACCGGTGATCCTTTTGAACACAGAGTCACCGTCGGCATCATGTACTTCCTCAAACTGCACCACCTGGTGGACGACAAGATGCATGCACGTTCCACCGGTCCCTACTCTCTCGTCACGCAGCAGCCTCTGGGCGGCAAGGCCCAGTTCGGCGGCCAGCGTTTCGGCGAAATGGAAGTCTGGGCACTGGAAGCCTATGGTGCTGCCAACACCCTGCAGGAAATCCTCACATTCAAGTCTGACGATACCGTCGGCCGTGTAAAGACCTACGAAGCCATCGTCAAGGGCCAGAATATTCCTGCTCCCGGCGTTCCTGAGTCTTTCAAAGTGCTTGTCAAGGAACTGCAGTCTCTCTGTCTTGATATTACAGTGCTTGATGCTGATAAGAATGTCATCGAGATTCCTGAACTGGATCCTGAAGACACCGTATCCACTGAGCCTGTGATGCAGGAAGACCAGCAAACGCCCGCTGAACCTGAACCCATCGATATGCCTCCTGTCAATGATGACTATGACGACATCCTCGATAAGCAGTATACGCAGGATGACTTTGAACTCGATGACCTCGAGGAAGATGAGGAGGATCCCAACGCAATTCACCTCGACCTGGATTTTGATGACCTCGGTTCAGATGAGTAACCCAAGAGCCTTCATTGGTATGAGAAGGGAGCGTGACCCCTTTTGTTTGAACTGACCAACCTTGATGCAATTCAGATTGGCATGGCTTCGCCTGAGAAGATCCGTGAATGGTCACACGGCGAAGTGACGAAACCCGAAACCATTAACTACCGTACGCTTCGTCCTGAAAGAGACGGCCTCTACTGTGAACGCATTTTCGGACCGACCAAAGACTGGGAATGCGCCTGCGGCAAGTACAAGCGTGTGAAATATAAGGATAAGGACAAGGTCTGTGACAAGTGCGGCGTACAGGTTACCCGCGCCAAGGCACGCCGCGAGCGTATGGGTCACATTGAACTGGCCACTCCTGTTTCCCACATCTGGTATTTCAAGGGCATTCCCAGCCGTATGGGTCTGCTCCTGGATATCAGCCCCCGCACACTGGAAAAGGTTCTGTACTTTGTCAATTTCATCGTACTCGATCCCGGCAATCAGGATCCTGCTATGGGCCCGACCACCGGTCTGAAACTGTATGATCTGATTGATGACGCAAAGTATCATGAAGTGGAGGCACGCTGCGGCCGCGGTTCCTTTGTGGCCAAGATGGGTGCTGAAGCTGTTCTTGATATGCTGCGCGGTCTGGATCTGGATGCGCTCTCTGCCTCCCTCAAGGAGCAGATTGCCCAGCTCGATAAGGGCCGCAACGGCCAGATCCGCGAAACTGAAAGCCAGAAGCGTTCCCGGGCCATCAAGCGTCTGGAAGTCGTTGAGAGCTTCCGTACTTCCGGGAACAAGCCTGAATGGATGATCCTCACGGTCGTTCCGGTCATTCCGCCGGACCTCCGCCCGATGGTTCAGCTCGAAGGCGGACGTTTTGCCACCTCTGACCTGAATGATCTCTATCGCCGTGTTATCAACCGCAACAACCGTCTCAAGCGCCTGCTCGATCTCGGAGCCCCGGACATCATCGTGCGCAATGAAAAGCGCATGCTGCAGGAGTCCGTTGACGCCCTGATCGACAACGGCCGCCGCGGACGTCCCGTGACCGGCCCCGGCAACCGTGCCCTGAAGTCTCTGAGCGATCTTCTCCGCGGCAAGCAGGGACGTTTCCGTCAGAACCTCCTGGGCAAGCGTGTTGACTATTCCGGACGAAGCGTTATCGTTGTCGGTCCTGAACTCAAGCTGCATCAGTGCGGCCTGCCCAAGGACATGGCACTGGAACTCTTCAAGCCCTTTGTCATGGAACGCCTCGTCGCCGAAAAGATTGCCACCAACGTCAAGGCCGCCAAGCGCAAGGTTGAAAAGGCCAGCCCTGAGATCTGGGATATCCTCGAAGAAGTCATTCGCGATCATCCCGTTCTCCTCAACCGCGCACCGACCCTGCACCGTCTGGGCATTCAGGCCTTTGAACCCGTGCTGGTCGAAGGCAAGGCCATCAAGCTGCATCCTCTGGCATGTACCGCTTTCAACGCCGACTTTGACGGCGACCAGGTGGCTGTCCATGTCCCGCTCTCTCTGGAAGCTCAGGCTGAGGCCCGTTTCCTGATGCTGGGACACAACAACATTCTCAAGCCACAGGACGGCAAGCCTGTCATCCAGCCCTCTCAGGACATGGTGATTGGCTGCTACTACCTGACCATGGTCGATGAAAATGACCCGCGCAAGGGCCGCATCTTCCGTGACCAGGATGAAGCCGAAATGGCCTATTTCAACCGTGAGATTTCTCTGCAGACCCCCATCAAGGTCCGCATTGAACGCAGCTTTACTCCCAGGGATGCCGACGGCAATCCCCTGAAGGATGAAAACGGCCACATCATTGTTGAGAACGGCCAGAAGATCATCGACTGCACGCTGGGCAAGCTCATCTTCAACAATGCGCTGCCCCAGAACATGGGCTTCAAGCCCCGTGAGTGCCTCGATGACATGTTTGCCCTCGAAATCGACAGCCAGGTCGGCAAGAAGCAGCTCGCCAACATCGTTGACATGTGCTTCAACTCCCAGGGCGAACACAAGTGCGCCATCGTCCTTGACCGCATCAAGGCGCTGGGCTACAAGTATTCCACACGTTCGGCTGTCACCGTTTCCGTCGGCGACATCAAGGTGCCTTCCACCAAGAAGGCCATGCTTGCCGAATACGACCAGAAGGTTGAGGCTGTGAACGACCTGTTTGCCAACGGTCTCATGAGCGAAGATGAACGCTACAACAAGGTCATCGAGCTCTGGGGCGAATGCACGGCAAGTCTTCGTGAGCAGATCCTCCCCAACCTCGAACAGTTCAACCCGATCCGCATGATGACGGACTCCGGTGCCCGAGGCAGTGCGGCGCAGGTTTCCCAGCTTGCCGGCATGCGCGGCCTGATGGCCTCTCCTTCCGGCAAAACCGTGGAACTTCCTATTCGCGCCAACTTCCGCGAAGGCCTTAACGTGCTTGAATTCTTCCTGTCCTCTCACGGCAGCCGCAAAGCTCTTTCCGATACCGCTCTGCGTACTGCTGACTCTGGTTACCTCACCCGCCGTCTGGTCGATGTTTCCCAGGAAGTCATCGTCCGCGAAGAAGACTGCTTCGCCACCAGAAATGAAAAGGTCCGCGGTATCCAGGTGTCCGAGCTCATGGCAGGCATTCAGCCTGTTGAATCCCTCGAAGAGCGTCTGCGTGGACGCACCTCTGCCGAGGATATCCTCGATCCCGAAACCGGTGAAATCCTTGTTCATCTCAATGAAGCCATCGATGCGAAAAAGGCCAAGCTCGTCGCCAGCCGCGGCGTGAAAAAGGCCATGGTGCGCTCCGTGCTCACCTGCCGCTGCGAAAACGGCGTCTGCGCACGCTGCTACGGCATGAACATGGCACACGGCGGCAAGGTGGATATCGGTGAGGCTGTCGGCATCATTGCTGCTCAGGCCATCGGCGAACCCGGCACACAGCTGACCATGCGTAACTTCCACTCCGGAGGCGTTGCCGGCCAGGAAGATATTACACAGGGTCTGCCCCGCGTTGAGGAACTCTTCGAAGCCAGAAAGCCCAAGCATGAAGCTGTCCTGACCGAGATCAGCGGCACGGTTTCCCTCGCAGAGACCAAGAACAAGAAAATGATTCAGGTCACCAGCGATAACAATGCCAATGACACCCGTTCCTACCAGATCACCTACGGCAGCCGCCTGAAAGTCAAGGTCGGCGATCATGTCGAAGCCGGTGACATGCTGGTAGAAGGCGCCATCAACCCGCATGACCTCATGCGTATTCTGGGCGTCAAGGCTGTCCAGGATTATCTGCTGAAGGAAGTTCTCTCCGTCTATCGCTCCCAGGGCGTTGCCGTGGGCGATAAGCACATCGAGGTCATCATTCATCAGATGCTCCGCAAAGTCCGTATTGAAGATGCTGGCGAAACCAACCTGCTGCCCGGTTCCATGGTCGATATCTTCCAGTTTGAAAGTGCCAACCGTGAAGCCATCGCAGCGGACAAGCGTCCCGCCGCCGCCAAGCGCGTCCTGCTTGGTATTACCAAGGCTTCTCTTGCTACCGAGAGCTTCCTCGCTGCCGCTTCCTTCCAGGAGACCACGCGTGTTCTCACCGAATCCGCTATCCGCGGCAAGGTGGACCCGCTCATGGGCCTGAAGGAAAACGTCATTATCGGCAAGCTTATCCCTGCCGGCACCGGCCTGAAACGCTATTCCGGCATTGAAATTCACGAGAGCAGCTATTAAGAGCAATTCAGGGAGGAGCTTCAAAAAGCTCCTCCCTTTTTCATTGACAGTATGAATCATATTGTTTTCATCGGCATGCCCGGCTGCGGCAAGTCCACGATCGCTCGTGCGCTCACCTCCCGCATCCCCTTCCGCTATGTGGACGGCGATGCGGAGATTGAGAGACGGACCCGCGAGCCGCTCTCTGCGACGCTTTCCCGCCTCGGTGCGGACGGGTTCCTGCGCCTTGAGGAAGAGACCATTCTCTCTCTCCCTCTTGAAGGCACGGTCTTTGCCCCGGGCGGAAGCGCCGTGTACAGTGCTCGGGCCATGGCGCATATGAAACAGGATGCGCTGACCGTCTATCTCAGGGTGCCCCTCGAAACGCTGGAAAAGCGCGTCGGGCCGCTGGACACACGCGGTGTTGTCATTCGCAGCGGAAGGTCATTTGCTGACCTGTACTGTGAACGTGCGCCGCTCTATATGCGCTATGCCGATCTGACCCTTGAAACGAAGGACCTCACAGTGGATGAGGTGCTTGAACAACTTCTTCCCCATCTTGAATCCCTGGGGATTGCAAGGAGCTGAATTATGTCTTCTTCCTATGATGCCGGTCATATCCAGGTTCTCGAAGGCCTTGAAGCCGTCCGCATGCGGCCGGGCATGTATATCGGGACCACATCAACCCGAGGACTTCATCATCTGCTCTGGGAGATTGTCGACAACGCGGTCGATGAAGCCAGCAACGGCTACGCGACCGAAGTGATGGTCACCCTGCATGCCGACGGTTCCGCTTCCGTGTATGACAACGGCCGCGGTGTGCCGGTTGATATTCATCCGACACTCGGCATTTCCGGTGTGGAAGTCATCTATACAAAGCTGCACGCCGGCGGCAAGTTCAACAATGAAAACTATGCCTATTCCGGCGGTCTGCACGGAGTTGGCGCCTCCGTGGTCAACGCATTGTCCACCTGGCTGACGGTCGATGTCTTCCTGAACTGGACCCACTATTTTATGCGCTTTACCTCGACCGTGGATCCCAAAACCCATAAGATTCATGCCGGCATCCCGGACGGGCCGCTCCAGACGCTGGGCAATACGCGCAAACGCGGCACACTGGTCCGCTTTATGCCCGATCCCACGATCTTTGAGGACGTCAATTTCAATGCGGAAACCGTTGCACGGCGTCTGCAGGAGATTGCGTACCTCAACCGCGGGCTCAAAATCACCCTGAAGGATGAACGCACCAGCGATCCCCAGAAAAAGGAACGTGTCTTCCATTTTCTCGGCGGCATTATGGACTATGTGCGCTACCTGAATGCGGACAAGACCGTGCTGGCCGATGATGTCATCTATCTTGAGGATACACGGGACGACGTGATCTGCCGCGCTGCCGTACAGTACAATGACGGCTATACCGAGTCCCTCTTCTCCTATGTCAACAACATTCCCACCCCTGAAGGCGGCACCCACGAGACAGGCTTTAAGTCTGCCTTTACCAAGGTGCTCAACGATTATGCGCGGCGCATCGGCGTGCTCAAGGAAAAGGATTCCAATCTCGGCGGCGAGGATTTCCGTGAAGGCCTGACCTGCGTTCTGACGGTCATGGTCAAGAATCCCCAGTTCGAGGGCCAGACCAAAGGACGTCTTGGCAACAGTGAGGTCCGCCCCATTGTGGAAAGCCTGATTTCCGAAAAGCTCATCGACTGGCTCGACAACCTCAAGAATGCCGACCTTGCCGGCAAGATTGTGGCCAAGGCCGTCAAGGCAGCTGCTGTGCGTGAAGCCGCGCGCAAGACCCGCGACAATGCGCGCAAGACAAATTCTCTCGATGCTGCTCCCCTCGTGGGCAAGCTGGCCGCAGCGCGCGGGCATCATCCGGAAGACAATGAACTGTTCATCGTCGAGGGTGATTCCGCAGGCGGCAGTGCCAAACAGGGCAGGGACAGCCGTTTCCAGGCGATTCTCCCGCTTCGCGGAAAGCCGCTCAACGCGGAGAAAAAGCGTCTGGACCAGGTCCTGAGCAATGAGGAATTCCGTTCCCTGATCACGGCCCTGGGCACATCGATTGATGAGTCCTTTACGCTCTCCTCGCTCAAGTATCACAAGGTCATTATCCTCTCGGATGCTGACCAGGACGGCGCGCATATCCGGGCCATCCTGCTGACCTTCTTCTTCCGGTACATGAAGGACCTGATCACTGCCGGTCATGTCTACATCGGCATGCCTCCGCTCTACCGCATACAGAAGGGCAGCAATATCTGGTATGCCTATGACGATAAGGAACTGGATAAATTCACGCGCAAAGCCGGCAAGGGGTATACCCTGCAGCGCTACAAGGGTCTTGGTGAAATGAACCCGGAGCAGCTCTGGGAAACCACCATGGATCCCTCCCAGCGCAAGCTCACTCAGGTCACCATCGACGATGCAGCCCAGGCCGACCGTCTGGTTACGATCCTCATGGGCGACAAGGTCGAACCGCGGCGTCTGTATATCCAGGAGCATGCCGATTTCAACCGGCATGATGATTTTGAACTGCCGCCGAGTCAGTCTGCGGTCGGAGGTGCCTGAACATGCCAAAAAAGAAAGCCCCGGAGAAACCCATTGCCAAGGATGATCCGAGCCGCATCCTTCCCATGACCATGGAAGAGGTCATGCACAATTCCATGATCCCCTATGCCGAGCATGTCATTCTCGAGCGTGCACTTCCCCGCGTGGAGGACGGCCTGAAACCGGTCCAGCGCCGCATTCTCTACACCATGATGGAACTGGGCACAACCCCCGACAAACCGCACAGGAAGTGTGCGCGTATTGTCGGCGACTGCCTGGGCAAATATCACCCTCACGGTGATTCCTCGGTCTATGACGCGCTGGTGCGCATGGCGCAGGATTTCACCATGCGCGGGCCCATGGTCGACGGCCACGGCAATTTCGGCTCCATTGACGGCGACAGTGCAGCCGCCATGCGATACACCGAAGCCCGCATGACGAATCTTGCCCTGCAGATGCTCAGGGATATTGAGAAGGACACGGTCTCCTTCTCCCTGAACTTTGATGACTCACTCAAGGAACCCGATGTGCTTCCTGCCCGTTTCCCGAACCTTCTGGTCAACGGTGCCAGCGGCATTGCGGTTGGCCTGGCCACCAATATTCCGCCGCACAATCTCAGGGAATCCATCAATGGCACCATCGCCATGATTGACAATCCGGACATTTCCCTCGACGATCTGATGAAGATTATCCCGGGCCCGGACTTTCCGACCGGCGGCGTGCTGGTGGACAATGAAGAGATTCGCCTGGGCTATGAGACCGGACGCTCCAAGCTCTCCGTGCGCGCACGCCTGCACATTGAGGACGGGACCAACGGCCGCAAGCTGATTGTCATCACGGAAATCCCCTATCAGGTCAACAAGGCCCAGATGCTTTCCAAGATCCAGCAGCTCTCGGAGGAAAAGAAGCAGCAGCTCAGCGGCATCTATGAAATCCGCGATGAATCCGACCGCACGGGTCTGCGGGCCGTCATTGAGCTCAAGCGCGACGTCGATCCCCAGAAGATCCTCGCCTATCTGTACAAGTATTCGGACCTGCAGGTCACCTTCGGCGTCAACCTGGTCGCCATCGCAGACGGCAAACCGGTGCAGATGAGTCTCAAATCCATGATTTCCTACTTCATCAAGCATCAGAAGGACGTCGTGACCCGCCGCACCCGCTACGAACTGCATCAGGCAGAGGCCCGGGCTCATATTCTCGAAGGCCTCATGATTGCCGTTGACAATCTTGACGAGGTCATCCGCCTCATCCGCGCCTCAAAAACACCCAAAGAAGCACGCGAAGCCCTGATGGCCGCGTTCGACCTTGATGAAGCCCAGGCACAGGCCATCCTCGACATGCGCCTGCAGCGCCTGACCAATCTGGAAATCCTTGCCCTGCGCAAGGAGTACGAAGAACTCCAGAAGCTGATCCACCGCCTCCAGGGCATTCTGAGCAGTGAAAAGAAGCTCATGAAGGTCATTCGTGATGAAATCCAGGAAATCAGTGAGCAGTTCGGTGATGACCGCCGCACCACCATTGAAGTCCAGGATGATGTCCAGATTGATCCGGCTGAGGAAAAAGCCCCCGCCGATGAAGTCGTGCTTGCCTTCACCCGCGCCGGCCAGCTCAAGCGGATGCAGCCGCAGCTGTACCGCCGCATCGGGCTGCCCACAAGCCAGGAAGACTATCGTGAATCACCGGTGTTCCTCTTCAACACCAAAACCGATGAGACACTGTATATCTTCACCAATCTCGGCAACTGTTTCACGCTCCGGGTCAATGCGATCAATGAATGCAAACCCCGCGACCGCGGCCAGCAGCTCGCCGGCATTCTTCAGGGCCTGGATGAGAAGGAAGTCCCTCTGTACATGATGTGTCTCCCGTCTGCATCCATCGCAGCCCAGCCTGACCTGGTCTTTGTCACGAAACAGGGCAAAATCAAGCGTGTGATCTGCGCGGATCTGGATATCCGTTCCAAAAAGTTCGCCTGCTTTGTCTGCAAGGGCGAAGACGAACTGGTGTCGGTCTTCCCGGCTGCAACGCGCGACGATCTCCTTCTTATTTCCCGCAAAGCCATGTCCATCCGCCTCAAGCTGGAGGATATTCCGATCCAGGGCCGCATTTCCGGCGGCGTGAACGGCATGCAGGTCGGCGTCGATGACCAGGTCATCTTTGCCTGCCAGCTCTTCTCTCCGTCCAGCATCATCCTGTTTACCGAACGCGGCTGGGGCAAGTGCATTCCGGATCTCGGATTTGAACCCCAGGGCCGCAGCGGCAAAGGCACACGCTGCTTTGCCATGGCCAAGACCGGCACAACCGGCCGCCAGATCGCCGGTGTATGCCAGGTGCCGGCCGGCCTCTGGAACCTGGTCATCCATCAGGCCAAGAGTCCCGCCTCGGTCATCCCGGTCTCTGAAGTCAGCATTCAGACGCTCTCCGGCAAAGGATTTATGGTGGTTGACGCACTCTTTGAAGACATCGTCACCTCCCTTGACCTCCAGAATGCAGCGTCTGCAAATCCGTAACTTGCACCATATGTTCAAACATGATAAGATAAATGGACGGGGGTGTTGACATGAACAGGACAGAATCCTACGCTTCTTTGGAAACACATACCATTTCCATGGATATGGTCCGCTCGACCATTGATGTTTACAGTTATGATACAGACACCATTCAGCTGCTTGTGTCCGGGGATGATGAATCCGTTTCCCTGATGCATCTGGAATGGAACAACGGCAAGCTGATGCTCTCCATGCCCATGCGCGACCGGGTGCCCAACCCCATCGCCGCAGCGTGGATGCAGATCGTTCTGCGCCTGCCCAGGGACTGGAAAGGTGCAATGACGCTCAAGAGTCAGTCCGGAAGTATTTCCGTCAACGGATACACCGGTACCGACTTTGTCGTGAGCACCACGTCGGGGCACATCCGTGCGGAAGATGTGGAATGCCTGACGGCCGATCTGCACTCGATCTCCGGCATTCTGCTCATGAAGAACTCGAGCTGTGAGACAGCCAAGCTCTCCACGGTATCCGGAAACATGCTGGGTGAAAACTTGAAGTGCCATACCGGCCGTCTTTCCACCGTGTCCGGCAGTACGGAGATCATTCTGACAGCGCCCTTCCAGCATCTGAGCGGAAACGCTGTATCCGGTGATACACATATTTCCGTTCCGCTTCGTCAGATCAATGCCACTTTTAAGAGTGTCACAGGGCGGATCCTGACCAACGGCATTTCCATTCAGGAAACAGGTCCTGAGCTTCACTTCAACAGTGTCACAGGAAATCTTGTAATTGAGGGCAATGATGCCCCGCAGGAGGTATAACATGGCCAGACGTAATGGTTTCTCAGGTTTCCCGGGCGGCGGCGCCAACATGCAGCAGCTGCTCAAACAGGCCCAGAAAATGCAGCAGCAGATGACAGATATGTCCGAGCAGCTGGACAATGCCGAGTTCGAGGCCACCAGCGGCGGCGGCATGGTCACCGTCAAAATTGCCGGCACGCATGAAGTCAAGAGCATTACCATCAATCCCCAGGTCGTTGACCCGGATGATGTGGAAATGCTGCAGGATCTCATTATGGCAGCATTCAATGAGGCCATCCGCAAGTGCACCGAAACCCGCGAGCAGAGCATGAACAGCCTGGCTCCCGGCATGGGCGGATTCGGGGGGCTCCTGTAACACATGGAGCAGCTCGAACCCATTTCCCGTATGGTGGCAGAGCTGTCGCACCTTCCGGGCATCGGGCAGAAGACGGCTCAGCGTCTCGCCTACCATATCGCCAGCATGCCGCTGGAGGACGTGCGCAATCTTGCCACCGCCTTATGGCAGGGACGCAAAAGCATCCGTTACTGCGAAGTATGCGGCAACTATACCGTCGCTGAGCAGTGCGATATCTGCAGCCGTTCGGAGCGGCACAACGGCCAGATCTGCGTTGTGCGGGATCCGCGGGATGTCATCGCCATGGAACGCATGCATGACTACCACGGACTGTATCATGTTCTGCACGGAACACTCTCCCCGCTCGACGGTATCGGCCCGGATGATATCCATATCAGGGAACTCATGGACCGCATTGAAAAAGAGCCGCCGGATGAAATCATCCTGGCGACCAGCCCGGATATTGAAGGCGAAGCGACGGCCACCTATCTCGCGCGTCTCATCAAGCCCAAGGGCATCCGTGTCACACGCATTGCACACGGTCTGCCGGTCGGACTGGATATCGAGTATGCCGATGAGGTCACGCTCTCCAAGGCCATGTCCGGAAGAACAGCCATGTAAACAAACCAGGGCAGATTCGCCCTGGTTTTTTGCTGTCTTTCGTTCTATTCTCTGCCCTGCAGATCATCGTCATTCCCTGCCGGCTCATCGGGCAGGTCATACTTCGGCTTCAGTCCTAGCTCGTGGAGCTTCTCGACAATCTCCATATCCCCTCTCCCGAGCTGTCGTGCAATGGCGTGCACGGTCCAGTTCTTCCCGTGCAGGGAGCGAAGCCAGTTGGTCTCCTTCGGATACCATGTGCGCCGGCGTACAGGAGGCTGCGGCTGTTTGACCGGTCTGGGACGCTCCGCCGGCTTTGGCGGAGCTGCCTCGGTCCTGTTCTGTGAAGTCAGGAGGATCCTCGCAGTCAGGACGGGCGTGAGGCCAAGCTTCCCGGCGATTTCTCCGGTTCTGCAGCCTGCCTTTCGCATGTTCATCACCTGCTCAATCACTGCCTGCGTGACGGAGGCCTCCGATACCTCCTGGTGCATCACCCATTTCCGGATGCCGTCCAGGAATCCTCTCCCATATGCTCTGGCCTTGGCATACCCCATGCCGTCGGTTTCTGCCACCTCTTCCACAGTCAGGGGGAGCGCCTGCTCCATGCTCTTCAGGGCCTGGTCTGAACACACGATGTAGGGAGGCAGTCCTGCGTTCGAGGCCAGAATGCCCCGGACAAGCACAAGCTGCCCAAACAGAGAACCGTCATCCCAGGCGTTCTGACTCCGCGATGCTGCCCGGACAGTCGGCCGCTGAGTTACCGGTACCGCCTGTGCGTTTTCCGGCCGGTATGCCGCCCCGCCGGGAGACATGCTGCCGGATTCCTTGCGCGGAAATGCTTTGCGCAGCATTTTCCTGCAGTTGGAACACTTTCCGCACCCCGGCATGCTCTTTTCGCCAAAGTAGCGGAGGATAAAATGCCTCAGGCAGCCTTTCGTCTGCGCATACCGCTGGGCTTCCCGGAAACGCCGGTATTCCATCTCTTTGATCAGCACACGTTCAGCCTCAGGGATGTCCGGGCTGGCCTCACTGTTGTCCAGCAGATATTCTCCCAGGCCGATATCCTGCTTCTGGAAGAGAAGAATGCATTTTGAATCCATCCCGTCCCTCCCGGCCCGTCCGGCCTCCTGATAGTAGCCTTCCATGGACAGGGGAAGATTGTAATGGATGACATAGCGCACATTGCTTTTATCAATGCCCATGCCGAACGCATTGGTTGCCACCATGATCTGTGCCTTATCAAACTGAAACAGATCCTGATTCTCCATGCGCTCCTCATCTGAAAGCCCTGCATGATATCGCGTTGCTTTCAGGCCTTCATTCCTGAGCAGATTGCACACGGACTCCACATTTTTTCTGCTCATGCAGTAGACAATGCCTGCCTGGTTTTTCATTTCCCTGCACAGGGAAATCAGCTCGCTGTCCCGGTCTTTGGGATGACGCACTTCAAAGAACAGATTGGGCCGGTCAAACCCGGTTGCTGTGATATACGGATGATCCAGATCCAGCAGACGGATGATATCCCGCCGGGCCTCCTCGGTGGCCGTGGCCGTAAAGGCACAGTAGTGCGGACGCTTTTTCAGGGAGTGCACAAACCCGGCAATCTTCTGATATTCCGGCCTGAATTCATGTCCCCAGTGGGAGACGCAGTGGGCTTCATCCACGGCAATCAGCGAAATATCCAGGCGGCTGGTCAGATACTGGAAGCCGGCTGTCCGAAGCCGCTCGGGGGCGACATAGATGATTTTATACGCACCGTTTGCTGCCCGCTCCATGGCCAGATGCATCTGTTTTTCCGTCAGCGACGCATTGAGATTCGCGGCCGGCACTCCGGCCGTCTTCAGGGCCATGACCTGGTCTTTCATCAGGGAAATCAGCGGGGAGATCACCAGGCAGGTGCCCGGAAGCATCAGCGCAGGAATCTGGTAGCACAGTGATTTCCCGGCACCCGTCGGCATGATCGCAAGGACATCCCGTTTCTCCAGAATTCGGTCGATCACATCCTCCTGCCCGGGACGGAAAGCATGATATCCGAAATAATGCCCGAGCGTTTCCAGTTTATCCAATCCATTTCCTGCCTTTCCGGAGACTGTATTCAGCATCCCTGCAGGAGGTCAGTTGGCCACCACCACGGATGCAAAGCGGAGAATGCGCTCCCCGCTGCGGTATCCGGACTGCACCACCTGATGAATGGACTGTTCCGGAAGGTCAATATCGGTAATATGGTACACGGCATTGTGAATCTTCGGGTCAAACGTCTCCCCGACACGCCCGTAGCGTTCAATCCCGTATGCCGCAAAAACGTCGGTCATCTGCCGGAGAATATTCTTCAGCCCTGCCAGGTGCGCATCCTCCGGATCACTGATGCCCTGGATGCCGTATTCGAGGCTGTCTGCCACCTCCATGAAGCGCAGAAGCGTCTCGCTTGTTCCCTGCGTATCCGGTACCTTTCTGTCCGGATTTCCATCAGCCACTTCTTTCTCTTCAAAGAGCAGGGAAATCTGTTTTTCCCTGTTCACACTCAGGTACAGGTCTGCCTCCTCATCCTCCGCAGGGTCTGGAATCGTCCATTGCCGGATCGGCCGGATGACCCCGTGCGGGTCTTCCTCAAGCAGCGCTATCCTGCGGCCAGGGTTCTCCGTGAGCAGTTCAGAGATGCTGATGGTAAACGGAATGGAGGACTCTTCGTCGATCGGCAGAATACTCTCCCCGCCCTGAAGAAAGAGACGATGCGGTGTCATGGAGTTGAGCAGCAGCAGTTCCCCGGTATGTTCCAGCAGGATCTGTGCATACCGTGCGGTCCCGCGAATAACAATCCTGTCCGTCTCTCCCGAGAGGTAACGGATCGCTTCACTCTCCCGCAGGCTCTGGAAATACATCTGCAGATACTCCCTGCATTCCCCGATTTCCCTCTGCGTACCAAGAAGGACGACAACAGGAGGCGTGGAAAGGACGTATTCCTGCGGTACGGTCTCCCGTGTCAGCAGAGCATCCGCCAGTCCCAGCATGCCCAGGGCGAGCGCTTTCCGCAGCCCGTCCCTGCGGGATGCGACCTTCTGCCGGCGCATCTCCATCACGCCCCCTGAAACTTCATACACAGTGCATGCGATTGTCTGCCCGGAGGAGCGGACAACCAGAATACTGCCTTCCAGGCTGTAGGTTGAACAGGCATAGATCGCCGCAGCAGTGGATTCCTCGACCATCCTCGCCAGCGGAATGCCCAGCTCTTCCGCCGTCTGATCGATCCGCATCCGCAGTTTCATTGGATAACTGTCCGGAATGCAAAGGACATACCCGTAAACCGGAATGCCCAGTTTGCGGACATCACTGTCCAGCCGCCTGAGCACCTCGCCCAGCCGTTCAGGATCTGCAAAAACCTTGCTTCGGTCCCATCCCGCCGCCAGATGGCAGCTGGCCAGAATCTCTGCCCTGCCCTCCCGGGGATCCCAGCGGAAAGCAATGCCCTCCTGGTTTCTTATATCAATACCCAGGCTTCCCCCGGGCTGTCGTTCAAGCTGCATATTTTTCCTCCAGAACTGTTGATTCGTGTTTCCTGCTTTGCAGATGTGCGCGTCATGCTTGACATCCCCGGACAAGAAGATACAATGTCATTATACATCTGTTCGAAAGGAAGCATGCCTCATGTCGATTCAAAAAAGCGTCTTTGGCAAAATGCCTGACGGCCGTGAAGTCGGCCTGTTCACCATGACCAATCATAGCGGTGCCTCGGTCACCATGACCAATTACGGTGCCATTGTGACTTCCATTATCGTGCCTGACCGCACCGGCGTCCTTGCGGATGTGGCTCTCGGCTTTGATACGCTTGACAAGTATCTTGCCTCGCACGGCTCCATGGGCGATACCATCGGCCGGTACGGCAACCGCATCGCAAACGGCCGCTTTACCCTGGACGGCACCACCTATCAGCTGAACCTGAACAACGGGAAGAACCATCTCCACGGCGGTCCCGAAGGCCTGAGCAAGAAACTCTGGGATGTTTCCACCGTTTCCGATGCCCACTGTGACGCTCTGGTTTTCCATTATGTCAGCCCCGACGGCGAGGAACACTATCCCGGCACACTGGATGTCACGGTCACCTACTCCTGGGACGATGACTGCAACCTCTCCATCCGCTACGAAGCGACCACGGACAAGGCCACGCTGTGCAACATGACCAACCATACCTACTTCAATCTGGCCGGCCATGAAACCGGCAGCATCCGCAATCAGAAGATCCGCATTGAAGCAGATGTCATTACCCCCGTTGACGAGGGCCTGATTCCGCTGGGCACCTATATGCCTGTTGCCGGAACGCCTCTTGACATGGACGGCACGCATACGATCGGCGAAGGTCTTGACCGCATCGAAGATTGTCCCCAGATGCAGCCTGCGGGCGGATATGATCACAACTTCGTCCTGCGCAAGGGTGAAGCCGTCGGTCTTGTGGCGACAGCATGCGACGAAAAGTCCGGCCGTAAAATGCTGGTCATCTCCGATCAGCCGGCCGTTCAGCTATACTCTGCCTGCACGACCAATCTGAGCGGTGGAAAAGGCGGCGTCCACTACGGCAACTTCAGCGGTTTCTGCCTTGAAACCCAGCACTGCCCGGACGATCCCAATCATCCGCAGTTCCCCGGCACAACGGTCCTGCGTCCCGGTGAAAAGTATGATACCACAACCATCTATGCATTCAGAACCTTCTGATGCATCCATAAAAAATGGAGCTTCCCGGAGCTCCATTTTTTTGTTTGCAGTTAATCGTCCAGGTTTTCTTCCGGCTTGGATTCCTTGACCAGCGTCTGCAGTTCATTCATAAACGAGTCGAGGTCAGTGAACTTGCGGTAGACAGCGGCAAAGCGCACATACGCCACTTCGTTGATATTCTTCAGTTCTTCCATGATGATATCACCGATGGTTTCTGTGGATATCTCGCCGCCCTTGGCGTAGGCCAGCTTCTCAATCTTTGAAGCCAGGTCATCAATCTGCTGGGTGGAGACAGGGAGTTTCTGGCAGGCGTGACGCAGCCCGTTCTTGATCTTGTCAATGCTGAACGGTTCCCGGCGCCCATCGCGCTTGACGACAAACACAGAATACTGTTCCACCCGCTCATAGGTGGTAAAGCGCTTCCCGCAGGCTATGCATTCTCTCCGGCGGCGGATACTGTAGCCTCCATCGGCCGATCTGGAATCAATGACTTTACTGTCGTGGGCATCGCAGAATACACATCTCATAGGCTGCGCCTCCGTCCTTCTCTTTTCGTGAGCCGGTTCTTTGAACCGTTTGTCCGTTTTTGATTATAGACAGGCCATCTTTTCATGTCAAGGCTGAAGCAGCGATGGTTCATCACCGTGTTTTGCTTGCTTTTTTCCATGGCGTGTACTATCATCCATATATCCGTAAATAAAAGGAGGTTCTCTTGTTGGAAAACCTTGTGGAAACCGCCAGGGCAATGCTTCCCCTGTTTGATATTCCTTTCAGCGAGTGCACCATCTCGCATCATGGCAATGGGCATATCAACGACACCTTTCTTATCACACCCGTTGAAGGGCGCCCGGTCATTCTCCAGCGTGTCTCGCCGGTCGCTTTCCACCATCCCGAGTATGTCATGAGCAATATGCTCAATGTGACCCGCACCCTGCGCACCGTGATTGAGCAGCGCGGCGGAAATCCTGAGCGTGAGGCACTGACAGTCATTCCCCTTAAAACCGGGGAATCCTTTGCTGTCTCGGAGGATGGTTCTGCCTGGCGCATGACTGCCTTTATCGATCACACCGTCAGCAGAGATCTTCCTGAAAATCCTGAAATGTTTGCTGAGTCCGGCCATGCGTTCGGTCGGTTCCAGCGCGATCTCTCGGATTTTCCGGCCGAGACGCTCTATGAAACCATTCCCCATTTCCATGACACGCCTTCCAGACTGGCCGCCTTCAAAGAGGCCGTCAAAAAGGACGACTGCTCCAGGCTCGCCGGGTGTCAGGATCTGGTCGATCTCTACCTTGCTCGCGCAGAACGTGCTGATCTGCTGACCGGTGCACTCTCACGCGGCGAAATCCCGCTGCGCGTCACGCACAATGATACCAAGCTCAACAATGTCCTGCTCGATGAAACAACGTTCAAAGCGCTGTGTGTCATCGATCTGGATACCGTGATGCCCGGCCTTTCCGCCTATGATTTCGGAGATGCCATCCGGTTCGGCGCATCCACAGCACTGGAGGATGAAACGGATCCTGAGAAGATTCATTTCTCCTTCCCCATGTTCCAGGCCTTTGCCGAAGGTTACCTTGCAGAAACCGGAAACCTTTTCAATCCTGCCGAGGTCGATTCTCTGGCCGTCGGTGCCTGGATGATGACCTATGAGTGCGGTATGCGCTTCCTGACGGACTATCTTTCCGGTGATGTCTATTTCCATGTCGCCCATGACCGTCACAACCTGGACCGCGCCTGGAATCAGATGATGCTCCTTCAGGATATGGAACGTCATCAGGATGAAATGCTGGCCTGTGTTCGGAAACTGGCAGCTCATTAACAGATTGAGGAGGCATATGCTATGCGTGACCCTATTCTTGTAATCATGGCTGCCGGCATGGGCAGCCGCTACGGCGGTCTCAAACAGATGGACCCGATCGGCCCCTGCGGGGAAGTTATTCTTCATTATTCGATCTATGACGCCATGCGCGCCGGTTTCAAACGGGTGATTTTTCTCATCAAGCATGAAATCGAAAAGGATTTTCGTTCTATGGTTGGTGACCCTGTTGCCAAGCACATGGATGTCCGCTATGCATTCCAGCAGCTCGACACACTGCCTGAAGGTTTCACCGTGCCCGAGGGGCGCGTAAAGCCCTGGGGAACCGGGCACGCCGTGCTGTGCTGCCGTGATCTGATTGATGCACCGTTCTGCGTGATCAATGCGGATGACTATTACGGACCCAGTGCGTTCCAGAGCGCATATGAATACCTTACCCATGTCCAGGATGATGAAAAGAAGCGCTATATGATGGTGGGCTATCTGCTGAAAAACACTGTCACGCCCAACGGACATGTGGCCCGCGGCCTGTGTGAGGTCTCAGAGGACGGCTACCTGCAGAAAGTCACAGAGACCACGCATATCATCAGCTGCTGCGACGGCGTCCTGACAACGGACGACGAGCAGACTTATACCAAGCTGCCGGAAGACATGCTTGTCAGCATGAACATGTGGGGTTTCACCCCCTCCCTGCTCGACACGCTCGCGGTAGAATTCCCTGCTTTCCTGACAGCGGCAGCGAAAGAGAATCCCCTGAAGTCGGAGTTTTACCTGCCCAGCGTCGTGTCCACCATGCTGGCCCGGGATGAAGCAACCGTTCAGGTCCTGCCCAGTCTGGATAAATGGTTCGGTGTCACCTATCGCCAGGACAAGCCGGACGTCATGCTGGCTATCACCGAAATGACCAATCTCGGGAAGTATCCCCGTCCTCTGTGGCCATAATCCAACCCACTCGGAGGTCCCCATGGTTCCACCTGTATTGTACATTGTTGTCCCCTGCTATAACGAAGAAGAAGTGCTCCCGACCACAAGCAGCATGTTCCTGAAGAAGCTCCAGGACCTGACCGCAGCCGGCAAGATTGCAGAAAACAGCCGGGTTCTCTTCGTCAATGACGGCAGCAGAGACAGAACCTGGGACATCATCACGTCCCTCTCACAGCAGGATCCGCATTTCCAGGGCATCGCCCAGAGCCGAAACCGCGGTCATCAGAACGCCGTGCTGGCCGGGCTCATGGAATGCATGGACCGCTGTGATATCACCATTTCCATTGACTGCGACGGGCAGGACGACATCAATGCCATGGACCGCATGGTGGATGCCTATCTCGACGGCTGCGAGATTGTCTACGGCGTGCGCGCAGCCCGTGATACAGACACCTTCTTCAAGCGCGTTACGGCACAGGGCTTCTATAAGCTGCTCAATGCCATGGGCGCTGAGGTCGTGTATAATCACGCTGATTACCGTCTGATGAGTTCCCGTGCGCTGCATGAATTTGCCAGATTCAAAGAAGTCAATCTGTATCTGCGCGGCATGGTACCGCTGGTCGGGTTCAAGAGTACCTGTGTTGCCTATGACCGGCATGAACGCATTGCCGGAAAAAGCCACTATCCGCTGAGCAAGATGCTCGGCCTGGCCTTTGACGGCATTACGTCGCTCTCCGTCAAGCCGATCCGCCTCATTACGCTCTTCGGTCTCCTTGTCTCTCTGATCAGCTTTATCGGCATTTTCTGGGTGCTGATTACTGCCCTGACCGGCCACTCCGTCGCTGGCTGGGCCTCCAATGTATGCATTGTATGCTTCATGGGCGGCATCCAGTCCATGTTCCTGGGGGTTATCGGCGAATACATCGGCAAGATTTATCTGGAAACCAAGGCACGTCCCCGCTACATTATTTCCGACAGAACCGAGGAGATGGAGGCACCCCATGACGCTGCAGGTGATTGACCAGGACTTTACCGTGTGCAGGCTCCCTGAGGGCAGCCAGGTGGATCTCTCCCTGCCGTTTGTCTTTGTCGGAAAAACCGATCAGGAGCTTTCTGTGGTCCTGCCGACTGCATCGGTCCCTTCTGTGACGCTTGCAAGAGAGGATGGATGGCGGGCCTTCCGCTTTGCGGGCACGCTGGATTTCTCCCTGATCGGCATACTTTCCGCAGTGTCCTCACTGCTCTGTGCGCATCGCATTTCCATCTTTGCTGTCTCTACCTTTGATACCGATTATATTCTGGTCCGAACAGAACAATTCGACAGAGCGCTCGACGTGCTGCGATCCGGCGGCTACACCATCGAAGCTCTGTAAGGGCAACAAAAAAAGCGTTTCATCGAACGCTTTTTTTATTGCTCCAGAGTGCCCGCCCCGCTGCCTGCACGGCACTGAACCCCAGCATGCCCAGAAATGCGCCGAGCAGGTTATGGAGGATGTCGTCGGTCTCGGCCAGCCCGAGCCCGAGCAGATACTGCGCGGCTTCTGTCAGAAACGTGCAGAGCAGCGCAGTGAGCAGGGTGATGCGTACCGCATGCGGATGCGCATCAAGGACTGCCGGGATCAGGATGCCGAAGGGAATATAGAGGATAATATTCAGGAATGCTTCGCGAAAGATTTTCAGGTGAAAGCGGTTCCCCTCAAAGAGATGCTGCAATCCATAGAAGGGCATCAGGCGCATGCGGTGCTGCACGCCGGGCTTTCTCGACAGGAACGTCAGGTAAAGATAGACAGCAAGATATACTGCAAGCGCAAGCATATACAGCACCTGTACCGGCTTTCGCAGCCCCGGTCGGCGAAAGCCGGCAGCTTCCAGAAAAAGCATGGCGGTCAGTCCGAAGAGAAGCACGGACAGCAGGACCGGAATGCTGCTCACCCGGTACCATTCCATACAGTTCTCCCCTTTCCGCTTCCGGAATAATCCATTCCGGTCAGCTGTCTTCTGCCAGCCGCTTCATAAACGCTGCCTTGTTCTGTTTCGGCGTCGTGGTCGGTCTTCCAAGATCTTCTCTGGAACCGAGTCCGCAGTGTACCTGAAGGAAGGTCAGCTGTCTTCGATCTCTGGCCGCTTCCAGCTCAAAGCGCAGTTCTTCCATCGTCTCCACCTCAGCCGTATACGCATACCCGCAGTCCCTGGCAATCGCTGCAAGATGGATTGCCGGGGAGACCGTCGGCATGCCGCCGACCGTTTCATGCGCCTCATTGTCAATGACAATATGGATCAGGTTATCCGGCCTGCACGCACCAATCACGGCCATGGCCCCCATATGCATCAGGGCCGCACCGTCTCCATCGATGCACCAGACGGTCAGCTGCTCCTTCTGGGCCGCAATCCCGAGTGCAATCGAGGAAGCATGACCCATGGAACCCACGGTCAGAAAATCATTCCCGTGTCCTTCGCCTCTCTGCTCGCGAATCTCAAACAGCTCCCGGCTCGCCTTGCCTGTGGTGGAAACAATCGGATCCCCGGAGGAGGCTTCTGCAATGGCGCGGATGACATCTTCCCGAATGAGCTTATGCCTGTTTCGGTTCTCCACTTTTCCGTTGTCGGTCAGTGCCCCCTTGCGGATAATGAACGCTGCATCCCGGCCCTCCGCAAGCAGAGCGCGGAATTTCTCCATCACCTGTTCCAGTTCCTGCACCGTGGTATCCGGGCTGACGATAAAAAACTCAATGCCCAGATCTCTCAGCAGCTGGCAGGTGATCTTCCCCTGATACACATGCTGCGGCTCGTCTTTCACACCGGGCTCACCGCGCCATCCGATGACAAACAGCATGGGAATGCCATACACATCATCATGGAGAAGGGAAGCAACCGGATTGACAATATTCCCCTCGCCTGAATTCTGCATATAGACGACCGGTACCTTTCCGGTCGCCAGATGGTAGCCCGCTGCAATCGCTGCGCAGTTTCCTTCATTGGCAGCGATCACATGATGTCCGGGATCAATCCCGTAACGGCGCAACAGACAGCTGCACAGCGCTTTGAGCTGCGAGTCTGGCACACCGGTATAAAAATCCGCACCAAGGAGATCAATAAACTGTCTGGCCTGCATAGCTTCCTCCAAAAAACCGCTGTGCCCGGGAAGAACACAGCGGATCATCTGTTTTACTTTTTCTTTTGTTCTTCGTTTCCGTATCCGTATTCACCGTACGTTCCGTAACCATAGTAATGGTTCTTGTAATAATTTCGTTCGGAAAGTGTCTTCACAGATACTCTGTTGATAATGCATCCGATCACAGGGCTGCCGGACTGCTCAATCTTCTGTACGGCATCTGCAATCTCAGCTTTTCTTCTCTTGGCATATTCGATAACCAGCACAGCGCCGTCACAGGATTTGGCAACCACAGCCGCGTCAATCACCCCGCCGATCGGGGGCGTATCGACCAGCACCATATCAAACCGGCGAGCGAGCTCATCGAGCATCTGGGCAAAATACTTGGAATCCAGAAGCGGCAGCGGATTCATCACATCACGGCCGGTCGGGATAAAGTAAGCTCCGGGAATATCGGTCTGATAGATGATTTCATCGATCGTGTTGTATCCTGCAAGATGATGAGCCAGACCGATCACTTCGCTGCCATCCATGGTGATGCCAAAATGCGCCATCATAACCGATTTGCGCAGGTCACTGTCCACAAGCACCACGCGCTTGCCGCGGCGGGCCAGGTTGGCCATGATCTGCATCGACATGGAGCTCTTTCCTTCATTCTGTGTGCAGCTGGAAATCGCGAACTTCTTCATGTCTCTTCCGACAAACGAAAGGTTGGTGCAAATGGAGTTCAGAGCCTCATTGCCGGAAAAATCAAGCGGCTCCAAATGATGAATAACACAGTTTCTCATAATGGAACCTCCTCACTTTCTGCTCTTCTTCGAAGATTTGTGAACCCCATGACGGAAAACAGCCTGTTCTGTCACCACACCCAGGGTAGGAAGATGAACCACTTTTTCAACGTCTTCGGGGGTACGGACCCGGTCGTCGGAAATGAACTGAATGGTGATCACCGCAATGGCAATCATCGCGCCGAGAATGAAACCGATCAGAAGATTCCTCGTTTTATTGGGTGACGAGGGTACGGTAGGCACCCTTGCCTCCTCAAACACATTGGGCTGCTCCTGATCCATCTTCACTGCAATGAACTCGCAGGCCACCTTGGCATATTTATCGGCCATCGCTTTGGCTTCCTGAGGGTTCGGGCTTGTGACCGTGATATAGAGGATACGCGTGTCGGAAGGATTGTTGACAGAAACCATTTTATTCAGTTCAGAATATGTATAGGGAAGATTGAGTTCTGCAATGACGCGCTCATGCACATGCCAGTTGGTAAAGACTTCCTTATAATCCTTGGCGAGATAGTTACCGATCTGGAGGTCGGAGAGGTTGATCGCAGAGTTCTTGGAATTGACCACGTACAGTTTGGACGTGGACTGATACAGCGGCGTCACAAACTGAAATGTATACACAGCAAAAAGTGCAGTGCAGATCAGTGCGGAAGCCACAATCCAGTACCATTTGTCCACGAACCGGATCAGAAGCTCAACCAGATCGATCTCCATGGTGTCCTGTGACTGCTGAGCAAACGCCGCATTGTTATTGTTCCCTGGTTGATTGGACGAGGACATTGTCATCCTTGTTCACTTTCCTTTCCTGTTTCCTCTGCAGGTCTGTAAAACGTCTCCAGAACCCACCGGGTCACGTCGTCTTTTTCTGTATGATACTCCACAAATCCATCGGCTCCAACAGCATAGGTGCCGCGGATCTGCTCCACCGGTGAAATCGGATACTGCCATGCCTGATTGAACTCGTTCACAAGTCTGCCCTGCGCGGCATTGGTCGTCAGGCCATCGCCCAGTGCGTTGAGCAGGCTCTGAAGAAATCCGGAGTCTTCCCTGACTCTGGCCTTCAGCAGGTCGGATGCACCGTCCATCCATTCCCTCTGGCGCAGCTGGCGGGATGCATTCGTACCGTCGCCGACAGACATGCGGGAGCGGACATAGAGTTCTGCCTGATGTCCCTGCAGTTTCAGGGTCGTCCCAGCCGTCATCGCCGGATCGAGTGCTGAAAAGTCCTCTTTCAGCGTCACCGTGACTCCGCCGAGGAGACTGTTGATCACATCAACAGCTGAATAGTCAACGGCCATATACAGGTCAATGTCCAGACCATCCAGGTAGCGGCTGACCGAATAGACTGCATTTTCGCAGCAAGCGGTCTGATCGGCACCGTATCCATGACTCAGGCAAATCTGCATCACACGTGTTCCGCCCGGTTTTCCGAGAATTGTGAGCACATCCACTTTGGCCATGGTATCACGCTCAATCTGAAGCTGTCTGATTGTACCTGCATCGTGATCGATCACCAACAGGACCAGAAAGTCTGCCTGTCCGCCGTTGCGGTAGGATTTGACAGTCGTTTCTGTGATGTCCCGGTCAATTCCCATGAGAAGCAGCGTGGTTACATTCGTTTTCTTGTAATAGGTCTTCCCCTGGTAGATCTTCTCTTCATACTGTCCGAAACCAGACGACATGGTTGCGCGCTGTTCTTTAACTGCGCCGCCTTCGAGCTGTTGCCCGACAAAATAGCCGATGACAGCAATCACCATGAGGGAAACAAGAAAACAGATTCCCCGAAATGCCATGGAACGTCTGGAACGTCCATGATTTTCCATGCTATCGTACCCATCCATAACAACAAATTTACAGTCTATGCCATTTTCCCAGCATAATACCGCATTTTGCATTATAGAAGATGCTTGCACCCTTGTCAAATCAGATTCTCAACGGATTTCATAAAAAAGCTGTGCCCGTTCCCCATGGTGTGTCATGGCTTCCCCACAGGTTGTTTTTTGAGGATTCGTTCTGATCGCGCTGTCTGTCCGATCACTCTGAACTCAATCAAACAGGATATGGTACGGCATCTCCTCCGTCATTTCCCGTGCCTTCTCCTCGCCGTAATCCCTGGCAAGAATCCCCCTGCATTCTTTCATATTGCAGGCCCGTCCTGAGATGTCATGCGCATCGGACGCGGCCACATCAATCATTCCGGCTTTCAATGCCTTTTTGACCCATCTGTCGCCAAACAATCCATGACTGCGGATGACTGTCGATGCGTTCATCTGGCAGATCACGTCGTATTCATCATGCAGTGTATAGAGCCTCTCCATATCCTCCCGCAGACACCGGTAGCGCTCCACATGTGCACACACCATCTGAAGGCCCGCATTGGCAAACTCTCTGGCAGCCTTCTCAATCTGGCCCCAGTCCGTAATCGGCAGAAATTCAACCAGTACATGACTGCGGTTATTGAGTGTCGGGACTTCCCCTCGCCGCGCCATTTCAACCGCTTTTTCCGTATAAAGGATTTCGCATCCGATAAACAGCGACAGCGGCAGGTTCTTCTTCTGGATATACCCGCCGAGCTCCTCGATATGCGTCATGTATTCCTTCCAGGGGAACGGCTTATGGCCCGGCCTCGCATGCGAAGTACAGCAGATGCCTTTCACGTCATTCTCCACTGCGCGATTCAGCATACCGATGCTCATTTCCAGATCTTTGGAGCCGTCATCCACACCGTAGATAATATGATGATGAATATCTGCAATCATTGACGCGCACCTGCCTTTGTTCATACGCCCGCATGTCTGCAGGACAACGTTCGTATTATAGGTGGACCCCGGACGCTTGTCAACGCGGCCCGGCCCGGCACAGACCCTGTTTATCTTTCCCGTTTTTTTAGTTCTTGACAGCCCGCTCTTTTTGCGCTGAAATACCCTTGCTGTCCTGTCGGAGCAGGCCGCAGCAGATTTTGCACAGACGGAGGCATACCCCATGAATCTTACCCCGCGTTTTCCTCATTTCCTGCATGGCGGCGACTATAATCCAGATCAATGGCTCGATCACCCCGAGATCCTCGATGACGATGTACGGCTGATGAAAAAAGCCCACGTCAATGCCGTCTCCATTGGCATTTTCTCCTGGTCACGCCTTGAGCCGGAAGACGGTGTCTACGATTTTTCATGGATGGATCAGATCATTGCACGCCTCTGGGAGAGCGGCATCCGCGTCGTGCTGGCAACACCCAGTGGGGCCCGGCCGGCCTGGATGGCGGAAAAGTATCCCGAAGTGCTGCGCGTCGATGAACAGTTCCGCAGGCGTCACTTCGGCGAACGGCACAATCATTGCCCTTCCTCCCCTGTCTTCCGGCGAAAAGTCCGGGAGATGGATACCGCACTCGCCACGCGGTATGCCTCCCATCCGGCGGTCATCCTGTGGCATATCTCCAATGAGTTTTCAGGCGACTGCCGTTGCCCGCTCTGCACGGAGCGCTTCCGGGAATGGCTCCGGAATAAATACCAGACCATCGACGCGCTGAACCGGGCCTGGTATACCGATTTCTGGGCCATGCGGTACACAGCCTGGTCGCAGATTGATCCGCCCTCGCCCCTCGGACAGAGCAGCAATCTCTCCATGCAGCTTGACTGGAGACGCTTCTCCACATGGATGTGCAGGGATTTCATTGAGCTGGAAAAGGAAGCAGTCCGCGCTGCAGACCCTTCCATTCCCGTCACGGCCAACCTGATGGAGCGTTTCTGGGATTACGATTACTTTTCTCTGGCAGAATCCCTGGATGTCGTCTCCTGGGACTGCTACCCGCTCTGGACCGGAAAGGATGACGACGCCACAGCCTGCGACTATGCCATGAATCATGACATCATGCGTTCGCTGAAGAATCAGCCGTTCCTGCTCATGGAATCCACACCGTCCAATGTGAACTGGAAACCGGTCAATAAGCTCAAGCGACCGGGCATGCATCTCCTCGCTTCCATGCAGGCAGTCGCTCACGGCAGCTGCAGCGTGCAGTATTTTCAGTGGCGTCAGGGCCGCGGAAATGCGGAAATGTTCCACGGCGCGGTCGTATCCCATGCCGGCCGCGATGACACGCGTGTTTTCCGTGATGTGACTGAAGTCGGTGAAGTGCTTGAGCGCCTGGACCCGATGCTGTATTCCGAACCTGTTTCAGCACCGGAGGTCTGCATTCTCTATGACTGGGAATCGCGCTGGGCCGTGGAATACGCGCAGACCGGCCTCAGCCATGGCATGAAGTATCACGATACCGTGCTCGCACATTATCACGCCTTCTGGGAACTCGGGATTCCCGTCGATTTCCGGGACATGCGGGACGTGACAGACCTGAGCCGTTACCGCATCGTCATCGCCCCGCAGCTCTTCATGTTCCGCGGAGGCATCGAACAGAAGCTCGAGCAGTTTGTGCGCGGCGGCGGAACCCTGGTCATGACTTACTTTTCCGGCATTGTGGATGAACACAATCTCGCTTTCCTCTCCGATGCGCCGCATGATCTCACCCACGTACTGGGCGTCCGCGAAGCAGAAATGGATGCCCTGTTCCCGGATGAAAGCAATGCTGCCGTCACGGGCGACGGCACAGTTTATCCGGTCAGCGGCATCTGCAGCCTGCTCGAACTGGAAGGCGCAGAGGCTGTTGCGTCCTATCGGGATGACTTCTATCAGGGAACCCCTGCGATTACGCGCAACACATACGGTTCGGGTGAAGCCTGGTATCTCGGTGCGCGGCTGACCGGAGAGAGTCTCGACGCTTTCTATGCACAGCTCGCCCAGACCCTCGGCATTGCGCGTGCCATCGACGCGGATCTGCCGCATGGCGTCACCGCGCATGCCCGCGGAACGGTTGTCTTCCTGGAAAACTATTCCGGGAAAGACCAGACCGTTCTCCCCGAAGGAAACTGGATGGATGTCCTGCGTCATCTTCCCTTTGACGGGCATCTTCCTGCAGGCACGGTCCGGATCCTGACCCGGGGTGCATAACATTTTCATTCCACGAAAAAGAGGCTGCGCGCAGCAGCCTCTTTTTCGTATGCTCATTTCAGAAATCCATTGATGATTTCTTCTTCTGCTTCCTGCTCCGTCAGGCCCAGGGTCTGCAGTTTAATGATCTGTTCTCCGGCAATCTTTCCGATGGCCGCCTCATGAATCAGAGAGGCGTTCAGATCATTGGCCTCCAGGCACGGAAGGGCCAGGATATGCGCATTGTCCATCATGATGGCATCGCATTCGGTATGTCCCGTGCAGGTTGTGTTGCCCACAATGCGCGAGTCAAACTTCTGGTAGGAATTGTCCCGTGCAACAGAGCGTGACACCACATCGGTGCTGGAACCTTCCCCATTGAGGGTGACCACATAGGCGCTTTCCGCACGCTGATCACCATGCGTCAGAAGACGCTCACGCACCACCAGGCGTGCATTCTCCCCGAGCTCTGCCGTCGTTGTTCTGACCGTCGAATCCACACCGCGGATCTGGACCATTTCCATCTCCATGGAACTGTCTGCTTCCATATGCACTTCGGTCACCGGGTTCAGAATCCGCTTGCCGGTCCCGTCGCCCTGGCCGTAATGCTTTTCAACATACCGCACATGACTGCCTTTGCCCACAAAGAAGCGGTGCACACCGTCATGCTGGCTGTCCTGTCCGCCGCAGTTGTCAATTCCGCAGCCCGCAACAATCAGGACATCGCAGTTTTCGCCGACAAAGAAATCGTTGTATACCGTTTCCTTCAGTCCGCTCTGGGAGAGCACGACAGGAATATGGCAGCTCTCGTTCTTGGTTCCATCCTTGATGCGGATATTGATTCCGCTCTTGTCTTCCTTGGACGTGATTTCAATATTCTCCGTCGATGCACGGCCTTCGGATGCTCCGTTGACACGGAAATTGTAGGCACCGACCGGAATCCCGTGCAGATCAGCCACTTCTCTCAGAATCCGTTTCTGAATCTCATCCATTACTTCGCACCCTCCTTCTCCGCAAGACGGTCGCAGGCACTTGCAACGCTTGCCGTTCCCAGAAGCGTCGGAAGTATTTCTTCCCTTGCGCCATGGGCACTCACTTTGCCCGCAGTCAGAACCACGATTTCATCCGCAATCTGCAGAATTCTCTCCTGATGAGAAATAATCAGGATAGAGCCCTCCCTGTTCTGATTCTGAAGGTGCTCAAAGACGCGGATCAGATTCTGGAACGACCAGAGATCAATGCCCGCTTCCGGCTCGTCGAACACGCTCATCTGTGATCCGCGTGCGAGCACGGTGGCAATTTCAATGCGCTTGAGTTCACCGCCGGACAGGGAAGCATTCACTTCACGGCGGACATAGTTCTGTGCGCACAGACCAACTTCGGAAAGATACGAGCAGGCCTTGTCGATGGTCATCCGCTTGTCTCCGCTTGCGATACGCAGCAGGTCAATGACTTCAATCCCCTTAAAGCGGACCGGCTGCTGGAAAGCATAGCCGATGCCCCGCTTGGCACGCTCGGTGATTCCCATGTCCGTAATGTCTTCGCCGTCAAGGAGAATCCGTCCGCTCGTCGGCTTTTCAATTCCGGCAATGAGTTTGGCCAGGGTCGATTTTCCGCCGCCGTTGGGCCCTGTGATCACGACAAACTTTCCATTTTCAATGGTCATGGAGATGTCATGAATGATTTCACGGTTTCCGGACGCTTTCTTTTCTGCATCCTCCGGCACATCAAATGAGATGTGATCAAGTACCAGCATGTTTCTGTCCCCTATTCTTATTCTGTCGTCAGTAATCAGAGATCAATCTGCAGTTCAACCGGACAATGGTCCGATCCGTAGATTTCAGAATGAATGGAAGCGCTCTGAATCCTGTCCCTGAGTGCCTCGGATGTCAGGAAGTAGTCAATGCGCCATCCTGCGTTGTGCTCCCTCGCATGGAAGCGGTAGGACCACCAGGAATAGGCGCCCGCTTCTGTGGGATGCATGTAACGGAATGTATCCACAAATCCGCTTTCGAGCAGCCGGGTCATGCAGTCCCTTTCCTCACGGGTGAAGCCTGCATTCATGGTGTTCGTCTTCGGATTCTTGATATCAATTTCTTCATGTGCGACATTCATATCGCCGCACACAATAACCGGATGTGTCTTTTCCAGTTCCTTGAGATACCCCCGGAACGCTTCCTCCCACCGGACACGGTAGGGCAGTCGTACCAGGCCGTCCTGGGAATTCGGGGTATACACAGTCACCATCCAGAAATCCGGGTATTCCAGCGCAATCAGCCGGCCTTCGTGATCAAACTCGTCGATCCCCATTCCAAGACGGACAGACATCGGCTTCTGTTTTGCAAAGATGGCCGTTCCGGAATACCCCTTTTTTTCGGCACTGTGCCAGACCTGTTCGTACCCGGGAAGATCAAGCTTCACCTGACCTTCCTGGCATTTGGTCTCCTGAAGGCAGAAAAAATCGCTGTCCAGAGAAGCAAATGCATCCATAAACCCTTTGCCAAGGCATGCGCGAATGCCGTTGACATTCCATGAAATCATTTTCACTGCGCGTTCATCCTTCCTTTCAGAAGCCATTTTACATCACGCCCAGAGCCCGGAGCAGCATAATCGTCAGGAACATGGTCGGCATGGACAGGATCGTGGAAAGAATCAGGATCTGTCTTGCCATGTTTCCGTCTCCGGTCACATTCTTTGCCAGCACATAACTTCCGACAGCAGTCGGTGTGCAGAAGAAGCAGACCAGCACAGCCAGGCGTTCGTCCCGCATGCCCAGCGCGATGCCGATGCTCAGGATTACGGCAGGAACTGCAATCAGACGCAGGCCGGCTGCCAGCAAAGCAGTTTTTCCGCTTTTTCTGAATTCCGAGACTTCCGTCACCGCTCCAAGAGCCAGCAGAGCGAGTGTCGAACCGGTCGATCCGATGTTGGTGATGGTTTTTTCGAGTGCGGCAGGCAGATGAAGATGGACCAGTGAACAGACAACGCCCAGGAGCGTGCCGATCAGAAACGGGTTGGTAATCACCTTGCGTCCGACACTTTTCATATCTGTTTTCCCGGTTCCCGCGTAAAATGACAGGATCACCGGGGCTGCCACATTATAAAATATGATCATCACAGAAAGAGGAAAGGCCAGAACAGCCGTCGCTGTCTCTCCGTAGAGATTGGTAATCAGCGGAATTCCGAGAATGGCAGTATTTCCTCTGAAAATTCCCTGAATAAACTCGCCCCTTTGCGCACCGGCCTGAGTCACATGCGGTGCGAAGATGCACAGGGTGAGAATCACGCCGGATGTGCCCAGGAGTGAGAGCAGAAGCACCTGGCCATCCATGACAGCCGATAAATCCGCTTTGTACATGTTCATGAAGAGACTGCAGGGAATCAGTATTCTGTATGCCAGCTGGTTGAGCTTTTCTGCTGTCCCTTTCTCCATGATTTTCCATCTGCACAGGAAGTATCCGACCAGCATGGTCAGGCAGATCGGGAATACCCCGTTAAAACTGAAGATCAGATAATTCACAGTCTGTCCCCCTGTCCGGTTGAAGGTTCAATCCGCAAAGAGCTGATCACAGGTTGCATGTACCATCAGTTCCAGGACTTCCTGATAATGTTCACCAATCTGTGACCGGTGTGCGATCAGCAGAAGGAGCGTGCGCACTGCTGCGGCGGAAAAATCATCCGGCACTTTGCTGTCCGGAGCAATCCGATGCAGCAGTTCGAGCACATGCACTTCATCCCCGTGATAATGCGCCTTAAGCACATCCTCGGGAAGATTCTTCAGAAGGATCGGCAGATCGTTTTCCATAAACGGAATCATACCGCTTTCCTCGAGAAGCCGGCATACATTCAGAATGGTCTCTACTGCTCGGTCTTTCTGTTTTTTGGTTTCTGACCTGGCCAGCATGTTTTCGGCCATCCCGTACACCTTCGTGTGCATTTCCTCAAGAATCTCCAGAATAAGAAGTTCCTTGGACGGATAGAACTTGTAAAATGCACCCTTTGAGATGCCTGCACGGGCAGCAAGTTCTTCCACCGTCACAGCATTCATTCCGCCCTTCAGGGCTACGCTTCGCGCAGTTTCCCTCAGAGTCACCGCAATCCGTGCCCTTTCTTTCCCTGAAAACGCGGTGGGCATGTCTCATCCTCCTCTGCTGCGACAGAGAGCCACAAGCTGATACATTGTATGCAATCCTTTCTGACCTGTCAACGTCAAGTCTCATCCATCTCCTTTTACCCCTTTGATTCCAACTGCTGGACCAATTCCTGATCTCTGCATGCACACCATGCAGCAAATGTGCGCACCATACGATTGATATCGTTCTTTTGAGCATCAGCCGTTTTTTCTTGCAGCTCACTGTGAATTCTCCAATTGACTTTTCCATGCCCATGTGTTAAGCTTTGCGACAGTTGATGCGCCTGTAGCTCAGTTGGATAGAGTGTCAGACTCCGACTCTGAAGGTCACAGGTTCGAATCCTGCCAGGCGTACACGTAAAAAACCTAGGAATTTCAACGTTCCTAGGTTTTTCTCATGTTAACGAATATACCCTGATATGCCCTGAATACTCACGTTTCGTAGTCAAAAATAGTCGTCTTGGCGGTCAAAATGGCGGTCAGAAACAGACCAGAGTCCGATAAGAGGCGCCGCAAAATTCGCAGCGCCTCCATTTTTTATTTCCTGAGATTTGCAATGGCATTCTGAATCAGGGTGCGGGCTTCGGTCCATCTCACAGCTTTGCAGCACTTGGCAGCAAATCATCGCAGCAGGATGTTGACTGCAGAAACTGTACCATGCCGATACTCCAGAAAAGGGGGGCAGAATATGTGCATGTGTTCTGCATCAAAAGCGACATCTCTCAGCAGAACAGTGTACATCCAGCCTGACGAAACGCCTCCGCCATATCACGAAGTGCAGGAACAGTCGTCCGAAACCGGACAGCCAGACAGTCATAACAGAGATAATCCGAAGTCCCGCGGTTGATCAGCTTGCGCGTCAGTCCTGCCTCATCACGCGAAACAGCTTTTCCACATGTCACACAGACTATCACGGCTGAACCAGCTTTACACGGTAGACCACACAGTCATGTGCAGGAACATGAACACGCAGATGCTCTCTGTGAACACCGCCGTCGCTTCCATCAAATACATTGGTCAGAGCAAACGCATATCCTGCGGAGGCCGCAAGACCCGTGTCATTGAAGAGAACCACAAGGTCGCGATCTTCCTCAGAGAGATTGAAAAGACCCAGCGCATAATCACCGTCAGAAAGAAACTTAAATGCACAGATTCTGTCGTTTTCCCCTTCGCCCTGCAGGAAAATCGGGGGACGCGCTTCCTCATCCTGATCAATTCGAATGAGTTCAGGGTTCGTGATCAGCTTTCTGGTCTCATCATTCATGTTCCGAATGTCACAGCCCAGCATCAGCGGACAGGAGAACATGCACCAGAGAGCAAACTGCGACCGGTAATCCGCATCGCCGCAGCCGGTCGAACCGACCAGACCCTTTCCGTACATGCCCACCGTCAGCATGTCCATATCATTGAAGCAGCCCGGTGCCGATGCCCCCAGTTTGTCCATCTGGCTTCTGGCAATGTTCCGGTAGGATTCCGGTCTATCGAAGATATCTCCCGTGGAGCGGTACAGGCTGGCCCCTGTGGAACGGATCCAGCTCCAGACATCATCCTGTCCCCAGTTGCACGCAGAAAACACGATATCCCGGCCCGATGCCCGGAGCGCCATGCCCATGCGGCGGTACAGCGTTCTCTGGTCTGCAGAACCCGGTCGATAGCAGTTGTCATATTTCAGGTAGTCCACGCCATACTCGGCAAACGTCTTTGCGTCGAGAAATTCATGATCATACGAGCCCGGGTAATCCGCACAGGTGCGCACTCCATTACAGGAATACATGCCGAATTTCAGTCCGCGGCTGTGCACATAATCCGAGACATAGCGCATGCCATGAGGAAACTTTTCCGGATCCGGCACAATCTTCCCGCTCTCCGGATCCCGCTCATACTTTGACCAGCAGTCATCGATCACAAGATATTCATACCCCGCGTCCTTCAGGCCGGTCGATACCATGGCATCGGCGGATTCCATGATCAGCTTCTCGTCAATTCTGTTTCCGAATGTGTTCCACGTGTTGAATCCCATAGGCGGTTTTCTGACCATCATACTGTTTTCCTCCATCCTTTTTTCAACTGATCAGCAGGCATTTTCTGCCTCACTGTTCCTCGTATTTTTCAAACCGGTACTTCTGGCGGATCTCCGGATACTTCTCCCTGTCAACCTCACTCATAAACATATCCAGCGGTCTTGCAAACATCCGCATATCCCCGTACAGCGCGCGGTAGACCATGAGCTTTTCACCCGTCTCCGTATGCTCGGATTCCCCGATGATCTCATACAGATAGTGTGTCCCGCATGGGCCTGTGATTTCGCGCTTGAAGTGCTGTACAATATCGCCTTTCTCAAACCTCCTGCTTTCCATCGCCTGTCTCCCCCTCTCTCTCCAGCCATTCCACCGTCACGGTCCGGATGCCGGCTTCCTGAAGCCGCTGTGCAAAGACGCCGCTGCCTTCCGTCAGAGTGCCCGAAAACGTCCCGTCATAAACCTGTCCCACGCCGCAGCTCGGGCTCCTCGGCTGCAGAACAGCCAGATCAATCTGTGTGTGTTCTATCGCCTGCATAATCCGGTCTGCGCCGAGGCGGAACGCCCTGTCCACGCATTCTCCGGATCGGTTCATGACCGTTCCGTTCACAATTTCACTTGGAATCCGCGGGGTTGGGAGTCCGCCCAGCACTTCCGGGCAGACAGAGATCACGACTTTGTCTCTGAGGAATTCGGCCAGTTTTTCTGAATAATTGTTTCCACCATTATATTTGCAATTCATCCCAAGAAGGCACGCACTGACCAGCACGGTCATGGTTCCATCAGTCCTTCCCTGTTCTTCCTGTCCCGGCAGATCAAATCCTGCTTTCATATCCTTTTCTTTTTTCGACGCCTCACCATGGTTTCCTTCACTCACCTGCATCAAAAAGAGGCGGACTCAGCCGCCTCTCAGATCATGCCTGTTTGCTTTCTTTTGACACCTTGGGAACATGGTATTCCGCATGTTTGTCATACCGCACGCTCTCCGGCGGCACTTCAAGGAGTTCCGGATGATCCAGATACTTTTCCATGTCGGCAAAAAATCCAGCATAGAAAGCGCCTGAACATACACGTTCATCAGCCGTCACGCCGATGGGAAGGAAGCGCTTCATGCGTACTCTGTCGCCTTCCACCACGGCTTCCTTTTTGACCAGACCCATGCCGAAGAACAGGGATGTCGACCCGAAATTATAGATATGATGGTTGACATGATGAAGACCGATGGAAGCATTGTTGGTAATAAACATACCGGTATGGAAGGGCAGCGCATCCAGGAAAGCGCCAGGCAGCAGGCCGTAGCGGTCGAGCAGACGCACAAGGGCTACGACAAACGAAGCAAACCCGGGGATCTTGAGAACAAACGCAGCAAGATGGTCCGCAAAGTTCTTCGGACCCGGTCCACGGTTTGAATCAATCACTTCGACCATACGGTCACGGACATCAAACAGCGTATCCGTCGGATCAAACTTGATTTTGACCGCCGTCTCCCCGGCTTCCGCGTTCTGCGGGTCCTTGAGCATGGTAAAACTCACAGTGCAGTTGTTCCTGGAGTAATACTGCTTATTCATAATAAAGCGGTTGACTTCCGGATGCTGGCTTACAGAACGGACATAGGCAGCCACAATAATCTGCATGAAGGTCACGCGCTGGTCTTCGCGAAGCTTCTTCGCGATATACCGGGTCAGCATTTCATAATCCACTTCATGCTGCAGAAAAACCTGTGCATCACAGCGCATCGGCATGAGATATGGCGTGATCTGGACAATCGGATCAATATCTCCGATCCTTCGGCCATCAGCTCTGAATCCGAACAATGATATTTCCTCCCTTTATCTCAGGACGGCTGAATAAAATAAATACATATAAAAAAACATAATTGCCGTCGTGCCCGATTATGCCAGTTTCTTCCTCTGTTTGTCAAGGTTCTTTCTGGAAGGCTGTCCTTTACCTGTCTTTGTTGTTCACACGTCCTTCTTTTTCTGATATAATCCGCTAATGCCTGACTCAATGGGAGGTGAGACTGTGGAGGCAGAAAAAGTGGAAGGTTCCGTTGCCGGCACGGTCTTTCGGAACGAAGAGAACGGTTATTCCGTGATCATGGTCAAGGTTGGAAGAAAAGCCGTCACCTGTACCGGCATCCTTCCCGAGCTCGCCATCGGCGAACAGGTGATTCTCACCGGTTCGTATGTTGACCACCCCCAGTACGGCAGTCAGCTGAAAGTTTCTTCCTTTGAAATCATTAAGCCCACCACGCTCAACGGCATTGAACGTTTTCTCGCCTCCGGCCTGATCAAGGGCGTAAAAACCTCTTCAGCCCGGCAGATCGTTGAACACTTCGGCGAGGAAACGCTGGAAGTGCTCTCTGAGCATCCCGAGCGTCTGCAGGAAATCCGCGGTTTTGGAAAAAAGCGCTGGAGAATGGTGGCTGAGAGCTACCACCAGTGCATGTATCTCCGCAATGCCATGGTGTTCCTTCAGACCTACAGCATTCCTTCCACACTTGCACAGCGCATTGCCCGACGCTATGGCGCTGAAACTGAACAGATCATCCGGAATAATCCCTACAAGCTCTGCATGGAGATCGACGGCATCGGTTTTCAGACCGTCGACCGCATTGCATCCTCCATGGGCATCGCCCCGGAAAGCGGGTACCGTCTGAAGGCCGGACTGGTCTATATTCTCCAGGATCAGTCCTATGCCATGGGACATTGCTACCTTCCCGCTGAAGAGCTGCTTCGTCATGCCGCTGCGCTGCTGCATGTGCCCGATGCACTCCTGGAGCATGCGCTCGAGGAACTGGCCTCGGAAGGCAGCGTAAAGTGTGAACGCACGGAAGACACGCTGCGCGTCTATCTTCCTGTATTCTTTCATGCAGAATCCGATGTCGCTGCACGGCTCCTGGACCTCTACACCTCTGTGCCGCGGGGCAGCAGGAACAGGGGTGAACAGCGGATCCTCGCCTTTGAGCAGCGACATCATGTGGAGTTTTCGGCCCTGCAGCGCAAGGCCATTCTCTCCGCCCTCGAGCACGGCGTGCTCATCATTACCGGCGGTCCCGGCACCGGCAAAACCACCATCATCCGCTGCATCATTTCACTGCTCCAGGATGAAGGCGAAGTAACGCTCTGTGCCCCGACCGGCCGTGCCGCCAAACGCATGAGCGAAGCAACCGGACAGGAGGCAAAGACCATTCACCGCCTGCTTGAATCCACCGGGGAAGGTGTCTTCGGCCACAACGAGGAAGAGCCCCTGGAAACCAGCTGCGTGATTGTCGATGAAATGTCCATGGTGGATATTCTGCTCATGCGCTCCCTGCTCTGTGCACTCTCGCCCGGAACCCGCCTGATTCTCGTGGGTGACGCGGACCAGCTTCCCAGTGTCGGTGCCGGCAATGTGCTCGGCGACCTGCTGTCCTCCTCTGTTCTTCCTGCAGTCCGTCTGACTGATATTTACCGGCAGAGCGAAGAGAGCCGAATCGTCGTCAACGCGCACCGCATCAATCATGGACAGATGCCTTTTCTGAATGAAAAAGGCACGGATTTCTTTCTTGAGCGCAGAGAGACGCCCAGGGATACGGCAGAGAGCATAGTCCGTCTGGTTTCCACGCGGCTTCCGGGATTTATTCACTGTTCCCAGGAAGACCGGGCACAGAACATTCAGGTGCTTGCTCCGCAGAAAAAAGGCGACACCGGTGTCATCGCGCTCAATGCAATGCTTCAGGAAGCCCTGAACCCGCCGTCCCCGGACAAACCGAGCATCACCTGGGGAGACCATCTCTTCCGCAGGGGCGACAAAGTCATGCAGACCAAGAATGACTACAATCTCGCCTGGATCCGTCACACCCCGCGCGGTGAACATGAAGGCGAAGGCGTCTTCAACGGGGATATCGGCACAATCATTGATGTGGATGAGGATGCAAATGCGCTGACCGTCCGTTATGATGAAGACCGGGATGTCGAGTACGCCGCCTCAGCCGGTGATCTGGACAATCTTGATCTCGCCTATGCCATGACGGTGCATAAAAGCCAGGGCTGTGAATTCCCGGTCGTGGTCATCCCGGTCTGCGGAGGCCCAAAACTGCTCCTTACCCGCAACCTCTTCTATACCGCCCTGACCCGCGCACGCAGTCTGGTTGTGCTCGTCGGCCGGGAACAGGTGATCCGGGAAATGGTCGAAAACAATCATATCGCGCATCGGTATACAGCCTTAAGCGACTGCCTGCGACAGCGGTCAAAGGGCTTTTCCGGAATGATGCCGGAGGATCATGAATGAAACGATATCTTCTTCCTTTTCTACTGCTGACAGCCCTTTTGCTCTCCTTCTCTGCCTCAGCCGATGAGGCACCGGAAATCACAGACCGGTGCACGTTTACCCAGTCCGGAAAGCAGATCAAACATGTGCGCAGCATTCTCGACCGGGATTACGGCACCTACCTGACCATCCTGTCCGGAAGAGCGCTTGAGGCAGAATGCCAGGACGATACCATCGGCGGCGTCTTTATTCAGTTCCACGACCGCGCAGTTGCCTGCACACTGGAAGCCCGGATCAAAGGCACATGGAAAAAGGTTGCCGACTGCGGGGAATACCTGACCGAATGGTTTTCCGTTCCGTACGGTGCCAGTGCGGTCCGTCTGGTCAACAATGCCCGATCACGCATGTTCATCAATGAATTCTATGTGTACGGGTATGGCACCCAGCCGGCCCGTGCCGCCAAATGGCGCACAGGAGAAAAATGTGATCTGATGCTGATCTCCTGCCACCCCGATGACGAAGTGCTCTGGTTCGGTGGACTTCTTCCCACCTATGCCAGGGAGCGCGGGTATGAAGTGCAGGTCGTTGTGGTGGTTCCCTCCACGCCGGAACGTCGTCTGGAACTGCTCGACAGTCTGTGGCACTGCGGCGTTACCCGCTATCCGCATCTTCTTGGTGTCGGGGATTCCCACCATGGCAGCCTGCAGGAACAGTACCGTGTCTGGAGCAAAGACAGTGTCTGTTTCTCCATCGTCAAGTCCATCCGCATGTATCGGCCGGAAGTCATTGTGTCCCATGACCTGTACGGCGAATACGGACACGGTGCGCATATGGCAACGGGTGACTGTACGCGCCTTGCGTTCAGTTATGCCGCCTCGCCCAAAAAGTATGCCCGGACCGCTGAAGAGTACGGCGTATGGCAAGCCAAGAAACTGTATCTTCACCTGTATGCTGAAAACCGGATCGAGATGGACTGGCATCAGCCGCTGGAATCCTTCGGCGGAAAGGACGGGTTTACCGTGGCTGCCGAAGCCTTCCAGTACCACAAAAGTCAGCTCGGAGCCTGGGCTATCCAGGACGGCGGCAAACTCTCCAATGCTATCTTCGGCCTTGTCGATTCCACGGTCGGTCCCGATGTGGAGAAAAATGATCTGATGGAACATTCCGGCTGTGTCCCGCACCCTGAGAATCGCTTCGAGCCGGAAAAGCCCGCGGAACTGGTGGAATCGGACGATACGGAAGACGATGATGTCATTCATATCACACTTGATGTGGGAGGTGATCCGTAACATGCTGCAGGGAAAGCTGATTCGCCTCCGCGCCTTTGAAAGCGGAGACCTTGAGACCAACCACTTGTTTGTCAATGATGAAGAAACAGCCCTGCTCATGTACAAGGGCATGCCCTTCCCCACCTCCCTGAGTGATGAACAGCAGTGGCTCTCCCAGCAGTCCAGCTACACCCGCGGAGAATACCAGTTCGCCGTGGAAAATCTGGAAGGCGATCTGGTCGGACGATGCGGCATCGTTCGTCTGGACTGGAAAAACCGTGTTGCCGAACTGGGCATGATGATAGGCCGTCCGTACCGGGGACGCGGGTACGGAAAGGAAGCGCTGTCGCTTGTCTGCGATTTCTGCTTCCGGCAGCTGGGCTGTCACCGCCTGAAAGTCAGTGTGCTCGATTTTAATACAGCAGCTATCGCGTGTTATGAATCCTGCGGCTTCATCCGGGAAGGCGTTCTTCGCGAGGAAGTGTTCCGCAACGGCACCTTCCACGATGTCATCCTGATGGGCCTCATTTCCCCCTGTTCCTGAAACGACTGAATAAAAATGGAGAGAAAAGCATGCATTCACAGAAAAAAAAGATTGTCACCAAGTTTGGCGGCTCTTCCCTTGCCAATGCAGAGCAGTTCCGCAAGGTGAAGGATATTATCGAACGCAACCCTGCCCGCATTTATGTTGTTCCCTCTGCGCCCGGCCGCCGTTTTTCAGGCGATGACAAAGTCACCGATCTTCTTTACCGCTGCTACAATCTGTGCCGGGAGCATCAGGAGTTTGAGGAAACCTTTGACAAGATCCGGGAACGCTATCATGAGATTGCATCAGAACTTGAGCTTTCGGTAGATCTCGACAGAGAACTGAACCATATCCATGACAAGATTGCAGCGGGTGCGGACGCAGACTACTGTGCAAGCCGCGGTGAATACCTCAACGGTCTGCTCCTCGCCGATTTTCTGTCCTGGCGGTTTATGGACGCTGAAAAGGTCATTTTCTTCAAGGAAGACGGTACGTTTGACAGCGAGAAAACCAATGTCGTCATGATGGCGCTGCTCGCCGATGAGCTTCCGACCGTTGTCCCCGGGTTCTACGGCGTTAAGCCCGACGGAAAGGTGCACACGTTTTCGCGCGGCGGCTCGGATATCACAGGCGCGATTGTTGCGCGTGCCGTCAGTGCCGATGCCTATGAAAACTGGACTGACGTCTCCGGATTCCTTATGGCGGATCCCCGCATTGTCAGCAATCCCCGTGAAATCAGCCGGATCACCTATGCAGAGCTTCGCGAGCTCAGCTATATGGGCGCCACTGTGCTCCATGAGGATGCCATGTTCCCTGTCCACAAAGTCGGCATTCCCACAATCATTCTGAACACCAATCATCCCGAACACCCCGGCACCCTGATCTCCCTGACCCTTCCCACCGATCCCATCGAACCGACAATCACCGGTGTTGCCGGACATCAGGGCTTTTCCGTTGTCGCCATTGAAAAGGCCATGATGAACTCGGAAATCGGTTTCGGCCGCAAGGTGCTTCAAATCTTTGAAGAGTGCGATATTTCCTTTGAACACATGCCCAGCGGCATTGATTCCCTTTCGGTGGTTGTCTCGGGTGAAGCGCTTGCCCCGCACCGTGAGGAAATTGTCCGTCGGATTGCCGAGGAAGTGTCGCCCGATGCGCTCACTATCCATGACCATATGTCCATTATCGCCACCGTCGGCCGCGGCATGGTCAACAACTGCGGCACCGCTGCCCGTCTCTTCTCTGCCATGAGCCGCAACGGCATCAACGTCCGCATGATCGATCAGGGATCCAGCGAACTTTCCATTATTGTCGGTGTCGACGATGGCGACTTTGAAAAAACCATCCGTGCCATTTACGCCGAGTTTGTCGGTTAAATTCATATGAAAGCTGGACGGTTCCTTTGCCTACGTTCACGATGCTTCTGATCGTCTGTCCTCTGGTCTTCCTAGCGGGGCTTATTGACTCCGCCGCAGGAGGCGGAGGACTGATTTCCATCCCGGCCTATTATGCTGCCGGGCTTCCGCCCTATCTCGCCTCCGGCACGAACAAGCTGTCTTCCTCGCTTGGAACCACATGGGCTGCGATCCGTTTTTTCCGTTCCGGCCATCTGAACTGGAAAGTCGGTCTGTTTTCTGCGCTCGGCGCATTCCCGGGCTCCTATCTCGGTGCTGCACTTCAGCAGACATTCTCTGAGCGCAGCGTGCATCTGATGATGCTCGTGATGATCCCACTCGCCGCCGTTTTTGTGCTGACAGGCAGGACGGACAGAAAAAGCCGCCTTCAGGTTCCGCCCCGCTTTCTTGTTCCGGCCTGCCTGCTCATCGGCCTGGTCATCGGGTTTTATGACGGTCTGGTCGGGCCGGGGACCGGTACTTTTCTCATCATCTTTTTCACGATGTTCCTCGGACTGCATCCGGTCGATGCCAGCGGCACCGCAAAAGTGGTCAATCTCGCCAGCAATATTGCCGCTCTCGTCAGCTATCTGCTGCAGGGCCATGTCATGATTTTTCTGGGGCTTCCGGCTGCCATTTTCACGATTCTCGGTGCCCAGGTCGGATCATCTCTGGCCATTCACAGAGGGGCGAAGTTTATCCGGCATATGCTGCTTGTCGTTCTCGCCCTTCTGCTTGCAAGAATGCTGACCGATGTGCTATCATGAATCCGCCGCAAGTCCGGCATCACGTTTCACGGAGGTTCACGATGCGAAAATTTCATCTTCCCTGGCAGCGCGGAACCGAAGTGACCGAGCAGTCTTCCGCGCAGGAAACACCCGTGTCTCCTACTCCTGCCGGTCCGTATTTCAAACAGAATATGCCTGCAGGTCAGACTGATCCGGGCGGTCAGATTGCACCCCCCGCCGGGGCAGGTGCTTCTGACTACGGGTATCGTCCGGCCGCATTTTCATACGGTGCTCAGCCGCCAGCCTATTCAGGGCCGGCTCAGCCGGTTGCCTATCCTCCGCAGAGCCAGCCTCAGCCCTATACAGGTCCGGCCCAGCCGGTTGCCTATCCCCCGCAGGGCCAGCCCCAGGGATACACCGGTTCCGTTCAGCCAGTTGCCTATCCCCCGCAGGGCCAGCCCCAGGGATACACCGGTTCCGTTCAGCCGGTTGCCTATCCTCCGCAGGGCCAGCCTCAGGGATACACCGGTTCCGTTCAGCCGGTTGCCTATCCTCCGCAGGGTCAGCCCCAGGGATACACCGGTTCCGTTCAGCCAGTTGCCTATCCTCCGCAGGGCCAGCCCCAGGGATACACCGGTTCCGTTCAGCCGGTTGCCTATCCTCCGCAGGGCCAGCCTCAGGGGTTCACAGGCCCGATACCCGGCCAGACTTCCCAGACGAATCCTCCCATGCAGGGGCCCGTCCCTGGGGACACAGGCATGCAGACAGATGGAACAGCCGATCCTTCTCAGAAGCAGCTGAATGACCGCTTTATTTTTCGGCCTTCTTTCATCATGCCCCAGAAAGTGCGGGAAAAGCTGCAGATCGCGCCCATTCATATTGCCATCGTGGTAGCGGTCCTTCTGCTCACAGCCTGGTATCTCTTCAACACCTATGCCCCTCAGGCAGCGACTTCTGCCACCATTCAGGCCGGCAAGTACGGTGCCTATTACACAGGGGAAGCGCTCATCGTCAGAAATGAGGTCCCCTATGACGCAGACGGCGTGACCAGCATTGATTACCGTGCCAATGAGGGCAGCTTTATCAACAACTCCACAGCCATCTGCGATGTCTTTTCCTCCGGCTTCTCCACAAGAGAAATCACTGCCCTTCAGGATTACAGAGACCAGATCCGCGACTATGAGCAGGAGCTGCTCAGCGCAGAAACCACCTATGACGCCCGTCTTGAACGAGTCGAATCCGAAGTGCTCACACAGGCCAAGGAAGTCCGGTCTCTGCTTGCCGGAACACGGGGCAATCTGATCAATCAGGAATCCACGCTGGAAGCGGCCATCACCGCACGCCAGCAGTATCTTCGTCAGAAGTATTCTTCCGATCAGCGCCTCAGCCGTCTTCTCGACGACGAACAGGCCCAGCAGCAGCGTATTGACAGCTGGACCAAAACCTTTTATGGAACAAGAACAGCGCTTGTTTCTTTCTACACGGACGGCTTTGAATACGATCTGACCGTGCAGAACTGTCTCGATTATACGCCCGCTCAGGTCCGCTCCATGCTCAACGGTCAGCTGCCTGCCACAAGCTCGCTTCCCAAGTCCAAAACCACGATCTACCGAACCATCATGGATGAACCATGGTATGTCCTGATGCTCGTGGATGACACCTCCTGGAATCCGGTGGAAGGCGCGGTTTATGCACTGGAACTGAATCAGTTTGAAAATACGCAGGTTGAAGCAACCGTCATCAGCTTCACCCGTTCGGGCGGCGAACTGCTGGTTCGTCTGCGCGTGGAAAACAATGTGGAAAGCGTGCTCTACATGCGCACAGGCACTGCCCGGCTCGGCGACAATGTATCCACCATGATGGTTCCCGCCCGCGCAATCTACCGCCAGAACGATATGGACGGCGTGGTTGTCATTGATGGCTCCAACCGTTTCTTCGTGCCTGTCCAGATCGTCTTCAGAGAAGGCAATAATGTCTATGTCAACTCACTGCAGCAGGGCCTGCTCTTTGAGGGACAGAACATTATGCTGTTCTGAGAAGGGGGCGGCTGTTCATGGAAACCGATCTGCTCCGCGAACGTCTCAACCGGATCCAAAGTGCGCTTGAGACCGCTTCAGAAGGACGTTACACGCCTCCGCGCATCCTTGCCGTCACCAAAACCCATCCGGCTGAGATGATTCTTCCCCTCGCTGACCTCGGTGTCCTGGAAATCGGGGAAAACCGTGTCCAGGAAATCCGGGAAAAGGCACCTCTTCTCGAGGGAAAATTTGCGGTCCATCTCATTGGCCGGTTGCAAACAAACAAAGTAAAATATATAATGAAGGATGTTGTTATGATCCAGTCCCTCGATCGGATGGAGCTGGCTCATGAGATCAACCGGCAGGCCCTGAAGCACGGCATCGTCATGCCTGTGCTTGTACAGGTCAGCCCTGCTGGCGAGGAACAGAAAGGCGGCATTGCACCGCCTCTGCTCCGGCCCTTTCTGAAGGACATCGTCCATCTGCCCGGCCTGCATGTGCGCGGGCTTATGGCTGTTATGCCCAACCTCGGCCCAACACCCGAACTGGATGCTCTTTTCAGAAACATGCGCTCCCTCTTTGAACAGATTCGCGAGGAAGCGATTCCCGGGATCGACATGGATGAACTGTCCATGGGGATGTCCGGCGATTACCTCTATGCAGCCCGGCACGGCGCCACCATGGTCCGTATCGGAAGTGCACTCTTCGGACCCAGGGATTACGGTCCGAAATAAACAATCGGGAGGTTTTACCTTATGCCATTTGCTGACCAAGTCCGTTCACTCTTCAACAAAATTGCGAACGGACCCTATGATAAGGAAAAGAAGGACAAGCCCAAGACGCCGAACCTGGCCAATGGCGGCCACACCGGGTATCATCCTCTTCCTCCCAAGAAAGTACGTCAGAAAGACTACGCGGCATCTCAGCAGAACGCAAACCAGTACGCCGCTCAGGGTACAGAGCAGCCGGCCTATGGTACATCCCAGCAGAGTGTCTGGCAGGATCCTTCTGCCGGCATGCAGCAGGGACAGCCGTGGGGACAGGGCTGGCAGCAGACGGATCCCGCGCAGGCCCAGGCTCCCTGGGGACAGGGCTGGCAGCAGCCGCAGTGGCAGACGGATCCTTCCATGCAGGGTACCATGTATACCCAGCAGTCCTATACCCAGAATACATCCTGGCAGAATGATCCTTCTCAGATGAGCGGCACCGGGTATGCTCCCCAGATGGGTGCGACAGGGTATGCACCTTCTCAGAGCAGTTTCGTCCAGCCCGTTCAGCAGCCTGCTCAGCCGGCACAGCCGACCGGATTCGGACAGCAGCCCCAGGCGCCTGCCCAGGATGCGCAGAACAATATGGGCCGTATGCATTATATGCCCGGTCAGTTTGTCCATGAAGACGGCAGAGCATACAAGCATGTTGAGCGTCTGGCCCAGCCGCTCTCCGCTTCCTCCTGTTTCCGTCTGATTGATTTTATGCGCAACGGTGAAAGCATTATTGTCAACACAGAGCTCATCCAGGACGAGCGCGAAAATGCTCACTGTCTGGATCTGCTCTACGGTGCAGCCTTTACCATGGGCTATACCTTCACCAAAATCTCCCGGATGCGCATCTATCTGATCTCCCCCGCTGACATCTGCGTGCTGCCTTACGGCACCATCAAGCAGCTCAGCGAAGAAGAGCTTGCCCGCCGCTGGCCCGGATCTGTCCCGCAGCCTCAGACCCAGGTGCCTTCCGGCTTTGACTTTGACCGTCTGGACCGGAAAGCAGCCGGACAGATGGACAATTTTGTGCCGCAGAGAAGATATTCCTGAAAAGGGATTCTTCCCAATCTGACCCAAAGGAGAAATGATCATGCGCCTGATTATCGGTCTGATTGATATCATCCTGAATCTTTTCAATATCCTGCTTCTGGTCTATGTCCTTATGTCATGGGTCAACCCTGTGCAGAGTAAATGGACCGGCATGGTCCGGGGTATTGTGGAGCCTGTTCTGACTCCCGTACGCCGTTTTCTGCAGAAAAATGTGCCGAACCTGATGGGAACCTTTGACTGGTCTCCCGTTGCGGTCTGGCTGCTGATTTCCCTGATCCGTCAGCTTCTCTCCCCGCTCCGCTATCTGTAAGCCATGCAGGAAGAGTCTCAGGAAAAACTTCGTCTGCGGCTGGAAAGCGGTGCAAAGGCCGCTTCGAAGCGGGATATGCCTGTTCCCGGACGCTTTATGGCCAGGGACGTTTTCCCCCAGGCGGTGCATCTTGCACGCCAGGCTGATGTGGCTGTTTCTGTTTTCGGCGGCTATCCGGAAGCAGAACGTGTTCAGGTCTGTTTTCATCCGTCGGCCGATGAACCGGTTTATACCGGCACCTGGCTGAAAATCACGTGGAATCCCCGCTTTGCCGCCCCGACGCATCCCGAGCTGCTTGGGAGCCTGATGGGACTGGGTTTTGACCGCAGTTACTTCGGGGATCTCATTGCCGGAGAACAGGAGGCTTACCTCTACGCCATGCCTGAGATGGCAGTCCGCCTCCCTTCCGAATGGACACAGGCAGGCCGGACGACCATTGAGGTCACTGTACTCACTGAGCCTCCGGTGCTCTCCCTGCCGCATGGCGTCATGGAAGAGTTTTCTGCCGCCTCGCTCCGGCTGGATGCTGTTCTGGCCGGCGCTTTGCACATTTCCCGTGCCAGAGGCGCGGACATGATCCGACAGGGACTGGTTATGATTGCCCATCAGGAAGAAACCCGGGTCGACCGCCTCCTTCAGGCGGGGGATCTGATTTCTGTCCGTGGGCATGGACGAATCCGGGTGAGCGAAATCGGAGGCCTGTCCAGAAAAGGCCGCACTTATGTCCGGGTTGAATGTTTTCTTCATGATAAAAAATCCCGGTGACGGGTCATAATGAAAGGGGTAGACGCATATGCAGCAGATCACCATCGACGCGATTGAATCCAAAGAGTTTGCCATCCGCAAGAACGGATATGATCAGGATGAAGTCGACTCTTTCCTTGACGACATTTGTGATGAAATGGAACGTCAGCTCGGCACCATCAACAAACTTCAGCAGCAGCTGCGTGAAGCACAGACCGCTGCCGCACGTCCGGTTTCCGTTCCTGTTCCTACTTCCGTGTCTTCGCAGAGTGAAGCATCCTTCCGTGAAATCCTGGAAATGGCACAGAAAGTCAAGGAAGAAACCATTTCCAAAGCCCAGAAACAGGCTGATGAAATTCTTCAGGATGCCAAAGCGAAAGCGGAAGCTCAGCTGGGTGATCTGAGTGCAGAGCGTGACCGTCTGACTGCTCAGGTCGAAGGACTGAAAAAAACGGTTGCAACCTACCGGAGCAGCTTTGAGGCACTGCTTTCCAGCCAGAAAGACGCGCTCAGTAAGATCGATAATCTGTAATGGTTCAGGAAAGGCATTTTGCCTTTCCTTTTTCAATTGCACAGGAAAGGAGGCGGCGGTTCTGGAACAAAGGGCTCTTGCGGTACGCACACTGGTTGAATTTACCCTGCACGGCGAAGATATCACCCGGGGGACTGATATCCGCTCCATGCAGGATGGGATGCTTGGACACAAGGCCCGTCAGGCCGCGCTCTCCAAAGGATGGCAGTCCGAGGTCCCCCTGAAGGCCGAGATTATCCTTGAGGACCTCGCACTGACCCTTGTTCTGTCCGGGCGCATGGATGCATTTCTCGACGGCGTCATCCCTGCGGTTGAAGAAATCAAGCTCTGGCAGGGAAAGGATCCGCCGGATGCGCCGTATCCGGCGCACAGGGCACAGGCACTCTGCTATGCCTGGATGCTTTTCCGCGACCGGCCGGAGACGGAGGAAATCCGGATCCAGGTGGTCTATGTCAGCCGTACCGGAAAGGTGCGCGGTGTCTTTTCAGAGTCGCTGACTCCCCTGATGTGCGACCGCGCTTTTCATGAGCTCCTGGATCCCTATGTGCAGAGGCTTCGGTCTGTGGACCGGCACCGGAAGATGAGGAACAGCCTCATTGAGTCTCTCTCTTTTCCCTTTCCGGCTTACCGTCCCGGGCAGAGAGCCTATGCCGTTCAGGTGTATACCGCCATTTCCAGACGCCGCAGGCTTTTCGCTTCCATGCCCACAGGAACCGGGAAATCGGCTGCCACCCTGTTTCCGGCCATCAAGGGCATGCCGCGCGGTCTTGTCTCCCAGATCTTCTACCTCACAGCCAGAACAACCCAGAGAAAAGGTCCCCTCGATGCGCTCACCCATATGCCTTCCCTCTCCGATTTCTGGGTGCTCGAGCTTGATGCCAAAGAACGCCAGTGCCCGGAGCAGATGATCTGCCATCCGGATTTCTGTCCGCGTGCCAGGGGGCATTTTCTCCGGGATACCGAGGCCATTGAGGAGATGCTCTCATGCAGTCTCTGGACAAAGGAACAGATCCGCCGTATTGCGGACAAGCATATGCTCTGTCCCTTCGAATTCTCACTCTCCCTGTGCGTGCTCGCCGATCTTGTGATCTGTGACTACAATTATGTCTTTGATCCCGCCGTACACCTGCAGCGGATTTTCGATGCCTCGCACGATGTCACCCTGCTCATTGATGAAGCGCACCATCTGCTGCCCCGCATCCGGGATATGCTGTCGGGGCAGATCGACGGACTGGCTCTGAGGAAGCTCCGCAGACGCCTGGGAAAAACAGCCGGACGCAGCCATCCGCTGTACAAAGCCATGACGCGGCTGATGAATGAACTGGACCTCCTGGCCCTCAAGGGCATCCCCGGCGGCACCCTCAGCGGCATTCCCGAGTCGGTGTATGCTGCGGTGCTTGATGTCACCGATGCACTCCTTGAAAGCGAGAAAGAACATCTCGACTGGGAAGAGGACCGAAATGCCCTGCAGGACCTGCTCTCGGATCTTCTGTCATTCTCAAGGGTATCCCAGCGTTCTGCAGAGGACTATGCCTTCCTCATCCGCCGCATTCGGGATCCGCTTGTGCAGGCGCGGTGTCTGAATCCCGTCTCTCACTTTGCCTCCGTCACCCGCGGCATGCAGGGCACAGTCTGCTTTTCCGCAACCCTCGACCCGCTCGATGACATGAAACTGCTCCTCGGCGGGGACGAGGAGGATGCCTGCTTTTCCGCGCCGTCACCCTTCCCGCCTGAAAATCTGCTGATTGTTCAGGCAGACCTGAACGTGCGCTATGCGGCCCGGGAACAATCCGTGAAAAGCATCGCTCAGATGATCCGCACCATGGTCAATGCCCATGATGGACGATATATGGTTTTCTTTCCCAGCTTTGCCTTCCTGCAGATGACAGAAAAGGACCTCTCACTCCCCTGTCAGGTTCAGAAACCGTCCATGACCGCACAGGAGCGCGATGATTTTCTCAGGCCCTATCTCAAAGGCGATGAGCCGGTTCTTTCCCTGTGTGTGCTCGGCGGCATCTTCTCCGAGGGCATTGATCTTCCGGGCCGGTGCCTGGACGGCGTTATGGTGGTCGGCGTCGGACTGCCGCAGGTCGGGCCTGAGCAGGAAGCGCTCAGGGCATGGTACGACGCGCATCTCGGTCACGGTTTCCTGTATGCCTACCAGATCCCGGGCATGCAGAAGGCCGCACAGGCCGCAGGCCGGGTGATCCGCTCCGAGCACGACCGCGGGATCGTCATCCTTGTCGATGACCGCTTCCGCCAGAGTACATACCGCCGTCTGCTTCCCCCGCACTGGCATCCGGTTTCCGGTTCGCTGTCTTCCATGCTCAGCAGCTTCTGGGACAGTTCTGCGTCTCCCTCGCCCGAAACAGATTCCTGATCCTGCTTGCAGCAGAAACAGCCCCGAAGGCACACCATGCCTTCGGGGCTGTTTTCATCCCTGGAATCCATATTTATCGGCCGATGGCTTCCGCCACCAGTCCGTCATGTTCCTCGAGCAGGCTTTCCGCCTCCCCGCGCGTACACCCGCGCACGATCATCACGATCGCTGTCTTGCAATGGTAGTCACAGGCTTTCAGTGCTGCCTCCGCCTTCTCCGGCTCGACGCCTGCAGCCTGGGAAACAATCCGCACGCAGCGGTGTACCAGTTTTTCATTGGATGGCTGGACATCCACCATCAGGTTGCTGTACACCTTGCCCAGACGCACCATGACACCGGTGGAGAGCATATTGAGAATCATTTTCTGTGCGGTCCCGCTCTTCATCCGCGTGCTGCCGGTAATGGCCTCGGGTCCCGGCAGCGGAGACATTCCGATATCAGCCTGCACATCCACTTCGGATCCGGGTGAACACGAAATGCTCAGCGTGAGGGCGCCGATCTCTCTGGCGTAGGCCATGGCTCCCAGCACATAGGGTGTCCTGCCGCTGGCGGCCAGTCCGCATACGACATCCTTTTCTGTCAGATGAATGCCTTCCAGATCACGCCTGCCCAGCTCCCTGCTGTCCTCCGCGCCTTCTACAGCCTTGAAAATCGCAGGATATCCGCCCGCAATCAGTCCCATCACCATGTCCGGAGGTGCCGAATAGGTCGGCGGACACTCCGAGGCGTCCACAATGCCCAGACGTCCGGATGTTCCGGCCCCCACATAGATCAGCCGTCCGCCTTTTTTCAGACGCAATGCAGTCTGGTCAATCGCCTGAGCAATGCTGGGAAGTATTTTTTCAACGGCAAGCGCAACTTTTGCATCCTCCCTGTTGATTTCCCTGACCATCTCCAGCGTGGAAACCCGGTCAATATCCATAGTATCCGGGTTGCGCTGCTCCGTTGCAATCCGATTCAAATCCACCATGGATGCATCGCCTCCTGTATTGTTTTCTTCTGGGTGTATTCTACTCTCGATCCCGCCTCCCTTCAAGCGTTTTTCGTGCCCGGAAAGGCATGCGTGTACTCACAGTCTCTTGATTTTTTCCCTGTTTTCCCTATAATATCGGTGCACCGTCTTGAGCGGTATTCCCTTTTTACTCAGCGCTTTCCGGACAAGGAGGAAGTCCAATCATGAAAAAAGTTGAAATCAAACTCAGTCTTGCTGAAAACGTGAAGACCTTTGTAAATACAGTGAACAAATATAACTTTGACATGGATCTGCGTGCAGGCCGGCATGTCGTTGATGCGAAGTCCATTCTGGGCATTTTCAGTCTGGATCTTTCAAGACCCATTACCCTTGAAGTGGATGATGATGAGCACGTAGACCCCAAGGAGCTCGATGCACTGCTTGACGATATCCGTCCTTTCATTGTCTGAACATGATTCGCTGACTGTGACCTCCCCCTGCACTGCAGTCGGGAGGTTTTTGGATATGCACCTTCCGGCGCAGAAAGGATGGACCCATGGAGCGTCACATCATTCCCGATTCGGAAAACCGCCTGATTCTGCTTCAGATCCTCGCCTCAATCGGTCCGCTGTCCGACACGCAGCTTCTGGTTTTTGTGACGGATCTTTCCCTCATGAATTACTTCTCCCTGCATCTGAATCTCTCCGAGCTCGAACAGCAGGGCCTGATCGAACAGTTCCGTCATCCCTTCGCCATGCTCTACCGCATCACGGATTCCGGACGCTATATGCTGGAGAGTTTCCCCAACATTATCCCCCAGAGCCGCCGGAAACTCCTTGCTTCGCAGTTTCCCGCCTACCGGGACCGTTTCCGTTCCCAGCAGCTCATGCCCTGCTCTGAGTCCCGCCTCCCGGACGGCTCCACCTGCATCCGTCTCCAGCTCCTGGAAAGGGATCTGCTGGTGCTCGATATGCGCCTGAGAACCAGCAGTCATCTCTCCTGCCTCGAAACCCGCTGGCAGAACATCGCTTCTGAAATCTACAGCCTGATTTCCGATACACTCACGGAAGGCTTCCATCGAAACCAGACCGGTCCTGTCCCGGAGACTGTTTCCCTGACCAAATCTGTGCGCGGCGAGTGGACGCTGTATATGGCCGACCCGCCCGAGGATCCGACCTTTTCCATTATCATTTCCCTGGCCGACGAGGAGCTCTGCCGGCACTGGGCACTCCGCTGGGCAGATTCCTGCGGCGTGCTTCGGGAAGCCATTGAAGCCCTGCTCCGCAATTCTCTGAACAATTGAGCAGTTTTCCGTTCTTTCGCTCTCATTTTTGCATAATTTCCCGAACATTTTTTCTGTTTTATTATTCCATCATTCGCGGAACTATGATATAATGAGTCGGTCGGTCCTGAAGCGGCCGGCAGAAATGGAGCGATAGACTTTGGATAAGATCCGCCGTAATGAGCGCATGAGCGCAATGATGAAGATTCTTTCAGATTCTCCCAACCACCTGTTCACCCTGTCCCACTTCTGTGAGCTGTTCTCCACGGCCAAATCGACCATGAGTGAAGATATCGATCTGCTTCGCGAAGTGGTGGAATCATTCGGTCTGGGAGAAATCCGAACCATCACAGGCGCAGCCGGCGGTGTCCTGTATCGCGCAAAAACCAAGCCTGAGAACGCCTATGCGTATATTGCCTCGCTCTGTGATCAGCTCAGCGGGACGGATCGTATTCTTCCCGGCGGATTCCTCTATCTGAGCGATATCCTCTCCCATCCCGTCATCACGCGCAAAATGGGTGAAATCCTCGCTACGGAATACAGTGACCTGCATCCGGATTTTGTTTTGACCATGGAAACCAAGGGTATTCCTGTTGCTCTGACCACAGCCAGTGCGCTTGGCGTACCGCTGGTCATTGCACGCCATTCCTCCAAGGTCTATGAAGGCTCTGCTGTCAATATCAATTATGTCTCCGGATCTTCCGGCTCCATTCAGACCATGTCCCTCTCCCGCCGTGCTGTGCAGGAAGGGCAGACCTGCCTGATTGTGGATGACTTCCTCAAGGGCGGCGGCACGGCCAAGGGCATGGAAGACCTGATGCGTGAATTCAATGTCAATGTGGTGGGCAAGGCGTTTGTCATGGAAACAGCCGCTCCGGTCCATAAACGCATCTCCGATGAGAAATCCCTGATGGTATTGGATATTACGCACCCCACTGATGACACGGAAGCTGCCATCGTGACTCCCGCTCCCTGGCTGAAGAAATAACCAGACTATGCGGAATCTGTTGTCCCGCCTCTTCGGCGCACATAAAAACATGGAAAAAGAAACATACCTGATCATCGGCCTCGGGAATCCCGGGGCCAAATATGCACATACACGTCATAACTGCGGTTTTGAAGTGATCCGTCTGCTCTCGGATGCCCTCGCGTGTCCGCTCACCAAAAACCGCCTGCAGGGGCTGCTCGGTGAAACCACGGTGTCCGGCAGCCGGGTTGTGCTCTGCCAGCCCCAGACCATGATGAATCTCTCCGGAAACTGTGTCGGTCCCCTGGTCTCCTGGTACAAAGTACCTATGGATCACCTGCTGATCATCTACGATGATATTGACCTTCCCCTGGGCACCACAAGAATGCGCAAGGGCGGCAGTGCCGGTACGCACAACGGCATGCGCTCCATTCTTTCTGCCCTGCCCTCCCAGGATTTCCCGCGCATCCGCATTGGCGTCGGCGCCCAGCCCGAAGGCTGGGATCTGGCCGACTGGGTTCTCTCTTCCTACCGGACCCGTGAGGAGACGGAAGCTGTCCATGCCGCCTTTGAGAAGGCCGCAGCCTGCGCACAGGACTGGGTGGCTTCCGGCATTGATCATGCCATGCAGCTGTGCAACCGCAAATAATCCCAATCTGATCAGAAAGGATTGCTCATGAATCTTCCCCTTTTGCAGGCTTTTTCCCCGCCATCCTTTGAACGGCTTGAGAAAGCGCTGCAGGATCAGCACACCGTTGCATTCACCGGCCTTCCCGACGGACAGGCCGCTTTTGTTGCGTCCTGCCTCGCTGAACGTACCCACAAACGCATCCTTCTGGTTCAGACCAATGATCTGAAAGCCAGCAGAGCAGCCGATGACATCGCACAGCTTGTCTCCGTGAAAAGCGCATACCTGCCCGGCGGAGAGATTGATCTCACCCGCGGCGTCTCCAGTCAGGAGACCGAGTGGCGCAGGCTGGAGACACTCGCTCAGCTGACAATGGATGATGTGCAGGTGCTCACCGTATCCATGGATGCACTCATGCAGCGCATGGGAGATCCCCGTCTGTACCGTACCGGTACAGTCACCCTGAAACCGGACGACCGCTATGCACCGCATCTGCTGGTCAGCCATCTCATGCATATGGGCTATGAGCGGACAAGCATTGTGGAAGGCAAGGGCCAGTTCAGCGTGAAAGGCTCCGTGCTTGACGTGTATCCGCCTGCCAGCTCGTACGGTTTCCGCATCGAGTTTTTTGATGATACCGTCGATTCCATCCGCTCCTTCGACGCCATTTCCCAGAGAAGTCTTGACCGGCTCCATGAATGTGTCATTCCGCCGGCGAGTGAAATCATTCTCAGTCAGGATGCCGCGCCGGGTGCCGCCATGCGCATGCGCAAGGCGCTGAACAGTCTGCACACTGCAAAGCCTGACGCAGATTCCACTCAGAGCGGCGCACTGTTTGACGATCTTCCGCCTCTCCCTGAATCCGATGACGAACTCCCCGATTATTTCGATGAAGAGGTCGCCCCGAAAATCCGGTCGCAGAAATGGTCTGTTACCCAGGAAACCGAGGTGGAGCGCCGCCGCGAAGCGCTGCTTGCCGATACAGAACATGTCGCAAACGGTTTCCCCTTTCGCCGCATCCGCGCCTGGGTGCATGTTCTTCTGAAGGAAACCTCTGCGCTCACCGACTGGTTCCGGCCCGATCTGGTCATACTCTGTGACCCGGACAGTCTCCGCCAGCGCTGCAGGGAGCGCTCCGTCGGTTTTTCCGAAGATCTCGCGTCAGCCATTGAACGCGGAGAAGCCGTCCCTGAACAGGAGCATCTTTTCCGCGACTGGGATGATATCGCGCAGAGTCTTCAGGATTTCACCTGTCTCACGATCTCGGATCTGACCCGCTCGATGGCCGGGCTGAAGGTCGACGATGTCGTCAAAACAGACATGCTCCAGCTGACCGGCTATCAGTCCCAGATCCGTTCTCTGGCCTCAGATATCCGGCTGTGGCTGGAACAGAAAAACACAGTGATTCTCCTCTCCGGAAGCAGTGCCCGCGGCCAGCGCCTCCAGGCTTCACTCGCCGACTTCGGCGTCACCGCCCTTTTTTCCGAGTCCGGCGAGCACATCGACACGCAGGGCGTCACCATCCTGCCCATCACCCTCAGCAGGGGCTTTATCTCAAAGGAAGCCCAGCTGATTCTTGTCTCGGACACGGATATCTACGGCGCCTCCTATCACAAGGCACGGTCCCGTCAGAAAACCGGCGAAAGAATCTCTTCCTTCACCGAACTGCATCCGGGCGACTATGTCGTGCATACCGACCACGGCGTGGGTATCTTCCAGGGCACCATTCAGATGACCGCGGACGGTGCTGTGCATGATTACCTGCTGATCCAGTATCAGGGGCATGACAAGCTGTATGTCCCGATCGAACAGTTTTCACGCGTTCAGCGTTATATCGGCAATCCGAACAATCCCCCAAAGCTGAATTCCATCGGCGGCAGGGACTGGTCCAAACAGAAATCCAAGGTCAGGGAAGGCCTGCGCAAGATGGCGTTCTCCCTGGCAGAACTGTATGCCCGCCGGAGCCAGAATAACGGGCATGCATTCCCGCCTGACACCGTCTGGCAGAACCAGTTCAATGACCAGTTCCCCTATGAGCTGACCCCCGACCAGGCTCAGGCCATTCAGGAGATCAATGCGGACATGGAATCCAGCCATAACATGGACCGCCTTCTGTGCGGCGATGTCGGCTACGGAAAAACAGAAGTCAGTCTGCGGGCTGCCTTCAAGTGCCTCATGGACAACCGCCAGGTCGCCATGCTCGCCCCGACAACCATCCTGGTTCAGCAGCATTACAATACCATCGTGAAACGCTTTTCCGGGTTTCCGGTCAAAGTCGAGTTCCTCTCCCGCTTCCGCTCACCCAAAGAAGTCCGGCGCATTCTTTCCGATCTCGCTGCCGGCAATATTGATATCATTGTCGGCACCCACCGCCTCCTGGGCAAGGATGTCCGCTTCAAGAATCTCGGTCTGCTCATTGTCGACGAAGAGCAGCGCTTCGGTGTCTCCCACAAGGAAGTCATCAAAAACATGAAGAACCAGGTGGATGTCCTGACGCTGTCGGCCACACCGATTCCCAGAACGCTGCACATGTCCATGGTCGGCATCCGGGATATGTCGATTCTGGAGTCGCCGCCTGCCGACCGTCTGCCCGTGCAGACCCACGTGGTGGAATACTCGGATGTCCTGATCCGTGACGTCATCCTCCGTGAAATCTCCCGCGGTGGCCAGGTCTACTTCCTCTATAACCGCGTCCAGTCGATTGAGCCCTTCTATGAACGTCTCCATGCCCTGGTCCCTGAGGCCCGCATCGGCCTGGCACACGGCCAGATGAAGGCGTCCGGCCTCGAAGATGTCATGATGGACTTCTATGCAGGCAGTTATGACGTGCTTCTGTGCACAACCATCATCGAGTCCGGCCTGGATGTGCCCACGGCCAATACCCTGATCGTCTTCGACGCTGAACGCTTCGGCCTCAGTCAGCTCTACCAGCTGCGCGGACGCGTCGGGCGCTCGAACCGGCAGGCTTACGCCTACTTTACCTTCCGCCCCAACCGCATTCTCTCGGAGACCGCACAGCAGCGCCTGAGTGCCATCCGTGAATTCACGGAGTTCGGGTCCGGTTTCCGCATCGCCATGCGCGACCTTGAAATCCGCGGTGCCGGCAATATTCTCGGGCCGGAACAGCACGGGCATCTTGAGACGATCGGGTACGAAATGTACTGCCGCCTCATTGAAGAGGCCATGCGTGAAGTCCGCGGCGAAACCATTACCAGTGAACTGGAAACACGCGTGGACCTGCGCGTTGATGCCTATCTCCCGGGCACCTATATCGACGATGAACATCAGCGCATGGAAATGTACCGCCGCATCGCTGTGCTTTCCTCGGATGCTGACAGAGAGGATATCATTGACGAGCTGATCGACCGCTTCGGTGATATGCCGGAGGTCGTCAATACCCTGCTGGATGTTTCCCAGCTCCGCTACCTGTGCAACCGCGAGGGCATCTCCCAGGTATCCCACCGCGGAGACAATCTGGTCATGCGGCTTGACAGTCATTATGTCAGGGATCCGCTCATGCTGCTGACCGCCATGCGCGAAACCAGCCCGCGTCTTCAGCTTCAGGAAAAGCCCTACCCCGCAATCACCATCAAATTCCCCGGCATCAAAGACAGGGAACTGCTCGAGGAGGCGCTCAGACTGATGCGGATTCTGTCCGGGAAAATGGATGACAAGCGCAGGGAGCAGGCAGAAAAGGAAGCCAGGGAAGCCGAAGAAGCCGAGAAAGCCGAAGCGGCGGATAATGCAGAAACCTGACGGGAATATACTCTCCCGATTGACATCTCTGTCTGTCCTCATTAGAATCAAACCAAGCAGATTTCATCTCATCCCCAGCATCTGCTGCCGGGGCTAACCAATATGAACGGAGGAACGAATGATGATTGCTCTTGCATGTGACCATACCGGTGTGGATCTGAAGACGGAGATCATGCATCTCCTGGATGAAATGGGCCTTGAATACAAAGATTTCGGCACCAACAGCCGTGAAAGCTGTGATTATGCCGTGTTTGGAAGCCGTGCAGCACGGGCTGTTGCGCGCGGGGAATGTGACCGTGGGATTCTCATCTGCGGAACCGGCGTCGGCATCGGGATGGCAGCCGGAAAAGTGCCCGGCATCCGCGTCTGCACCTGCTCTGATGTGTACACTGCGACGCTCAGTAAACGTCACAATAATTCCAACATTCTGACTTTCGGTGCCCGTGTGGTCGGTGTCGATGTCGCCAAGATGATCGCACGCGCATGGCTCACTGAAACGTTTGAAGGCGGAAGACATCAGCGGAGAATTGACCAGATCGCAGCCATTGAGCGCGGCGAAGAACTGTGAGGTGTCCCGATGTTTATCGCTGATACCCATTCGGATACACTCTATGCGCTCGGCGTGAGGCACGCCAAGCTTGATAATCTGATGATCAACCCTGATAAACTCCGCAAAGGCGGCATTTCTCTTCAGACCTTTGCCCTGTGGACCGGAAGCGAAGGCAACCGCGGAGACGTGGACGCCATTGTCCGCGGCGAGCTCAGCGCACGCAGGTTCTTTGAGGAGGCCGGCATTCATCAGGTGGATGATCCTGCTTCGGCAAAAGAAGATGAGAACGCCTATATGCTTTCCGTCGAAGGCGGTGAAGTCTTTGAAAAGGGGCTGGAAACCGTTTCCGAATTCAGGCAGCTGGGCGTACGCATGACTGCGCTTGTGTGGAACAATGAAAACGCCATCGGTTACCCGGCCAAATCCGGTGAGAAGCGCGGCCTCAAGCCGTACGGCCTGGATGTGGTAAAAGAAATGCAGGCCTGTCACATGGCTGTGGATACCTCGCACCTCAACGAGGCCGGTTTCTGGGACATTTTCAACCATACCCATCTGCCGCCTCTCGCCTCCCATTCCTGCTGCATGTCCCTCTGCCGTCATTTCCGCAACCTGACCGATGAACAGATCCGTGCCATGATCCGCGACGGCGGATATATCGGCATCAATTTCTACCCGGCCTTTCTCTCAGAAAGCGGCGAATGTGATGTCGAGCGCGTGGCTGAGCACATCGACTATGTCTGCCAGATGGGCGGCGAACATATCGTCGGCTTCGGCTCCGACTTCGACGGCATTGAGTGCACCCCGCGCGGCCTGACCGGTGCGGATGAAGTGCCAAACCTCCTTGACGCACTCCGCCGCCGCGGTATGTCCGAGGAAACCATTTCCGGCATTGCGGGCGGCAACCTTCTCCGCTACTTTGCCAGAATATGATCGTTTTCATCCCCCGTGTTTCGGGGGATGTTTTATTTTTTGTGTTATTTATTTATGAAAAAATGTATTATGATTATGACATTTTGTAAAACTCTTCTTGATTTTTCCATTATCATGCATTACAATTAAAGCATACCCGTCTGGGTATACTTCGTGCACGCCTGTGTACACGACAGAAGGTGGACAGATTGGCAAATAAGAAAATCCTGGTCGTCGACGATGAACCATTGATCGTTAAGGGACTGAAATATTCTCTCGAATCTGACAATTATGACATAGATATTGCTGTTGACGGCGAGGATGCTCTCAACAAATTCTTTTCGTCCCCCTGTGACATGATTCTGCTGGACATCATGCTTCCCAAGCTGGACGGTCTGGCCGTCTGCCAGCGGATTCGTGAGCATTCCAACGTGCCGATCATCATGCTGACCGCCAAGGGAGAAGACATCGATAAGATTCTCGGTCTGGAATACGGCGCGGATGATTATATTCCCAAGCCTTTCAACATTCTGGAAGTCAAGGCCCGCATCAAGGCCCTTTTCCGTCGTGTCGCCATGACGCCCATCTATGTCAATACGCGCAATGATTTTGTCGTCAAGGACCTGGTCATTTCTCCGGTGCGCCGTTCTGTAACGCTGCACGGGGAAGAGCTGAAGCTTTCCACGAAAGAGCTTGATCTCCTGATTCTCTTTGCTTCCAACCGCGGCAAGGTATTCAGCCGCTCCGAAATTCTCTCGCAGATCTGGACCAACGAATTTTCCGGTGATGACCGGAGCGTGGACGTCCTTGTCAAACGGCTGCGAGAAAAGATTGAAGCAGATACTGCCCATCCGTACTACATTCTCACCAAATGGGGGGTCGGTTACTATTTCACGGAGCAAGGCTGATTCTCTGCCGCGCATACCCATCCGATGGCAGATCATGCTCGTCTTTCTGATCATTATCGGCGTTTCCTTTTCCTTTGCAGCCACCCGTCTGACCAATTATGTCAGTGAATATCTTTATCAGCAGCGCATCCGTCAGGACAGCATCTCCGTTGAGCGGCTGGCGACGACTGTTGCGCCGCTTTTTCAGTCTGCGCAGTCTGAAGCGCTCTCGGAAACCCTGAAGTCTTCCTCCAATGAACTGGGCGGAAGACTTCTTGTGTTGGACAATGATGCCAAAATTCAGTTCGACTCCTTCTCCGCGCTGATGGGCACGCGTCTTCAGCTTCCTGAAACGCTCTCCATCCTCTCCGGCTCACAGCAGGCTTACGGCCTGCATGCACTGGAGGAAGGAAACGCCCTGACCGGGAATTATGTTGCCTGCTGTGCCTCCAGCATTATTGGAACCAAAGGGAATCTGGGCATCCTTGTGTTCATCGCCGATGTGGATGAAATGATGGCTTCCCTTGCCCTCGTCCGCCGCGAACTGCTCATCGTTTTCGGTCTGGTTGCCGCGGCCGCCCTGCTCGCCGCCGGCTTTTTCTCCCACATTCTGACACGCCCTGTGCTGGCTCTGACCCGTACCATCCAGAGCATGGCTGCAGGTGACCTCTCGGTTCGCGCCCCTGTGACCGGATCGGGTGAAATCCGCAATCTTGCTGAAAACTACAATACCATGGCAGAACAGCTCGAATCCCTTGACCGCAGCCGCAATCAGTTTGTCTCCAATGCCAGCCATGAGCTGAAGACCCCGATGACCTCCATCAAAGTCCTGCTGGAGAATGTCATTTATCAGCCGGACATGCCCGCGGATCTCCGGTCCGAGTTCCTCCAGGATATCAATCATGAGATTGACCGTCTGACCCATATTGTCACTGACCTCCTGGAACTGACGCGCATGGACAATCATCAGATGACCCTGGATGCAGCCGAAGTCAATCTCTCCGACCTCATCGCAGAGAGCGTCCGCATGCTTGCCCCGGCTGCTGAAAAGCGGTCTCAGCAGATTCTTTCAGATATTGCTCCGAATGTGGTGATCCAGGGCGACCATGACAAGCTCAAACAGATTGCCACCAATCTCATGGACAACGCACTGAAATATTCCCAGGAAAACCAGCCGATTACCGTCAGCCTCTCCGTCCGCGGCAAAAAGGCTTTCTTTGCAGTCACCGACCACGGCGTCGGCATTTCTGAGGACGACCAGAAGCATATCTTTGAGCGCTTTTACCGTGTTGACAAAGCCCGATCCCGGGCAACCGGCGGAACCGGTCTGGGGCTGTCCATTGTCCGCCAGCTTGTCAGCCTGCATCACGGGGAGATTTCGGTGGAAAGCAAGCCCGGACAGGGATCCACTTTCACCGTGACCCTTCCTCTGAACGGAAAGGACGGTGAGCCCCGGTGAAACGCATCCTTTTCCTGCTCCTCTTCTGTCTTCTGCTGCTCACCGGATGCGCATCTCTGGCCTCCATGCCGGTGAGAACCCTTGAAAGCGGTTCCCTGCCTGCTTCAGTTGATACATCCGTCTTTACCGAGGATATCCCGGCCGCCCTCTATTTCCGCTACTGGGATGAACCCTATCTCGCCTGTGAATGGCGTTTCATCACCAGGACCCAGAGCCAGTCCTACGAACTGGCCCTGCTCGAGGAACTGCTCTCCGGCCCTTCTGCAGGTTCGACTGAACTTGCGCCTCTTTTCCCTGTCGGTACCCGTATTCTCTCCGTTGTCCGTCAGGGCAGAACCCTGTTCGTCACTCTTTCCCCTGAGATCATGGGACGGTATGCCGATGAACCGGTCGACTGGCAGGAGTATGAGTACTGGCTGACCGAAGCCCCGCTGCGCCGCCGTCTGTGCATGCAGTCCATTGTGGCCACGGTCACGGAAAACTGCAATGTCGACCAGGTCCAGATCCTTGTGGAGCAGACCGGCAGCGTGACCGGTTCCCTGCGGCTGCGCCAGAACTATTTCCTGGACGACTCAGAAGACGATGTGCTGGTCGGACCCATGACGCGCAGGGATGAGATGCTGCTCAACTGTGCGCAGTCCATGGATCATTTTCTGGACCTGCTGAGGGCAAAGGACTGGGAAAAACTGTACCGCTGCCTTTCTGCCTATGATTCTATGACCGCGGTTGAAAGACCGGCATTCAATGATTTTGTTGCTCAGATGAAAGCGCTGCCGTCGCTGGTCGACTACACTGCAGCCGTTCCGACGGTTTCGCTTGACGGTCAGGATGCCGTCGTTCAGGTCCAGGGAAGCGTAACGCTCAGCAATCTGCAGCGCATTGATCTGCCTTCCCGCATGTTCCGGATAACGCGCCAGGACGGCCTGTGGAAGTTTTCCCTTTCGCAGCTGACTGAGTGGATGGAGGTGGAATAAGATGAAGCGATGCATTGCCTGCCTCCTTCTCATTTCCATGCTGTCTCTTCTTTCCGGCTGCACAGTCCCCGATACCCTGTCTTCGGCCGCCATGGATACACTGCCGCCGGCAGCCGTTCCCTTTGAGGCACCGCTCGGAACCGAGGATATGCGCTTTACCGCCTATCTCCCGCTGTTTCTTCCCACGCTCAATGAGCAGAACCTCACCTCTGTGGTCTCTCCCATTCAGTGCGAGCACGGCATCTCCAGCGCGCAGGCTATTGTCTCCGCCCTGCTGTCTCAGCCGACTGATCAGACCCATCTCCGGCTGGGCGGAAACACCCGCCTTTTCCTGTCCGGACGCTTTCCTGTAGAAACCGCCGGGCATGTATGCACCGTTCAGCTGGACACCTCTGCGCTGTCTGCAACAACAGAGCAGCTGTATATTGCAGGCCTTGCAATTGCTGCCACCCTGTATGGCATCGAAGAAATCCGTTATGTCAATCTGCTGGTCAACGAGCGTGCCATCGGTCTGGACCTGACGGACAATCTGCCCATGGGATCCCTGACCCAGCACCCCGGCGTTGAGCTCCCCGTCCTGCTCCAGCAGATGGAGTCGAGAAAAACGCCTCTGGGCAGCGATCCCGCTTCAATCCCTCTGACCAGCACCGGCACCCTCTATTTTCCCATTGTCGGGGAAGAAGGGTTTGTCCCCGAGGTCAGAAATCTCACCTTTCAGGGGCAGACGCCTGCCCTGCTTGCGCTGGGACTGCTTCAGGCTCTCTCCAGTGGCAGTCAGTACACACAGGGTGCCGCGCACATGCCGGATCTCCTGTCCTATCTGACGCAGGACCCGGAAGTCTCCGAACTGCCCAGCGGCGGAAGACTGCTGACACTGCGTTTTGTCTCTGACCTGACATCCCGTATCTCCCTTCTCGGTTTTGATCCTTCCGCCGTCATCGGATCCATGGTCTATACACTGACCACTTTCATTCCAGGACTCAGCGCGGTCCGTATTTTCTCCGGTTCCACCCTGATGACCAGCCTGACCGGTGATACATTCGGCACCCTGTACTTTGAGGAAGGCCAGCAGCACAGAAGGCAATATTCCTCCGGGCTCAGGGACCTGTCCCAGATCTGCCTTGCGCGCGGTAATGCGCTGGAACTGATCACGCGGACCGTTCCGTTCTCATCGGCTGCTTCCCCTTTCCTCCTGCTCTCCCTGATCTTCAGGGGACCGACATACGATGAAATCCAGGAAGGTTTTCAGGGGGTCTTTCCGTTTGAAATGGATGAAACCGATCTTCTGGGAATCGGCATCACAGACGATCTGCTTCTGCTGAATCTTTCCAGCGACTGTAAACAGGCTATTCAGGGCCTGGATGCCGACGCTCAGCAGAAGCTTGCCTATGCGCTGGTCATTACCTTATGCAACGCTCTGGGCACACAGCGGGTCCGTTTCTTCTTTGACTCCAGCGCACCGGAAACACTCGGAACCGATGTCTTCTGGGGCGGCGAGTTTCTGCTCAACCATGCTCTCCTTGAACAAAGCAGGGGGTGATCTGCATGAATCAACGTGCCATTGCATTAAGTCTGGTTCTTTTCCTGTGTCTGTCGCTTGTGCTGATCTTTCTTCCCGACCGGAACTTCATCGGCCTTGGCAGCCTGCTGTTCGGGCTTGGTGCCGCCTGGCCCGTTTTCTCACTCCTGCGCTTTTCTCCCGAAGGCTGGAAAGCAAAGGAAACAGACGCCTTCTTTTCCATCCCGCACTGGCTGCTTTCCGGTGTATGCATTCATGATGAACTGCTCCTGGGGCCTGAGAGCATCCAGGGCGATCTGCTCCTGCCCGGAGGGACCTATCCTGTTTCCCGCATCCGTTCGCTTCCCGGTGGAGTTCTGCTGTGTGCCGCGCTCGCAGCAACCTATGAGCATGTGCCGCAGAAGGATGAGATCGCTGCCCTTTTTCCTGAAATGAATCTTGCTCCATCTCAGTTCCGAAGCCGGTTCCCGTATCTTCGCACACTGCATCTCTCCTCCCTCCCCGGCCAGGTCGTCCAGGATGGCAGCGGAGAACGCGTTTTCTTCTGCATTGACAGCCGCAATAATGACCGCATCCGGTTTCTGCACAGCTGTCAGCTTGTGCAGAGTGAAGGAAAAATCCGGGAACTGGGCCTGGATGAAAAACGTCAGCTCCTCGACCTGACGGAGCATGCAGTTCTGCTCTTTACCGGACTGCCCCGCGGCAATCAGGTCGACAGTCTCACGTTCCTTGGCGCACTGTCGCTCAGGCATGTCCAGCGCTTTGATGTGCAGGTTCTCGCCGACATCCGCGCTCTGGAAAACAGCGGAACGGAGGTTTTTCTGCCCCATCCCCTGCAGGCATCCCAGGAACTTGCTGTGCCCGCATCCCCCATCCCGGTCCGCGCTGTCGGAAAGCATGACCTTGTTCTGGAAAAAGAATCCATGCAGGGCGTGTCCCTTCAGGAGGCTGTGGAACAGGTTTCCCTCTACAGAAAAATCCGGTCCCACCTGTTCCTGTACTATGATGTGTTTGTTCTGTGGATTTCCATGCTTGCCGTGCTCTCTCCGCTTCCGGGGCCTGCCGTTCTGCCCTTTGTCCTGCTTCCGCTGATCTTCCCGTTCCTTTTGCGCAGGCATCGGCTGCGTACGGTTCCCCAGGCAGCTTCCCTGCATACGTTCCCCTTCGTGCTCGCAGTTCTCATCCCGGACGTTCTGATCCTCTTTCTTCTTGTCCTGTTCACAGCGAGCCCTGTATGGCACAGATCGGTGATCTTTCACATGCTGATGCTCACGCTGCTTGAATGCGCTTATCTTCCGCACGTGTTTCTTTCGCTTCCCTTTCCATCCGGCCGCTTTCTGCTCTTTCTGTTCGTCTCCCTGCTCATCGTCATCCCTGCCGCAGTCTTTGTCTGCCAGATGGAAGGTGTCTTTTCCGTTCTTCTCGCTGCTCTTTTCGGACTTCTGCGTCTGATCATCGGACTGCGGAAATCCTCCCGTCCCTGATGCAGCCCCATCTTTTCCCTTCCCATTCTCATCGGCATGGTCCTTCGGGCCATGCTTTTTGCTTTGGTTTTCAGACGCTTCCCGCAGCCGGACAGGAGCACTCTCTCTGTCTCTTCAAAGCTTTACAATTTTCACCTGATTGTTCACAAATCATTCATGATTGGTTCGCAATTCCGGATTATACTTAGGCCGAAGCAAAGGAAAGAGTGCTTCAGAAGAAACAGTAAGAAAACTCATGAATGGAGGTATTCATATGAAAAAGAACTGGATGAAAGCGATCGCTCTTGCAGTCGTGTGTGTCATGATCGGCGCAGGCATTGGCCTGACCTCACAGCATGCTTCGGCTACCGAGGCTGCTACTGAACGCGTGATTGTCACTTCTCCTTTTACTCAGGCCATTGCCGATGTAAAGGACAGCGTGGTTGGTGTCCGTAACTACCAGCTGGTCCGCTATTCCAACGGCGGCAATAACTGGGGAGATTATTTCGGATTTGGTTTCCCGTTCGGAGGCAACGGATACGGCTACGGCTATGATTACGGCAACGGCGGCAACCGCCAGCAGCCTTCCACCCAGGAAGTGCTTGCAGGTACCGGATCCGGCGTTGTGATCGCTGAACACTATGTGCTCACCAACTATCACGTTGTCAAGGATGCTTCTTCTCTGAAGATCACCGTGGCCGTCGACGGCCAGACAGATCCTGAGCTCTACAACGCAGAGGTTGTGGCTTCGGATGAAAACCTGGATATCGCCGTGATTTATGCGCCGAAACTGGATCTCCAGCCTGTCGTGCTCGGCGACAGCGATACCCTGCAGGTCGGCGACTGGGCTATCTGCATCGGCAATCCGCTGGGAGAAGAATTCTCCGGCACCGTCACAACCGGTATCATTTCTGCTCTGAACCGCAGCATCTCTTCCACAGACTATGACAAGTATGGCCGTAAAGAGACAACTACCAACACCATGATTCAGGTTGATGCCGCCATCAACAACGGCAACAGCGGCGGCGGTATGTTCTCTGTCTCCGGCGAACTGATGGGCATTCCGACCCTCAAGTACTCCGGCACGGCTTACTCCGGCGCTACCATTGACGGTATCGGCATGTGCATCCCGATCAATGCGGCCAAGCCCCTGATCAGCGATGTCCTCTCCGGTGTCATTGCAACGCCTGAATTCTCCGGCGAAGACAATGCTTCCACCTCTGCTTCCACCAATGGTACGGATATGACCGGCAAACCGCGTCTGGGCATCACCATCAAGAGCATCAACACCTATTCCAGCGCTGTCATGAGCGGAGCAATCCCGAACGGCGTCTATGTGGATGCTGTCGATGACCACGGTCCTGCCAAGGCTGCAGGCATGCAGGCCGGTGACATCATTGTGGATGTGGATGACAACGTGATCACGTCCATCTCCCAGCTGCAGTCCCTGATCGCACAGCACGGTGAAGGCGACACCCTGAAAGTCAAAGTCTACCGTGTGCCCGGTCTGGCTGACATTGCAGGCGATACTTCCGCCAGCATTCCCGACGGCGAATATATCGATCTTGAGATCACCCTCGCCATTGTGGATCCTGTCTCCCAGTAATCTTTCCGGTTTGTTTTCCCGGCCCGCCGCCTGGCGGGCCTTTTTCATTCTTGACTTCCTACTGCCAGCTGATATCATGAACACGCAAGAATGTATTCGGAGGTGAGGGGTATGGATGATCCGGTTCTTGTCCAAAAGGCAAAAGCCGGTGATGCAAAAGCGTTTGAGGCGCTCGCCACACCGTGCGAACCCATGATCTGGCGTGTCTGCTGGCATATGATGGGAAACCGTGAAGATGCGCAGGACTGTGCACAGGAAGCTTTCCTCAAAGCCTGGTCCAGGATTTCCTCCTGGGAAGGGACCGCCAGTTTCTCCACCTGGCTGTACCGGATTGCTGTCACCTGCTGTCTGGATGCCCTGAGAAAGAAAAAAGTGCGTGCCTCCGACTCTGTGGACGCCATGCAGGAAAGCGGACATGAGATGCCGTCGACAGCCCCCGGACCACAGGAAAGCCTGGAGCACACCGAACACACCCAGGCCGTCCGGGATGCGCTTTCCTCCCTTCCCGCGGAACAGCGAACCCCTCTGATCCTGTCGTGTGTTGAGGGAAAATCCTATGAAGAGATCGCCCTCATTCTGTCTCTGCCGCCCGGGACCGTCAAAAGCCGCATCAGCCGCGGACGCATGGCCCTGAGAAAATTGCTGTCAGATCCGCCTAATGACCGGAACAAAATGAATTCAACCCCGTCCAAACAGATGAAAGGAGGCGCATCCCATGACCTGTGAAGAATACCGCGTCCTCCTCGACCAGCTCCTGGACGGTACTATTTCTCCCGAGGACGAGAAAAAGCTGCTCCTTCATGAATCGGAATGCCCTGAATGTGCGGAGCTCCACACTTCACTCTCTGCCCTGCAGGCCGATCTTTCCGGGCTCGCAGACGATGTTCCTCCCCTTCCGGAAGACTTCCATGCCCAGTGGACGGCGAAGCTGTCGGAAACCCCGTCGGAAGGCAGAAAGCCCCGGCCTTTGAAGATCCGTTTTTCTCCCGGCGCAGTGCGTGCCCTGGCCGCCTGTGCTGTGGTGGTTCTGGTCGTGGGGATTACCCTGCTCTCAGGCAGACTCAACTCTGTCAATGTTTCCCCTGCCTTCAATATAGCCGCACCTTCCCTTCTCGAGGAAGCCCCGCTCCCTCAGTCCACCGCCATGATGGCCCTATCTCAGGCTTATGCGCCTGCCGAACCGGACGTGGAAGCAGAGATGGCCGTGGAAGCGGCGGAGGCTGAATATGATGCCGCCGCGGGTGAGATGTCTTTTGCAGAGTCGGCTGTCATGCAGAATGATACCGGTTCCATGAAAACAGCCGGAGGGGCTGCAGATGCTTCGCCAGCCGAAGCTTTTCATGAGACACTGGCTGCGATCGTTGATCTGTGCAAATCGTCGGACGGCTCAGTGTCCGTTTCCTCCATCACGGAAAACGAAGGCCTCCGCAGTGCGCTCCTTGAAATCCGGATTCCAAAAGACCACACGGACGCATTCCTTTCCTCGCTCGACGACCTTGCCTGCATCATCGAATGCACACCGGTCGAAGAAGACGCTGGTGGCGAATACCAGATCTTTTCCATGACAGTCCGCGAAGGCGAGACTTAACGCAGAAGAAATGCCGGTCATCCATACCAGGGATGCACCGGCGTCCTTTTTGTGATGCTCTTGCCATGAGAAATCAAAACAGATACAATACACACGAGGTGATTATCAATGGCCCTCAAGGAAAAAGCCCTGAAGCGTCTTTGCGAAAAGCTGGTACGTGCCGGCATTCCCTTCTGCCTGGCCGGATCCTGGATGCTTACCCAGAGAGGTCTGGATCTTCCCTGGCACAGTTTTGATGTCGTGGTTGACCCCGAACAGTTCCCGGAAGCAGACCGTGTACTCACACGCCTGGGCATGCGGAGTGCAGCTGAACAGACCGAAACCCACGCGGAAATCCATTATCATTTTGACGGAGCTGATATCCAGCTCTACAGTGGTTTTCCGCTCAGTGATACCCAGTACCGCCTCTCCCCCTCGCCGGACACGGTGACCGTGCTCGGACAGGAGGTTCCGCTGATGTCCCCGGAAGACTGGTATATCCTGCTGCTTCAGACAGGACATTCCGGAGAGGCCCATGCCATGGAACCATTTTTTCAGACGCATTCTTTCCGTGCCGCCATGCTGTCATCCTGTCTGTCACAATATATGCCGCATGACGCGCCTTTCCCCATTGAACAATAAACATCAGGAGGTTATTCCATGTCACGCCTAGGAGACCTGATCCGTACCGAACGCATCCGCCAGAACATGACGCCCAAACAGGTCGCAAAGAAATGCGGCTTCAGCGAAAGCTATATTGTCGCCGTCGAAAACGGAACCCGCATTATCCCCGATGACCAGGCCCGGCGCATTCTCAAGAGCATCGGCCTCAAGCAGCAGACAGAAGCTGATTTCTCCCTGGACGATATTGCTGCAACCGTTGACCTCGCTCAGGTTCAGCCGAGCATCCAGAATGTCGTCCGCAAGGCACCCGCCCAGCCCAAGCCCCGCGTTGAAGCTGAAAAGGTCGCAAGCACCAAGGAAGAAACCAAAGATGAAGGCGTCACCGGCAGTATCTGGCTTGATGCGCTGACCAGTGTGCTGAAGAATGTACCCGTCATGAACGCTGTGCTTCAGCCGGTCGATCATAAGCTGCTGCCCATCATCCAGGGACGGATTGAAGGCGGCCAGCCGGATAAGGTTTTCTATTTTCTGGCACCGGATGACAGCATGCGCGGATTCCGGATCCACCAGGGAGATCTTGCGCTGATCGTTCCTGCCCAGAGCCCGATTGACGGTGCGGTCATGCTGGTGGAGTACAACCAGCACCGTTATCTCCGAAAGATCAAAACCCTCAATCCCACAACCTATCTTCTCCAGAGCTACAACAAGGAATATGACGCGGTCACCGTCAATCTCCATGAGATGAACTGTATCGGCCGTGTCGCCAGGGTGGAATTCACTCTGTAAAACACCAAAAGAGCTTCCTGCATCTCCTGATCCCGGAAATGCAGGAAGCTCTTTTGTGTTGGTTTATTGTGCCTTTTCCACGATACACGGCCAGATATCCCGGAAGCTTTCGAGATTCTGCTTGTTTCCCCTGGCATCGATATACCGGTTGTATAGTTTTTTGACTGCTGTACGATCAATCTGCAGGGTGCCCGTTATTGTATCCTCACTGTAGAACAGGATATCCCAGGTGTCTGTCTTTCCGGAAGCCATGGCTTTGAGCATCGGAAGCGATTTATCGGTCATACAGAGTGTATAATCCTCATAGTAGATCATGTCATACTCGCTGGTCCTGGCCGAAACTTCAAAAATATAGTTTTCCTTACCGACCCGGATTCCAACGCGGTCCGCATTGATGGTTTCCCATGTTTCCAGTGCCAGTGTCAGGCGGATAAACACCGTATCCTCCATGTCCGGCATTTCCACAAAGTCGAGATAGGTGCACAACTGCACATTCTCACGGTCGATTTTTCCAAAATAGGGCTGTCCGTTCGGACGAATCACGGTGTCGATCCCATTGTCATCCAGAAAGACCGAGGCGTCTTCCATCGATTCAATCATGGCAGCATCCACATCCGCTGCCGCACTCACTGACAGCATCAGCAGTACGCAGATCACACAGCAGCACTTCAATATCCAGCGCATTCCATCCCATTCCTTTCTTTTCTGCACAGCCGGCAGTTTTTTATGCTTCATTTTTTCTGTCCATCTTGTCCCATATTCATGATCTGCACCCCATAAAATGAACAAGTTCATTTTACCATCACATCGATTACATGTTTGCAAGCATATTATAGCGCAACGATTGTATTTTTTGCGTTTTTTTAATCTGAAACAATCATTTATTTTAGAAAAAATGTCTGTGAGAAGCAAAATGCTTCTTGCTATTTGCGTTCAATCGAATTATAATCTCCATGGTTTTATTCCTTCGGGTCTGTGGTTGCAAGCCGATGCCAGTCGCAGGCGAAGCGGTCCACGTAATCCGCCCAAAGTGGCGGGGAGCATGGTGCGGTCTAGATGTAAGTCCGTCCGGGTTCATCCCGAGAGGAGCGCGTGAGGGCGCAAATGCGTTGAGCTACCTCCCAGACGGCGTGTGTGGGGTCAAAGATCAGGTCAGCCGGAGAAATAAGCCTATATCATTTTTTTGGGGGTTTCCTAACCATGTACGAAGACAAGACGCTGGTTTGCAAAGACTGTGGCGCCGAGTTCGTGTTCACCGCCGGTGAGCAGGAATTCTACGCAGAGAAGGGTTTCCAGAATGAACCCACCCGCTGCAAAGCATGCCGCGCTGCACGCAAAGCCAGCCGGCCGGCCGCTGGTGCACCTCGTGAGATGCATGACGCCATTTGCGCTAACTGCGGCAAGCCCACTCAGGTTCCTTTTGTTCCTCGCGAAGATCGTCCTGTGTATTGCAGCGAGTGCTTCGCAGCAATGCATCGCGCATAAGCTGAAACTGCACGTTGTATGTGACTTTAAAGCGTGCTTTTCCCCAGGGAAAAGCACGCTTTTTGCTGTTCTTTTTTCCTCCCTGCATTCATTCCCTTGCATGGAAAGGAATTATCCGGAATTCAGCTTGAAACGAACCGTCAAAACAACTATAATGATTAGGCACTTTGTGCTGTTTTACCCATCCCGAACAACAATTCTAGGAGGATTCTGTTATGGAAAGCACCCGCTCCAATTTTATCTGGGATGCGATTGATGAAGATCTCAAGGAAGGCCATTATGCGGAGGTGCATACCCGTTTTCCTCCCGAGCCCAACGGCTATATGCATATCGGGCACTGCAAAGCCCTGATCATGGACTTTCTCACCGCAGAAAAATACGGCGGCAAATGCAATCTGCGCTTTGATGACACCAACCCGGCCAAAGAGGACACGGAATATGTGGAAGCCATCAAGCGGGATATCCACTGGCTCGGTTTCGACTGGACCGGCGGCCTCTACTTTGCTTCCGATTATTATGATAAATGCTATGAAATCGCCGAGGACTGGATCCGGCGCGGCCTTGCCTATGTCGATGAACTGAGCAAGGATGAAATGCGCGAATACAGAGGCACCCTCACCGAGCCCGGCCGCAACAGTCCCTGGCGCGACCGTCCGGCCGAGGAATGCCTGGACCTGTTCCGCCGCATGCGCAACGGTGAATTTCCCGAAGGCAGCAAGACCCTGCGCGCCAAGATCGACATGAGCAGCCCGAACATTGTCATGCGCGACCCTGCGATTTACCGCATCCTCTATAAGGAGCACTGGCGCACCGGCAACAAGTGGTGCATCTATCCGATGTACGACTTTGCCCATCCCATCGGGGATGCGCTGGAAGGGGTCACCCATTCCCTGTGTTCCCTTGAATACGAAATTCACCGTCCCCTGTATGACTGGGTTGTGGAAAAGGCCTCCAACCTGCTCCCCGGACATCCGCGCCAGATTGAATTTGCCCGTCTGAACATCACCCAGACCGTCATGAGCAAGCGCTATCTGCGCCAGCTCGTCGAGGGCGGTTATGTCAAGGGCTGGGATGATCCCCGCATGCCTACGCTCTCGGCCATGCGCCGCCGCGGATACACGCCTGAAGCGATCCGGTCCTTTGTCGATCAGATCGGCATGAGCAAGGCTGATTCCACGGTGGACTTCGCCTTCCTTGAACACTGTGTCCGCGACGATCTCGGTTCCCGTGCGCCGCGCGTCATGGCAGTGCTCAAGCCCCTGAAAGTGGTGCTGACCAACTGGCCCGAGGATAAAACAGAGACGATCACGCTGGAGAATCATCCGGATCATCCGGAATTCGGAACCCGCAGCGTCACATTCTCCCGCGAGATCTATGTCGAGCAGGATGACTTCATGGAGAATCCCCCGAAGAAGTATTTCCGCCTCTTCCCGGGCAATGAAGTCCGTCTGAAGGGTGCCTACATTATCCGCTGCGATGAATGTGTCAAGAACGAAAACGGCGAAGTGGTCGAGCTGCACTGCACAGTGGATCTCGACTCTGCCAGCGGCACCCCCGGTGCCGACCGCAAAGTCAAGGGCACACTGCACTGGGTCAGTGCAGCGGACTGCGTACCGTTTGAAGCCAGGCTCTATGAACCGCTCCTGACGGATGAAATGCCCGAAGAGGAAACGGAAGAGGAAGGATTCGGCGCATCCGCCAAAAAGGATTTTATCAGCCGCCTGAATCCCAACAGCATCACTACGCTGCAGGGGTATGCCGAGCCCTGCACTGCACAGGCTGAGAACGGAACCACCTATCAGTTCCTCCGCAACGGCTATTTCTGCAAGGATCCGGATTCCACCCCCGAAAAGCCCGTATACAACCGCACCGTCGGGCTGAAGGACACCTGGGCCAAGCTGTCCAAATAATCCCGGTGCAGCCAAACCAACTGAGAATACAGAATGGAGGATCTTCCGATGGAAGTTCGTACCCGCTTTGCGCCAAGCCCGACCGGTTTTATGCATCTGGGCGGCCTGCGCACAGCTCTTTACAATTATCTCTACGCCAAAAAAATGGGCGGAAAGTTCATTCTGCGCATTGAGGACACCGATCAGGAGCGCTTTGTGGAAGGTGCCACAGAGGTCATCTATGACACACTTCGCGGCTGCGGCATGCAGTGGGATGAGGGTCCTGATGTCGGAGGCGACTACGGCCCCTATATCCAGTCCGAACGCAAGGAACTGTACATGCCCTATGCCAAGCAGCTCGTTGCATCCGGTCATGCCTACTACTGCTTCTGCACCGAGTGCGAGCTGAAAGCCCGCCGCGAGGCAGCGGAAGCCCGCGGTGAAGTCTACAAGTATGACAAGCACTGCCTCCGCCTGCCCAAAGAGGAAGTGGAAGCCCGTCTGGCCAGAGGCGACAGCTGGGTTATCCGTCTCAACGCGCCGACCGAAGGTGAAAGCAGCTACCATGACATGGTCTACGGTGATATGACTTTCCCCAACGACACGCTCGATGACATGGTCCTGATCAAAGCTGACGGCATGCCCACCTATAACTTCGCCAACGTCATTGACGATCACCTGATGGGCATTACGCACGTCATGCGCGGCGCAGAATATCTTTCCTCCACGCCGAAATACAATCTTCTCTATGAAGCTTTCGGCTGGGATATCCCCGAGTATGTCCACCTCCCCTCCGTCATGCGCGACAGCCATCACAAGCTTTCCAAGCGCGACGGCGATGCCTACTATTCCGACTATGTTGAAAAAGGCTATCTGACCGAAGCTCTCATCAACTACCTCGCGCTGGTCGGCTGGAACCCCGGGGATGACCGTGAGTTCTTCACGATGGACGAGCTGATTGATGTTTTCGATATCTCCCGTCTGAACAAGGCACCCGGTATCTTTGACGTGGATAAGCTGACCTGGTTCAACGCAGAATATATCCGCCGTCTGGATTTCGACCGCTATCTGGAGATTGTCACGCCCTGGTTTGACAAGGTGCTCAAAGGCAGGAACATCGACTATCATCGTCTGGCCGAGCTCATGAAAGACCGCACCGAAGTGTTCAACCGCGTGCCCGATATGGTGGCTTTCCTCGGAGAGCTTCCTGAGTACTCAGTTGATCTCTATACCCACAAGAAGATGAAGTCCAACCCCGAGGTCGCAAGAACCGCTCTCGCGCTGTGCCTGCCTGTTCTGGAAGGCATCGATGAGGCCGACTGGAATGAAACGGTGATTCATGATCGGCTCATGGAAACCATCGCGAATTCCGGCATGAAAAACGGCGCTGTTCTCTGGCCGCTCCGCATTGCGATTTCCGGTCAGGCTTCCACACCGGGCGGTGCCATGGAAATTGCCTATCTGCTTGGCAAGGAAGAAACACTCCGCCGCATTCACTGCGGTCAGGAAATGCTTGCCTCTGCCGAGTAAGCCAAACCGCCCGGACGGGCGGTTTTTTCTGTACGTTGATTCACGCTGCTTCAGGAGGTTCAGCTGATGTCCAGACTTCGCACACTTCTCTGTGTTCTCCTCTGTCTGTTTTTCTGTTTTTCCGCACATGCAGAGCTGTATCAGGTCGATTCACCCGATGCCATGCCGGAGGCAAATGCTGACGGTTTCCTGTCCTCCTCCGGAGACGGATACTACTACAGCAGCCATTCCGAAGGCCTCTGGCTGTATATGGATGCGGATACCCGCATAGAGATCACGCGGCATCAGACCAAAAGTCCGCTGATCACCTATTATCTGGCTGACATTGTATGCCGTCCCGGCACCACGATGTACACCCGCACCTGGAACGAAAAAAAGCCGGGCCGCACCAATGGCCTTCCCCAGGAGATTGCGCTGCGGGATCACGCCGTCTTTGCCATGAGCGGTGACTTCTACAGCTATCGGATCGCCCATGACCGGTATCCCGGTATTGTGATTCGTGAGGGCAAAGCCATTTACAAAAAGACCTATTCCAAATATGTGCGTGCCGTACCCAACCTCGCCAATATCGCCTTTTTTGCCAGCGGCATGACTGAGGTCAATGAATGCAGTGATTATACGGCCAAGGAATACCTTGAACGCGGGGCGGAGACTGTACTTTCCTTCGGCCCTATCCTCCTGCGAAACGGCGAAATCCCCAAGCTGAGCGATGATGCTTACACCCATCTTGAACCCCGCTGTGCAATCGGCGTCGTCGAGCGCAGTCATTTTATCGCACTGCTCGTCGAGGGCCGCAAAGCGCATTCTGACGGTGCTGATCTGCAGACCTGTGCTGAAATCCTGCTGGAAGCCGGCTGTACAGATGCCCTGAATCTCGATGGCGGAAACACGGCCGCGATGCTCTTCCTGGGCGAAAGCGTGCAGCTTGCCGATAACGGCGGCATCGATGTCAACGAGCGTGCCATTCCGGATATTCTCTGTGCCGGCACCTATTGATGTCCCCTGCCTGCCCCTGATGGTTTCACCAAGGCAAACAAAAAGAAACATCCTCCGGAATTCTGTTTGAAATCCGGAGGATGTTTCTTATGGTTGGGCGGTCATTGCCGAAGACAATTCGGAAAGCTTATGCGCGCTCCATGTACTCGCCGGTACGGGTATCAACACGGATCATATCGCCGGTGTTGATGAACAGCGGCACCTGCAGGCTGTAACCCGTCTCGAGGGTGGCAGGCTTATAGGTGTTGCTGGCGGTATCTCCCTTGAAGCCAGGCTCGGTATCGGTCACCTGGAGGGTGACAAAGTTCGGAGCTTCAACGGAGAAAGCGCTTCCCTTGAAGAAACGGACCGTAACCGTGGTGCCTTCCTTGACATAGGGGATAGCATCTTCGACCTGGTCGTGATTCAGGGGCAGCTGCTCGAAGGTCTCGTTGTCCATGAAATAGTACAGATCGCCGTCATTGTAGACGTACTGCATTTCCTTGGTCTCGATGATGGCCTTGGGCATTTTGTCGGTGGGGTTGAAGCTGCGTTCAACGACAGCACCGGTCATGATATTCTTGATCTTGGTACGCACAAAAGCTGCGCCCTTGCCAGGCTTCACGTGCTGGAAATCAACAATATTCCAAACGCCGCCATCCCATTCAATGGTAATTCCTTTTTTGAAATCGCCTGCTGTAATCATGTTCATTCCTCCATTTTCTTTTCAGACAGATCAAACATGATCCGTCAGGCGCACCCAACAGAATCATGAAGTCCACTTTCAGCCTACAGCTGCATGAAACATCGAAATGTTTCCGTCCGATTGTAACATAAGTTGAAAGACTTGAAAAGGGGGTGATTGTCAAATTCCCCGCATTTGCATCGTATTCGCGGGGATTCTTGGCCTCTGTGCAGGCTGTGCTCCAGCTTCCGCATGGCACATCCCGATCCTTCTGCCTGCTTTTCACGGGACATATCGCCAGCCATTCGGATACACTTTTTATTTCCCATTTAATAAGTAGAAACTGCTTTAAAGAAATGCGGTTTTGTGGTATAATAAATTGTTCCGTTTTGGAGCAATCGCAAGGGTTTGGAGGGGTTTTTCTGGTTGTCCATCTTGGTAAGAACAAGGCCATCGATGCCAGTCGAATCCTGCTTCTGGCTGACCTATCCTATCCCCCTGCCGATACAACAGAAATTCTGCTGGATAAGCTCCGGAAAAGCGGACGCGTCCAGCAGCTTGGCCCCCATCCCAAGACACTGGTTTTTTATACCGATTCGCACAGTGAACTGCAGTGCGTTCTGACCACCACCGGTCTGCGCTCCCTGCGCGGCAGGTTCACCCATTCCGGATTTCCGGACGATGCAGTTGCATGGAAGCAACAGGCAGACAAGATGTGAGGTGCATTATGGAAGAAGAAAAAAACATGCTGAATTCCCAGGCCGCTGACAGTGCCCCTGAGGCCCTGCAGAATGAGGCCGTGGAAGAATACAAAGGGCTCTCCGAAGAAGAAATGGAGAAAGAGATCCGCGAAGCCACACAGGTAACGGAAAATTACGGCGAAGACCAGATTCAGGTTCTGGAAGGTCTCGAAGCCGTCCGCAAGCGCCCGGGCATGTACATCGGTTCCACCGACGTGCGCGGCCTGCATCACCTGGTCTATGAAATCGTGGACAACTCCATCGATGAAGCACTGGCTGGCTTCTGCAAGGAAATTGATGTCACGCTGTGCAAAGACGGCTCTGTGACCGTCAAGGATGACGGCCGCGGCTTCCCTGTCGGCATTCATCCCAAGACCGGTCGTCCTGCTGTTGAAGTCTGCCTGACCATTCTCCATGCCGGCGGCAAGTTCGGCGGTGGAGGATACAAAGTTTCCGGCGGCCTCCACGGCGTCGGCGCATCCGTTGTGAATGCGCTTTCCCGCCACCTGACCGTCACCGTCTACCAGGACGGCAAAGTCTACCAGCAGGAATATGAACGCGGGCACTACCTGTATGATCTGAAGGTCATCGGCACCACTGACCGGACCGGCACCACCATCCAGTTCTGGCCGGATGTCAAGTCCCCCGATAATCCTGAAGGCATCTTTGAAACCGGCGCTTTTGAGTATGACACACTCAAAACCCGTCTTCGTGAAATGGCTTTCCTGAACAAGGGGATCCGGATCCTTTTCCGTGATGAGCGGCCGGATGAACCCAAGGAACATGATTTCTGCTATGCCGGCGGTCTTCGTGAATACGTGAAGTACCTCAACCGCCACAAGACCCCGCTTTTCCCTGAGCCCATTTACACCGAAGGCATCAAGGACGGGGTGCTGGTGGAGGTTGCACTTCAGTACAACGACAGCTATCAGGATGCCATTTATTCCTTCGCCAACAATATTGCGACCCCCGACGGCGGCACCCATCTGACGGGCTTCAATACAGCCCTCAGCCGCGCCATCAACAACTACGGCCGCAAATACAAATACCTCAGGGATTCCGACGCCAACCTGAAGATTGATGATGTTCGCGAAAGCCTGACGGCCATCGTGTCCATCAAGATGGAGGATCCTCAGTTCGAGAGCCAGACCAAATCCAAGCTCGGTTCCGGCCAGGTCCGCGGTATTGTCGACTCCATTGTCACAGAAGAGCTGACCACCTATCTGGAAGAAAATCCTCCGGTCGCCAAGACCATTCTGGACCGCTGCGTCAATGCTGCCCGCGCCCGTGAGGCGGCACGGAAAGCCCGTGAAATGACCCGCAGAAAGACCGTCCTTGAAACGGCCTCCCTGCCCGGCAAGCTGGCTGACTGTTCCGAAAGAGACCCCAGCAAGTGTGAGATTTTCATGGTCGAGGGGGATTCTGCAGGCGGTTCCGCGAAGGAAGGCCGCGATCGGCATTTCCAGGCCATTCTTCCCCTGCGCGGCAAGATCCTCAATGTTGAGAAGACCCGCCTTGAACGCGCGCTGAGCAACCAGGAAATCCGCGCCATGATCACAGCGTTCGGCTGCGGAATCGGAGAGGAATTCGACGAGTCCAAGCTCCGTTATCACCGCATTGTCTGCATGACCGATGCTGATGTCGACGGTGCTCATATCCGCATTCTCCTTCTCACGTTCTTTTACCGTTATATGCGCCCGCTGGTGGAAAAAGGCTATGTCTATGCCGCCATGCCCCCGCTCTACAAGGTAACCCGCGGCAAGATTGAGCGCTATGTCTACGACGACGATGAACTGCAGCGTGTGCTCGATGAGATCGGACGCGATCCCAAGCCGGACATCCAGCGATATAAAGGTCTGGGCGAAATGTCGTCTGAACAGCTCTGGACCACAACCATGAACCCCGAGACCCGTACCATGATGCAGATTACCCCTGAGGATGCCATGGAAGCCGATCAGCTCTTTACGCTGCTGATGGGCGATTCTGTTGAACCGCGCAAGCAGTTCATTCAGGAAAACAGTGATCTGGTCAAGGATCTGGACATCTGAGAGAGCTGTGGAGGAGCAACATCATGAGTGATATCAAAGATAAGCTGATACCGGTCAACCTGGAACAGGAAATGAAGAAGAGCTTCATTTCCTATGCCATGGCCGTGATCGTGGACCGCGCTCTCCCGGATGTACGCGACGGTCTGAAGCCGGTGCACCGCCGTATCCTGTATGATATGGCTGAGCTCGGCATGACACCCGATAAACCTTACCGCAAGAGCGCCCGTGTGGTCGGTGACGTTCTGGGTAAATTTCACCCGCACGGCGACTCTTCCGTTTATGACGCTATGGTCCGTCTCGCCCAGCCCTTCAACATCCGCTATCCGCTCGTCGAAGGCCAGGGCAACTTCGGTTCCGTGGACGGTGACGGCGCTGCTGCCATGCGTTATACAGAGGCCAGACTGCAGAAACTGACCATGTACATGCTGGAAGGCATTGAGAAGGATACCGTCGATTTCTATCCGAACTTCGACGAAACCCTCATGCAGCCGGCAGTGCTCCCCGCCCGTTTCCCGAACCTGCTTGTCAACGGTTCCAACGGTATTGCGGTCGGCATGGCCACCAATATTCCCCCGCATAACCTTGGCGAAGTCATCGACGGCGTTGTGTGCATGATCGACAATCCGGAATGCACCATTGAAGATCTGATGCAGCACATCAAAGGTCCCGACTTCCCCACCGGCGGCATGATTCTCGGAAAAGCCGGCATCCGGCAGGCCTATTATACCGGCCACGGCCACATCGATGTCCGCTGCAAGTCCGAGATCGAAGATATGGGGAACGGACGCAGCCGCATTGTCGTCACGGAAATCCCCTATATGGTAAACAAGGCGACACTGGTCAGCAAGATTGCCGACCTTGTCCGTGACAAGCGCATTGAAGGCATCTCCGACATCCGCGATGAATCGGACCGCAACGGCATGCGCATCGTCATTGAGCTGAAAAAGGACGTCTATCCGCAGGTTGTCCTGAATTTCCTCTACAAGCATACCTCGCTTCAGGAAACCTTCGGCGCCAACATGCTGGCCCTGGTCGACGGCAAACCCCGCGTGCTGAATCTGCGCGACATCATCTATTATTATCTGGAGCATCAGAAGGATGTTGTCACCCGCAGAACCAAGTTTGACCTGAACAAAGCACAGGCCCGTGCTCATATTCTGGAAGGTCTGCTGAAGGCACTCGACCACATCGACGAAATCGTTGCCCTCATCCGGAATTCTCCCGATACAGCCACTGCGAAGACCGGCCTCATGGAGACCTTTGAATTCACCGAAAAGCAGGCTCAGGCCATTCTGGATATGCGTCTTGCCCGCCTCACCGGTCTCGAACGCGACAGGCTCCTGGAGGAATATCAGGAACTCGAAAAGACCATTGCCTACCTGCAGTCCATTCTCGCCGATGATCAGCTCCTGATGGGCGTGATCAAAGACGAAATCCTCGCCATCCGCGATAAGTTTGCCGATGAGCGCCGGACTGAGCTGACCGCCATTGAGGGCGAAATTGATGTGGAAGACCTGATCGCTGAGGAAGACATGGTTGTCACTCTGACGCACACGGGCTACATCAAGCGGATTTCTGCCAGCACCTATAAGGCACAGCATCGCGGCGGCAAGGGCATTACGGGCATGACCACCAAGGATGAGGACTTCGCGGTGCAAATGTGCATTGTCAACACGCATCAGGAGATCATGTTCTTCTCCAACCGCGGACGCTGCTATTCTCTGAAGTGCTACCAGATTCCTGAAGCCGGACGAACCGCCCGCGGAACCGCGATCATCAACCTCCTGCAGATTTCGGCAGACGAAAAGATCTCCACCATGCTGCCGATTCCGAAGGGTGATGACACCGCTTACAATCTCGTCTTCGGCACCAAGCAGGCCATCATTAAAAAAACACCGCTGAGCGAATTCAAGAATCTGCGCCGCAACGGCCTGATTGCACTGAACCTGAGGGAGGACGATGAACTGGTGGGTGTCCGCCTCTCCAAGGGGGATGACGAACTCATCATGGGCAGCCGTCTGGGCATGTCCATCCGCTTCAAGGAATCCCTGGTGCGCTCCATGGGCCGCATGGCCACCGGCGTACGTGCCATGCGCCTGCGTGAGAACGACGAGATCATCGACTTTGCAATCATCGAACCCGATACCATGGTGCTGGCCATCACCACCCGCGGCTATGGCAAGCTGACCAGCCCTGACGCCTACCGTGAACAGGGCCGCAACGGTTATGGCATCCGTGCCATTACCCTTACTCCGAAGACTGGTGAGCTGGCAGCCCTGCTGGTGGTCCATATGGACGAGGATATTCTTCTGATCACCGACGACGGCACGATTATCCGTTCCCCGATCAATTCCATCCGCGTCTGCGGGCGTACTGCACAGGGCGTGAAGATGATGCGCATCTCGGATGACAGCCGTATCGCCAGCGTGGCACGTGCTGAGCGCGAGGAGCCTGAAGCAGACCTTCCCGAAACGCCTGCTGAGGAAGTGCCGGAAGAGATGATTTCGGATGAAGAAGAGAATCTGGTGGAGCCTGTGCTGGATCCCAAGGATGCTCTCTCTGATCTGGATATGGATCTCCCGGATGGTTCTGAAGAAACACCGGATGACGATATCTGATTTCTTTGCACATAAGCTTCGGCTTATGTGCTTTTTTGATGCTGCCCCTGCCTCCTCAGGCAGGGGGATTTTTCAATCACAGATTGTTTACAATTTAACCTGTTGACACGTTTGGTAGACAGTTGTATACTCGTTGACGTAGACAGCTGTCAACTTAACATCGGAGGTGTTATTCATGTCAATTCAGGTGACGGAAGCCGAATGGAAAATCATGGAAGTTCTCTGGGATCACGCACCACGCACCATGACAGAGATCACTGCGGTCCTCTCCCCGACAACCGGATGGACTCGCCATACCGTGATTACCCTGCTCAAGCGGATGGTAGAGAAGGGCTCCATCAGCGTGGATGATTCGGACCGCGCCAAGAAATACACGCCTCTCATCACCCGCGAGGAAGCATCCACGGAAGAAACCCACAAATTTCTCCCCCATATTTTTAAAGGAAAAGCTTCCCTGCTGGTCAACCAGCTCGTTGATTCCGGCGATCTGACTGCCGATGACCTGCAGCAGATTCTGGATGTCATGCGAAAGAAGTAAAACTCTTTGATGTCTGGTCTCAGGCGAAACTGCCCGGATCACGACAGATTCATTCCGCAGGCCGGTTTCTGCCTGCAGAGGGAGGGTTGTTCATGCGTTCCGCCTATCTTTACAATTTTCTGATCGAAGCCAACATCATGGCTGTGATCGCGATTCTTCTGATGATACCCCTGCGCCGTTTTTTCCGAAAAACACTCGGCAACAGTGCGCTGTGTTTCGGATGGCTGCTCATTGCCATCCGTCTGCTGCTCCCGCTGTCCCTGGTTAATCCGCTGATTCATGAGATTCGTTCCCCCTTTGCTGCTGATGCGGACATCCGTCCGATCGCAGGGCAAATCAAGGTTCGACTTGAAGATGTCGTCGAAAGCGTCTCGGATCTGTTCTGGAAAACTGAAAACAGACCGGCCTATGAGGCCGCACAGCGTCTGACCATAGACCTTGAAAACGCAAGCGTCAGCATTGCTCTGGCCAAAATCTGGCTGCTCGGTGCCCTGCTTGTGGCTACCTGGTTTCTCATCAGCAACATTCGTTTTCGCATGCGGCTTCGTGCCGACAGGATTGAACCCATTTCCGGGGATCTCCTCGAACAGTATGAAGCCGTCTGCCGCCAGAAAGGCGTGAATCATCCCCTGCCCGTTTATTTCACAGACCCGCTCCCCAGTGCCTGCCTGGTCGGCGTCTTCCGCCCATATATTGCCCTGCCGCTGAGTGCAGCACCGCAGGATGCCATACAGGTACTGACCCATGAAATCTGTCATTACAAAAATCTGGACCATCTCTGGGGAATTCTCCGTCTTCTGTGCTGCATCCTGCACTGGTTCAATCCGCTGGTCTGGCTGGCTGCATCCATGAGCCGGACAGACTGCGAGCTGCGCTGTGACAGTTCTGTTACCCACTCCATGTCCCTTGCGGACAGAAAATCCTATGCCGGTGTTCTGGTCCTGGCTGCTTCCAAAAGAAACGCACCGGGTGTCGGTGTGCTTGCAACCGGCATGACCATGACCGGAAAGCGTCTCAAAACCCGTATTCTTTCCGTTGTCGAGCAGCACGAGCCCCTTCGCGCTCTGAGCATAGCCTTTATTCTCCTCGCTTCCATGTGCCTGCTTGGTGCTTTTGCCACCTCTGAGACCAAGGAACAGCTTGAGGACATCGGCTGGCCCATGCCGGCTGAACACTATCTCACCGAAGGCATTCAGGGACAAACCAGTATCCGAAGTGAAAAAGAAGCCACAGAGTACGCCAAAAAACTGTGGCACACAATAACAGGAAGCGAAGTGCAATACGATATTCAGGTCATCCGCAACGATGATATGTCCTGGTATGCTGACTGTGCAGATGAGAGCGGGCAGCTCCGCTTTTCAGCCTCCTTCCTCGCCAACGGCGTTGTCTGCAGTCTCAATCTTTTCACCCAGGAAGAGGCCCGGCTTGAGGAAGGCGAAATCATTGAAAGTCTGTTTATGGATCCGGCCGAGATGAACCTCATCCGAAAATGGGCCGCTGAACAGATGGAGATGCTGAATCCGGGTTCCTCCCGTCTGGTCTCTGAATTCCAGCTTCTCTTCATGCGGGACACAGGTACAACGCGCTTTGTCTCCCTGCACGCAGACCCCAGGGACAGTCACTACGACTGCGGCATCACCATGTTTCTCCAGATCACATCCGAGGGGTACAGACTGCTTGAAATGTCCATGGTGGGCAATGGATAACCGGGAGGCCTGCATCATGGAAACAACGCAGTCCCTGTCCGCTGCCTCCTCTCCTTCTGCCGTCCTGTCCCCGGAAAAATCAGTTCTCGCATGGTATGATGCCTGGGCAGATGACATGCTCCGCTTCTGCTTTCTGTGTCTCGGCAGTCAGCAGGAAGCTGAAACAGCCCTCCAAGATGCGTTTGCGCGGCTGCTGAAGGATCGATCCGCTTCCCTGGAATGTCCGTCACCCCGCACCCTGTGCTTCCGGTCTGCCTGCATCGTCTGCAGGAAGCGCTTTCGGCGTTCCGGATGTGCACATCCGACAGATGATGCCGCGCTTGCCGCACAGCTGAAAGCTTTCGGGTGTACTCATCCGGATGATCTGAAACTGCTCACCGGTATCATGCATCTGCCTTTCACCGAGCGATGCATTCTCCTGATGACCGGCTGGCTGGGTCTGCCAGAAGAAGAGACAGCATTCGCCATGCATCTGCGCCGCGCTGCTGTCAGAAAACACAGGAAGTCAGCGGAAGAGCTGATTGCACAGATCCTGCCCGAGATGGAGGAATAGACAATGAAATTACAATCTGATCATCCATGCTGTACGCATCGGGTATGCAGCCTGCTTCTGTCCGCCCTGATGCTGCTCAGCTCGATCTGTCCCGCACACGCTGCCTCCGAAGAATACGGTCTGGCCACCCTTGTCCAGAGCAGCCTCACTGAAGTGCTGGGATACATGCCTGAGGAAGCTGCTCAGTTTGTTGTCGAAGAAGAGAATGAGCATCTCATCCGCTTCTGGCCGCCCGAGCACCCGGGGTGGGTCTATACCCTTTCCCTCGGTCAAAGAAATCAGGTGACCAGCTCCAGTCCCTTTGACACCGGCTACTCTGCCTTTCCGGGAGAAAACACGGTGCGAAGTCTTCTGCGCACAGTCCTTGAGGAAGGGTGGCTGTCCGACTGGAATCCGGATAACCGTCAGAAACTGCTTGCTCATTTCAAAGAAGAGCATCACTATACGCCCGGCAGTGAAACCTATCTGTCCGAGCACGCCGGGAATGCACTCCACGGTCTCTTTGAAAGCTTTTACGGACCGGAGACAGGCTGGACAGAGCCCCTGCACGAATGGTTCCGAAGTCTGTTGGATGCGTATGATCTGCCCATTCAGCCTCTCCCCTTCCATACGCCGGGCATACAACAGGTCACCTTTCCGGATCCGCACAGTGTGGCGGTCCACACCCTGACCCTCTTTGAACAGGATGTCCCGCCGGAACTGATCACGGCGTTTGAAGAACCGCGTCTGGTCGGCTGGACATGTCAGGCCGGTGCCATTCTGGCCAGCGACTGGTCCAGGGCCTCGTCGCCCTCCATGAGCCGGCTGAATGAAGGCGTCGGGCTTGCCGGCCTTCAGAAGGACGGGCAGCGCATGCTGGTCATGCTTGAAAATGAAAACGGCACATGGAACATTTACCCCGTCGGAGAAAATGCCCTGCTTGCAAATGAAGACTATCGGATCCGCTACGATTTCATGCGTTCGTTTTTCACCATGGAGTACCTCCGTGCGGACGGAAGCACGCTCATCCTGTATGTTTCCCCAGTCCACGGGGATCACTACTGCAAACTTCTTGCCTGTGAAAACCGTGTTCCTGAACCCGGGCATTCTCTTTGGCTCGATGCCAGCGGGCGTCTGTTCCCGACCTGGAAAGATGAACCCAGTGAAGAAACGGCTGTGTATCATTCCCGCCTGCCCTCCGTGCTCGGCTTTTTCCCGACGGAAATGCTGATCCAGAGTGCCCGGGCGACTGACGAGGGGCTGCTTCCTGTGGTACCGGACGGATTCACCATTGCAGGCGGCGTCAATCTCAGAGCATCCGCAAGCAGCCATTCCAAAAGTCTGGGCCTCCTGATGCCTGGTACGGTCATCCCGATTCTGGAAACGCTTCCCGGTTCCAACAGTCCCTGGATTCATACCCGAATCGGTTTCCTTGAAGGGTATGTCAGCTCAGACTATACCCAGGAGAGCAATGCATCCATCGGCCTGAATGATCCCCCGCTCCTCGCAAAATCAGTCAAAGCATTGAATCTGAAGAAAGGCACCGGCTGGTTTGCCGGGAAAGCCGGGAGCTGCCCGGTCGGAACCAAAATGCGCGTTATCATGGAAAGCGGAAACTGGCTGTATGTCTGCGTCCCCGACGCCGGCCTCAGCAGCCTCATGAACACAGACGGAATGTATGGCTATATCCGTAAGGAGGATGTCATCCTGGCCTATATGGAAGGTGTTCTTGACTGGCTGAACTGAGACGATCCATGCTTTATCCTTTTCCTTTCAAAAAAACTGCAGCTCTGAGCGCGTCAGAGCTGCAGCTTTTTTTGTCTAAACCGTAAACTGTTTATTTGGCGATCGGCAGCCATATGTTCTGTTCGATGGCCTTCTTCAGAATATCCGGGGTGTTTCCGCCCATGAAGCCGGTCTTGTCTTCCAGAATGACAAAATCGTTTCCGTCATAGGTTGTGCGGGTCATCTGGTCGTCGCCGTAGAAGTTGCATTCGAGATAGTACTCGCTGCCGTCCGCCTTGCGGCTGACCGTGCACTCGAGTTCTGCACCGATGTCCTCAATGGTGTAAGGCACAGTGGTGTATTCGTCATAGGCTTCGTTCGGAGCGAACACCGGGGCAAAGGGCAGCGCAGAGGTATCGGCTGCTGCAGCAGGAGCTGCGGCACCTGCCTTGGTCGGCAGCCAAATGTTCTGCTCAATGGCCTTTTGCAGGATCGCGGTATTGCTGCCGCCCATAAAGCCGGTCTTGTCTTCCAGAATGACAAACTCGTTTCCGTCATAGGACGTGCGGGTCATCTGGTCGTCACCATAGAAGTTGCATTTGAGATAGTACTCGCTGCCATCCGCCTTGCGGCTGACCGTGCATTCGAGTTCTGCACCGATATCTTCAATGGTGTAAGGAACGGTGGTGTATTCGTCATAGGCTTCGTTCGGGGCAAACACGGGGGCGAAGGGCAGAACGGAGGTATCCACCTGAGCCGCTGCCGCAGCCGGTGCCTTGGTCGGCAGCCAGATGTTCTGTTCAATGGCCTTCTGCAGGATCGCGGTATTGCTGCCGCCCATAAAGCCGGTCTTGTCTTCCAGAATGACAAATTCGTTTCCGTCATAAGACGTACGCGTCATCTGATCATCGCCGTAGAAATTGCATTCGAGATAGTACTCACTGCCATCGGCCTTGCGGCTGACCGTGCAGGCAAGGTCCGCACCGATGTCTTCGATGGTATAAGCTACAGTGGTGAACTCATCATAGGCTTCGTTCGGCGCAAAGACCGGAGCAAAAGGCAGCACGGAGGTATCCACCTGAGCCGCTGCCGCAGCCGGTGCTTTTGTCGGCAGCCAGATGTTCTGCTCGATGGCCTTCTGCAGGATCGCAGTGTTGCTGCCGCCCATAAAGCCGGTCTTGTCTTCCAGAATGGTGAACTCGCTGCCGTCATAGGACGTGCGGGTCATCTGGTCATCGCCATAGAAGTTGCATTCGAGATAGTACTCGCTGCCATCGGCCTTGCGGCTGACCGTGCAGGCCAGGTCCGCACCGATGTCTTCGATGGTATAGGCCACGGTGGTGAACTCATCATAGGCTTCATTCGGTGCAAACACGGGCGCGAAGGGCAGAACAGAGTAATCGATCGCCGGTTCCTGAGCAACTTCCGCCGCAGGCATCGCTGCCTGGAGTTCTGCCTTGGCAGCCTCAACCGCTTCCGCAACCTTCTGGTCCACATCCGCCTGAGTAAACATGCCGGCGACCTGGCTCTGCAGCCTGCTCGCGCGGCCCTCTGCGTCGTTGAGCTTGGATTCAAGGGATGCCTTGGTACTGGCAGCCTCTGACGTCACCGTTGCCAGCTGCTTTCTCAGAGAAGAAGCCTGATTGTAGAAAATGCAGGTGCCGGCAATCGCCGCCGCGAGGAGAACAGCCAGAACAGCCGTCAGGATCCGTCCGATCTTCTTTCTGCCTGCAGCCGCCTGAGCTGCCGCCACGGCAGGATCCATTTCCGGTTTGGTCATCGGAAGGAAGGATGCCACCAGACTGACAATCAGTGCAATGATGACCAGCGTCAGGTAGACAATCCAGGTGATGATCGTTTCCACACCGTCCAGGCCGGCCACGACATAACCGATCTGGTTGACCATCAGTTCAGATCCCCATACGGCAGCCGATGCGAGAAGCACGGAAACGCAGACAGGAATGTAGTTCGAGATTCTCGGGAACTTACGGGCAATGGCAAACCCCAGTGCCACAAGGACGATCACGCCGCCGAGCATAAAGTAGACCGGCGTCATGGTATACATTACACGCGTATAGAGGATGATGGCCGCGATGGCAAGAATTCCGGGGACCGTCATCAGATAGGAAGCGATAGCGTTTCGATTCTTCATCAGTCATCCCTCCTCAATGCTTCTTCCGGGATTTGAAGTCGCTGCAAACAGACATAAACAGGCACAGACAGGTCAGAACGGCAAGAAGGATGGTTCCGATCAGCAGGGCATTGTCATACCATGTGCGGATATACACAATCTTGGACGTGTTGCTGATGCCGTTCATGGCATTGGACTGCACAATGTTGTACAGATAATGATGCAGAGCTTCCTTCATCTGCTCCTGGAACCAGACATCCTTCTGGATGGCACTCTTGGATGCCGCCATGGTTCCGATATTGGAGGTGTCATAGGCAGAAGAGGTCAGACATCCGCCACCGCCGCCTGCTGTGACATCACGCCAGTTCATGTAATCGGCGCCGTTGATCATATCGGTGACAAACCAGCCCATATAGCCCCATTCATTGCGGGCAATATTCACCAGCAGGTTTCTGTAGCCGCCGGAATAGTTGACGCCGGCACGGTTAAAGGCTGTCATGACGCCCTGTGCCTTGTTGCCGGACATGCACATCTGGAAGGAGCGGAGCTCGCCTTCACGTGCAGCCTGCTCCGTCATAAAGGTGGACAGACCGGAACGGTTGGATTCCTGATGGTTGAAGGCAAAGTGCTTGGGTTCAGCCATCGTGCCCTTGCTCTTCAGGCCGATGCAGACTGCATTGCCCATATAGGCAGAGAGCACGGAGTCCTCGGAATAGTACTCATGGTTGCGTGCGCAGTATACAGCGCGGTGGAGGTTCAGGCCGGGAGCATAGATGCTGCTTTCCTTGGCCCACAGACCATCCTCGCCCAGGAGCTGACCCTCACGCTCAATGAGTGCCTTGTTGAAGGTTGCCGCCACAACAGGTTCGGTCGGCATAGCAGCCATGCGGTATGCAGACATTTCATCGCTCTGGCTGACATAATAGGGATTGTTCTTATCGTTTTCTGTCCATCGCACATAATATCCGCCGACCTGGTCGCCCGTATATCCCAGAGGACCGTCATTGCAGTATACGCGGCTGAGCTGAATGGAATCAATGTTCTCCAGGTCGTCGCCGGCCTTTTCAATGAACTGAATGGCTTCGTCCAGTGTGATCTGATTGAGCATCTGCTCCCAGATCGGGTCGTCGTAAGGAAGCGCACCCTGATAGGATCCGTCCTCACCGGTCACCATGGCATCAATGAGTTTGAGCGGACCACTCTGTCCCCAGGTGACGGAACCGGTGTCCCCGCTGTTTTCAGACAGGGTATACTGCTTGTCCTTCAGTCCCTGCATCATCGCCGTGGTCGGGGTGATCGCAGGAACAGGCGTCCAGCCCTTGGTCCAGTCGGAACGGGTTGTATACTCAACGGTCCCGGCAATCAGCTTGTTGATATCCATATCCTGCAGCTGATTCTCGACGCCTGCGGAATAGGTCTCGATGTCTCTTGCAGCCAGGTTCCAGACCAGCGCATTGTCAGCAGAAATGGTTTCGGTATCAGCTGTCTTCACCAGGCCTGCATCGCTGCCGTTCTTTTTGGCCAGAATGTTGTTGAGTGCTTCATGGGCACCGTTGCCGACAGCAAAGAAATAATCGCCTTCGTCAAGGACCCATGCGCCGGCTGTGCCGTTTGCCTTCACTGCATTTTCGTCATAGCTGGCGAAATACAGGGGATCAAACGCAATGGTCAGTTCCTCCGAAGCGCCGGGTTCAAGCAGGGAGGACTTTTCAAAAGCTACCAGCTGAACAGCAGACTTTTCCAGTCCGCCCTCGGTGTAAGGGGTCTGGACATAGAGCTGAGCCACAGCCTTGCCCGCAACATTGCCGGTATTGGTCACAGTTACTTTGGCTGTGCCCTGTCCGCCGACGTTGACTTCAACGGAATTCAGTTTTTCCTCGAAGGTCGTGTAGCTCAGACCATAGCCGAAGGAATAGCACACTTCATCGTCCCAGTTCCAGGCTGCGTTTGAAGTACCCGCATTGCCGGATGCATTTGCTCTTCCGAGTATGCTGTCTTCATAACGGGTTTCATAATACTTGTATCCGGTATAAATGCCTTCAGACTCAACCAGATACCAGTCGCCCTTGTCCGCGTCTTCCAGCAGGTCGCCCGTACCGGACTTGGAATTGTTGGTATACAGATAAACACCGAAGTTCACCATGGCCGGTGCCGAATCCGAACGCACAGCATAGGTGTCACTGATATGACCGGAGGGGTTGACCGCACCGGAAATCACGTCAGCCACACCGAGGAAGCCGTTCATGCCGGGAGCGCCGCACCACACAATTGCGCCAATGCCCTCGTCATTCTTCAGATCTTCGATCTCGATCGGATTGTCTGAATTCAGAAGAACAACCACCTTGCTGGAATGCGCTTTGGCCAGAGCAATCATGGCCTTTTCATTGGCTGAAAGGGCAAGAGGACGCTCAAAGCTGTCATTGGCATCCGAGGTGATCATTTTGGTGTTGTAATCAGCAGCTTCCGAATTGTCTCTGCTCAGAGTGACCAGAGCAACCGTCCCGTCAGCCGATGCAAGCACAGCGTCCGTATAGATGCTGGATGGTGCTTCACCAATCTTGTACTTTGCTGCATTTTCATACATCTTGCCGAAGGAAGGTGTCAGCGCATGTCCGCCGTTTCTTCCATATCCGCCCTTGCCGTTGACGGCATCGGACTGATACAGGGCAAGCATGTCAGCATTCAGGCTGAATCCCTTTTCCGTCAGAGCGGTCACCAGATCATACTGCTTCTGGCCGCCTTCGGCATCGATGGCCACGGAAGATCCGATCATGCCGCCGAGTGTGGGATTGATGCTGTTCAGACCCCAGAGCGTAACCTTTTCGTTCGCGATATCCAGAGGCAGGGTGTTTCCGATGTTCTTAAACAGAACCGTGCCTTCCTCCGAGATTTCCTCTGCCAGCTGATTCTTCGCAGCAATGAGGTCCTTGATGGAAGCATACTCCGATTTGAAATACGTGGTATCCTTCTTCTCTCCGTCTGCCGTGTCCACGATCTTATAGTTCGTGATACCCAGCTGGCCGTTGATGAATGAGGCGTTCGCATTCACAATCGCCGTTGCGCCCACAATAATGGCAAGAAGACTTGCTGTAATTGCGGTCAGGCCTCTCCATAGGCTTGAGGTTTTTCCTTTGGTGCGCATACCATTCCTCCATAATCAAACTTGGTATCCATGAGTCGGAATGCCGCCGCATTCTGTTCTGACACTGCTTCGAACAGAAAAAACAAAACCTCCGCGATGAAGGCTTTGTTTCATCCGCGTCAAACTGACTTATATTTCATTTTACATGATCAGTCATAAGAACGCAAGAATATATGTTGTTTTCGGTTCTCTATTATCCATATAAACTATATTTTCGTGATAACCGTTCTGTCTGTACAGGTCTTCTGCTCGGAATCACGGCTGGATGCCAAGTGCCTCATTCAGGAAGGCAGCAACGTCCCCCAGGCGCTCTTCTGTATAGAACAAATCCGATGCGTGTCCCAATCCGTGCAGCAGCTGAAATGTCACGTTTTCCTTCCCGCAGACATCTTCAAGCGAAGCGGCAATTTCCCGGCTCTGCGGGCACGGAACGGTGATATCCGCATCTCCGTGCAGAATCATGGACTTCAGTTCCCTGTTCTTCACCCCTCCTGCAATCGTCTCAAGGACACTGCTCTCCCGGATGATCTGTTCCGTCCACTCGTTCTTCGCCTTCCCGATCCAGCATTCCTCAAAGCTCGCAAATCCCTCACAGGCATCCCGCACCCAGCCGTTCCCCATGCTGACAACCCAGCCGGGTATTTTTTCTGCCCGGAACTGTTCTTCCATGCTCGGAAAATCCATGACACCGTAGAAATCCACAAGTGCCAGAATGCTGACCTCGTCTTCCGTGACTGCCTCATACGCTGCCAGATAGCCCCCTGCGCTCTCGCCCCAGATCGCAATGCCGTCTGCACTGTACCCATAGTCCTGTGCGTGGCCGGCCAGAAAACGCACCGCAGCGCGCACATCCTCAATCGCGGCGGGGTATCTGGCTTCCGATGCCAGGCGATAGTTCACACTGGCGCAGGCAAACCCGTGATCCCGGAAATACCTGTACATCAGCTGCGCCTGCCGCGTCTGCGTGTCTCCTGAGACAAATCCGCCCCCGTGAACCAGTACAAACAGGGGTGCAGGCTTTTCGGAGGATGGAACATACAGATCGATATACTGACTTTCATGATCGCCATATGCGATTCTCTCATACGCCCCGCCTGTCCACTCCGCATCCTGGCTGAGCGTAATCTTCGGCTGGGTCAGATTGGACCATATGATCCACACGGCCCGGTACTGAAGGGCCAGAATGAGGACCACAAGCACCAGAAGGCAGGCAAGAACAAGCTGCCAGGTTTTGATGGTTCTCTTCATCGATGTACTCCGCCTTTCCGTCAGAAAATGCGCTGAAGGAAATTATACAGTGCCAGATGCCAGTTGCCGATGGAATGGTACCGCATCGGGAACACATCCATGTCTGTGTTGACCCCGGTCGTCAGCCTGGGCTCTATGCTCAGCAGAGCTGTATTGTCCTGAAGCTGCCGCGGAAGCGCAAAGTCAAACGTACCGCTGGTCACATAGAGATAATGAATCGGATAATCCCTGAATGCCTCGCTCTGTATGGTACTCCTGAAGTACTCCGCATCTGTCCGGCTTCCGGAGAAGGTGCCGAACCATGAGAACCAGTCAAGACTCCCGCAGAATGCACTGTGATAGGTCGTCACAGCTCCCCGGGACAGACCGGCGAACGCCCTGTGGTCACGGCTTGCCGTAAACCCTGCATCATCCACAGACTCTGCGTACGTCGCATACCGGCTTTCCACCAGTGGCATCAGGTCATTGCGCAGCTCCTCCCTGAACGAATAGGTCAGCGGATCGAGTCCTGTGTCCTTCAGGTCATCTTCCACATAGAAGGTCGGAGTCACAATAATCAGGGGCTTGATATTGCCCGTAGAAATCAGCCGGTCCACCATGGTCTTGTTGTAGCCATGCGTTTTCAGCCAGTAGTTTTCATCGTCCCCTGTGCCATGCATCAGATAGAGAATATTGTATTCCTTTGTGCTGTCATATCCATAGGGAAGATAGACCAGCGCACGCTTCTGCACATCCCTTCTGTCCGTGCCGTACGCTTTGGTCATATAGACCAGTTCTTCCACCGTCCCGGGTTGGTCACATTCCACCGCGTCAAACTGGGAGGGAACCGCCCACATCGTGTGCCTTGCAATTCCCCCGGCCTGTTTGTCCTGCCTTGTAAAGCCATACCATGTCAAAAGAGAAACCGCAGCAAGAATCACGGCTGCAGTCAGTGCCGCCCACGGCATTTTCCGCGGTTTTTCTTTCCTGATGATCTGAGCGGCCGTCAGGCCAATGCAGGCAATGGCAGCCACACTTCCCTGAATCCAAAATCCCCAGTTGTAGGATGTGGTCTCTGCATAATTGGTTGTATAGGCCAGAATGCAGCTGAAGACAGCGACCGGAAGCAGCAGAAATGGCATTCTTCCCTGCCAGGCTGCCCCGGACACCAGCAGCATGAGGACCTCAATGATCCCGATGACTGCAACAGCTTCAAACGAACCCGGCAGAAGGTATCCCAGCACTTCCGCAGCGCCCGCGGTGGAAATGAGCAAAAAAACGGTCAGCCCCATCCAGTCGATCCATGTGGTTCTCTCCTGCTTCATAAACAGATCCTTCCAATCCGTTCTCCTGCCTTGTCACTCAACTGATCATGATGCTTTTCAGCTGGAAAGGCCAGGATAAATCAATACCGTTTAATGATATTCAAATGATATATTCTCGTCAACATCCCTTCAGACCCAGTCACAGCCGTCTCCTGCTTTCCTGAAGGAAACCGCCTGCAGGTGACAGGACACCGCCGCAGACCCTGCCGATGTTCCGGTTTTGTTTTTTCCTTGACACGCCCTTTGCTTCATGCTATATTTCCGCGTGAAAAGCAATGAACGGAGATAAGTAGTCCTTGGACAGGTCCATCAGAGAGCTGCCGGATGGTGCGAGGCAGCCAGGGATCCGGGATGAATATACGCTTCGCGAGCTATGATCCGAAACCGGACAATCACTGTCCGGAAGGCATCATCGGATGCACACCGTTACGGTGCATGGGCCATGCATGCAAGCCCAGTGAGGTCACAGCTGAGAGACTGTGGCAAATAGAGGTGGTACCGCGGTTATTCCGCCCTCTGCTTTCCCCTTGGAAAGCAGAGGGCGTTTTCATGCCCCGCTGCTTTTCCGGCAACAGCATCCCTGGTATTCCAATGTCAAATCAGAAAGCGAGGTATGATTTATGTTTCTGAAGATTTTTCTCCTGGTTGTCTTTATCGCCGTCACCATCGCCATCGGACTGTATGCAAGAAAGCATGCAACCGATGTGAACGGTTTTGTCCTGGGCGGACGTTCTGTCGGTCCCTGGCTGACCGCCTTTGCTTATGGAACCTCCTACTTTTCAGCTGTTATCTTTGTGGGTTATGCCGGCCAGTTCGGATGGAAGTACGGTGTAGCTTCCACGTGGGTCGGCCTTGGCAATGCATTCCTGGGTTCTCTCCTTGCATGGGTTGTCCTCGGCAGAAGAACCCGCCTGATGACCCAGGCGCTCGGTTCGCGAACGATGCCCGATTTCTTCGGCCTTCGCTTTCAGGACAAAAACCTGAAACTGGTCGCCTCGATTATCACCTTTATCTTCCTGATTCCTTATACGGCTTCGCTGTTTAACGGACTCTCCCGTCTTTTCAACATGGCGTTCCCCGGCATTCCCTATGAGGCCTGCGTGATTGCCATGGCCGTCCTGACCGGCATTTATGTTGTCGCCGGCGGGTATATGGCCACCGCGATCAATGACTTCCTTCAGGGCCTGATCATGCTCATCGGCATCGTCGCTGTGATTCTCGCAGTGCTCAATGTACACGGCGGTTTCGTCTCCTCGCTCGTGGAGCTGTCCGGCCTGAGCGCCACCGCTTCCAATGGTCAGGAAATGCCCGGTGCATTTATTTCCTTCTTCGGACCTCAGCCGCTGATGCTCCTGGGCGTCGTCATTCTGACCTCTCTGGGCACCTGGGGACTTCCCCAGATGGTTGGCAAGTTCTATGCTATCCGCGATGAGGATGCGGTGCGCAAGGGAACCATCATTTCCACTGCGTTTGCCGTCGTTGTGGCCGGCGGATGCTATTTCCTGGGCGGTTTCGGCCGGCTCTTCCTGAAGGGCGATCAGATCACCGCTGCAGGCACACCGGTCGGCGGGTATGACAGCGTTGTACCCACCATGCTCTCTTCTCTGCCTGATGTGCTCATCGCGATTGTCCTGATCCTTGTTCTGTCCGCTTCCATGTCCACGCTCTCCTCTCTGGTGCTCACCTCGAGCTCCACCATGACGCTCGACTTCATTGCCCAGTTCCGCAAAGACGCCATGACCGAACAGAAGAAGCTGCTGATCCTGCGTTCCTTCGTCGTCGTTTTCATCGTCATTTCCGCCGCGATTGCCATTTTCCAGTACTCGTCCGCTGTCGCCTTTATCGCACAGCTCATGGGCGTGAGCTGGGGTGCACTGGCCGGTTCCTTCCTGGCTCCGTTTATGTACGGTCTGTACTGGAAGCGCACCACCCGCGGTGCAGTATGGGCAAGCTATGTTTTCGGCGTGGGTGTTACAGTCTTTGAGCTCTGGGTGCTCATTTCCGGGACCACCTTCCAGGGAGCATTCATGAATTATTTCTTCTCCTCTCCCATCAATGCCGGTGTGCTGGCCATGCTCGGCGGTCTGATCCTTGTGCCGATCGTTTCACTCGTGACGCCCAAACTGGACCGCAGCCTTGTGGATCCCATGTTCACATGCTACGACACGAAAGTGGTTGTGCGCGCTGCAGAGAATCTTGCTGAGTAATCACTTCGAATGATTAAGATAACCGCTTCCCCGGCGTTTCGCCGGGGAAGCCTGTCACTGGAGGAAAAAAGATATGCCTATTACCGATTTTCTTGAACGCAACCGGAAGCTCTACGGCGGTGAGATCGCACTTGTGGAACTCAATCCCGAGCAGAAAGACAACCGCAAGGTCACCTGGAAAGAGTATGACCTGATTCAGCCCACGTCCGATCAGCCCTACCGTCGTGAGATTACATGGCGTGTCTTTGATGAGAAAGCCAACCGCGTTGCAAACCTTCTTCTTGAACGCGGTGTCAAGCGCGGCGATAAAGTGGCCATCCTGATGATGAACTGCCTCGAATGGCTGCCCATCTATTTCGGCATTCTCAAGTCGGGTGCCATTGCCGTCCCGTTCAATTTCCGCTATTCATCCGATGAAATCCTCTACTGCGCCGACCTCGCTGATGTCGATGTCATGTTTTTCGGCCCGGAGTTCATCGGGCGCATTGAATCCATCATTGACCATCTCGGACTCCACCGTCTGCTCTTCTTTGTCGGGGATACCTGCCCCACGTTTGCTGAGAGCTACTATGAACTGGTCATGAACTGTGCGTCCTCCGCTCCGCTTGTCCGTCTTGAGGACGACGATGATGCCGCCATCTATTTTTCCTCCGGTACAACTGGTTTCCCCAAAGCCATCCTGCACAAGCACCGCAGCCTCATGCATGCCGCGCTTGTCGAACAGCATCACCATTCCACCTCGCGCAGTGATGTCTTCCTGTGCATTCCCCCGCTGTATCACACCGGCGCAAAAATGCACTGGATGGGTTCCCTCGTCGCAGGCTCCAAAGCAGTTCTTCTGCGCGGAACCAAGCCGGAGTACATTCTCGGCGCTGTATCCAATGAAAAAGCAACCATTGTCTGGCTGCTTGTCCCGTGGGCCCAGGACATCCTAGATGCCATCGACAACGGAAGCGTACACCTGGAAGACTACGAGCTGTCCCAGTGGCGTCTGATGCATATCGGCGCGCAGCCCGTTCCTCCGTCGCTCATCCGCCGCTGGAAGGCTGTTTTCCCGAATCATGAATATGATACAAACTATGGCTTGAGTGAGTCCATTGGGCCCGGCTGCGTGCATCTCGGTGTGGAAAACATTCACAAAGTCGGCGCAATCGGTGTTCCCGGCTGGGGCTGGGAGGCCAAGATCGTGGATGAAAACGGCGATCCGGTCAAACAGGGTGAGGCCGGCGAACTGTGTGTCAAGGGTGACGGGGTCATGGTCTGCTACTACAAGAATCCCGAAGCCACGGCCGAAGTCCTCAAAGACGGCTGGCTGTACACGGGCGATGTAGCCATGCAGGATGAAGACGGCTTCATTTTCCTTGTCGACCGCAAAAAGGATGTCATTGTATCCGGCGGTGAAAACCTTTATCCGGTTCAGATTGAAGATTTCCTCCGTGCACATCCCAAGATCAAGGATGTTGCCGTCATCGGGCTTCCGGACCAGCGCCTTGGCGAAATTGCCGGTGCCATCATTTCCATCAAGGACGGAGAAAGCTGCACGGAAGAAGAAATCCAGGAATTCTGCAAGGGCATGCCGCGCTATAAGCGCCCGAAGAAAATTATTTTCGCCGAGGTGCCGCGCAATGCCACCGGCAAGATTGAAAAGCCCAAACTCCGGCGCATGTATGGCATCGAACAGCTCGTTGCGCACGAAAATGGTGTATAATAAGAATGATTCCAAACCTGGAGGAGGGTTTCCGTGAAACAGCTCATGCTGGGCAACAAGGCTGTTGCCCGAGGCTTTTATGAGGCTGGCTGCTGCATCGTATCCAGTTATCCTGGAACACCCAGTACCGAGATTACCGAAGAAGCCGTCAAATATGATGAAATCTACTGCGAATGGGCACCAAATGAAAAGGTAGCCCTTGAAGCCGCGCACGGTGCTTCCCTCGGCGGACGCAGGGCTGCATGCTGCATGAAGCATGTTGGACTGAACGTGGCCGCCGACCCGCTCTTTTCCATTTCCTACATCGGCACCGATACAGGGCTTGTGATTCTGGTCGCAGACGATCCGGGCATGCATTCGTCTCAGAACGAACAGGATTCCCGGCACTATGCCATTGCGGCGAAAGTGCCCATGCTCGAACCGGCTGATTCACAGGAAGCCTGTGATTATACCAAAGAGGCTTTTGTGCTCTCGGAACAGTTTCATACACCGGTCATTGTCCGGATGGTGATGCGCATCTGCCATTCGCAGTCCGTTGTGGATACCTGTGAGCGCGTTGTTCCGCCGCAAAGGGAATATATCAAGGATCAGAGCCGCGTCATGCTTCCGGCTCAGGCCAGAAAGGCCCATGTCCGGGTGGAGCAGCGCACAAAGGATCTCGTGGAGTTTGCCGAGACCAGCCCGCTCAACCGTGTCGATGAAGGCCATGATCATTCGATGGGTTTCATCACCAGTTCCACCTGCTATCAGTATGTGAAGGAACTGTTCGGGGATACCTATCCGGTTCTGAAGATCGGCATGTGCAATCCGCTTCCTGTAAAGAAATTCCAGGATTTCGCAGCCGCAGTCGACCGGGTGATCGTCGTGGAGGAACTCGATCCGATCCTGGAAAATCACTGCCGCATGCTGGGCATCCCGGTGGAAGGGAAATCGCTCTTCCCCATGGTCGGTGAGTTTTCCCAGTCCCTGATTGCTTCCTGTCTGGGAATGGAGCCCAAAACCACTCAGGCCATTGCCGACCCGATTCCGCCCCGTCCTCCCGTGATGTGTGCCGGCTGCCCGCACCGTGGGATGTTCTATACCCTCAAGAAAAACAACTGCATGGTCTACGGCGACATCGGATGCTATACCCTAGGATCGTTCGCTCCGCTCAATGCCATGGACCTCAATGTCTGCATGGGTGCCTCACTCTCCGGCATGCACGGCTTCAACAAAGCCCGCGGTCCGGAATATGAGCACAAAACCGTCGGTGTCATCGGTGACTCCACGTTTGTCCATTCCGGTATGACCGGACTTGCAGATATTGTGTACAACAATTCCGCGTCCACGGTCATTATTCTGGACAACTCCATCACCGGCATGACCGGGCATCAGCAGAACCCGACCACCGGGTACAATATCAAAGGCGATCCCGCTGCCAAAATTGATCTGGAAGCGCTCTGCCGTGCCATGGGCGTGCGGCGCGTGCGCGTTGTGGATCCGTATGATCTCAAGGCCACCGATGCAGCCGTCAAAGAAGAGCTTGCAGCCGATGAACCTTCCGTCATCATCTCACGCCGTCCATGCGCTCTGCTCAAGAATGTCCGGCATCAGACTCCCGTTCGGGTCAACACGGAAAAATGCATCGGCTGCAAAGCATGCATGCAGATCGGCTGTCCTGCGATTGCCGTGCACGATAAAAAAGCCAGGGTCGACACCACGCTGTGTGTCGGCTGCGATGTCTGCCGTCAGATGTGCCGTTTCGGTGCGCTTGAACGGCCGGATGGGAGGGATGCCTGATGAATCAGCCGGTCAGAAATATCATGATTGTCGGCGTCGGCGGACAGGGGTCTCTTCTTGCAAGCAAGCTCCTTGGCCATCTGCTTCTGAAAAAAGGCTTTGATGTCAAGGTCTCTGAAGTCCACGGCATGAGTCAGCGCGGCGGCAGTGTCGTGACCTATGTTCGCTTCGGTGAAAAGGTTTTCTCCCCCATCATCGACCAGGGAGAGGCCGATCTGATTGTTTCCTTCGAGCTGCTTGAGGCAGCAAGATGGCTGCCTTACCTGAAAGAAGGCGGACAGATCGTCACCAATACACAGATGATTGACCCCATGCCGGTGATTACCGGTGCTGCACAGTATCCGGAGCATCTCGAAGCGAAAATTGCCGAGAAAGCCAGGATTGACGCACTCGACTGCCTTGAGCTTGCGTGCCGGGCAGGCTCTGCGAAGGCTGTCAACATTGTCCTGATGGGACGCCTTTCCCGCTATTTCGATTTCCCGGAAGAGGACTGGCTTGAGAGCATCGAAGCCTGTGTTCCCGCCCGTTTTGTCGATTTAAACAAAGCCGCATTCTCCCTCGGAAGAAATCATACCCCGGCATAAGGAGGAAGAAAAATGGAAGCCTGGAGACAGGGCGTTGTCAGTGGTTCCACCCTCGTCAATGCATCCATGCTCAACAGCGCCGGTGCCATTGTGCCTGACGCTTATCAGCAGATGGTTGCCCTGATTTTTGAAGAATCCGTCGGCAGGCAGGGCATGGAGATTTCCCATATGATCCGCTACCTCGGCGTTTCATGGGTCATGCTTTCCATGACCATCGAAATCTGTTCTCCCGTTCTCCCCGGAGAAACATTCTCCTGGTCTTCATGGCAGTCCGAGCGCCTCGGCAAGGTCTGGCGGAGGGAAACAGAGCTCCTCCATGAGGACGGCCGTCCCGCTCTGTACGGTGCAACCTTTGTGTCACTCCTTGATATCCGCACGCGCCGGATCTGCAGGGATCTGACCACCCTCGACAAACTGAACTTTCCCGAAGGCAAAAAGCTGATCGACCACGTCACCAGCCGCGCTGAGTACGCCATTGAGGATTTCCCGGAACGTCATATCCGCAAGGTCTATCCCAGTTGGATTGACGAGCTCGGACACACCAATAATCAGAGGTACGGTGAGATGGGGTATGATGCGCTTTCCGAGGACAAGCGGCTCGAACTGATGCCTGACCTCAAGCGTATGGAACTCTATTTCCTTAAGGAACTGAAAATGGGCGAATCCGTTTCGGTCCGTGCCTGTGAGACGGAGACAACGGCAGCGGTTCTGGGTGTTTCCACTTCTGATCTCAAGCCTTCCTTCCTCATCCGTTACACTTTTGATCCCGGTTTTTCCATGAGATAACCAAACGCGCTGTATCGTCTTCCCTCAAGAAGGATGATACAGCGCGTTTTTTCTGTGAACGAATCAGTCAATTTATCTTTCAGTTGCACAAAGGGTCAGTGTAGAGGTAATTGCAATGAAACCAGGTATGATCCCCTACCTCATTGCCATAAACCAGCAAATCACTGATAAGATGCCGATCGTGTGCATTAAGACTTGGTTCATATGCGATTCTATTATAGGTGGCCTTGGCTCCATATGTCCTGAACAAAGGCTCAACCATCGAAAAATCTGACGGTCTGAAATCATCAAAGCCAATTGCAAGGTATCTGTTTTCCGGCGTGACAGGCTCTTTATGCGTAAAGGTATTATCATATTTGATAGCAACCCGGATCCGATCCTGATATTCAGTTTTCGTCTCAATGATTTCGCTGCGATGCTGATAGCCCCAAAAAACAATGGCCACAGTGAAAAAAAGCAGACATATACCAGCCATCACTTTTCAGTGTTTCCATTTCATCATATCGATTAACCGTTGTTCCCGAATACCTCGGAAATCACCCTTCCCTTTCAGAAGTGATTGCATGCTATGACAAGAAAAAAACAGACGCGTCTGCATACCTTGTAAGTAGCAGATGCGCCTGAATGAACAAAAGAAGTGGTCTACCTATACCTACAAGCCGCATTCCCTGCACATCAGGTGCCGCCGAATGCCGTCCTGACAGCATTTCCCATACTCGTCACATCGTTATCGCACACGGCGGTATGGCGGACAGGCAGGTCCTTGAGCTTTTCCACCTGCGGCGGGATCGGGCGTCCGGACACAGAATTCAGGATCTGGGCGCATGCAAAGGCATCGAGATGTTTGACTGCATTTTTGCCCTGAAGGGCTGCAGCCACAGAAGGTGCGAACTTGTAGGGGCTGGCTGTGGAGACGATGACTGTCACCCTGTCATCCCCGGTCTTCAGGCGGTAGTCGCGCAGCACTTTGCTGGCCACGGCCGTATGCGGATCCATGAGATATTCATACTGGGTGAAGACATCCCGGATTTCTTCTGTGGTTTCGCCGTCATCCGAACAGCCGGCCGCAAACATGGATTCCATCCATTCCCTGCGCTGATCGCCGATCGAATAGCTTCCGCATTCCTTCAGCTGGTTCATCCAGACTTTGATCAGTTCGCCGTCGCGGTCAGCGGATTCAAACAGCAGCCGCTCCAGGTTGGAAGAAACAAGAATGTCCATGGATGGACTCATGGTCTTGTAGAACATGCGGTGCACAGAGTAGATGCCGGTAGCAAAGAACTCGGTGAGTACATCATTCCTGTTGCTGGCACAGATCAGCTTATTGATCGGAAGACCCATGTTTCTGGCATAATATCCGGCGAGAATATCACCGAAATTGCCGGTAGGCACAACAAAATTGACGCTCTCACCGGAACTGATTGCACCTGTCGCAAGCAGATCTGCATACGCACTGAAGTAATACACAATCTGCGGGACAAGGCGTCCGAAATTGATGCTGTTGGCTGAGGACAGTACCCGGCCCATGCCGTTCATATCCTCTGCAAACTCACGGGAGGCGAAAAGAGATTTCACACCGGTCTGCGCATCATCAAAGTTTCCTCTGACAGCAATCACATGGGTGTTGTTCCCATCCGTGGTCGTCATCTGAAGCTGCTGGACTTCACTGACGCCATCGAGCGGATAAAAGACTGTGCAGCTGGTGCCCGGCACATTTCTGAAACCTTCCAGCGCGGCCTTTCCGGTGTCGCCGCTGGTTGCCACCAGGATCGCGATCTCCCGGTTTTCCCCATTCATGCGTGCGGAACGGGTCATCAGCTGAGGAAGCAGCTGAAGCGCCATGTCCTTAAACGCCAGTGTCGGACCGTGGAAGAGTTCCAGGACATGGGTGACATCGTCCAGGCGTTTGACCGGCGCAACCTTCGGATCATTGAAATTGCCGCTACCGTAGGCCGCATGAATACTGTCCCTGATTTCCTGCGCCGGATAATCCTCCAGATAAGCTGAAAGGACACGGAAAGCCCGTTCTTCGTAGCTCATGGAGATCATTTTCTCGATATCATCCCCGGGAACCATTGGGAACATGGCGGGTACATAAAGGCCTCCGTCTTTTGCCATGCCGGACAGAATCGCCTGGGATGCAGTGACGCACTCATTGCCTCGCGTAGAAAAATAGGACATGGGCTTTCCTCCAGACCGTCTGAATAATAAATGGGATGGCAGCCTCCGCCACCATCCCACGTGGCCCGTCAAGCGGGATCAGATGAGATACTTTTTCACAAAATCAGGCATTGTTTCCGGATCAGCGCTGACAGAGAGAACAAAGTTGACATTGTGCTTTGCGCTCAGTTCTTCCATCGCCTGGAACAGCCAGGCTGCATCAGCCAGGTCCGTCTTGCAGAGCTTCTTGAAGGCATCAATGAAGATGGTGCCGACATCGAAATTCTGGCTCAGCATGCCGGAGATAAATCCGACAAACATCTCAGGTGTATGCACATGATATTCGCCGGCATTGATAAAACGAACTTTGTGATCAATATCAAACATGTACCGGTTGTCGTCGTCAAGGAAGATTACATCATTGTTGCCTTCTGTAGCGGCAGCGTTGGTCATGTCAATCAGGCGCTTGGTCTTTCCGGAACCTTTCAGTCCCGCAATGATCTGAATCATGGGAATGACCTCCTTCGGCATAATATGTCCCCAGGACGATTATAGCTGATTTTGATGGGACACGCAATCCCCATTTTTTCCATTTTTCATCCCTGTTTTCCGCCTGTTTGCCCCGGCATGCTGTCTGTTCGTGCACCCGCACCGCTGCTGTCTCTCTGTCTTTTTCCTGTTTTTTCCTGCGCGTTTGTACCGCACTGAAAGCATGTGGGCAGACGGTTTCCCTTCTTGCCTCCGGCGCGCGTTCCCATTATAATCTGACTGCATCCATATCGTTCACAGATTCATTGACAGAGGGGGGGATTACCATCTGCAGCATGCATATTCCCGTTTTTACATGCAGTGACCCGCAGATCAGTCAGTCATGGCGTCTGGCCGCAGACGATCTGCAGTCGAATATTCATTCCTTTTGCGACGGCCTTCTGACCGGGGAACGTCCGGTCATCATTGCCGGCAACGGATACGATACACCGTGGACGCGCGATACAGCCATCAATGTATGGAACGGTGCAGGTCTTCTGATGCCTGAAGTATCCAAAAACACCCTGCTCTCGGTTCTCATGAGGGATCCCGACTCCGGTTGCATTCGTGTGGGCGGTCAATACTGGGATGCCATCATCTGGGCGATTGGCGCCTGGACCTATTATCTCTATACCGGGGACCGGGAATTTCTCGACTTTTCCGCGCCGGTTATTTTCAATACCCTTGCCTATTTTGAAAACACCGAATGGGATCCGGCGCGTGGTCTTTTCCGCGGACCCGCGTGCTACGGCGACGGTGTTGCCGCGTACCCCGACCGGTATTTCACCTACGGCAGCGGCATTCTCTCCTTTGCAGAGTATGCAAAAGACCGCTGCGTCCCACAGGGCGTGGGCATTCCCATGTTTGCCCTGTCCACAAACTGTCTCTACTATGCAGCCTACCGCATCGCTGAAAGGCTTTCAGGTGATCCCCGGTATGCTCAAAAGGCAGATGCGCTGAAAAGCAGCATCAATCAGGCATTCTGGGACGAAAGCCGGGGCACCTACAATTATCTTGTGGACCCATGGGGCGGATGTTCTTCCCAGGAATCCATGGGGCTGAGCTTTGCGATCCTCTTCGGCGTTGCCGATGAACGCATGGCTTCCTCGATTATCAAGCATGCCGTCATTACCCCGAACGGCATTCCCTGTGTCTATCCGTCCTTTGAGCGTTATCTCCCATACGGTCTGGGCCGCCACAGCGGGACCGTATGGCCGCATATTCAGGCCTTCTGGGCCCATGCGGCCGGCCGTCTGAACCCCCGTTGCCTGGAAACGGAACTCCGTGCGCTCACGCGCAACGCACTGCGCGAAGGCTATTTTTCTGAAATCTATCACCCGGACACAGGGCTTCCCTATGGCGGCGCGCAGGAGGGCGGCGACCGCATCACGCTGGACTGGGTCTCCCAGAAGCGGCAGACCTGGAGTGCGACCGGTTATATCCATATGCTGCTCGCAGATCTTGCCGGCCTCACTTTCCACGAGGATCACCTGTCCATTGAACCTGTCTATGTGGACGGGGTCAGCGAGATTCACATTGAGCATCTTGTCTGGCGCGACATGGAGATCAGCCTGGCTCTTCACCTGTCGAATCCCTCCACACCCATCCGGCACGTCCTCCCATACACCCCTGGCGCCTCGGTCCATCTGAAGCTGTAATGCAGAAACAGAAAGGACGTTTGCCATGCTGAAAAAAATATGCCCTGCCGTCACCTGTCTGATCCTCTGTGCATTCCTGCTCTCTGTATGGATTGTCCCGGCATCCGCTTTGGACCCGGATTATGCAGTCTCCCAGGAAAACGGGCCTCGATTCCGGAGTCTGTTCAATACCCTTCTGGAAGCCGCCGATCACCCCGGACAGGATGCCGTATCAGAGGTGAATGCCCTCCTTAAGCAGATTGCTCAGACGAATCAGGATGATGGATTCCTGGCCCAGGCCATTGCCTCGCACTGGTTCTCCGCCTACCTGAACACAGACGGTGCCCGCACGGAGCATGTGTTTGCGTGGGACAGAGGCGTGGATCAGCCGGTGGCTTCGGAGCTTCTTGAAACGCCGCTTCGCAGCTGTTCCTCGCACGCCTTCATTGTGCTGGGTTATCAGCTCGAGGATGGGGAAATGACCGAGGAACTGAAAGGCCGGTGTGAGGCTGCCGCTGCAGCTGCCCGTGCCTTTCCCGATGCGCTTCTGGTCTGTACCGGCGGCGCAACGGGCGGCAATAATCCCGAGCATTACACAGAGGCCGGACGCATGAAGGAATATCTGAGCCAGGTCTGCGGAATTGATCCGGCCAGAATCCTGACAGATGATCTGGCCATGACGACAGCGGACAACGCAGTCAACGCGCTGGCCATTCTTCGTGAGCACGGCATCCATACCATGACCGTCATCACTTCCGATTATCATGAGAAATGGGGCGAGGTGCTGTGCAATGCCGAGGCCGCACTCTGCTTCCTCCGCTACGGATATTCCATTGAGCTGGTGGAGAACTACTGCTATCAGACCGGGCCGGTGCGGCGTTCCGGCAGCGCAAGGTCAGCTGTCTCGCAGCTTACATCCCTCCTGCATCTGGGAAGCTATTCCCCACTCCCGACTCAGCTGCCGTAAGCCCCGCTCTTCCGTGCTGCACGATTCGGTGCAGCACTTGTTTTTCGAAAGAACTGTCTAAAAACCGTTTTCTGTATTACAATGATTGCAACGATCACTCCCGGGAGGTTATTTCATGGAATCAGCTGCCAAGGTCCGTATTGTCACCATGCGTGCCCCGGGCCTTATGCCCAGTCTTCTTCACGAAACGCAGCAGGCCCGTCATCCTGTTGTGCTGGTGCCGGGAACCTATACCCTGGACTGTGAGAAGGAACTGATCCGTTCCCGCCCGGAAAAAGGGGTTATCGGGATTGATGTTTATTCCCCTTCCTCGCTGATCCGCGAAGTGCGCGAACTGACCGGAACAGGAGGCACGGTCCCCCTTTCCGGAGAAGGTCAGGTCATGCTCATCTCGCAGATTCTCCACCGGAAGGCGCATGAACTGGAATATTACGCGGATGCCGTCAGCCAGCCCAGTCTGGCCAAGCGGATTGCCGATCAGATCAATGAGCTTTCGGACGCACACCTCAATGCCTCCATGCTCTCCCGCTTTGAACCCCAGAGCCGCCGGACGCGTGCAAAACTGCATGACCTCACCACCGTCTGGAGTGAATACGAGGCCCGTCTCTCGCAGGGCTTTGTCGATGTCATCGGTGCCTGGCAGTCTGCTCTGCGCGCCCTGCCTGCCTGCGATCTGCTCCGGGATGCCGATCTGCTCATCTACGGTTTCGGCTATATCTCCTTTGATCTCATTGACCTGATCGAAGCAGCGCTGCCCATCGCCTCATCCATTGTTGTGGGCCTTGTCTGTGACGACAGAAGTCCTGACAAACAGATATTCCGCACGGCGACGGATTCACTCGCCATGCTGCGCTTCTATCTCGGACAGCTGGGCATTCCCTTTCATGAGGAGGTTTTCACAGATCTGCCCGCAATGGATCCCGGCATCTCCTATGTTGAAAACACGATTTATGCCATGGGTTCTTTCCGTGAAGGCTCTGTCCGCAGGGCCGGCGAAAACCGGTATGTCATCATCCGGGAAGACGCCGATGAAGCCAGAGAAACTGCGCAGCAGGAACTCTCTGGCATTCCCATTCCGGACCTGGCCAGTGTATCTGTCTATTATGCAAGAAACTCCTATATCGAGTGCCTGCATACCTGCCAGACGCTGATTGAATGGCATGAGCGCGGATGCGCATGGAATGAAATGGCCGTGGCGCTGTGCGAAAAAGACACCCTGCCCTCCCTGATGCCCCTGGCCCTGTCCGCCTCAGGGATTCCCTTCAATATGTACCGCGCAGAGCCGATCCTCCGCAGTGAGTATGCTCAGTACTTTCTCTCCCTGCTCCGTATCCTGCGCCTGCGCTACCGCCTCAGCGACGTCGTCCGCATGGTAAAAACCGGTCTGGCGGGGATCGGACCTGCCGATGCAATGGATCTGGAAAACTATGCCAGATCCCACGGAATTGATCGGCGGCGCTGGCTCATTCCCTTCCATATTCCGGAAAAGCACCCCGATAAGGTTACCGCGCTTGAAGCGCTCAGAAAGCAGCTGATTGAGCCCATCCAGGCGCTGCGCCATGACCTGCAGAACACAACCGGCAGGAAGGCGGCGGAGAGGCTGTTCAACTTTATTCTTGATCAGGGAGTCTATGAAAAGCTGCTGGCACGCGAAGAAGCCTATGCAGCAGCCGGTGATGAGCTTGCCATTGACCGGAACCGGCAGGTCTGGACCTCCATCAATGACCTGCTCGATCAGTTTGCCCTGTTTTTCGATGCCGACATCGTGCCGCTGGAAGATTTCTGCAGCATGCTGGAAGCGTCGCTTGCAGCCAAACATATCCGCTCCATTCCCCAGAAGAGCAACGCAGTTTTCGTTGCACCGCCGGAAGTGTTTTTCTCCTCAGGCATTCGCTGCATGGCCGTGATGGGACTGCAGGAGAATGAGCTGAGCTTTCCCGTCAGTGTGCTCTCAGAGAATGAGAAAAACCAGCTGGAAAACCTGATTCAGTCCCTGAACCGGGAGTACTTTGATGAAATGAAGGGTGTCCCGCTGACCGTGCAGGATATCCGCACAAGACCGTATGCCCGGCTCGGCCTTTCTCAGTCGGATCAGGCCGCGCGGCTGAAACAGCAGATCTACCAGGCGGTCTCGCTGGCCAGGGAAAAGCTGGTGCTGAGCTGTTCTTCCGCCCGGCCGAACGGCGCTGTTCTGACGCCTTCCTCTGCCTTTGTCCGGCTGGCCAGGATTCTGAAGGAAATCAATCCCACCCATGTCAGCGGCGGCCTCCTGCATGATGACCTTTATCCGTTCGCTCCCTCCTTTGCACTCGAACGGCTTGCCACCATGCTGCGCAGCCGCACGCGGGATGCGGATGCCTTCCTCTCCGGAAGCGATGACCGCTCCCTGCTCTGGCAGAACGCCATGTCATCTCTGTATCACTCGCCTCACTGGAACCGGCGCATGACCGATGTTCTGCACGGACTGCATGTTTCTGTCCGGACCAGCGGCATCACGCCCGCACAGGCGGCTACGCTCATGCTCTCCGAGGGCATGTCGGTTTCCCGTGTCCAGCGGCACAGGCAGTGCCCCTACATGGGGTTCATGGAATCCGGGCTCAGACTGCAGCCCACAGGCCTGTTCACCTTTGAGAGCAATGAGCGCGGAACGTTCTATCATGCGGTCATTGCCCGCTTCTTCGGTGAAGCCATGAAGAGAAGTGACTGGCCAAGGCTCGACGCGCAGGATCAGACCCGCCTGCTCAACCGCATTCTCCACGAGGAAACCAGAGAATGGAAACATTCTGTCCTGGGGTCAGACATTCTCCATCAGTTTCAGGGTGCTCAGATTGTCCGCAGTGTCCGCGGCAGCATCGAAAGCATGATGCGCGCCTTCGGACAGGAGACGCATTTCCTGCCCATTGGGTTTGAGATTGGCTTTGGCGCCTCCGGCGATTTTCAGGGCCTGCATTTCCCGCCTGTCCAGATTGAGCTGTCCGACGGCAAGAAAGTGGCGTTCTCCGGCATTCTCGACCGTGTGGATACGGTCACACTGAACGACGGACGCAGGTACAGTCTTGTTGTGGATAACAAGAGCAGCAGCCGTGACCTCATGCAGAATTCAATCGATGCAGGCCTGCAGCTGCAGCTGCCGGTCTATATGGAAGCCCTCCGCCAGGGCCTTCCTGATTTTCAGGTGGCCGGCGGCCTGTATCAGCCTGTCAAGGATGTGCTCATTGCCAGTGAAGACCTGACTGTCATACGGGACAGACTGGATAAGGAACTTCAGGCAAGCGGCATGATTCTGGACGACCGTCAGGTTCAGGATGCCGCAAAGCCGGTCAAGCTTCCTTCCAGAGCCTCATCGAGCGATACCATCACGGTTGTCTCGCAGGAAGAAATGGAAAACATCAACCGCGGCGCACTGGATGTCATCCGGACGGCTGTAGAGGACATCCGAAGCGGCAATACCAGTCCGGCCCCGGTCCGGGACGGTCAGAAATCCCCCTGCGAGTACTGTCCCTACACCATGGCCTGTCCGTTTGACACCCGCATGAAGGGCGGGACCGTCCAGGTCGTGGATCATCGCAGAAGACCTGCCTGACCGCCGATCCTCCCTGTCCAAAACACAGGGGAAGAAGCGAAAGCCTGCTTCTTCCCCTGTGTTTTATTATTCTGCTTCTTCCGTGGCTCCACTGAGCGGGTCCATGCGGTCCACCCGGAAGGCTTCCCCTGCACGGAGCGCATACAGCCACATTTCTCCTGTTTTTCTGCCCGTCAGCCGCTCGATGGCCACACGGTACCAGTTCATCTGCATCGCATGCCGCGGCACAAAATGCTCCGGCGCCGTATCCCAGTCCGTCTTGTAATCGAGCAGCACCCATGTGTCCCCGTCAAGGAACGCGACGTCAATGATGCCCTGCACAATGGTCGGCCGGTCCTCTGTAATCTGCATGGCAAATTTCCATTCCCTGTGTATTTCCGGGCTGGCCAGCATGCGCCGGCCGAGATCACTCTCGAAGAACGCCGCGGCTCCCTTAAACCGGATCCGTTCCGTTTCCTCACGCGTCATGATGCCCTCACGCTCCATGCGCTCCGCTTCATCCCGCACCGCGGCATAGCACCCGGCCGGCGGATCCCTGAGGGCGTTCAGGTCAACCAGTCTCAGGAAACGGTGGGTGGTGGAACCGACATCCACCGCCAGCACTTTTTCACTTTCCATGAATGCAGGCCGGGAGGCTGTCTGACTGAGACGGTAGGTATGCAGTTCAATTTCATTCTTCCGCTTGTCCTCAACCGTCTCCTCTTCCTGCGGGACCGCCCCGGCCGCCATGATTTCACGCTGCCTGACAAGACTGGTGACACTGGTTTTTACCGGAATGTTCTCTGCGCGCTCCGGCTGGAACATTCCGTCCGGCCCCTGAGCGGCAGAGAGCACGCGCTGAATCTGCTCATCCGTATTCTCCTGCAGCTCGTCACTGTCTTCAATGGCCTTCGGATCCATCACGGAAACACGCCAGTCTCCGTACACAGTGCTCCTGCCCAGGTCCGGAATCATCGTCTGCCCAAGGACAGCCGGCATGATCATGTCCAGCATGGACCGTGTCTTCCAGATGCGCGCCGGTTTCAGCTGGTTCAGCCACATTTTTTCGTCCCCGGGCCTGATGCTGCCCACAAGACACAGGCGCTTCATGGCGCGGGTCATGGCCACATACAGCAGGCGTGTATTCTCCGCAATGCCCACGCGCTGTTCCCGCACACCGAATGCTTCCTTTCCGTAGGTATCCATGATGCTGTGCGTCCGCCTGCGGATCACAGGAAGATACAGACCCAGCGCGGGATTCTCTCTTCCTGAAGAAGTCAGGTTCACGCGCAGCCGCCCCTGTACCGGGCTCTGCCGAATACTTTTCTGCAGGTTCATGAGAATCACGCAGGGGAATTCCAGTCCCTTGGACTTATGCATGGTCATGATGCGGACATAGTTATCCCCGATGCCCATGGAGGGATGATCGTCACTGTCCGCCTGTTTCGTCTCCCGCGCATCATGCATTTCCTGAACAAAGTCGCCCAGCCTGAGCTGACCGGCCTTTGCTCCGTCCACGGCCCGCTGATAGAGCACATCCAGATTGGCCTGGCGCGTTTTCCCGTCCGGATATGCGCCTCTGGCCGCATAGATGCCGGTTTCGCGCATCAGCCACCAGACAAAGTCCGGCACGGACATGCGGGAAGCTTCCCGTCCCCATGCCTGAATCTGGTCGAGTGCCGCCCGGCACTTGTGATCAATCTCCTTTTCATTGCGCTCGGCGCACCGCTCAAAGCAGCGGTAATACGGTTCCTGATCATTGAATTCGCTCCGGACCTGCGCATGATCCTCATCGGTAAAGCTGAACGGCGGATGAATCAGGGCGCCGACCAGATCATCATCATGATGCAGGTTGTCGATCACCGTGAGCAGGGCAAGAAAGCTCTTGACTTCCGAAAGCCCGTAGAAATCCATTCCGCCCTCATAGACAGCCGGGATATGCATTTTTCTGAGATAGTCCACAATCTTTGCCGCTGTCCCGCTGGCCGTTCTGAGCAGAATGACGATGTCACTGTAGGCATAGCCCTGAACGGAAGAAACGTCTTCGGGCGGTACAACCAGGGAACGGATATACCTTCCCACCGCCTCGCACTGCGCTTCGAGCTGTTCGGCCTCCTCGTCGTTTCTGCGGACCAGAACGACGTCAACCGGCCCGTATTCCCCGGGCAGGTTGTCTTTCAGGTGATCCTGCGGCAGATAATCCATCTCCGTCACGAGCCTGTCCATGGCGGCATCAAACACCTGATTGACGCAGGCGACCACAGCGCGGCAGGACCTGTAGTTGTCCATGAAAAAGATTCTGCGCTCCCGGGCCGTCTCCTCATCCCGGAACTGCTCGCGGTAGGACTGAAAGAGACTGGGGTTGGCATTGCGGAAGCCGTAAATGCTCTGCTTGATGTCCCCGACCATAAACAGCTGATGCCCGGGCCCGGAGAGCGGCTGAATGATCGCATCCTGAATCGCACTGACGTCCTGGCATTCATCCACAAACACATACCGGTATTTTTCCAGCAGTTCGGCCCGCTTGTCGGGGTCTTCCATGATCGTGTAGGCTGACTGCTCCATATCGGCATAATCGATCGCACCGGCCTCGTCCTTCTTCTGGCGGTAGATGTCTGTCATTTCGCGGACAAGCAGCTCCATGCCGCAGAGTTCTTCGCAGATCACGCCGTTGAGACGGTCCTGGTCCGCGTTTTCAAGGGGCATCAGGCGTTCCAGCGCTTTGGCCAGGATCCCGCCGGATCCTTTGATTTCATTGCGCACTTCATTCATTGTGCTCTTCCAGGCCTTGACCGCCTCATCCTTGGTGCGCCCGGCCGGTGCCTTCACAAAAGCATTTTTCGTTTTTTCAAGCAGCAGTGTCTTCCCCTGCACATCGGTCTGCTTGCTCCATGCGTCAAAAAACTGTTCCACAAGTGCCCGGTCGGCCTCGCAGACCGCTTCGTAGCCCTCAGCGGCAGCCGGAGAGAGAAGCAGTTCCTCCTCCATGCGGATTTTTTCCCGGATTTCCAGCACATCCAGATCAACCGCATGTTCAATCTCCCGCTTCCACTGCCCGACAGGCGGGTGCGCTGAGAGTTCGTGCAGGACTTCCATGGGCCTTGGAATGCCCATCAGCACTCCGTACAGGTCCTTGACCATTCTCATCAGTTCATCCGTGCTGAAGGCAGAAAGCAGGTGAGCAACCTGTTTTCTCTCGTCCACCGTGTAGGTGCTGTCCTTGTTGAGGATCTGCTTGACGGCATCCGTGAAGCTTTCCTCTTTCAGGCGGGTCTGCTCGCTTTCCTTGAGCACGCGCGGCTCGGATGATGCAGCCCTGTTGTCACTGTATTCCCTGAGCAGCATCTGGCAGAAGGAATGGATCGTGCTGATCGAAGCCGTTTCAATATCCCCCAGTGCCCTGGAAGCTTCCGGCGAGCCATCCTCCTCGAGCAGCTCGCGCAGTTTGTTTTTCATGTTGCGCGCAGCATCCTTGGTGAAGGTAATCACAAGAAACTGTGAGAGCGAGACCTCCGGATGCGTTTTTAATATATGCAGGATTTTATGGACCATTACGGTGGTCTTGCCGGAACCCGCGGCTGCGGACACCAGAATACGGGCGTTGTCCGCTTCAATCGCTTTCTGCTGGTCTGTATTAAACTTCGGCATGGCGCACCTCCTCACCGGAATTATATCAATTCAGCCTTTAATTGGATAGAACTGTTTTTCATTTCTTCCACCCGTCTCATGATCTTTATGAATTTTTGATTTTTTGCCTGAAATGGTGTATGATGGGAAAAAACAAACCGGAAGGTGACAGTATGCGCAGAAGAACAAAGATCGTGTGTACAATGGGGCCCCGACTCTTTGATGAAAACCTTCTCGAACCGCTCATGCGTGCAGGCATGGATGTCGCACGCTTCAATTTCAGTCACTCCAATCACGAAGAACACCTGGTCCGCCTCAAAGAGGTCGTCCGCATGCGCGAGAAGCTGGGTCTGCCCATCGCCACCATGCTCGATACCAAGGGCCCGGAAATCCGTACCGGAGATTTTGAGGGCGGCCGTGTCACGCTGGAAAACGGACAGTATTTTACACTCTATACCGATGAGCGCATGGGCACCAAGGAAGGCTGCTCTATCACCTATAAAAACCTGCCCAAAGACGTCAAGCCCGGCGACTCCATCCTGATCGATGACGGTCTGGTTGGCATGCACGTCGAGGAAGTCAGCGACGAAGCCATCGTCTGCAAAGTGCTCAACGGCGGTGCTGTCTCCAACCACAAGGGCATCAATGTGCCCGGTGCGCATCTCTCCATGCCGTTTATCTCTGAAAAGGATCGCGCCGATATCCTCTTCGGCATTGAAAACCACTTCGATTTTATCGCCGCATCCTTCACGCGTTCCGCAGATGATATCCTGGCCATTCGCCGCATTCTCGCCGAGAAAGACTGCCATACCATCCGGATCATCGCCAAGATTGAAAATATGGAAGGCATTCAGAACCTCGAAGAGATTCTCCGCACGGCAGACGGCATCATGGTGGCGCGCGGCGACATGGGCGTTGAGATTCCGCTGGAGGAAGTGCCTGCTCTGCAGAAGCACATCATTCATGAGTGCGTGGCTTCCGGAAAGCCGGTTATCACGGCCACCCAGATGCTGGACTCCATGATGAAAAACCCGCGTCCCACACGTGCTGAAGCCACAGACGTTGCCAATGCCATTTATCAGGGCACCAGTGCCATCATGCTCTCAGGCGAAACTGCAGCCGGTCTCTACCCTGTGGAGTCTGTACAGACCATGGCCAGGATCGCCCTGAAAACAGAAGCGGATATCGACTACGTCACCCAGTTTGCCACCGCTGCCTACAACAACCGCTACGACATCACCGCAGCCATCTCTCATGCCACCGTCACCTCCGCGCATGACCTGAAGGCGAGCGCCATCATTTCCGTGACCAAATCCGGCGGCACCACCCGCATGATTTCCCGCTACCGCCCGGACTGCCCGATCATCGGCTGCACAACCGACAGCACGGTCTATCGTCAGCTGAACCTCTCCTGGGGCGTCATTCCGGTGCTCATCAACGAGGAATCCAACACAGACGACCTCTTCGAGCACTCGGTTGAGGCCGGTGTGAAAGCCGGCGTCATCCATGACGGCGAACTGGTTGTCATCACCGCCGGTGTGCCCCTGGGCATTTCCGGCACCACCAACATGATGAAAGTCCATGTGGTCGGACATTCGCTTCTGCGCGCAACTCCGGTGGTCCCCGGCAAGGTTACGGCTGCCCTGTATGTACTCCATGATCCGATTCGGGCTTCTGAAGAGTTCCGGACCGGTTCCATCCTTGTATGCGACAAGGTCACACGGCAGATCCTCCCGCTGGTGCGCAAATCATCCGGCCTGATTCTGGAAGATCCTGATACCGAGAGTCAGGGCGTTATCGCCGGTATTTCTCTGGATATTCCCGTGCTCATCGGCGCAAGCCATGCAACCGCCATTCTCAAGTCCGGCGCTGTCGTTACTCTGGATGCATCCGACGGCACCGTTACCTGCAACTGAATTTCGGAGGGCTTATGACACTTTTTCTTGACGGCGATCTCTATGCAACCGCTGAGGACCTGCACCGTGCACTTCAGCGCATGCTTGCACTGCCTGACTATTACGGCATGAACGGCGACGCACTGTATGACTGCCTTTCCGAACGCCGGTCTCCGGTTTCGGTCTACATTGCCACATGGGGGAATGAAGAAGTCAGCCGTGCTCTTGGCATTGTCTGCCAGGTTGTTTCCGACCTCGGCGGAGAGGTAAAAAAAGCCTGAACCCGGGCCCCGGATTTTCCGGGGCTCTGTTTGCAACAGCAGAAGGAGATCGATACCATGCGCTGCAGCTGTAAAGAATGCGGAACCTATATGATTCAGGCGGACTCGGACCGTCTGGGCTGCGTATGCCCTGACTGCGGGTACCGCTGTCAGGACTGTCTCGGAACCGATACGGTTGTTTCCAGAGAACACCTGCTCGACCTGGCCCGGGATCCGCGCTTTTTCCCGGAAAACATTGCCCGGAACTTCACCCCGGACGATGATGCAGAGGAAGAAAACCGGGAGCAGGACCTCCATGGAGATGACATCTATGGATGGTGACCGTGTCATTCTGCACTGCGACTGCAACAATTTTTTCGCCTCCGTCGAGCTCCGTACACGCCCGGACCTGAAAGACCGTCCTGTCGCAGTCGCCGGGGATACAGAAAACCGGCATGGCATCATTCTTGCGAAAAATATGATTGCCAAACGCTACGGCGTCAAAACAGCGGAAACGGTCTGGCAGGCGCAGGCCAAATGTCCCGGTCTTGTTCTCCTTCCCCCGCATCATGCGCTGTACGGTGAGGTCAGCCGGGAAATCAACCGCATCTATCTCTCTGTGACCGATCAGGTAGAACCGTTCTCCGTCGATGAAAGCTGGCTGGATGTCACAGCATCCCGCACGCTTTTCGGGAGCGGTGTTGAAATCGCAGACAGCCTCCGAAAACGCGTACGGGATGAAATCGGGATCACGATTTCCGTCGGTGTATCCTTCAACAAAACCTGGGCGAAGATGGGTTCAGACTATAAGAAACCGGATGCGACGACCGTCATGGACCGCGAAAGCGCACCCAGGCTCCTCTATCCGCAGCCCATCGAAAATATGCTTTTCGTCGGTTCTTCTGCGGCGCAGGTGCTCAGACGAAACGGCATTTTCACCATCGGTGACCTCGCCGCAGCCAATCCCGCCCTTCTGTCCTCCATGCTCGGAAAATCCGGGCTTTCTCTTTCCGCTGCAGCGCGCGGCGAAGACACCAGTCCTGTCCGCGTCTACGGCGACACAGACCCTGCACGGTCCGTTTCCCACGCCTGCACCTTTTCGAGCGACCTGATTGGGCGGGACGCATGCACACGGGAACTGCTGCCGCTCTGTGAGGCCGTGGGCACACGCCTGAGAAAACTTGGACTGAGGTGCAGAACAGTCCAGCTGCAGATCAAAAGCCCGGACCTGAAAGTCATTTCACGCCAGAGAACGCTTTCTCTTCCCACCGCGTCCACAGATCGGATTTTCCGCGAAGTCTGTGCCATTCTCCAGGACAGCTGGCCCGAGCAGAAACCCGTCCGGCTGTTCTCGGTCGGTGCCGAAAACCTGATCTCCGATCAGGAAAGCATTCCTGTTCAGCTGTCACTTCTTGACGATACAGAAGAAAAGGATGAAAAACGGAAACGCCTTGAAGCTGCCGTCGACCGCCTTCGCGACCGCTTCGGAAGCGATTCGGTCATGCGCGGAAAAACGAAACACTGAAACAGAATGCCGCATTTCCCGGCATTCTGTTTTTTTTCGTGTCCTCATGTGCCGTCGGTCCGAATACGGAGGAATGTTTCAAAAAAAGTCATTTTTACACAGTTTGATCATACCGTCGAGATGCCTTATGCATTAAGGCATCTCCTCCACGAATGGTCATTTCTGCCAAAAACCGTTCCTGAAAAACACTTGCGCCAACGGCTCTAACGGAGTATATTATGGAATGCGTGTATAATTCTGCACACGCATGAAATGGTATAGGGGGATTAACATGCCTGCCACAAAGTTTGACAAGGATTCCATCAAGGAATCCATAATCGGCAAGCTCCAGAGATACAACGGACGTTCCATCTCGGACGCCAGTGAACAGCAGATTTACAAGGCTGTAGCTTCCACGGTCCGCGATCAGATCATGCAGAAATATGTTGTCGCTCGTGAAGAACGCAAGAGCAATGCATCCAAGCGCCTTTATTATCTTTCTGTCGAATTTCTGATGGGACGCAGCATGTTCTGCAACATGCTGAACCTTGTTTCCACCAAGGAATACCGCGAAGCACTCTCCGAACTGGGCATCAATCTGGATGATATTCTCAAGGAAGAGCCGGAACCCGGTCTGGGCAACGGCGGTCTCGGCCGTCTGGCAGCCTGCTTCCTGGATTCCCTTGCTTCTCTTGATCTTCCTGCTATGGGCTGCACCATCCGCTATGAGTACGGTCTTTTCCGTCAGAAAATTGTGGACGGTCAGCAGGTCGAACTTCCCGACTCCTGGCTGGACAACGGCAATGTCTGGGAAATGCCGGTTATGGAAGATGCCTGCGAAGTCCATTTCGGAGGACATGTGGATGCAGTCAATGAGGACGGCGTCACCAAGTATGTCCATCGCGACTACTACACCGTCGAAGCTGTTCCGTATGATATGCCGATCGTCGGCTACAATACGGAAAATGTGAATGTGCTCCGCACCTGGTCCGCACGTTCCAAGAAGCGCATTGACCTCTCTTCCTTCGGCCAGGGCAAATATGCGCAGGCCTCTGAAGAGATCGAACTCGCAGAGGTCATCTCCAAGGTTCTCTATCCTGAGGACAACCACTATGAAGGAAAGATGCTCCGCCTCAAGCAGCATTATTTCTTCACCTCGGCCACGCTTCAGTACATCATCAAGGATTTCAAGAAGCTGAACGGCAACCATTTTGAACTCTTCCCCGACAAGGTATGCATTCACATCAATGATACCCATCCGGGTCTGGCTATCCCTGAGCTCATGCGCATCCTCATCGATGAGGAAGGCCTCGGTTGGGATGAAGCTGCCGCGATCGTGGAGAAGAGCATTGCCTATACAAACCACACCATCATGGCCGAAGCCCTCGAAAAGTGGCCTGAAGCCATGGTCAAGCAGCAGCTGCCCAGAATCTATATGATCCTGGAAGAAATGAACCGCCGTCTGTGCGCCAGACTCTGGGATGCTTTCCCCGGTCAGTGGGAGCGCATCGGCAAGATGGCCATTATCAGCTATGATCAGGTGCATATGGCCAACCTCTGTGTCGCCATGACGCATTCTGTCAATGGTGTGTCCCAGCTCCACGGCGATATCCTCAAGGAAGAAACCTTCCATGACTACAATCTGATCATGCCTGAGAAGTTCAGCGCAATCACCAACGGCATCACCCACCGCCGCTGGCTGATGAGCTGCAACCCTGAGCTGACCAGTCTGATCTGCGACGCAATCGGCACGAAGTGGATCACGGATCCGGAACAGCTCTCTGCGCTCAGGCCGTTTGCTGAGGACAAGGCTTTCCGCGAAAAGTTCGCAGAGATCAAGTTCCACAACAAAGAGCGCCTTGTGAAAATGCTCAAGGAACGCCAGAATGTGGACGTGGATCCGACCTTCATGTTCGACACACAGGCCAAGCGTCTGCACGAATACAAGCGTCAGATGCTCAATGCCCTGCACATCCTGGTCCTGTACAACCGCATTGTGGCGGATGAGTCTTTCACCATGGAACCCCGCGTCTTCTTCTTTGGTGCAAAGGCCAGCCCCGGATACTACCGCGCAAAGCAGATCATCCGGTTCATCAACGCGCTCAGCCGCCTGATCGACAATCATCCCAGAGCACGCAAGTTCCTGAAGGTTGTGTTCGTCGAAAACTATGACGTTTCCAGCGCTGAGGTGCTGATCCCCGCAACCGATCTTTCCGAACAGCTCTCCACCGCGTCCAAGGAAGCCAGCGGTACCGGCAACATGAAGTTCATGATCAACGGTGCTGTCACGATCGGCACCATGGACGGCGCCAATGTGGAAATCGCCGAACAGGTCGGTATGGACAACATCTATATCTTCGGCATGCGTTCTGATACGGTCCGTGATATGTACCGCGAGCGCACTTACAACCCGATGACCATCTTTGAATCCAACAGCGAAATCCGTCTTGCCATGACGCAGCTGATCGACGGAACCCTCTTCCCCAACCACGGAGCCGTTCTGCAGGATCTGTATCATTCCCTGCTGATGGGTGAATATGGTTCCATGGCTGATCCGTACTTCGTCCTGAAGGATTTCGGTTCCTACTCCATGGCACAGAGAAGAGTCAATGCCGACTATACCGACAAGGATAAGTGGCTGAAGATGGCCGTGATCAATACCGCCATGGCCGGTTTCTTCTCCTCTGACCGGACGATCCGCGAATACAATGATAAAATCTGGCATCTCTCTCCTCTCGACCCCAACAAGTAAACCTCAGCCCTCTGATTGGCGCCTGGCACACATTTCCATGGTGCTGCCAGGCACTTTTATATGAATCTGGAAAGTAGATGATGGATTCCCATGATGGTTCACAACTCCCATCTTCCCTTCTTCCGTTCGCCTGCGGGGCCTGCGGCAGCGGGATCGACGGTGATCATCCGTTTCCTTTCGAATGAAGCCGTTTCCGTTGTACTGCGTACATGGATTCATGATGAACGCGCCTATCCCATGCTGCGGGACGGCGATACCTGGTCCTATGAACTGACGCTTCCTGAGGAGACCGGTCTCCTCTGGTATGACTTCATTGCCTATCTTCCGGATGGAAAGATCGTCAAGTATGGCGCTCCGACAGACGGGCTCGGAGGCGAAGGTGCCGTACACCAGGATGGGCTGCACTCTTTCCAGATCACCATCTATAACGAATCTTTCCACACACCTTCCTTTATGCACGGTGCCACGATCTATCAGATTTTTCCAGACCGCTTCCGCAAAGCGCCGACCAAGGCTGTGGACACCCGAGATAACCGGAAATACCAGAAGTGGGACGAAGATCTGATGATCAAGCCGGATCCGAAATGCATGGACAACTGTGTCAACAATTTCTACGGCGGCACACTGACCGGCATTACGGAAAAGCTGGATTATCTGCATGATCTCGGCGTGGAAATTCTCTATCTGAATCCCATTTTTGAAGCTTATTCCAATCATCGTTACGATACCGGTGATTACACCAAAATCGATCCGCTCCTCGGTACAGAGGAAGAATTCGAAGAACTGTGCCGCAAGGCCGGCGAACGGGGCATGCACATCATGCTCGACGGTGTGTTCTCCCACACAGGCGAAGACAGCATTTACTTCAACGACTACGGGCATTACCCGGAAAAGGGTGCATGGGAAGGAAAAGATTCCAGATACTACGACTGGTACACGTTTGAACACTTCCCTGACAAGTATCGCTGCTGGTGGGGATTCAAGAACCTCCCTGAGGTCCGAAAGGACAATCCCGAATATCAGCACTTCATGTTCAATGACCAGAATGGCATCGTGCCCACCTGGATTCGCCGCGGCGCCTGCGGCTGGCGTCTGGATGTGGCCGATGAACTTCCCATGGATTTTCTCCGCAAGCTTCGTCAGGCCGCCAAAAAGGCCCGACGGGACGCTGTTGTGCTCGGTGAAGTCTGGGAAGATGCCAGCAATAAGATCGCGTATGGAGAAATGCGCTGTTACTGTACCGGGGACACCCTGGATTCAGTCATGAATTACCCGCTGCGCACTGCCATCCTTGATTTTGTGTCCGGAAAAGTACCTGCCGAACAGCTCGTCCGTGTCGTCCGGCACCAGGAAGAAGTATACCCCGTCCAGTTCCGCTATTCGCTGATGAACCTCCTGGGAAGTCATGACCGTGCCCGTGCATTCAATGCCCTGATCGGCAAGGAAGGCGAAGGCATGACCAAGGCTGAGCAGCGCGCCATGCGTTTTACGCCCGATGAATATGCCCTGGCTGTCAGGAGATACCGCACCTGTCTGGATATCCTCTGTGCGCTCCCCGGCTGCCCGACGGTGTACTATGGTGATGAAGCCGGCCTGACCGGTACGCCTGATCCGTTCTGCCGCAGACCCTATCCCTGGGGACATGAGGATACAGAGCTTCAGAAATACGTGGCCGCCCGTCTCAATCATCGCAGAAGGTCGCATGTGCTTCGTTACGGCAAATGCGAAATTGAAGCGGTGGATGACGACACGATCCGAATCCGCAGATACTTTGACGGCCATGACGCACTCGGCCGCAAAGCACCTGCCAACACCGAGGAAATTTTCACTATTCATCGATAAATTATCAAAGGCCTGCACCGTGTGGTGCAGGCCAATGTCATCAACCAGTTCGATAATCATTCGAACTGGTTTTTACTTTGTAAAAAAGCGCAAAAATGCCCCTTTGATGATAGTGCATTTTTTTAAAAACCCTGATTCTATACTACTGCCTATT
>Ga0129307_1000135_pt1 | contig 124289 bp, 95 predicted proteins | sample P1105metagenome_FD_94437 | JGI IMG/M metagenome (GOLD analysis project Ga0129307, IMG submission 94437) | Capybara group fecal microbial communities from Wisconsin, USA - P1105 metagenome | ecosystem: Host-associated > Mammals > Digestive system > Large intestine > Fecal | place: USA: Wisconsin... | reverse complement strand
TCCACATGGCTCGTCTGGGGGAACATGTCCACAGGAGTTACGCTCTTTACATCATAGCTTCCCCTGAACTGCTTTAAGTCCCTTGCCAGGGTTGCCGGGTCGCAGGAGATGTAGACAACAGTCTCCGGACCTGCCGCTATTATGTTCCTTATGGTCCGTTCATCAGATCCTTTTCTGGGAGGATCGATGATGACGGCATCAGGTGAGGGAAGACCTTCTTTGGAGATGTCTGTCCTGGACAGATCCCTCAATATGAACTTTGCATTTTCTATATGTGAAAGTCCGGCATTTATCTTGGCTGATTCCACCGCCTCTCCAGATATCTCAAGCCCTGTAAGTTCCTGCCCTTCCTTTACCACGGAAAGGCCTATCGATCCGGTTCCGCAGTACAGGTCCCAGATCACCTTTGAGCTTTCTGTTCCTTTTGAGGCTTCTTTATAGAGCACTTCGGCCTGATCTGTATTCACCTGGAAGAATGCTCCGGCCTTTATGAGAAACTCCCTGCCGCAGAGGATCTCCCTGTAGCTGTCTGATCCCGTGAGGACAACTCTCTTTCCGGATCTTGTTCTTCTGTCTGTCCTTGTGGGGCTGATCCGGAGGAGGATGCCCTTTATCTCAAAGTCACCTGCCGCTCTTTTAAGTCCGGAGGCCATATCAACCTTTTCAATATAATCCCGGGCATCTCTGATGATGGTCTCGTGGGATCCCTCCATATCTGTTACGAATTCTATGAGAAGTTCTTTAGTTCTTTCAGAGCCTCTCAGGACAAGACCTGAGAAGAGCCTCTGGGGGGCATCTTTGAAGATGCTTTCCATCTCCAGTCTTATCTTTGAGAAGACTTCGTACTCCAGGGGAGAGACGGCTATCTTCACTGCCTCGCCGGTGCCTTCTTCGGAGAAGCAGATGGTATTTTCGTCGATCTTATACTGGGTATGGTTTCTGTAGTGGAGTTCCCTTCCTGAGGGGACGGTATCGTTGAGGATACTGTCTGCCTCCTCTTCTTTGAAGCCGCCGATCTTTATGAGGCAGGACCTGACCTTGTCCTTTTTGTATTCCAACTGCTTTTGGTAGTCCAGGTGGATAAGGTTTGCTCCGGGGATGGGATCTTCCTGCGTCCTGTCTTCTGAAGCTCTTATTATCTTCAGGAGCTTTCCTCTGGCAAACCGCGATCTCTCCTCTGTGATCTCTGCTTCCGCTTCCTCACCGGGAAGGGCTCCGGGGATAAAGATCTTCTTGCCTGATGAAAGGGCCCCGATGCCTTCTCCATCAGTGCCCAGAGTCGTTATGGAAACCGTTACCACATTCTTCATACAAGGATTTTAACATTTTCCCGGTGTTTAATGGTAAAATATGTTGTTAATTAAGAAGAAAGGGAATAGAAATGACAGATTCGAGAGGCAGACAGATGAGGAATTCGGCTCCCGTAGCGCCTGAAGACAGCGCGCTTGCCGACGATCTCCGATCTAATCTTAAAGGAAAGCCCACAAGGTCAGGATTTAACCGCAGCTGGTTCTCAGAAATGGTCAGCTTCCTTGCTGATATCCTGAAGATCGTCATCGTTCTCATATTATGTGCATGCTTTGCCTTTGGAGGATTCGGCGCAGGAATGCTCCTGGGTTATGTCTCCACCACAAAGCCCCTTTCCATCTCAGACCTGACCCAGACAGAAGAGGCTCAGACTTCTTTTGTATATGATATTGAAGGTAATGTCATCGCCAAGCTCACCGGTAACGAGAACGTGGACAGGATCTATGTTCCCATCGGTGATATAAAGGATACTTATATAGATGAGGCCATCATAAGCATCGAGGACGAGAGATTCTACGAGCATTCCGGTATCGATATCCGAAGGATCGGAAGTGCCGTTCTCTCAGCCCTTCTCAACGGCGGTACTGCTACATACGGCGGATCCACCATCACACAGCAGACGGTAAAGCTCATCTCCGGACAGGACCAGCACTCCACATCGCGTAAGGTACAGGAGTGGTTCTCAGCTATGAGCCTTGAGCAGGATCTTTCCAAGGATGAGATCATGGAGCTTTACATCAACCTGGCTCCCATGGGCAATAACTATGTGGGTGTCCAGTCCGCTGCCCAGAACTATTTCGGCAAGGACGCCAGCGAGCTGAACCTTGCAGAGTGTGCACTCCTGGCAGGTCTTCCCAAGAGCCCCTCTTACTACAATCCCTTGAGGGAGTCAGGAAGAAGAAACGCCCTCAGGAGGATGCGTATCGTCCTTTCCAAGATGTATGAGCTTGGCCATATAACAGAGGAGGAATATCAGGACGCACTCAATACCGAGATCGTATTCAAGACCCAGGAGACAACTTCCTCCAACGATATCAATTCCTACTTTGCAGAGTATGCCATCCAGGAAGTTATAAATGACCTTACGGAAGCAAGAAATATCTCTTCTTCCCTTGCTACCACCATCGTATACAACAGGGGATACCACATCTATACCACTCTGGAGCCTGACGTTCAGGCAGTGGTGGATGAAGCCTTTATGAACAGGGATCTGTTCCAGACGGATCCGACCCTGCTCTTTGACCTGCCCGAAAAACCACAGGCGGGCATGGTGGTAATAAACGTCCAGACGGGAGCCATAGCGGCCATGCAGGGTGGCTATGGACAGAAGACGGTGAACCTGGGACTGAACCGAGCGGTATCGGCCTACCGATCGCCGGGTTCGTCCATAAAACCGATCCTCGATTATGCCCCGGCTCTGGAGCTTCAGCTGATAACCCCGGCAACGATCTATAATGACCAGGAGAGCCATTTCGATCCCAACAATCCTGATATGGCATGGCCTTTGAATGCCGACAGGTCCTATGCAGGTCCCATGACCATCAGAAGGGCGGTAACCCTCTCCAAGAATACCATCGCCGTTGCGGTGTGGTATGAGGTCAGCGGAGATACGGCACTCTGGTTCCTTTCCAGGGAGGGTATCGACAGGCTGGATGAGGGAGCATATCCCGCCCAGGCCATCGGAGCCTTCACCAAGGGTATGACACCCCTTGAGATGTGCGGAGCCTATAACACCCTGGCATCAGGCGGTACTTATACAGAGCCCTATGCATATACATCGGTAGTTGATAATGCCGGAAATGTAGTCCTTCAGTGTAATCCCGAGACCCACCAGGTCTATTCCCCGGAGACGGCATTCCTCATGAGCGATATGCTGGAGGATGTTATCACGGAAGGTACTGCTGCAGGAAATGCATCCATCATCACCAATGACGACGGCGAATATATCGCCACAGCAGGTAAGACAGGAACCACCGATGATAACCTTGACAAGTGGTTCTGCGGATATACGCCTTATTACTGCGCTGCAGTATGGTACGGATATGACAACAGGCTGAGACAGACTGTCATCCCTTCAGGAGACAGGAGCAATGCCATCAGGATCTGGTACTACGTCATGAGCCGTATCCATGGTGACTGTGAGAGCATGGCATTTGAGATGCCGGATGACATCATCCAGGTAGAGGTATGCTCCTCCGGATACTATGCTACGGAGTACTGCCGTGAAGAGGGTACGACCATCACTGATTACTTCATCGAGGGATCTTATCTGACGCCCACCAGCGACAATCCCTGTCCCATCCACGAGGAGGATGACGATGATGACGATGACGATGATGATGACGACGACTGATGATCTCAAGAATTGAAAAAAAGATCCTGGGATATATAGAGGATCATATAGATGTGCTGTTTTTTGCCATAATGACACTTCTGACCCTGGTGGTCAGATATTGTCTTTTTGGCATCATATCCAAGGACTTTATAGAATCGCTTGAGCCCTGGTTCAACCATATAAAGGATCTTGGCTGGAATGGTGCCATGACCACCCAGGTGGGAAATTATAACGTTCCCTACCAGATCATCGTCAATATACTCGCCCAAATACCGGGTCTTGAGATAGTGACGCTCTATAAGCTCGTTTCAGTGGCCTTTGATTATCTTCTGGCTTTTTCCTGTGTTCTCTTCGTTAAGAGAGTCTTGGGTAAGAGCGACAGGAAGGTTCTGGCTGCTGTCTTTCTCGGCACGCTCTTCCTTCCCACGGTGATCTTTAATTCATCGGCCTGGGCGCAGTGTGATTCCATATATGTTTCATTTATCATCCTTGCCCTCGTCTTCCTTTACGAGAATAAGTTCGCACGGGCTTTTATCCTCCTTGGACTGAGCTTTTCGTTTAAGCTCCAGGCGATCTTTATAATTCCTTTTTTCCTTTACTGGTATTTCTCGAAAAAGAACTTTTCGCTCCTCTACTTTGTACTGGTGCCCCTGACGGACATCGTGCTCTGCCTTCCTGCGATCCTTTGCGGAAGGTCTTTGATGTCGACCTTCGAAGTCTATCTGTGGCAGTCGCAGTATTATGATTCCATGGCATTGAGCGCCCTTAACTTCTGGCAGTTCATGGGCGGTGAGGACGATGCCTTTAGCCCCCTCCGGAATTTTGCTGTTGTATTCACGGCGGCCCTGCTCGGAGCCGGCCTTTATCTTTTTATGAAGACCAAGGGGAAGGACCTTAAGGACCCTGCAGTCTTCCTTCAGACTGCTCTCTGGACGATGTTCACCTGTTTTATGTTCCTCCCTGCCATGCATGAGAGATATTCCTATGGTGTGGAGATACTCTTCCTGCTCCTTGTTGTCCTCGGAATGAAGAGATATGCGGTGTTCTTCATAGTGTCCCAGATGGACGGGCTTGTAAGATACGGCGGATACCTTTTCGGCAACGGATATGATAAGAGAATATGGGCGGTCATCAACATCCTGCTGTATATGGCAGTGACATATGACTTTGTGATCAGTCCGTATTTGAAGCAATATCGAAGCAAGTTGGACTAATGTCAGTTTATGATAAGAAAAAATTATGTTTTTTCATCATCTTTTTTAGAATTATTCCAATTTAGACTTGTAATGTGATTTTCATTTTGTTATATTATAGGTCCAATGAAACGATATTAATTATAGAAAGGAAATAAATGCTATGAAAGATTTTGAACAGTGGGGATCATTTCAGGGACGCTTGTGGAAAGAAGAGGTAAATGTTCGCGATTTCATCCAGAACAACTACACAGAGTACACAGGTGACGAATCCTTCCTTGAAGGAACAACAGACGCAACAGACAAGCTCTGGGGAAGACTCCAGGAACTCTTCAAGGAGGCTAGAGCTAAGGGCGGCGTACTCGATATGGATACAGAGATCGTTTCCACTATCACATCCCACGCACCCGGATACCTCTGTGAGGAGGACAAGACACTTGAGAAGATCGTAGGTCTTCAGACAGACAAGCCTCTGAAGAGAGCTTTCATGCCCTTTGGCGGTATCAGAATGGCTGAGCAGTCCTGCGAGACTTACGGATATACACCTTCCCCTGAACTTCACAAAATCTTTACTGAATATCATACGACACACTCAGATGCAGTCTTCTCTGTTTACACACCTGAGATCAAGGCTGCCAGACATTCACATATCCTTACAGGACTTCCCGATACATATGGTCGTGGACGTATCGTAGGTGACTACAGAAGAGTCGCTCTTTACGGAATCGATTTCCTTATCGAGAAGAAGCAGGAGGATCTTGCTAACTGCGGTGACGGAACAATGCTCGATGAGGTTATCCGTCAGAGAGAAGAGCTCGCTATGCAGATCAAGGCTCTCAAGCAGATGAAGGTCATGGCTCAGTCCTATGGTTATGACATCTCCGCTCCCGCCAAGAATGCCAAGGAAGCAGTTCAGTGGCTGTACTTCGGTTACCTTGCAGCTATCAAGACACAGAACGGTGCTGCAATGTCCGTAGGACGTGTTTCCACATTCCTTGACATCTATATCGACAGAGACCTTAAGAATGGTTCCCTTACAGAGAAGGAAGCTCAGGAGCTCATCGACCATTTCGTAATGAAGCTCCGTATGGTCAAGTTCGCACGTATCCCTTCCTACAACGAGCTGTTCTCCGGTGACCCCGTATGGGCTACACTCGAGGTCGGTGGTCTTGGATCCGACGGACGTTCCATGGTTACAAAGAACGACTACCGTTTCCTTCATACTCTCGAGAACATGGGTCCCGCACCCGAGCCCAACCTTACTATCCTCTACAGCAAGAGACTTCCCACTAACTTCAGGAAGTATGCAGCTCATATCTCTATCGTTACATCTTCTGTACAGTATGAGAATGACGATATCATGAGACCTGTATGGGGCGATGATTACTCCATCTGCTGCTGCGTATCTGCTACACAGACAGGTAAGGAGATGCAGTTCTTCGGTGCACGTGCCAACCTTGCTAAGTGCCTGCTCTATGCTATCAACGGTGGTGTTGACGAGCTCGAGAAGACACAGGTTGCTCCCGCTTACGCTCCCATCACATCTGAGTACCTTGACTATGATGAGGTAATGAAGAAGTATGACGTAATGCTCGACTGGCTCGTAGACCTCTATGTTAACTGCCTCAACCTCATCCAGTACATGCACGACAAGTACTACTATGAAGCAGCAGAGCTTGCTCTCATCGACACAAATGTACGCCGTACATTCGCTACAGGTATCGCAGGTTTCTCACACGTTATCGATTCCCTTTCCGCTATCAAGTACGCTAAGGTCAAGACGATCCGTGACGAGAACGGCATCGTTGTAGATTACGAGGTAGAGGGTGACTTCCCCAGATACGGTAATGATGATGACAGAGCTGATGAGATCGGCGTATGGCTCCTTGATACATTCATCAAGAAGGTTAAGAAGCACCACACATACAGAAATGCTGAGCCTACAACATCCATCCTTACTATCACATCCAACGTTGTATATGGTAAGAAGACAGGTTCCACACCTAACGGCAGAAAGGCTGGCGAGCCTCTTTCTCCCGGAGCTAACCCTGCATACGGCGCAGAGCAGAACGGTCTCGTTGCTTCTCTTAACTCCGTTGCTAAGATCCCTTATGTCTGGGCTCTCGATGGTATCTCCAATACACAGACCATCAATCCCGGTGCCATCGGACATACTGAGGAGGAGCAGGTTGACAACCTTGTCAGCGTAATGGACGGATACTTCGCTCAGGGTGCACACCACCTCAACGTTAACGTCTTCGGCACAGAGAAGCTCATCGACGCTATGGAGCATCCCGAGAAGGAAGAGTACGCAAACTTCACTATCCGTGTATCCGGATATGCTGTTAAGTTCATCGACCTTACTAAGGAGCAGCAGCGCGACGTTATCGCAAGAACATGCCACGACAGAATGTGATCTTGCTGATATAATCTAGCTTAATCGGAGCGGCTGACCCTTCGGTCAGCCGCTTCTTATTTGGAGGAAATATGGTAAAAGGATATGTTCATTCGGTGGAGAGCTTCGGATCGGTGGACGGCCCCGGAGTCAGATATATAATCTTTCTTTCAGGCTGTCCCATGAGATGCCAGTTCTGCCACAATCCCGACACCTGGAAGATGGATGAGGGAAAGGAATACTCTGCTGACGAGCTCCTTTCAAAGGCCGTCAGATATAAGCCCTACTGGGGGGACAACGGAGGTATCACCGTAAGCGGCGGAGAGCCTCTTCTCCAGATAGATTTCCTTCTTGACCTCTTTAAGAAGGCTAAGGCCATGGGCATCAACACCTGCATCGATACATCAGGAAGCCCCTTCACAAAAGAAGAGCCTTACTACTCCAAGTTTACTGAACTCATGAAATATACAGATCTTGTCATGCTGGATATAAAGCATATCGACCCTGAGGGACATAAGATCCTTACTAAGAGACCTAATGACAATATCCTTGAGATGGCCAGGACCCTTTCTGACATGGGGATAAAGATGTGGATCAGGCATGTCCTTGTTCCCGAAAGAAACGATAAGGATGAGTATCTCATAAAGCTCCGCCAGTTCATCGACACGCTGAAAACTGTGGAAAAAGTCGAGGTTTTGCCTTATCATACACTTGGCGTCCATAAGTGGCAGACCCTGGGGATCCCCTACGAACTCGAAGGTATCGATCCCCCCACAAAGGAAAGGGTCCAGAATGCCAGGAATATACTGGGCGCTTAAGAGGGTAGAAATATGAGCGAAGACAGATTTAACAGAGATGACAGAGATGATGCATTTGCAAATAACAGAGGAGTTATCAAGTCCTGGAAGCAGCTGATCATCGTTGTGGGCGGATTTCTGGGAGCCATCCTGGCCTTGATCATAACATCGGCGATCCCCGGAGCACAGTGGCTCACTGTGTCATTAGTGGGACTGATCTTCCTTGGAACAGGTATCACATTCCTTAAGGTATCGAGGACAAATCATATGCTGCCCCTGCTGTGTGTAGCCCTGGGTGCAGTGATGATATTCTTCTCCGTTACCGGAAAGTTCTTCCCTGATTTCCACGACAGTATCGGCGACAGGGGACACGGAGTCGTCATGATAGTTGTAGCGCTCTTCCTTATCATCTATCCCATCGCATCTGTCGCATTTGTTAAGAACAGGTATAAGGAATCTGTGGAGGCTACCGTGGTACGCGTGGACAGCCATTATTCCAGGAGCCGTAAGGGCCACCATTCACGCACATACCGCCCTGTCTATGAATTCACATATTCCGGAAGGACATATACGGTCATGAACGATCTTTATTCCTCAGGCAGTTATCCCATGGTGGGTGACGTGAGGGAGCTACTGATCGATGAGAACGATCCTGAAAGGTTCTACGATATCAAGCAGATGAAGAAAGGGATAGCAGCTCCCGTGGTGATCGCAGTTCTGCTCATCGCTATCGGCGTCTATCTGGTGGTCGCAGGATGATCCTTTCATTTATAGTATTTGTACTTTTTTCGAATATCGCACTTATTACGGATGTACTGGGCCTGTTTGAATATATAGTCCCCATATCCCTGATATCCTTCGTGATCTTTTCCTTCTTTATCTTTGTCCCTTCCTTCAGGAAGTTTCCCCAGAAGAGGACAAAGAAGATCCAGAGAGGTGTTGTCCTTCTGGTGGGATTTCTCATCACCTTCGTGTGTGATGTCATCGCTCTTTCCACCTACCTTATCGTCTATTGCGGAATGATGGGTGAGAGGGATTACTGGAACGATGCTGTCCTTGCAGAGATCATCATCGCAGTGGTGGCCGGAAATATCATCTTTTGGAACGGAATCATAAGGGTATATATCTCTTCCAAGCAGCTGGGACTTAAGTGGAGGCTCATAGGCATCGTATGCGGCATGATCCCCATCGCCCACTTTATCGCCCTGGGAAAGATCATCGGCGTTACCTCCAGGGAGTATAAGGAAGAGGATGCAAGATATAAGCTCAACAAGAGCCGTGAAGCAGACAGGATCTGTGAGACGAAATATCCCCTTCTCATGGTCCACGGAGTCTTCTTCAGGGACTTTAAGTTCTTTAACTACTGGGGAAGGGTCCCGGATGACCTTATCCAGAACGGAGCAACAGTATACTATGGAAACCAGCAGTCAGCCGCATCTGTAGAAGTGTGCGGAAAGGAACTTGCTGACAGGATAAAGGAGATCGTAGATGAGACCGGCTGCGGCAAGGTGAATATCATCGCCCACAGTAAGGGAGGCCTCGATTCGAGATGTGCCATCTCCAAGTGGGGAGCAGCACCCTATGTTGCATCACTTACTACAGTAAACACACCCCACAGGGGATGCCAGTTTGCAGACTATCTCCTTAACAAGGCTCCCAAGAAGCTCAAGGAGACGGTGGCTGCCCAGTATAACGGAGCCCTTCGTAAAGTAGGTGACAAGGATCCCGACTTCATTTCCGCGGTATCTGATCTTACCCACACTTCCTGTGAGAAGTTCAACGAGGCATGTCCCAATGATCCCGGCGTCTACTATCAGAGCGTTGGATCCAAGTCGGTAAGTGCGGCAGGAGGAAGATTCCCCCTTAACCTCTCCTATCATCTGGTCAATTATTTTGACGGACCCAACGACGGACTTGTGGCACTGCCTGCCATGAAGTGGGGAGATGATTTCATTACAGTCGCACCCAGGAAAAAGAGGGGAATAACCCACGGCGACATGATCGACCTCAACCGCGAGAACATCGACGGATTTGACGTAAGGGAGACATACGTACAGCTTGTAAGCAATCTTAAGAAGAGAGGACTCTGATATTATCAGGGTCTTCTTTACTGATGGGAAGATCATTGTTAATATCTTCAGTAGGATATACTTGGGAGGGCGTAGTATGGACGAGAACAGTATCAGATCTATCCGCAACAATATGATCATCACGAATATTGTCATCCTGCTCCTGGGAGTGGCATTTATCGCCTGGCCCAAGGAATCGGCAGAGATGCTGGTCATGGCCATAGGTATCGTCCTTATCGCCCTGGCTATCTTTGAAGTAGTGGTATTTCTTTTCATTAAGAAAAGGGGCTTTGCCGATGTTGTAAGCCTTATCGCCGGTATAGTGGCGGCCCTGGCAGGTATCTGGCTCCTTATCTCTCCCTCCTGGCTTGTGGGCTTTTTCGGGATAATCTTCGGAGCTATCATCATCGCAGTAGGTCTTGCCCATATCCACCAGGCCATCTTCATCATCAGACATCACAGACAGATATGGTGGGTGTCACTTCTCGTGGCTGTCCTTGCCATAGGTCTTGGCGTATTCATAATCATCAATCCCTTCGACTTCGCAAACGGCATCATGATCTGGGTTGGGATAGGCATGGTGATAGAGGCTGTATCAGGCTTCTTTAACCTTCCTGCACTCAAGCACAGGGATGCCTGAAAAACAGGTAAGATTTTTGCTCATTTCAGATCATGTTGTTGTATAATCTTTCTATTATGAATTTGAGGTGGATCTAATGGAAATAACTTATCTCGGACATTCGTGTTTTAAGATCGTTAAGGACGGATTCGCCCTTATCCTCGACCCCTACAAGACAGATTCAGTTCCAGGGCTTTCCCCTCTTAAGGAGACGGCCAACCAGGTGATCCCTTCCCATAAGCATGATGACCATTTCGGCCTCGGGGAAGTGAAGCTTTCCGAGATGAGAGCCGACACACCTTTTATGATCAGTTTTATCCCCACGTTCCACGATGAGAAGGAAGGTGCATTAAGAGGCCTCAATAACGTTATCGTTATCGATGTGGACGGCCTTAAGATCGTTCATATGGGAGATATCGGATGTATGCTGACGGATGAGGAACTGCAGTTCATAAAGAAGTGCGATATCCTGATGATCCCGGTGGGAGGTTTCTTTACCATCGATGCGGAGCAGGCCCGGGAATATGTGGATATCATCGAGCCAAAGATCACTATCCCTATGCACTACAGCGGAAAGACATTCGGATATGACGTGATCTCCGGGGTGGATAAGTTCACGAAGCTCTTCGATGAGAAGGACGTTCTGGTGAAGGGTTCCGTCATAGAGTTCGATGAGGCACCGCAAGATAGAAAAGTTTATGTAATGAGGCCTTTAAGGGCTGAAAAGGAAGGTTAACGTATATATGTTTAAAAAAGGTTTTGACAGCGATAAGTATGCAGATCTCCAGTCCCAGAAGATCAGGGACAGGATCGACCAGTTCGGAGGAAAGCTCTACCTTGAGTTCGGAGGCAAGCTCTTTGATGATTACCACGCATCCAGGGTCCTTCCCGGATTTGAACCCGACAGTAAGATCAGGATGCTCATGCAGCTCAAAGCCGATGCGGAGATCGTCATCGCCATCAATGCTGATGCCATCGAGAAGAGTAAGAGAAGAGGCGACCTGGGTATCACATACGATCAGGATGTCCTCCGTCTCATCGACGCTTTCACTGAGTTCGGACTCTATGTAGGAAGCGTATGTATCACACAGTTCACAGGCCAGCCTCTGGCAGAGAAGTTCGAGCAGAGACTTCACCAGCTGGGAGTCAAGGTCTATAAGCACTATCCCATCGCAGGATATCCTTCCAACATTCCCCTGATCGTAAGTGACGACGGATACGGAAAGAATGATTATATCGAGACCACACATTCCCTGGTAGTCGTTACGGCTCCCGGACCCGGATCAGGAAAGATGGCCACATGTCTTTCACAGCTCTACCACGAGAACAAGAGGGGCATCAAGGCAGGTTATGCCAAGTTTGAGACATTCCCCATCTGGAGCATCCCTCTTTCCCATCCCGTAAATATCGCATATGAGGCTGCAACGGCAGATCTCAATGACGTAAACATGATCGACCCTTTCCATCTCGAAGCTTATGGAAAGACAGCTGTTAACTACAACAGGGATGTTGAGATCTTCCCCGTCGTAAATGCCATCTTCGACAAGATCTACGGAGAGTCACCCTACAAGTCCCCCACGGACATGGGCGTTAACATGGCAGGATTTGCCATCGTTGATGATGAGGCATGCCAGGAGGCAAGCCGTCAGGAGATCATAAGAAGATTCTATCTTGCAAAGGTTGCCACAAGGCAGGGATTGTCTGACGGTTCTGACGTGGCCAAGCTGGAGATGATCCTCAGCAAGAGCGGCATCGATACATCAGACAGAAGGGTCATCGGAGCAGCTCTCGTAAGAGCAGACCAGACAGGCGGACCTGCAGTAGCTATGGAGCTTCCTGACGGAAGGATCGTCACAGGTAAGACCACAGATCTTCTCGGACCTGCATCAGCATGTCTTCTCAATGCCCTTAAGGTGCTTGCCGGCGTTGACCATGAGATCCCTCTTATCTCACCCAATGTTATCGAGCCTATCCAGGACCTGAAGGTCAACCATATGGGTAACCACAATCCCAGGCTCCATACAGATGAGACGCTTATCGCCCTTACCATCTCTGCGCAGACTAACCCCGTTGCTGAACTCTGCATGCAGCAGATCGGCAAGCTGGCAAATATCGATGCACATTCCACAACGATCCTTTCCAGCGTAGACGTGAACATACTCCATAAGCTGGGCATCAACATAACATGCGAGCCCAACTACGAGACAAAGAAGCTCTATCACAAATAAGGGATCAATTACAGTGTTCTTTAAGGAGCGCCTTCAGCTGTTCGTAGCGGAGGCGCTTTTCTTCTTTTGAAAAATGGACTTCACGGGACTGAACAGGAGCGTCGGAATAGTCCAGGACCTCATCTCCGAACTGCTCACTGGTAAGATCGAAAACATGACCGTCCACCACATTGAAGCAGTGGTAGTTTCCTCCGGGACGGAGGATGCCCCTTACTTCGCCGCCGAAGATATCCTGGGCGAGGAAAGCGGTGATAGAGCATTGACCCAGGGTCATGTTCTCCTTTGTCCACTCATGCCTCATCCTGGGTGCGCATGTATCGGCACACCATATCTCCGACAGGGCGTCGTAAAGATCGTAGGGGTTATCTATCCCCGGATAGATCCTGTTCTCTGAAGGGACGTCTGCGTCCTCATGTCCATAGAATACGTAAGCCATGAGTTGATTATATAATCAGGTCTTCAAAAGTCAAAGTCAAAAAAAGTCAAAAAGTTGTTGACAAAAGGAAACAGCAGTACGATAATACAGTTAGTCAAAGAAAGTCAAAGTCAAAACGGAGGTGAGATCGTTGGCCAGACTGGTGGATGTCATAGAGATGATGATCAAAGAGATGATCGATGAGAACAATGGACGCGCCACTATCAGCAGAAGCATGCTGGCTGAGAGGGCAAACTGCGTTCCTTCCCAGGTTACTTATGTTCTTTCCACGAGATTTTCCAGCGGAAACGGATATATCGTTGAGAGCAGACGTGGCGGCGGAGGCCAGATCACTATCACAAGGGTCCAGCCTTTGAGCAAGAGGGATTACATCAAGAGCGTGATCGACTCCGTAGGTGATGACCTGACACAGCAGCAGGCAAAGATCCTTCTGGCTAATACTGTAGCCGGAGGAGCCATCAGCGCAAGAGAGGGAACAGCGGTCATGGCGGCAGTATCCGACAGGGCCCTGGCAAAAGTCGACACTGATATTAGATCTGTAGTCCGGGCGGACATCTTTAAAAATGCCATGCTCGGCCTGATGCTCGATAAATGATAAAGGAGATATGAGAAATGAGATGTGAAAGATGCGGAGGACCTATAGACGGTAATAAGATAATAAGGCTCAACGGCGTTACTATCTGCGAGAAGTGCGCAAGAGAGCTTCGGATAGACACTTCCCTTATGGGAGGATCCATCCTTGACCAGGCATTCCCCATGCTCAATGAACTGACAAATGCATTCCTGAACCCGGGACCTGATCTTGAATTTGCAAATACAAAGATCAGATGCCCCAAGTGCGGAACGACATTGAGGGATGTGGAATCCTCAGGCCAGGTGGGATGTATCGAGTGCTATAACGTCTTTAATGAGACGGTGCTCAAAAAAATCCTGAAGAGCCAGGGCAACAGCGAATATAAGGGCAGGAATCCCGGAGAGCTGACAGAGACGGAAGCTCCCGTAAGACCCGGTTCTCCTGATGAGGAAAAGCCTCAGGAGCAGCCTAAACCCGCAGCCCCCAGACGTGCCAAGGCAACGCCCAAGGAGCCCACAAAGAAAGATCTTCTGGAGAGGATCAAGAAGGCTGATCTGGGCATGATCTCAGACAGTGATCTGGAAGAGGCAATGAAGCTCGCAGCAGAGAAGGAAGACTACGATCTGGCTGCCAGGTTCAGGGATGAACTCAAGTCAAGAAAGGAGGATAAGTGATATGTGGTTTGAAGATCATAAGGAGAACAGCGAAGTAGTACTCGCTACCCGCGTGAATATCTCAAGAAACATAAAAGGCTTTTCCTTCCCGGTAAAGATGTCCCAGGATGAGAAGGAGAATGTCATCGGCATGGCAAGGCAGGTGGCATCAGAACTCGATCTCCCCTTTATAAGGACGGATGAACTTGACGATTCAGCCAAGGCTGACCTGTTCAACAAGTACTATGCAGATATAAGCTTCATGGCAGAGGATGCCAAGACGGCAGCCATCCTGGGAAAGAAGGACGGCGTATGTGTACAGGTCAACTATAAGGATCATATAACAGTTGAATCCCTCACCGCAGGAAGCGATATAAGAAGTGCATACAGGGATGCAGAGGACCTCGCTGTTGAATTCGAGAAGAGGATGCCCATAGCCTTCAGTGAAAAGAGGGGATTCCTTACTTCCGACATCAGGAATGTGGGAACAGGTGCACAGATCTCTGCACTCATAATGATCCCGGGCATAATGAAGACCACCGGTGCGCTTTCAGTCCTCTCCAAGAGACTTGAGAAATTCGAGTGGAATATAAAGCCCCTCATCCAGGGAAATGATGTAAGGATAAACAGCGTTTACATCATCACTAATATGGTGACCCTGGGCGTGGACGAAAAGGAACTTCTCGACCGTACAGAGAGCGTCCTGAACGACGTGACCAAACTGGAGAGATCCTGCAGGGCAAGCATCTGTAAGAAGAAGTCCGCAATAGTGGAAGACCAGTACTACAAATCATATGGAGTATTGAGATACGGCAGGAGGCTCGAACTTCCCGAGGCTCTCCTTCATATCAACTGGCTGATGCTGGGGGCAGACCATGTCAAGGACGATGAGGTCAGTCTCTCCTGGGAGCAGATCCATAAGCTGGTCCACACGGTACTCAGAAGATATGAAGAGATAACAGCCAAGGGAAGAAAGACGATCACTGTTCCCCGCGAGAGAGCAGAACGTGTCCGTGAGATAGTGAAGGGAGATGAGGCCTAATGAAACTTACAAAGGAAACAACAGACGTAATCGTATTTTCGAAAAGGATCGCCGAGTCACAGGGCAGCAGGATGATCTCAACTGAGGCAGTCCTGGCGGCACTTGCGGCGGTGGAAGGCCCCACTCAGGAGATACTTGGAAGAAACGGTGTCGAGATGGAAGCCGTGTGCACTCTCATAAGTGCAGATGACATGGTGACAGAAGACCCCATCGAAGAATATGAGATCGAAGAGGGATTAAAGCTCTTCAGGCTTGAGACAAAAAGACTCTTCACAGAATCAGGCGACCTTTCCAGAAAGATCGGAAGCCAGGGGGTCATAGCTCCTGTACATCTGCTCTTTATCCTTGCCACCAACAGGAACTTCATGGGACATAATGTTCTGGAGCGCGCAGGCGGAGATATCAACGGTATCGTGGATGACCTTAATAACGAATTCATGAATACCTTCGGTGCTCCCGGAAGCTCCCCCGACGACGACGGTCTGGATGATGAGATCCCCGGCGAGGAAGGTCCCGGCGCAGGTCCCGGACCCGGAAGGATGAGCAGGAAGAAGAGATCCGGAAAAGGCGGAAAGAAGACTCTCGATGAGTTCGGAAAGAACCTTTCCAAGATGGCAGAAGAGGGAAAGATCGATCCTGTCATCGGAAGAGAGGAAGAGATCAACCGCGTTATGCAGATCCTTGCCAGAAGGACAAAGAACAATCCCTGTCTGGTAGGTGATCCCGGTGTAGGTAAGACTGCCATCGCTGAAGGTCTCGCTCTTAAGATATCCTCCGGTGATGTTCCCGAGATACTGCAGGGCAAGACGGTATATTCCGTTGACATGGGTTCTCTTATCGCCGGTTCAAAGTTCAGAGGTGATTTCGAGGAGAGGATCAAGAACGTCCTTACGGAAGCATCCACGGATCCCAACATCATCCTCTTTATAGATGAGATCCATACACTCATCGGAGCAGGTGCAGGAGAGGGCTCCCTTGATGCAGCAAACATCATGAAGCCCATGCTCACCAGGAACGAACTTCAGATCATCGGTGCCACTACTTTAGATGAGTACAGTAAGCATATCGAAAAGGATTCCGCTCTTGAGAGAAGATTCCAGAAAGTTATAGTAAACGAACCTTCCCAGGTGGAGGCCATCGAGATACTCAAGGGATTAAGGCCCAAGTACGAAGACCACCACAAGATCAGGATAACGGACGAGGCCATCGAGCAGGCAGTAATGCTCTCCAGCAGATATGTATCCGACAGGTTCCTTCCCGATAAGGCCATCGATCTTATCGACGAAGCAGCCGCAAGAAAGAGGATCAACTTCGCTGATTCCGATGAGAAGAGAAAGCTGGAGAAGCGTCTCTCCGAAGTGATCGAAGAGAAGAAGAAAGCAGCAGAGAATACTGAGTTCGAGAAGGCTGCCATCCTCAAGAAGGAAGAGGAGAAGATCAACGGGAGGCTTTCCGAGATAAAGGAAAAGACTGCTCCTGACAAGGATGGTTTCACAGGTGTCCTCACAGTTGACGATATCGCAGATGTCCTTTCCAAGTGGTCCAGCATCCCAGTGTCAAAGATCACTGAGAGTGATGCAGAGAGACTTAAGAACCTGGAGGAGGAACTCAAGAAGAGGGTAATCGGCCAGGACGAGGCAGTCACTGCAGTAGCAAAGGCGATCAGAAGATCGAGACTCGGCCTCAAGGACCCCGGAAAGCCATCAGGAAGCTTTATCTTCCTGGGTACCACAGGTGTAGGTAAGACAGAACTTGCCAAGGCTCTTGCAGAGGTCATGTTCGGAGATGAGAATGCTCTTGTCAGGATCGATATGTCCGAGTATATGGAGAAGCACGATGTAAGTAAGCTCATCGGTTCCCCTCCGGGATATGTCGGATACGACGAGGGCGGCCAGCTGACAGAGAAAGTAAGGAGACATCCTTATTCCGTAGTCCTCTTCGATGAGATCGAGAAGGCACATCCCGAGATCTTCAACTCCATGCTCCAGGTACTGGATGACGGAAGACTTACAGACGGAAAGGGACGTGTAGTCGACTTCAAGAATACCATCATCATCATGACGTCCAACATCGGTGCAAGGATGCTCACATCCGCTGCAGGAAGAAGGATCGGATTTGCGTCGGCAGCAGATGAGCACGACGAGGATGAGGCTAGCCGCGAAGGACTCTATGGCGGAAAGAGCTACAGCGAGGCCAAGGAAGTCGTAATAGACGAACTTAAGAAGGCCTTCTCACCTGAGTTCATCAACAGGGTGGACGAGATCGTATTCTTCCGTATGCTTGGCAGGGATTCCCTCATCAGGATCGTTGACATCCTTGTTGCCCAGGTAGGCAAGAGGGTCAAGGATATCGGAGTGGAGATCAGGCTCACCGACAGCGCAAAGGAACTCCTTGCAAAGAAGGGATACGATCCCCAGTATGGTGCAAGACCTCTCAAGAGGGTCATCCAGTCCATGGTTGAGGATAACTTCTCGGAGGCACTACTCGACGGAGTCATCAAGGCAGGATGCATCGCAGAAGTTGATGCTGACGGTGAAGAGATAAAGATCACCAACGCCGGCCCCATAGAAGAGACCAAATAATAAAAAGCCCAAATACGAAAAAGCCTCATTCATATGAGGCTTTTTTTGTTGCATTTTTCGGTCAATTTGGATACATAATTGAAAATTCAAAATAATTAATATATTATGCTATTTGATTTTAAGGTGTTTTAAGCATCAAAAAGGAGGTTTCTCATGGGGTCTTCATCAACCTCGCAGGGTGGTTGGCGCAACAATAAGTGGATCCGCGCAGCTATCCCCGCACTTCTTCTTCACTGCAGTATCGGTACTGTTTACTGCTGGGGTACATTCTCCAAGGAGATCGCCGAATATATCGGCAAGGAAAACAGCGCTGTCCAGTGGGCATTCTCATTCGCAATCTTCTTCCTCGGTATGTCTGCCGCTTTCCTCGGTGACGTAGTCGAGAAGGATATCAAAAAGTCATCCCTTATCGCTACCATCTGTTTCACAACAGGTATGATCGGAACCGGTGCAGCTATCCTTCTTAAGTCGCTGCCCCTCATCTTCCTGTGCTATGGATGCATAATGGGTATCGGACTGGGTACAGGTTATCTGTCTCCCGTTAAGACACTTATGCTGTGGTTCAAGGACCGTAAGGGTCTTGCTACCGGACTTGCTGTTGCAGGATTCGGACTTGCAAAAGCCATCGCAACACCTGTCATGCAGTTCTTTCTTGACAAGTTCGACAACAATCCCGCATACATGTTCTTCATCATGGGTGGTATCTACTGCGTCATGATGTTCATAGGACATCTGATCCTCAAGAAGCCTTCTGACTGGGTTGAGGCTCATGACGAAGGCGGTATCAAGGAATTCTTCTCTACACTTGGAAAGAACTTTAAGTTCTCTTTCTCCAACAAGACATTCATCGGTATCTGGATCATGTTCTACATCAACATCCACTGCGGACTTGCTCTTATCTCTCAGGAGAAGGCTATCTTCAGTTCAGTCGGTCTTTCACTTGCAGCAGCTGCAACACTCGGTTCTGTAACTGCCATCGCAAATGCTGCCGGCCGTCTTGGATTCTCCGCATGGGCTGATACATTCAAGGACAGAAATACTATCTACAAACTGATCTTCATCCTCTCCATCGCTCTTACAGGTGCAACCATCCTTACAAGAGGTGTTGAGAACAAGATCGTAGTTCTCTGTGTAGCACTTCTCATCATGGTAAATGCAGGATACGGCGGAGGCTTCTCCAATGTTCCCACACTCCTGTCAGACCACTTCGGAATGAAGTCCATTTCAGCAGTACACGGTATGTGTCTTTCTGCATGGGCTATCGCAGGTCTTACAGGTAACCAGATGGCTACAAAGATCATCGAGATGACAGGTGAAAAGGATCCTACTACAGGACTGTATCCCGCATCATGTTATCAGAATGTTCTCTATGCAACAGGTGCTCTTTATGTAGTTGCTCTCATCGTATGCTTCATACTGGTAAAGCCTACATCAAAAAAGACATCAGAAAGCTGATGAGATGATCTGAAAAACACACAGAAAAACAGACATATAAAACACAGAAACGGATGCTGAAAATGCATCCGTTTTTTCATGGAAAAACATACGAAAAAACTGAAGAAAAAAGCAGAAAAAAACAGTAAGAAGATCACTGAAAAAAACAGTGAAAAAAGTGGTGAAAAAAACAGGCAAAAAACGAGTAAAAAACATAACGGTATATTTTTGTTGTGATAATGACTATACGATACAAAAAATTCATTCAAAATATAAAATAAATTTCACAATATTTGTATGAAAACATTGACATCTTCAGAATTAAAAAGTAAATTACAGATATGTATCATAACGTATATGGAGGAAAAAACCATGGTTAAGACAGCAAACAAGGCTGAGGCTCCTAAGGCAGCTGAGGCACCTGTAGTAGAGAAAAAAGCAGCAGAGGTAAAGGCAGCTCCCGCAGCAGCTAAGAAGCCCGCAGCAAAGAAGGCTCCCGCTAAGAAGCCCGCAGCTAAGAAGGCACCTGCAGCTAAGAAGCCCGCAGCTAAGAAGGCACCTGCAGCTAAAAAGCCCGCAGCTAAGAAGCCTGCAGCTAAGAAGGCTCCTGCTAAGAAGGCAGCAGCTAAGAAGGCTCCCGCTAAGAAGCTCGGAAAGATCATCTTCGAGTTCGACGGACAGCAGATCGATTACAAGGCTATCGAGAAGAAGGCTGCTAAGCTCGGCGGTGACGTTTATGTAGTTGCCGGTGAGAAGAAGATCTTCGATGCAGAGGGTAAGTCTGTAGAGCTTTTCTGATCACTTAGGTCAAGCTAAAAAACAAACGGAGATTCATTCAGAATCTCCGTTTTTTTATTCGCTTTTTTTGTGTATAATCTAATAGCTTTATAAACAAGAACAGAAAGCGAAATGAGGAGTTGAAATGGCAGACGAATTGGTTGTCTCCAAGGCGGAAAAACCCGCCAAGAAAAAAGAAAGAGATTACGATATCGGATGCGTGCCCAGTAATTTCTGGTACCATCATGTGGGAGAGAATATCCTGGTACCGATCATCTCACTTTTTACGAATATAAAAGTCAAGCCTGATCCTTATTATCTCAAGGAGGAGGGTCCTGTTATAGTCATCGCGAACCATCAGTCATATCTTGATCCGATGGTAATAAGTAAACTCACAAGAGGACGTCCGGGCAACTTCGTAACAGGTGAATTCGTATTCAGGAAACAGCCCTGGGCGCACTGGTTCAAATTAGGCGGTGCTATTCCCAAGAAGCAGTTCGTCGTCGATACGGTTTCCGTTAAGGCGATGATGAAGGTCATGAAGAGAAAAGGAGTTCTCTTTATCTTCCCCGAAGCCACCAGATCAGTGGACGGAAGTTCCATCACTTTCGACGACGGTGTAGCAAAGATGGCCAAGAAGAATAAGGCTGCCATCTATATCGCGCACATTCACGGCGCATACCTTACCATGCCCAGATGGGGCAAGGGTATCAGAAGAGGAAAGATCACTGCGGAATTCGTAAGAAAGCTTCCTGCTTCCGAGACTGCAAAAAAGACTGTGGAAGAACTCCAGGAATATATCCTGGACGGTATCAGATATAACGAGAACGACTATGCCAGGGAACATGCCCCTGAGCACAGGAGCAGAAAGCTGGCCTGCGGCCTTCAGAATATCGCTTATATCTGTCCCAAGTGTAAGAAGGAATTCACCATGAGATGGGGCGGCAAGCAGAAGGGTGACATCATCGAGTGCGAAGACTGCGGAAACCAGGTCAGATATCTTCCCTCAGGCCTTCTCGAGCCTGCACGTCCTGAAGACGAGTCCTTCCCCGATCTTTCCCAGTGGACCACATGGGAGAGGGAGCAGGTGGCAAAGGAGATCGCCTCCGGTGACTTTAAGATGGAACTCGATGCAAAGCTCCACAAGGTATACGATCCCCTGACCTTTGCCCTGACAGGTGAAGGAAAGGTGACCATCACCACCACAGAAGTCATCTACGAAGGAACCGACTGCGATGTGGCATTCGGTATCCCCTACAAGAACGGAAAGCCCAAGGCTAAATATAAGAACAGGGACCTGAGCGAAGTGGCCCACCCCATAAGACAGGTCTTCGAGATCGCCACCATGAGAGGTCTTGTTTCCAAGTATGGAAAGTGTTTCGAGATCTACAGCAAGGACGGCGAACTGTTCCGATTCTACGTGGATGGACAAAAAGTCTATAAGATACAGCTTCTTGTCCAGCTTCTTGGTAGGAAATGAGACACAAATTAGTCTTTAATATTATTTAAAAAGATTATATAATCTAACACAGTTCGTTCGCATCGTTTTGATGCATGAAAATAATGATTAGGAGTGTGACAACTATGGCACAGTATCTGAAGAAGAATGTAGAAGATCTCGACGTTGCCGGCAAGAGAGTTATTGTCAGAGTAGACTTTAACGTACCTCTTGACAAGGAAACAGGCACAAAGATCACAGACGACAAGCGTATCAAGGGAGCACTTCCCACCATCAAGTACCTTGTAGACAATAATGCGAAGGTTATCCTCGTATCACACCTTGGCCGTCCGAAGAACGGACCTGAGGCTAAGTTCTCCATGAAGCCCGCTGCTGACAGACTTGCAGAGCTCATCGGCAAGCCCGTTACTCTTGCAGCCGACGTTATCGGCGAAGATGCTAAGGCAAAGGCTGCTGCCCTTAAGGACGGCGAGATCCTTATGCTCGAGAACGTAAGATTCCACAAGGAAGAGACAAAGAACGATCCTAAGTTTGCAGCTGAGCTCGCTTCCATGGCTGACCTCTATGTAAACGATGCTTTCGGTACAGCTCACAGAGCACACGCTTCAACAGCTGGTCTTGCTAACTACCTTCCTTCTGCTTCCGGATATCTTATCCAGAAGGAGATCGATTTCATCGGCGGCGCTCTTTCCAATCCCCAGAGACCTTTCGTTGCCATCCTCGGCGGTGCTAAGGTTTCTGATAAGATCGGCGTTATCACAAACCTCATGGACAAGGCTGACACTATCATCATCGGTGGTGGTATGGCTTATACATTCATCGCAGCTCAGGGCGGTACTATCGGTAACTCCCTTTTCGAGGCTGATAAGGTAGACCTTGCTAAGGAGCTCCTTGCCAAGGCTGAGGAGAAGGGCGTTAAGCTCCTCCTTCCCGAGGATACAGTTGTTGCTGATGATTTCTCCAACGACGCTAATTCCAAGGTAGTTCCCACAATGGAGATCCCTGACGGATGGGAGGGCCTTGATATCGGACCTAAGACCATCGAGAAGTTCTCCGCTGAGATCAAGAACGCTAAGACAGTTATCTGGAATGGTCCTGCAGGCGTATTCGAGTTCGAGAAGTTCGCTGTAGGTACAAAGGCTCTTGCTGCTGCTATCGCTGAGTCTGATGCTATCTCCATCATCGGTGGCGGTGATTCCGCTGCTGCTATCGAGAAGCTCGGCTTCGCTGATAAGGTATCCCACATCTCCACAGGCGGCGGCGCTTCCCTTGAGTTCATCGAGGGTAAGGTACTTCCCGGTATCGACTGCCTCCTCGACAAGGAGAACGGAAGAACATTCGCAGCTGGTAACTGGAAGATGAACTGCGGTATTCCCGCTGACGCTGTTAAGCTCATCGAGGACCTTAAGCCCAGAGTAAAGGATGCTACATCCAAGATCGCTCTCGGCGTTCCCGCTACAGCACTTGCAGCTGCAGTTGAGGCTGCTGCTTATTCCAACATCAAGATCGCTGCACAGAACTGCCACTTCGAGGAGAAGGGTGCATTCACAGGCGAGATCTCTCCCCTCTGGCTCGCTAAGATGGGCGTAACATACTGCATCATCGGTCACTCCGAGAGAAGAGAGTACAACGCTGAGACAGACGAGACAGTAAACAAGAAGGCACTTGCTCTTCTTAAGTATGGTGTTAAGCCCATCATCTGCTGCGGTGAGTCCCTTGCACAGCGTGAGGCTGGCGAGACATTCGACTGGATCAAGGGCCAGATCGTTGGCGCTTTCAAGGATATCCCTGCTGAGAAGCTCTGCCAGATCACTATCGCTTATGAGCCTATCTGGGCTATCGGAACAGGTAAGACAGCTACTGATGAGCAGGCTGAGGAAGTTTGCAAGTTCATCAGAGGCGTTATCGCTGAGCTCTACTGCGACAAGTGCGCAGAGGCTATGACGATCCAGTACGGCGGATCCTGCAATGCCAAGAATGCTGCAGGTCTCTTCGCTCAGAAGGACATCAACGGCGGCCTCGTAGGCGGCGCTTCCCTCAAGGCTGAGGATTTCTCCATCATCTGCAACGCTTGATAGAGAATAATAACTAAACAAACCCTAAACGGGCTGTCTTCTAAACAGAAGACGGCCCGTTTTCTTTGCCCCGGCTTTTCGTTGCCGATATCGGTAATGAAAACCCTCTTTTTCGGTAATTTCAGGAAATAGAACCGGCAAAAACGTTTTTTGATAAGGAAATATCTATGTAATTGAAGTTACCGTCTGTAAATGCTAATATTCTTATTATAAATAATAAGGAGTTGGTGGTTATGTGGTATTACATTCTTGCCGGAGCTATCATGATCTGGAGCTTTGTCGTCCAGATATCTTTGCAGGGAAAGGCCAAAAAAGGTGCTACGATGCCTGCCAACGTCACCGCTAACGAAGTGGTACAGCAGATGCTTCAGGACCACGGGATAACCGGTATCACCATCTGTCACAAGAATGGTGAGCTTACAGACTGCTATTCACCAAGAGAGGGTAAGATATATCTTTCCGATACGACTTATAACCAGGCAACCGTAACGGCTGTTGCCGTTGCTGCCCATGAGTGCGGACATGCCATCCAGGACCATGAGAGGATGCTGATCTACAGGGTCAGGCAGTTCCTGGCACCTGCAGCAGGCTTCTGCTCAAGTGCATCCTGGATAATCGTCATGGCAGGCCTTGTCATCGCCGGAGTTGCAGAGCACGGCGGAGAGATCGGATTTACCATCTGTAATCTGGGAATACTCGTATATATGGTTACATTCCTCTTCTATCTGGTAATGCTCCCTGTGGAGCGCAATGCCAGCAGAAGGGCATATAAGGACATGAAGCAGACAAGCTGGATCAGGGAAGAGAACAGGGCATATGCTTATAAGATCCTGAGAGCTGCAGGAGATACTTACGCTATCTCACTTGCATCCTCGGCACTTACATTGTTCAGGCTCCTTCTCATAAGGAACAGCGTAAGGGGCAGAAGAAGATAAGACAGACCGGAGGTTAGTTATGGAAGGCTTTTCTTTTATCGATGACAAGGGAACATTCAGGCTCAAGGATCCTGATAACTACAGTTATCTCTATTTCCCTGTAGGAAGCGCCGAGAACGGCATGATGGGATCTGTTACACCCCAGCTGGGAGGAGATCTCAAGACATCACAGAACACATTCTTCCTGGAGCCCGTATCATCGGATAATCTCCATAACAACAGATCCACCAGGAATTTCTGGCTTTGCCTTTCTGACGGTAAGCTCGTATCCGCTACAGGTGCTTCAGCACTTCAGCACGCGCTCCGCACCACACCTTCCAAGGATGATGTAACCCTTGAGGCAGGTATGCTCTGGCAGAAGACAGAGAGGGTGATAAACGGAACAGGACTTAAGACGGAAGTCCTGACATTCGTTCCCGTTGAGACATCTGATAAGGTGGAGCTTACAAAGGTCACTGTTGAGAATATCTCCTCAGGTGATATCACATTTACTGCAACTGCCGGTGTTCCCATCTACGGAAGATCCGCAGACAATATAAGAGACCACAGAAACGTCACTTCCATGCTCAACAGGATGGTGGTCACAAAGAACGGTATCGTAAACGATCCCACACTTACATTTGATGAGCGCGGCCACAGAAGGAATGTCATAGAGTATGGCTTCTTCACGGCTGAAGGCGACGGAACAGCACCTGTTTCCTTCTGTCCTCTTGCAGAGGACTTCATAGGTGAGGGCGGAGCTTTCGATAACCCCACATATCCTGTTACAGGAACACCTGCTTCTTCTGCCGGCGATATAGTCAAGGGATTTGAGGCTGTAGGCGGAGCAAGGTTCGCTCCCGTTACATTAAAGCCCGGTGAGAAGAAGAGCTATATCTTCGCTCTTGCCATCGGTGAGCTGGACCGTCCTTCCGATACAGATAAGGATCTTACTGCTTCCGCTGAGAAGCTGGAAAAGACAGTTATTAAATATCTCGATTCCAAGGTATTTGATGAAGAACTTGCCAAGAATATCGAATACTGGGATAAGAAGACGAATATCTCATTTGTCACAGGAGATAAGTCCTTTGACAACTGGATGTACTGGGTAGGCATCCAGCCTATCCTCAGAAGGATCTACGGCTGTTCCTTCCTTCCCCACCACGATTACGGTAAGGGCGGAAGAGGCTGGAGAGACCTCTGGCAGGACTGCCTTGCCCTGATCATCATGGATCCCAAGGATGTAAGGGGAATGCTCATAGATAATTTCGGAGGAGTCAGGACAGACGGAACGAATGCCACCATCATCGGTAACGGCAGAGGAGAGTTTATCGCTGACAGGAACGGTATCACCAGAGTATGGATGGATCACGCCATGTGGCCCTTCATGACAATGGATCTTTATATCCGCCAGACAGGTGACCTGGGTATCCTGGACGAGGAGGCGCCTTATTTCATCGACAGACAGATTATGAGGGGTGAGAAGCTTCTTGATGCTGATATAAGCGTAGATAACCTTCATTCTGAAGGAACGGTCCTTGAGCACCTTCTGCTCCAGAACCTGGCTGCTTTCTTCGATGTCGGTGACCACGGCCACATGAAGCTTCGCGGAGCTGACTGGAACGATGCCCTTGATATGGGTAAGGATAAGGGTGAGAGCGTTGCCTTTACAGCAGCTTACTGTGGTAACTACAGACGTCTTGCCAAGATCCTCAGGAAGTACAAGGAAGTCATGGATGTGGATGAGATCGACGTGGCTGCTGAGATCGACAGCCTTCTCGGTGTTCCCGGGGAGTGGCGCATGAGATCTGTTCTCGAGGGTTACTGCGAGAGAGTATCCATCGGGTTCGGCGGAGCCAAGATGAGCATGGATATCGAAGAACTGGCAGCTGACCTTGAGGCCAAGGCAGATCATATAGAGAAGCATATCCGTGAGACAGAGTGGTTCACGGACAGCGACGGATATTCAAGATTTAACGGTTACTACGATAATGACGGCATCGCCCTTGAGAAGACAAAAGAGCCTAACATGATGCTCACAAGTGAAGTGTTCACTGTAATGTCAGGTATCGCAGATAAGGATCAGGTAAAGGAGATCGTACGTTCAGCTGACAGATATCTCTATGATCCTTCACTGGGCGGTTATAAGCTCAATACTAACTTCAATGAGATCAAGACAAATATGGGAAGGATGTTCGGATTTGCCTACGGACAGAAGGAGAACGGAGCAGTCTTCTCACATATGACGGTAATGTTCGGAAACAGCCTCTATCAGAGAGGTTTTGCTGAGGAGGGATGGAAGGTCATCTCATCGCTCTATAAGCATGCTACAGACTTTAAGAGCAGTAAGATCTATCCCGGTATCCCTGAGTACTTTGATCCCAAGGGAAGAGGCGTATATCACTATCTTACAGGTGCAGCCAGCTGGCTCATGCTCACTGTCCTTACAGAGATGTTCGGCGTAAAGGGTGATTTCGGAGATCTTATGTTCGAGCCCAAGCTGGTGGCAGGACAGTTTGATGATAAGGGATGTGCTTCTGTATCCTTCGAGTTTAACGGTGATCCCATCACCCTTATCTACAGAAAGGGCAAGGGTGTATCTAAGGTTTCCTCCATCAAGGTTGACGGAGAGACTGTTGTTACAGGAAGCAATATCCTTCCTAAGGACAAGATCGGCAAGATCATCGAAGTGGAGCTTTCATGACGGAAACTAAAGACAGGAAAGAAACACTAAAGTATCTTGGTCTGTGGCTTTTATTCTCCCTGGGCTATTTTGCCTTCTGGAGGATCCTCTGCTGCCACGACAGTATCACCTATGACAGTTCCTATCAGTATTTCCTGAACTGCCATTCCTACAAGGGTATCTTTGAGCTTTTGCCCAAGGACTACAGTCCCCCTCTTTATTCACTGGGGCTTAAGACGTTTTCCCTGATCTTCGGAGGAAGCCTTGTATCCCTTCGTATGTTTTCGGCATGCCTTATGTCCCTTCTTTTCCTCACGGTGCTCTTTCCCTTAAGAAGGCTCCTGGGAAAAGAGACAGCGGTACTTAGTGCCATACTGCTCTTTACATCAAGCTATAATCTCTTTTTCGGAGTAGAGATAAGACCTACGGTCCTTGCATATGTTATCTCCACGGCTACGATCATCTATGCGGGGCTTGTTTTCTTTGAAGAGAAGAAGTCGGATCTTATCATCTTCACCATACTTGCCCTGGGATCCATGTATACACATAACGTATCCCTGATCTTTGCTTTCTGTATCTATGGTGTCTGCATCATCGCTTCACTTGTGAAGAAGGATAAGAAACTCTTCCTTAAGTTCCTTATAAGCGGAATCACAGTAGCTATACTCTATATCCCCTGGCTCTTTGTACTTTTGGGTCAGTTCGGAAATGTAGTGGACTATTTCTGGAGAGATACGGATTCCCTGATGTTCGGTTTCTATATCGCATTTGTGGGATTTATGGAGAATAAGCTTCCTTCCGTTGTAAGCTATATCATCCTTCTTGCCATCGTGCTCATACCCTTCATCAATATCTTCCTTCTTATCGACACAAAGAAGCTCAAGACCGCAGGGAGCATCACCGAACTGATCTCCAAAAAGGATGTCAGGGAGAAGTGGCCCAACCTTAAAAGGGTGCTGTTCATCGTAGGTATCCCCGTGGTTTCCATGATCTTCTTCTACGTCGTCACTGTCACGGCAGTTCCCATCTTTGCAGTCAGATATCTTTATATCTTTGCAGGAAGCGGCACCATCGCAGTAGCATCCCTCTTCTGCCTGTGCAAGGGAAAGAAGGTGCCCGCCATTGTCATTGCCGTATTGATGACTGCGGTATTCGTTTCTAATTTCGTAACTGAGAAGAAGTTTCTGGATACCACCACCAAGGATGAGTTCGTGGAGGATATCATGGCAGATTCCGGAAACGATCCGGTCTTTATCCATTTCGATGAGCAGAGCCTGGGAGTCATCTCATATACTTTCCCGGATTCAAGGCATTATGTATGTGATAAGACGGACTCTGTCCTTCAGACCTTCGATGTGTTTACCACGGATATCAGATATCTTCACAAGGCTGATGAGATCTGGAACGAGACGGATGTGGTCTATATCTTTAATGCCGTCAATTTTGAGGCTTATTCCACCCTTGATCCCGTGGAGTATTACATGTACTACTTCGATGATAAGGATATCACCATAGAGGAAGTGGGAAGATATCATCTTCCTTATGCTGACGAGATAGGATATAACTACGGAGAGAATATAGTCTTCAGAGTGACTAGGAAATAGGTGACAAAACAGAACCGTCCCCTTTTGTCACCTTTCCGGTCTGCCTTAAAGATCGCTGGGAGCTACAACGCCCATTGCATCGCAGACGTCGTCAATGTTTTTGTTGATGGTCTTTAATTCGCTTCCTGCGCCGAAAACGAGAAGGACTGTCTTTCCGTCCATGTAGATGCCCGTTGAGAAGCTGGTAAAGCTGTCTTCAGCGAAAAGGGCATATTCCATATTTCCTTCTTCGAAGGTATCGAAATCTACATCGTAGTATTCCTTGTCGCTCTTATACTGGCTTTCAAGGTTATCAACCCAGTCTTCGTAGAAATCTGCAGCATCGTCCTTTGTCTCGAAGACATAGGAACATGCTATGACCGTCACACGCTTATCGTTCTTCTCTTCGGCCATAAAATAAGTTGTTGCCTCGGACATGGACTTGTCGTAGAATTTTAGTCCGTCCATCTCAAAAGTACTGAATACGGATTTGATATCTTTATCCCGGGCATTTATATAAACGCCGTCATCAAGGCTGGCCCAGTCGGAATCTTTGGCAATATCTTCCATATCTTCTTCCCATTCATCGGCATCTTCGTAAAGCTCTGCTCCTGAATCCTTACCATAAGCGGCCAGCTTCTTCGGGCCTATCTTACTGCCACCCAGGGAGCAGCCGGCAAGAGAAAGTGCCATGGATGCTGTAAGTAAAAGTGCAATTGCTTTTTTCTTCATATGTTCCACCTCCGGTTTGATAGATTGATTATACCATGGCATAAAAAAAGCTGCCCTTGCGGACAGCTTTTTTGTTATTGGTTGTTCACTTATCAGAGTTCGCTGGGAGCTACAACGCCTACGCCCTCGCAGATATCATCTACATAACCGTTGACGTCCTTCTTGCTTGAACCGTAACCCATAATGAAGAATACTGTGTTGCCCTGAAGGTAGATACCACCAACAGTTGTATCGCCCCAGTCTGTATCCTCCTCGAAGAAGAGAGCATACTGAGTGTTGCCTTCCTCGAAAGTATCGAAATCTACATCGTACCAGCTGTAGTCCTTATCGTCCTTGTAGTTGTCTTCCATTCCGTCTGCTCCATCTTCATAGAAGTCGAGAGCATCGTCCTTGGTCTCGAATGTAAGAGCAGCTGCAACAGCAATATTAGGGCTGTCATCCTTCTGATCTCCGATGATATAAACGGTAGCATCCTTGACTGTCTTGTCATAGAATTCTGATGTTACAGAGGGTCCCTTAAGGAACTCCTTAACATCATCACCCTTTACGTGAACATAGATACCGTCCTTAACGATCTTGAAATCACTATAGAGATCACCCAGATCATCTTCCCAGTCGTCTGAATCTTCATAGAGCTCAGCTCCCTGATCCTTTGCATAAGCTGCAAGCTTGGAAGGACCGAACTTGGCTCCGCCAAGGGAACATGCTGTAGCAGAAAAGAGCATGGAAGCAATAAGTGTTCCAGCGATTATTGTCTTGATCTTCTTCATGTAATACCTCCTTATTATTTCGTATGCACGAATGGTATAATTATATCACGAAAACATCGGCAAGGGAAAATAATACGATGAACGCTGAAATCATTACGTTTGACGCCTCTGTTGGCGATGGTAATAAGATCGCAGGTTTCTTTTCCGAAACCTCCGATCCTTCCCCTAAAGGCGTTATCCAGATCTGTCACGGAATGGCGGATTACTTCGGAAGATACGGGGAGATGGCCGATTTCTTCAACAGAAACGGATGGCATGTCTGTGGAATGGATATGCTGGGTCATGGAAAGACATATGAACTAAACCGGGATCGTGATATGCCCCTTGGTTTTTTCGGAGGAACTTCTGACTCTGCTGAATGTATCCTGAAGGACATCATGAATATGCATTTCCGGGCGGTGGAGAGGTTCTGTCCGGATAAGAGGCTTCCCATGGTGCTGTACGGTCACAGCATGGGATCCTTTGTCGTCAGGAATATCTACATCACTTCTTCATGGGCAAAGGAGTTTGACGCCTTTGTCTTCGCTTCCACCATGGGAAGAGAACCGCTGGTCAAGCTTGGCCTCACCCTTTCAGGTTCCTTCGGTGTCTTCGGAATGAAGAGAAAGCCCGGAAAGCTGCTGAACAGGATCGCATTCGGAGCCTATAACAAGAGGATCGAACATCCCAGGACTGATTTTGACTGGGTCAGTTCTGAGGAGACAGAAGTGATCAAGTACTGTGAGGACCCTCTTGCAGGCTTCCTCTTTACCTGCAAGGGTTTTAATGACCTGTTTACACTGATAGACAGGATGCAGGGCAAAAATGCATATATGGATGCATCTTTTGCCCCGGTACTTATAACATATGGAGAGGATGACCCGGTCGCCGGCTATGGCAAGGGTGCCCGGTCTGTTGCCGATATCATCGCGGCTACAGGGAGGGACGTGACCGCTATCAACTATGGACATTACAGGCATGAGATCCAGAACGAGCCTGTGAGATATAAATACTTTGAGGACATCATCCGGTTCGCGGATGAGAAGACAGGAGGAAAGAATGACTGAGTTGCCGGAATATGAGCACCTGGTACAGTACTATGAGACTGACCAGATGGGCGTGGTACATCACTCAAACTATATAAGATGGTTCGAAGAGGCCAGGATATCTGTTTTCGACAGGATCGGAATGGGTTATAAGGAGATGGAGGAGCCAGGGATAATAAGCCCTGTTACGGCCGTTGAGGCTCAGTTCAAGACCATGGCCAAGTTTTACGATACCGTAGTTTTGCACCTGAAATTCACCAAATATACCGGAGTTCGCCTCTATATCGAGTATGAGGTACGTGATAAAGTAACGTCAGAGGTGAGATGCGTCGGGCATAGCGAACATTGCTTTATCGATGCGAATGGTAAGATTCAGTCTATTGTTCGTGCCCGACCGGACCTCGACAAAAAGCTCCGTCAGTATCTTCCCGAAAAGGAGTGATCCATATGGCAGATATCATCATCATCGGAGCAGGAACAGCAGGTCTTACTGCTGCTATATATGCAAAAAGAGCCGGAATGGAAGCAGTGGTCTTTGAATCGGATTCCTACGGCGGTCAGATAATAAATACCCCTGAGATCGAGAACTACCCCGGAATAAAGAATGTGTCAGGCTTTGAGTTTGCCACTTCTCTTTACGAGCAGGCTGTATCTCTCGGGGCAAGGGTCGAATTCGATAAGATAGTTTCCATAGAAGGAACATATGAGACAGGTTTTACCGTAAAGGGCGAGTATGGCACCACCGAAACGGGAAAGTGCATCATAATCGCAGCCGGAGCCAGGAACAGGCATATGGGTATCGCCGGAGAGGAGAAGTTCGAAGGCAGAGGGATATCATACTGTGCCACCTGTGACGGGTCCTTCTTTAAGGGCAAGACAACTGCTGTGGTGGGCGGGGGAAATACTGCCCTTGAGGATGCTGTCTACCTGTCTGACCTCTGCGAAAAAGTATATATCATCCACAGAAGAGACGAGTACAGGGCAGATGCGGCCCAGGTGGAGCTCTTAAGATCCAGGGGAAACATCGAAGAGGTCCTCTCTTATGTGGTGAAGGACCTTAAGGGCGAAGACAGGCTGGAGGGCCTTGTGCTGGAGAGCAGAAAGGACGGCTCTCTCAGGGAGATCGCCGTCGATGGAGTCTTCGTGGCCATCGGCCAGATCCCGTCTTCTGATCTTTATAAGGGGCTCGTGGATATGGATGAGTCCGGATATATCGTTGCAGGAGAAGACTGCCACACAGGCACGGCCGGGATATTTGCAGCAGGGGATATAAGGACCAAGAAGGTCCGCCAGCTCACAACGGCAGCCTCTGATGGTGCTGTAGCGGCTCTTGCTGCCTGTGATCTCATCAGATCATCCAAAAAGGCTCAATAACAGGTTCTAAACGCAATTTTTATTGATTTTAGGCCCTTCTGAGTGTATCATGAACATGTATTTCTATAAAGAAAAGGAGACAAGGTATTATGAACAAGACAGTTAAGAAGATCATGTCTGTTATACTCGCTACTTCAGTAGTACTTCCTCTTGCAGCATGCGGCAGGAAGATCGAGCCCGTCAAGGCCAAGGATTTTAAGAAGGCACTTGAGGAATCCCTCGATATCGATGATGACGAGTATTATGACTGGGACGACGGAGATGATGAAAATATCTGGTACAGTGACAGCAATATCATGGTCGACTTCTATATCTATGAGGATGAAGACGACGCATATGATCGTTTTGAGGATCTGTATGACGAGTATCAGGATATGATGGACGATAAGGATTTTTCCGGTAAGTCAAAGGCTGTATTCACAGATACATACGGTTATATCACTCTTAACGGTGAAGCTGATACAAAGCACTGGCTCGATGATGATATCTACGGTGGTTTCTACTATGCAGGTGATATGGTAGTCTATATCTACACGACAAGCTCAAAGGATGCCAAGAAAGAGTCCATCGATGATCTCCTTTCTGAGCTCGGATTCCCCAAGCCCTAAGAGTATTCTTTAAGATCAAAAACATAAGGCCGTTCCGATCGGGACGGCCTTTTTATATATTGAAGAAAGCTTTCCGCACATTTTCCTCATTAAATGAGTTTTTATGTGGCAGATTGTGTGTTTTCACACAATCTGCCGCACAAAGGGTACGTTTTGTGCGTTAATTGTGCGGATATGTTTTCAGGCACAAAAAAACTGCCGGTGTGACCCGGCAGTTTTTTGATGAACTATTACTTGTTGTCGTTGGCCCTGATCTCTGTTCTTCTGATCTTACCACTGATGGTCTTGGGAAGTTCCTCGACGAACTCAACGATACGGGGATACTTGTAGGGAGCTGTCTTCCACTTAACGTAGTTCTGGACATCCTTCTTAAGTTCCTCTGTGGGCTCAGCCTTGCCGGGAACGAGGACGATGGTCGCCTTGACGACGATACCTCTTACGCCCTGGGGATCAGGTGCGCCTGTAACAGCACACTCAAGAACATAAGGAAGCTCCATGATAACGCTCTCGATCTCGAAGGGTCCGATACGGTAACCGGAGGACTTGATGACGTCGTCGATACGGCCGACATACCAGATGTAACCATCCTCATCCTGCCATGCTGTATCACCTGTGTGATAGAAGCCGTCGTGCCATGCCTCGGCTGTCTTCTGCTCGTCTCTGTAGTAGCAGAGGTAGAGACCGTTGGGAGTTCCGTCAGCTGTCCTTATGCAGATCTCGCCTGTCTCACCGGGCTTACAGTCGTTGCCGTCCTCATCCAGGATGTGGACATCGTAGAGAGGATTGGGCTTACCCATGGAACCAAGCTTGATGGAAGATCCCACAAGGTTGGCGATAGCCAGTGTGGTCTCAGTCTGACCGAAGCCCTCCATGAGCCTGATACCTGTTGCCTTCATCCACTGGTTGAATACCTCAGGGTTCAGAGCCTCACCTGCAACTGCAGCATACTTAAGGGATGTGAGGTCGTATTTGGAAAGGTCCTCCTTGATAAGGAACCTGAACATCGTAGGAGGAGCACAGAATGTGGTGATGCCGTACTTCTTGAACATGGGAAGGATCTCTTCTGCATGGAACCTGTCGAAGTCGAAGGTGAATACGGGTGCTTCGCAGAGCCACTGTCCGTAGAGCTTACCCCAGAGAGCCTTACCCCAGCCTGTATCTGAGATGGTGAAGTGAAGACCGTTGGGATCGACATTCTGCCAGTACTTTGCTGTTGTTATATGTCCGAGGCCGTAGCGGTATGAATGCATAGCCATCTTGGGATATCCTGTCGTACCGGAGGAGAAGAACATGACCATTGGGTCGTCTCCTCTTGCATAGTCCTCGGGCTTCTCGAACTCATCAGGGAAGGCCTCGAACTCCTTGTTGAAGTCTCTCCATCCGTCACGGCATCCGTTGACCATTACGAAGACATCCATGCCCTCTACATCCTTGGCAGCCTTGAGAGCCTCGTCAGCAGTGTCGCCGTCAGCTGTGCAGATGATGCCCTTAACGCCGGCAGCCTTATATCTGTACTCGAAGTCGTGCTCTCTAAGAAGGTTTGTTGCAGGGATTGCAACAGCACCGATCCTGTGGAGTGCCAGCATGGAGAACCAGAACTGATAGTGTCTCTTAAGGACGAGCATTACCTTGTCGCCCTTCTTGATGCCAAGGCTCTTGAAGTAATTTGCTGTCTTATTGGAGTACTTTCTCATCTCCTCGAAGGTGAACCTGTGGTCTGTGACACCATCCTTGGACACCCACATCATTGCAGTCTTATCAGGATTCTTCTTTGCGATAACGTCAACGCAGTCGTATGCAAAGTTGAAGTCTTTAACTTTCTCCTCGTCGAAGGTTACCTTGGAAAGGATACCGTTCTCGTCCAGCTCGCTCTTGAAGTATGTCTCGTAGACAGCGTCCTTGAGGTTTGCAAGATCGACATTTGTAACGTTGTCTGCCTTCATCTCCGTCTTGAAGGTGGAACGGTAAGTATCACCCTTTGACCAAGCTTCGGGATTTAAGATGATTGCGTAGAATTCACAGTCCTCACCGCCCAGGGCAAACTCACCGTGGGGAGTTGAGGAATCGAAGAAGATGGAATCGCCGGGATTTAAGATCTCAACAGCATCACCGATCATTACCTTGAGGGTTCCGCTGATAACGATATTCATCTCCTGACCGGAGTGTGTAACGAGCTCGTACGGGGGATTTAAAGCCTCCTCGGAATAGGGGATGGTTACACGGAAGGGCTCAGCCAGCTTTGACTTGAACCTGGAACCGAGTCTTAAGTACTTGTAGCCCTCATGTCTTGCGATGGGGCGTCCCTCTCCGTTTCTTGTAACGGCATATGTTGTAAGGGAAGGGGAAGATCCTTCCATGAGGTCGGCGATATCGATGCCGGCAACATTTGCCATCTTATATACGAATGTAAAGTTGAAGTCTGACTCTCCGCTCTCGTACTTGATGTACTCTTCCTCGGATATACCGATCCTCTGAGCCATCTGCTCAGTGGTGAGGTTCAGGTCGAGACGTATACCTTTTACACGTCCTGCGACTTCAGCGATCTTGATATCCATGTTTGTGTTGTCCTTAAGGTCTGCCATCTTTAATCTCCTTTTCTGTACTTGCAGTCCAAAAGCTTCAGGTGTTTTTCCGGAAATAAAAAACGCCCCAAGCAACCTTTGCTTGAGACGGAAATATCCGCGGTACCACTCAACTTGCATTCCCTTAACGGAATACCACTTTTGGATTCTAACAAACCCCTTGCCTTAACGCGGCGGCCTTCGGGTACAGTCTACTTGCTGATGCTTTCGGTGTACCGGCTCAGAAGTGATAGGTCGTTTGAGGATCTCTGTTACCGGGTTCCCAGCCCATCCCGGCTCTCTGTAAACTTTGATCGTCAGACCGTCTTCGTCACAGCCTTTACTCTATGAAACACTGTAAGGATAATCAAGGGCAGTGTAATTGTCAACACTTTTTTTGTGACACAAGTTCACATTTTGTTTACAACTTATTGAAAACTATTGAAAAAAATAAAAATAAAATATAATTGTATAAATATGTGAAAGGTCAAAAAGGGTGATCTTTATGTATAAGACATATCTTGTGACAGGAGCAGCGCGACCTGTCGGTAGGCTTGTAACAAAGATGCTCGTCGAGAGTGGCAATAATGTCAGGATCCTTGTAGACGAGGATGCAGACCTGTCAGCCTTCGCCGGGATGAATGTCGAGGTGTTCCGTGGCGAAGTCTTCGACAAGGATTCCATGAAGCCGTTCTTCACCCTTGACGACCCCAGGCAGTGTGCTGTCATACATACAGAGGAGATCGTCGACTCTTCGGACCGCACCAATCTCAACATGAGAAGGGTCAACGTTACGGGTACCCAGAATGTAGTCGAGCAGTGCCTCAAGAACAAGATCTCCAGATTTGTATGGCTCGGTTCCGCATATGCCCTTAATCCGGAGGCCAGTCTGGAGAACTCAGTCCTTCATTTCGACAGGACGAAGGTCGAGGGTGAATATGCCAGGAGCAAGGCGGAGGCCGGTGCCTATATCATCGAGAAGGTATCCCTAAATAAGTTCAATGCGGTAATGCTCCTTCCTACGTTTATCATCGGTCCGGGATATGACGCTGACTCCGATATGAACGTCATGATCAAGAACTATCTCGAAAAGGGCGTTGCCACCATCAAGGGAGGCCATGCTTTCGTAGATGTCAGGGATGTTGCCGCAGGTCTTCTTGCACTTTCAGAGAACGGCAAGGTAGGCGGATGCTATATCCTTAACGGCGAGCACAGATCCACGGATGAGTTCTTCGAGGACGTTAAGAAGGCGGGAGGCATCGAAAAGGATGTCAAGCCCATGCCCAAGTGGATGATGAGCAGATCCATGGCCAGGTTCGTTGATACATACTACAGGATCACCAAGAAGGATAATCCCAAGGATGTATATGCCCTGTTCGCAAACAATCCCGATATGGTATTCGACAGCACCATGGATGAGGTAATGCCCGAATCCAATCCCAGAAAAGTAACAGACTCCATAGGAGATGCATTAAATAACGCTTAAGAGCACCTTGTTATAAGGTTTTATTTATTACAACTTCTGGAGATGAAGCCGCCCGGATGATTTGAGGTCCGGGCGGCTTCGTGTTATCATCGTTCAGGAAAAACCGGAGGTTACAGTAATGGCAGTCATACTAGCAAGTGCATCACCCAGAAGAAGAGAACTCATGAAGCTCATCATGGATGATTTTGACATCGCAAATGCTGATGTGGATGAGAGGGAGATCGAGAGGAGATGTGAAGGCCTGGGACCTGCCGTCACCGCCATGGAACTGGCAAGATCAAAGGCTGCTGCTGTACCTGCAAAAGAAGGAGATATCGTCATCGGAGCTGATACTTCAGTAGTCCTGGACGACATGATACTGGGAAAGCCGGAGGATAAGGAAGATGCCAGGCGGATGCTCACCTCTCTTTCAGGAAGGGTCCACAGCGTCATCACCGGAGTATGCATCATAAAGGACGGACAGGAGAAGACTTTCTACGAAGAGACCTTTGTTGAGTTTAATCCTCTTGATGATTTCCAGAAAGATCTGATCGAAAGTTATATCTCCTCGGATGAGCCCTATGACAAAGCCGGCGCATACGGAATACAGGGTGGAGGCGCTCTGCTGGTAAAGAAGATAGATGGAGATTATTTTAACGTTGTCGGTCTTCCCGTAGCAGGTCTTGCAAGAGAGATCCTTACTTAATCATGTTGTCCAGGATCCAGCGCTTCATATCGCTGTCTGCAATAGGATCACACAGATATTTACCCTGGAAATAAGCACATCCCACATTGACCAGAGCTTCGAACTGGTCTTTAGTCTCAACGCCTGTGGCATCCACTGAGATATCGATCTCTGACAGAAGGTCGATGATGGATGAGGTGAGGAGCTTTGATGTGGCATCCTCGCTGAGATCAGCAGTAAAATGACCATCCAGCTTGACGATGGATACGGGAAGAAGAGGTATGTTGTTAAGTGAGGAATAACCTCTTCCGAAGTTATCCAGAGCAAGGGTGATACCCATATCCTTGATCTTCTCGATGATGGGACGGATGTTCTGGAAATCAGTCATCAGGCTCTCCTCGGGAATATCCAGTATAAGGTTGGAGGTATTGCACTCGGATCTCTTGATGATGGATATTATCTCGTTCATGGAATCCGTATTCTTGAGCTGCATATCCGAGAGGTTGATGGTCATCTTTGTCTCGGAGGAAAGTTCGTTGATCCTCTTCAGTTCCTCCAGTGCTCTTTCAAAGACGATGGTTCCGATCCTGAAGATGTGTCCCGTCTTCTCCGCATAGTTCAGGAAATCCCTGGTATCCACCATGCCGTACTGGGGACTGTTCCATCTGACAAATGCCTCGAAGCCAACGACCTTGTGATCCTTATCCATACAGGGCTGGTAGACCATGTGGATCTCGTCATGCTCAAGGGCAGCATCAAATATCTCGTGGCGCTGTGCCGGCTCCATCTTACGGAGGAAGGAATCCTCGGAAGACTTGATGCTGGTAAAGCTCTCGATATAGGTGGAGGATGCGATGGCGCTTCTCATGGCTGCCTCTGCATTGTTCAGCAGGACTCCCGGGAACCTGGCGTCCCTGGGGTACTGGGAATAACCGGAGTAGACATGGGAATTCTCGTTTTCGTTCATGGCACTCCTTAAGACCTTTATGTAATCGAAAAGATCCTTCTCGGAGATATCCCTTGAAGTAACTACTACAAACTCGTTTCCTGCGATCCTTCCCACAAGATCCTTGGGGTCTGCAGCTTCCCTTAAACGGTGTGCCATGCACTGGATGAAAAGGTCGATGGTGCGGTGGCCCAGGTTATGCTTGAAGCGTACGGAATCGATAACGGAAAGATAGATGACATAGATGGGATGCTGTGATGCCTTGGCATCCAGGGAGCTCTGGGACTTTAAGATCCTTTCGTCGATGAGTCTGTCTATGTGTGATATGACCATATCTCTTCCGGGAAGAGTAGTCAGGGTATCTGTTGTATTGATCCTGGACTGGGTAACTGCCTCAGCTGCCTGCTCATCGTGCTTTACGATAAGGCTGGTACGGAGGGTGGCGGATTCGGTGAGGGAGGCGTTCTCGCTCATGATCCTCCTGTTATACTCTGTCTCTGCCCTGCCGCGGAGTGTCTCCAGCTTCTCGTTGATCCTTCTGATAAAGAGACGGAGCATGACGATGAGCGCCAGGGACATGACTGCCATCTGAAGATAGTAGTTGTCGTCCTCTGAATTGCGGAAGGAGAAGAATAACCTGTAAAGGTAGATAAAGATCTGGAATATTACGAGAGCTGATGATACTACAAATCCGGGAGTCCCCAGGGTCAGGTTAAAGATGACTGCGATAAGTACGAGGACAATGGAGATGAGCATCTGGAAAAGAGGGAAAAAAGTAATACTCTGAAGCACAAGTCCGGCAAGGAAGAGCAGGACCAGTGTACTCATAGCAGTAAGGAAACTTACCTTCTTCTTGAAAAAAACATAGTTCTCATCGTAATACATATCAATATTATTGCGCGGAGATATTAAATAAAAATGAACAAATAGGAGCGATTATATTAAATCTGTCCAGTTTTTGACATAATATCCGGCCCGTTGAGCCATACTCTTCCAGCCTTCCTCCGTTCCGCTGCCGATCCTGTCGTAGACGGCGCAAGTCTGAAATCCGCCCTTCTCTGCTCCTTCGATGGCCACGGGGACATCCTCGAAGACGATGGTCTCTGAAGGCGGGATACCGGTGATATCAGAAACTGCCAGATAGATCCCGGGATCTGTCTTGTCAGCTTTTTTCCCAATGTCCTCAAGTGTGAGACCGCAGGTGAAAAGATCCAGCACCCCGTTGCTTCTGAGGGCATTATGGGCGTGGGATCTTGAAAGGGCAGTGGCAAAGGCAAGGATAAATCCCTCTTCCTTTGCTCTTTTCAGGTATCCGGACACACCATCCTTGAGCTTTACTTCATGGGCATAGGCATGGCTTACCATGCTGTTCCACTCGTCCATGATCTCCTGAGGTGTCTCGGGAAGGCTGAACCGCTCTTTTGTATAAACGGCAGCATCATCTATATTGACGCTCTTTACCACTTCAGTGTAATCATCCGTCACTTCGAAGCCTCTCTTAGAAAGGAACTGTATATCTACCCGGTTCCACAGGTCCATGGAATCAAGGACCGTTCCGTCCAGGTCAAAGATAAGGCATCTTGCATGTTTTTTTATGTCATCGGTATAGGGCATCTTCATAACGAAGATATTGTATCACAGCTAAATAAACTGAAAGTAATATGATTGAAATTGACTTTGATATCTCTGCATGCAATATTAGTCTTGAAAGTCTGTCCCGGGGGTGAAAAAGCCTATGTTTCTGGATAATATCTTAGCGAGCCATTACAGGAAAAAGTTCATCGCTAATTGTGTCAACACTGACACGGAGAGGATGAAAGGCGATATCTATCCTGACGATGTGGAAGTGATAAAAGATGTTCCCTACCGTGCGGACAAAGCGGAGCAGCATCTCCTGGACTTCTATCTTCCCGAAGGATATTCATTTGAACAGGATGAGAAGAAGACGGCATTCCTTCTTATGCACGGAGGAGCTCTCGTCTATGGCTTTAAGGAACTTGATAAGGCTTTTGGCATGAAGCTGGCAAAAGTGTCTGGGCTTCCCGTAATAAACATGAACTATACTCTCCTTCCCGGCGGGGATCTTAAGAACCTGATAGGTGAGATCAAGAGCGCCATAGACTTCGTGGCAGGGGAAAAGGGAATAGAGAAGATACATACCATCGGTGATTCCTCCGGCGGATATCTGGCCCTTCTCGTGGCCATGATCATGAGGGACGCAGAAATAAGAAAAGACCTGGGCATCTCTTTCGAAAAAGATGTGGAGTGCCTGTCTTCCAATATGGTCTGCGGAAGCACAAAAGTCTTCAGAAGGACCTTCCCCGGCATCTATTTCGAAGGGAAGAAAAAAGAGCTTCCCGATTATATCTACGATCTGACTCTCCTTACGGAAAGAGATACATTCCCTTACTGTAATTTTATGAGCGGAGACAAGGATTTCCTCGATAAGGACAACACACTTCTTTCAGAAAAGCTCAGGGAGCTGGGTAAGCCCCACTACTTTGAGCTCTTTAAGACCACCTCTGAGGAAAGACAGATGTATCATGTCTTTTCCATAGCTCATCCGGAGTGGCCGGAATCTGATAAATTCATACAGACGGTCGCGGAATATGCCAAAGGTTGACAGGAAAAGACTAAGCTATTCAACATTCATATTACCCCTCTTGCTTCCGGTCCCGGTATTTATATTCGAGATCATATTGTCATACCTTCTCTACGGTTCACTGACGGCGAGGAGTGCGGTCCATATGCTGCTGTCAGCCATATACATGACGGCAGTTCCTGTGGTCGTGCTGATGCTCATGACCAGGCGTGGAAGAAGGATAGCACTGCCCATCCTCACGGTCATCTATGCACTGCCTTTTCTTATCGAAAGATTTATCTACATGCAGTTTAAGACCGTCTACGATCTTAATACGGTAGTCAACGGCGGAGAGGGTGCCCTCACAGGTTTTTCGGGGACCATAAGAGAACTTGCCTTCAGTCCTTCAGGTATAAGGACACTGGTGGTATTTATCCTTCTTATCATCGCCGGAACGGTATTTCTGATAACAGATAAGAACTATCCTGTATACGACAGGAAAGCTGTTGCCCTCGTGCTGGCCATCGGGGTATGTGCCTTCCTGATAAATATCGTCTTCGTAAGGAGCAACGATGTGGACAGGAGGGTTTATAAGGAGGAGTACAGTTTCCAGACAGCAGTCCAGAGGTTCGGCCTTCTCGACTCCCTGAGGCTCGATGTGCAGAACGTATCCAAGGATAATGTGGAATTCACTTCTGCCCCTGCAGGTGCCATTCCCACGGTCACTCCAAAGCCCACTGCAACACCTGCCCCCACGGTGCCGGGAGCCACGCCCACGGCGACGCCTTCACCGACTCCCATTCCTGAGCCCCAGGTGATGGATATCGACTTTGAACAGATAGCAGAGGATGAGAGCGGTACCATCAGTACCCTTGCCGAGTACTGCAGCACCCTGACACCTTCAAATACAAATCAGTACACAGGTCTTTTTGAAGGAAAGAACCTTATCCTCATCACGGCGGAAGCATTTACGGAGGAGGTCATCGATCCGGATCTTACACCGACACTCTACCGCCTTGCATATAACGGTATAAACTTCAACGATTTCTATGTCCCTGCCACCGCGGGAACCACCGGAGGAGAGTTCACCCATCTCTTCGGATTCCTTCCTACCCTGGGGGGAAGTTCCGTACCCCACATGACGTCCCACGGTGATACATATTTCACCATGGGCCAGCAGCTGAACAGCCTGGGATACTATGGCATGGCCTTCCACAATAACGACTATCAGTTCTATACCAGGAACACCACCCACAACCGCCTTGGATATTCGGAGGGCTTCATGGGATGGGGCAACGGCATGGAGGATTATGTGGAACCTGTATGGCCCGAGAGCGATCTTGAGATGTTCGAGGGAACGGTCCCTCTTTATATCGAAAACGAACCCTTCAACGTCTACTACATGACCGTCAGCGGACACAGTAACTACAGCTACAGTGCCAATGCCATGGCCAGGGCGCACTGGGATGAGACCGCCTTCATGGAGGACATCGTATCCGAAAAAGTAAGGGCGTATATCTCCGCAAATCTGGAGCTTGAAGCCTCTATGGCCTATCTTGTTGGACAGCTGGAGGAATACGGGATAGAGGATGATACGGTCATCTGTATCGTCGCTGACCATTTCCCCTATGGACTCGATCAGGATGCTCCTCCCGGAAACGTTCCCTACCTTTCCGAGCTCTACGGGTATGAGGTGGAGAACTATATCGACAGGGATCACAACAGGGCCATAATCTGGTCCGGCTGCCTTGAGGATATGGATCCCATCGTGGTGGATTCTCCTTCCTCAAGTATGGATATCCTGCCTACTCTTCTTAACCTCTTCGGACTTGAGTGGGATTCCAGGCTCTTCCCGGGAAGGGATGTGCTCTCTGATGCACCGGCTCTCTACTTCAATCTCAACTACGACTGGAAGACTGATTACGGAACATATATCAACTCATCGGGCGAGTTTATCCCGGCCTCTGATGATATCGACATACCCGATGGATATGTCGATGCCATAAGAGATATGGTCGCTGACAAGATCACCTACACGAGAGGTGCACTGAACAACGATTTCATTGCTTATCTTTTCCCTGTGGAGGAAGAATAAAAGATCAGGTCCTGGTCTCTTTGTATGTCTTGTTTATAAGCCTTGAGATGGGCTTATAGATAAAGAACGTGATGATGGCTACCACTGTGCCCTTAAAGAGATTGAAGGGAAGGAATGCCCACAGTATGAGGGAGACCTTGCTCGTTATCATCGGGTTATAGCTGCACATCCCAAGGATAGCTTCCATGGGGAAATGAAGTACGTTCTGATAGAGCGGAAGTGTGATGAAATAGTTGAAAGGGCAGGCGATGAGGCCCAGGAAAAGTGTTGCCACGATCATGGAGATAATGGCACCCTTTCTCGTTCTTTTCTTTGAATAGATCATTCCTGCAGTAAAGACATAGATGCTTCCCGTGATGAAGTTGGAAAGCTCGCCGATACCCATGGTTCCCGTTGCGGGAAGGTGAAGAAGGTTCTTCAGAAGTTCGATGATGACTCCGTAGATGGGACCCAGGGCAAATGAACCCACGAGCACCGGGACCTCGGAAAAATCGAACTTGAGGAAAGGCGGCATAAAGGGAAGTGATACCTCTACATACATGAGGCTGACAGCAAGTGCCGTCATGATGGCTGCGCAGGCGATCTTCCTGATGAGCGCACGGCGTGTTGAATTGTTTGAATCTCTGGTGATTTCGGACATAAAAAAATCGACTCCTTCCATCCGGACTGTACCGTCGGCCACGGGATCTTACCGTGTCAGTCCCGCCTTAAAGATTTGACGGGAGTTGCGGGCTTACCCTGTCCTATCAGACAGAGAACACCGCCGGTCGGGGAATTACGCCCCGCCTTGGATTCGAATATATTATACACAAGGTCAGCGAAAAGAAAAGAGCGGAGATCACTCGTCCCAGGGAAGGACCTGCTCAAGCCCGTAATATGCCTCCAGGGACATGTCATTTTCGTAGAGGTATGTAGCCACGTCCACGCCCACATATCTGTAGTGCCATGCTTCGATATCGTAGCCGGTCTCATACTTGTACTGTTCCTGGTATCTTCTTACAAAACCATACTCGTAGCAGTGCTCATTTACCCACTGTCCTGTGGTGGTCTCGCCGAACTCATCCAGGATCTCGGAGTATCCTGCGGGTGTGATATCGAGAGCAAGTCCCAGCTGGTGTTCAGACCTTCCGGGAACGGCATTCTTCCTTACTGAAAACTCTATTCCCCTGAGGTTAGTGGACCTGTCGAAAAGGTACTGCTGGGTGTAGTAATCCCTGTATCCCGATACCAGGTAGAGTCCCTGTCCCGTGGCATCAAGACATGCATCGTACATGGCCTCCCAGGCATCACATGCCTCCTGCCTTAGCTGCTGGTTCATGGAGTGGGGAGCAGTGACAAGATCGTCAGGAACATAGTCTTCGGGAAGGGCATAATATTTGTTTACCAGTACTGCCACATCATTGGGATCCTCTACGATGGTGGCTCTTACGGATCTGGCATCCACAAAGCCGTTATACCAGGTCTCACTGAACTGGGGCTCCACATATTCAGGTACCGGTGTGGGTACGGGAGTGGGAGTCGGAGTTGGTGTCGGTGAAGGCTCCGGGGTAGGTGTGGGAGTAGCGGTGGGAGCGGCCTGTGTGGCACTTGTCCCGGAAGGGACAGTCTCCTCATTTCCATCCTTGACAAGGCATCCTGAAAGAGACCCAAAAACAGCGGCGATCAAAAGTACCGCCGCCGTCTTTCTTATTCTTTCCGAAATGTTATCTGTCCTCATATTCCTTACAGGTCTTCTCGTAGTTCTCAAGTGTTCCGATATCTATACATTCTCCGTCGCCCTTGAATGCATATACCGGCATCCTCTTGTAGAGCCAGGAGGGGAAGTTGCCGGGAGCATCGGGGGAATTACCCTCTTCAAGATATGTATCGATGAGGGGGAGGATCTCCCTGCCATAGAAATATGTGGCATAGATACCCCACTCGCTCTTGGGCTCCTGAGGCTTCTCTTCCATATCCACTACGCGGCAGTCATCATCCAGGACGGCTACTGCCAGCTTCTGTCTCTGATGAAGTTCAGGGACATTGATGGCGATGAGAGTGGGAGCCTTCTTCTCCTCGAAGAAAGCCTGCATATTTTCGATGCTGTATGTGAAGATATTATCTCCTGCAAGGATGCAGACGTCATCATCTATACCCAGGGTGTCGATGGTGAACTTGATGTCGCCGATGGCACCTCTCTTGTTGGTATCATCAGTCGTTCCGTCATTGAGTACGACGATGGGAGCCTTGCCCTCTCTGTCCAGGGAAGCTGCCCATTCCTCGAACTGCCGGGTGAACAGATCGTTGGTGATGAGGACTACCTTTGAAAGACCGGAGATCTTATCTACGGAGTCCATGATGTAATCTATTATCAGTTTGCTTCCAAGAGGAAGAAGAGATTTCGGTTTATTCTTTGTCAGCGGATAGAGTCTTGTTGCATATCCTGCTGCAAGTAGGATGGCGATCATAAATGCCCCTCCTTATTTGTTTACGGATTTTTTATATTATACACTAACAAGAGCAAAAATATTTGCTATAATTACGAAGTAGATAAGATCGATAGACGGGGGGACATTTTTTGTCTTTCCGCTTTTGATGTGTCTATACGATTTTCGAAGGGAAAAGTATAAATGGATATTTGTGCAGTTGTAATGGCGGCAGGTGAAGGAACCAGGATGAAATCAGTCCACTCCAAGGTGGTCCACCAGGTCGCAGGAAAACCCATCATCAGATGGGTGGCCGATGCTCTCCTTGAAGCAGGATGTAATGAGCAGGTCTATATAGTAGGTGAGAAGCAGGAAGAGATCAGGGATATACTCGGCGAGAACGTTGCCTATGTATTCCAGGAGCAGAGACTCGGTACAGGACATGCAGTAATGCAGGCGGCTCCTTTCCTCGAAGGAAGGGACGGTTATGTTATCGTTCTTCCCGGTGACTCTCCCATGGTAAGTGCGAAGACTATCTCCAAGGCTGTGGATAAGATGAACGAAGGTGACTATGGTGCTGTTGTTATAACAGCTGTTGCCGAAGACCCCACGGGATACGGAAGGCTTGTACGTGACTTTGAGGGCAACGTTCTTAAGATCGTTGAGGATAAGGACTGCTCCCCTGATGAGAAAGCCATCAAGGAGATCAACTCCTCCATGTATGTCTTCAAGACTTCACTTCTTCTCTCTGCTCTGGGAAGGCTCTCTGCCCAGAATGCCCAGAAGGAATATTATCTTACCGATACCATCGAGATCCTGATCTGGGATGGAAACAGGATCGGTTCTGTCGTCTGTGATATCGAGGATACCATGGGTGTCAATAACAGAAAGCAGCTCCTGGAAGCAGGCAAGATCATGAACAGAAGGATCCTGGAAAAGCACATGGAAAACGGTGTGCAGATCATCGATGAGAATTCCACATGGATCCATCATGCAGTTGAGATCGGCCAGGATACCACCATCCTTCCCGGAACTACCCTCATGGGAAATACAAGGATCGGAAAGGAATGCATCATCGGTGAGAACACGAGACTTGACGGAGTAGAAGTTGGTGACGGAACCGTTATCGATTATTCCGTAGCCACACAGTGCATCATCGGATCTGACTGCCGTATCGGACCTTTCTCACATATAAGGCCTGAAACGAAGATCAACGACCATGTCACCATCGGTGCATACGTCGAGGTTAAGAATTCCACCATCGACGACTATACAAGAGCAAGACACCTTACATATATCGGTGACTCCACCGTCGGAAGAAACGTTAACTTCGGTTGCGGCACTGTTACCTGTAACTTCGACGGTCAGGATAAGGTGGGATGTATCATCGAGGATAACGTCTTCATCGGAGGTAACTCCAACATCCTTTCCTCTGTCGTTCTCGGTAAGGACAGCTACATCGCCGCAGGTTCCACCATCACCAACGACGTACCGCCCCTTGGCCTGGGTATCGGAAGATCGAAGCAGGTCAACAAGGACGAGTGGGTGGCTAAGAAGAACCGCCTGAGAGGTGCCAACTACATCAAGCTGGATACAAAGAGGTCTGAACTTTGATCAGGGATAAAGAGATCTGGCTCGTGGCCGGCCTGGGAAACCCCGGGGATAAGTATGCATATACATGGCACAACTGCGGGTTCCTCGCAGTGGAATATCTTGCCGATAAATACGGCATAAGCCTTTCAAAGAGTAAGTGGAATTCCCTTTATGGAAAGGGAAAGATCGACGGCCATGAAGTCATCATCATGAAGCCCAAGACATTCATGAACCTCTCCGGTGAGGCCATCGCTCCTGCTGCGGATTATTTCAAGATCCCGCCTTCCAGAGTGATCGTTGTCTACGATGATATCGACATCAATATCGGAAGCATCAGGGTGAGGGCAAAGGGAAGTGCCGGCACACATAACGGCATGAAGTCAGTCATCAAATGTCTGGGCTCATCGGAGTTCCCCAGGGTGCGCATCGGAACAGGACCTGTCCCTGAGCACAGGGAACTCATCGAGTATGTCCTGGAGCAGATCCCCAAGGATCAGAGACAGGAGATGATGGATTCCTTCATCGAAGCCGCAGACAGTGTTGTCACATATATAAACGAGAACAGCAACTCATAAGATGGACAAAAAGGTAAAGGACATATTAGACCTTATCGCAGAGGATAAGGAACTTATAAAGACCCGTCAAATATGCAGTGAGGAAAAGATCCCCCTGAACATAACGGGCCTTTGCGAGCAGCAGAAGAGCTATATCGCTTCCGCTCTCTCCTCCATGGAAGGCAAAAAGCCGGTCATCGTAGTTCCGGATTTTCCTGCCGCAAGAGAACTGTCCACCGCACTTTCCGCATTTACCGACGATGAGATCATCATCCTGAGGCCTTCTGAGATGTCTCTCGTATCTGCAGTTGCAAGTTCCAGGGATAACGATTTCGACAGGACGGGAACCATAGAGAGGATCATAAGATCTGATTTCGGCGCTGCCATCATCTGTGCCGGAGCACTTGTAAACCGTCTTATGCCCGGGAAGGATTTTAAGTCAAAGGCCATCGTCCTGAAGCTGGGCCATACCATGGAGATCTCGGATCTCACAACAAGGCTCCTGGATCTTGGATATGAGAGGACGGGAAGCGTTTCCTCAAAAGGTGAATTCTCCGCCAGAGGAGACATCGTTGACATATTCCCTCCCGACAGAACGGAGCCCTTGAGGATCAGTTTCTTCGACGACGAGATAGATCAGATAAAGACCTTCGATCCCGACTCACAGAGATCCGTGGACTCAGTAAGGAGAGCAGAAGTCTATCCCGCCTGCGAGGTGGTCGTGGAGAAAAAGGACAGGGCTGCCCTTGCAAAGAAGATGCAGCTTTCTGCTGCGGATGACATCAATAAGATGAATGCTTCCTCCGAGAGGAAGACAGCGGAACACCTCCACAGGATCGCATCGGAGGATGCGGATCTCATGAGAGAGGGAATGAGGATATCGGCAATTGCCAGATGGCTCCCCCTCATCATCGAAAAGCCGGATAACATCCTTGATTATGTGGACAGGAAAAAGTGTGATATCTACATAAACGAACTTGGTGAATGCCGCCAGAGGATGGACGGATATCTTGCTGATTACTATGCCAGGTTCAAGACACAGTTCGAGATGGGAGGCACGCCGAAATGTGCCTTCGAGACACCCATAAAGACATCGGATCTTATGGCCGGCATAGGAAAGCTCAAAGAGCTTACGCTGCTGTCCTGTCTTAAGTCCGCATCAAACGGTCTGGCAGGCGGCAAGACCATCAACGTCACCGGCGTTTCAGGTGAGAACTGGAGGGGCAGGGACGATGCCCTTGCAGGTGAGATAAAGACCAGCAGTAACAAGGTCATCTTCATGCTCTCAGGTGCCCAGAGGACCGAAGCCTTCAGGCTCAGGATGATGGGTGAGGGAGCAAGTCCCGTCATAGTGGACAGACATTTCCCTTCCGGTTTTTCCTACCCTGCCATAGGGCTTGAGCTCATAGGCGAGCACGATGTCTTCAGCGCTGAGAAAAAGCTCTCCAAGAAGAAAAAGAATACTGCCGGAAGGATATCATTTTTCGGCGATATAAATCCCGGTGACTATGTTGTACACGACGCCCACGGTATAGGTCAGTACGAGGGAATAGTCAACATGAGGATGGGTAAGTCCAACCAGGATTACCTTAAGATCAACTATGCAAAGAATGCAGTCATATATGTGCCTGTAGATAAGCTGGACAAGCTCCAGAAATATGTGGGTCCAAACGGAAGTGCACCGAAGCTCTCTTCCCTGGATTCCGGGGAGTGGACCAGGAGCGTCGAACGTGCCAGGACCTCCATCAAGAAGGTCGCCTTCGACCTTGTGAAGCTCTATGCCGCCAGAAGGGCCAGCAAGGGATATTCCTGCGGGCCTGACGATGCATGGCAGAAGGAGTTCGAGGAGAACTTCCCCTTTGTGGAGACGGAGGATCAGCTCACTGCCATAAGGGACATCAAGAAGGATATGGAGAGCGACATTCCCATGGACAGGCTGCTCTGCGGAGACGTGGGTTTCGGCAAGACGGAAGTCGCCTTCAGGGCCATTTTCAAATGCGTCACCAACGGACGCCAGGCATTCATGCTGGCTCCCACCACTCTCCTTGCCCAGCAGCACTACGACAACTTCGTGGCGAGGGTGGGAAGCTTCCCCATAAGGACTGCTCTTCTTTCCAGGTTCGTGACACCTGCAAAGCTCAAGCAGAGCCTGGAGGATATAAAGAACGGAAACGTGGATGTGGTCATCGGTACCCACAGGATCCTCTCCAAGGATGTCATACCCCATAAGCTTGGTCTTCTCGTAGTAGATGAGGAGCAGCGCTTCGGTGTTAACCACAAGGAGCAGATCAAGGCCATGAGAGCCAACATCGATGTCCTTACCCTCACTGCCACACCCATCCCCAGGACCCTTCATATGTCCATGACGGGCATAAGGGATATCTCCGTCCTGGACGAGGCTCCCATGAACCGCCGTCCCGTCCAGACCTATGTCCTGGGATACGACGAGGAAGTAATTGTCCAGGCGTGCCTTCGTGAGATCTCAAGAGGCGGCCAGGTATTCTATCTCTACAATAAGACGGCAGACATAGACAAGAAGGCAGACAGGCTCTCGGAACTCATGCCCGGTGCAAGGGTCGTATATGCCCACGGCAAGATGAGCGAACATCAGATGGAAAAGATAATCGAATCCTTCATCCTGGGTGAATCGGATATCCTTGTGTGCACCACCATCATCGAGTCCGGCGTGGACATGCCCAACGTCAATACCATGATCGTGGAGGATTCTGACAGGTTCGGCCTCTCCCAGCTCTATCAGATCAAGGGAAGGGTGGGAAGATCGGACAGACAGGCTTATGCCTACATCACATATAACGACGAGAAGGAGATGAACTCCGATGCCAGGAAACGACTCATGGCCATAAGGGAGTTCACGGAACTCGGCTCCGGCGTAAAGGTAGCCCTGAGAGATCTCGAGGTAAGAGGTGCCGGAAACCTTCTTGGAGCAGAGCAGCATGGCCAGATGGATGTCATCGGATACGAGCTCTACTGCAGGCTCCTGGACGAAGAGATAAGAAACCTGAGAGAGGACGGGGATACCACATATCTTCCAAAACTCTCAGTCAATCTGGAGATCGATTTCGATTCCTATATCCCTTCCAGATATATCGACGACGAAACTCTCAGGATGGCTGCCTACAGAAGGATCGGAAATATCACCAACACCAAGGAGAGAGACGATTTCCTGGACGAGGTCACCGACCGTTACGGCGATCCTCCCAGAGAGGTGCTCTTCCTGGCGGGAGCCGCACTTATCAAGTCCATGGCAGCCGATGCGGGATTTGAGAGAGTATGCTTCAAGGAGACAGGTATCCTTCTTTACTTTGCAGGGGACAGGAAGCTCGATATGCCTGCCCTTTCACGCCTTGTGGGCGACCCTGATTTTGCGGGCAGGATCATGATGAATGCCCAGGGAAAACCATACCTTCACTACAAGCCGAAGACCAACCGGCACGATAAGACCGTGGAGGAAGTGACGAAGCTCCTCACCATACTTATCGAAAACAAATCGTGATATAATACCCCGAGATGCCTCTATAGTTTAATGGATAGAACAGCAGTTTCCGGTACTGCTGGTACGGGTTCGATTCCTGTTAGAGGTGCCAGACGTTCGAAAACACCTTGCTTGGCTGCGGACAGTGCGCTCCTCACTGCGTTCGTCCGCAACTTGCAGCAAGGTGTTTTCTTCTCTTAGCTGGCTTTTTCATTTACTTAGCGCGGGTGTGATATAATGAACAGAGTGGGATAGTTTTTAGGGAATAAGGAATAGATAAATGAGTAAAAGCAAGGTCAGTGAATTTGCTATCATCTTTATCGTGATCTCCATGCTGTACATGGGGTTTACTTATGCGTTCCTGGACCGTAATTCCAATTCATCCTATGACGGATATCTTTCCGGCAAGTATTACTTCAGGGCACATGCCCTGACAAACAGGAGTGAGGAAGTTCAGCTGGACGCACCCTTTGATCCCACTGACCAGAAGGATATGCTCATGTATTCCACCGGAGTGAACATATACGTTTACGACCTTCATGGAAGGTACTGTACCGTTTACTACGACGGGCAGATCATCCATGACTATCCCGTCAGCAATCTGAAGTTTGACAGTGACGAGGAGAAGGATATCTTTTACGGAAACAAGGTCTATACCCTGGAGGAATATGAAGCCCGCCTGGAGGGACTGGAGGAGGACAGCCCGGTCCTGAGCAGCCCTGACATGAAAAACGGCAAGTCCCATTCCTCGCGTCAGGAGATACTTATCCTGACCGCGTTCTTCATTTCGGCCGTTTTGGGATTCTTCTATTTCCTGGGGGATAAGGTCTTCAAAAGACCGATACTTGTCATCTGGACGGTGGCAGTGGCTGTATGTGATGTCATCTCGTTCTTTTTCCTGTTCTGATGGCTTACGGGTGACGGATATATAAGGTCTTTCCGCCTGTTTTCCGCGATATATCAACCTTCGTTGTAATGTGATAGAATACCCCTATATAGATCTGTAAGAGGGGGATCTTTTTATGTCTGTTTTCAGGAAAATCCTGGTTATATCTATTGGTGTTGCACTTGCTGCGACGATGATCTGTTCCTGTTCTTCCAAAAAACTCGATGCCGAATATGATGAACTCATCGATCAGGCAGAGGAATATCTGGAAGATGAGAACTACAAGAAGGCTGTCTCTTCCTATGAGGATGCCATAGATCTTTGTCCCGACAGGGAAGAGGCATATCTGGGACTTGCCGAAGCCTATATAGAGCAGGGAGATCTTACCAGTGCCCTTTCGATCCTTAAGAAGGGCAAGAGGTCCGTGGAGGACAACGATAAGATCGTGGATATGATGGATGATATAAGTTCCGGAAAGTATGACGTTGAAGAAACAGAAGTAACGGAACCCCTGGAGACGGATCCGGCCGTTGCGCCCATAGCAGAGCCGGTGGAGACTTTCCCTGCAGCCACAGCTACTCCCACACCCGAACCCGAACCCCAGTATGATGAAGCCGCAGCAGCTTCTGCCTATCTCGATGTACTGGATGAGTATGAGGATGAGATCCTTACCTTCGAGAATGGAATACTTTACGATCAGCAGGTCCCCAGTATCACTTACAGGGATATAACGGGAGATGATCTTCCCGAGCTCATCTTTGAATATGCTCCGGAAGAGTATGACGGATTTGCCACATATGCCAATATCGCGATCTATACCTATGATCCTCTTGAAGATGAAGCGGTCTGCATGAAGACATTTGAAACTGCCGTTGTAAATGCCGGCGGCGGATTTGGAACAGATATCTTTATCGCCAACAATGGAAATCTCATCGTTTTTTCAGATGGTGGAGACGAGGACTGGGATACATATGTTGACGAGTATGCAGTCAGTGCCTTTGAACTGACTCTGATGAATTCATATCATGACGAAGGCCGTCTTGATGATTCAGGAACTGACTATTACTATGTTGATACGTATTATCTTAATGATTCCGAGATAACAGAAGATGCATATAATACCGCCCGGGAGGAATATGTAAATTCCCTTCAGGATGTTCTCATGATCGATCCTGTTTATTACTACGACTGGATATATGATTATAACAGCGACTGGCTGGATATGATCAATTCCATGCCGGGAGAGATCCTCTTCTTTGACGCTGCATATGAAATGCTTTCCAACTGATACAAAGAAAAGATGACGGACTTTTTTAATCTTACATTCGCGCTGGCTGCCGCAGCAATGATCGTCTGTCTTTCGAATATCTGTTTCACAGGTGTTCAGGATAGGATGGGAAAGACCCAGAACAAGCTCTTTGTTCTGCTTCTTCTCACCGTTGCTATAAATGGCGCATCCGATACGATACTGGCTGTCCTTACCCCTTACAGGGATACTTCGGATAAGGCATATCTTTATAGCGAGATCGCCAGATATTTCTATTTTGTTTTCCATACTGCCCTGGCCCCTCTGTTTTTCTTCTACGTGTCCCACGTGTGCGGAGCAGTCTTCAGGGCCCTGCCGAAAAAGAGATTTTTACTCTCCTTTACCATCTTTGCCATAACTGAGGTTTTAGCCCTTACAAATCCTTTGACGAAGTGGGTCTACTATGTCGATGAGGAGCTTCAGTTCCACCGTAACTGGGGAGAGATAATAATCTACCTGGCGGCCGCATTATATCTTGCAATGTCCATAAAGTACCTGACTTCCACCTGGAGCGCCCTTACCACCAGAAGAAGGACAGGTATCCTTCTTTTCGCTTCCTTCACTATCTCAGGTATCCTGATCCAGCTTTTCTTCTCCAAGATACAGATCGAGCTTTTCGCCGAGGCCATAGGTCTTACGGGTGTGATGATGATCGTGGAAAATGAAGATGACAGGATCGATAACGAGACGGGACTTTATAACCGTCAGGCATTTATCATCGATCTGGGAAGCTATCTCATCAACAAGGTAAGGCTCCATGCCATATGCATAAGGATCGATTCTCCCGAGCTTATCACCCGAAAGAGAAACAGCGATAACAGGGAACTGGTGGAGAAGAAGGTAGCGGAGTTCCTGGAGGGCGTTCACAAGAGATATAACATCTACAGGATAGGAAGAAGGACCTTCGTCCTGACCGTTTTCGGAAAGAGTGATAAGGAAGTCTACAGGATGGCTAAGAAAGTAAAGGAGCGCTTCCAGAAACCCTGGCAGCTGGTGGACAGTTTCGTACTCCTTTCCGCCTCGGTGATAGTCGCTGAGATGCCTGAGCAGGTGGATAATCTTAATGACGCACTCTACATGTTCGACTACGCCAGCCCTTCCAAGGGCAATAAGGAGATAATGGCTGGGGATGACCTGGATCAGGTCCTCAGGGGTTCCGCTGTGGAGAAGGCCATATCCCACGGACTTGCGGAGGGACATTTCGAAGTATACTACCAGCCCATCTATATGAACGACGGAAAGACCATCCACGGAGCAGAGGCTCTCGTAAGGCTGAAGGACGAGAAGATGGGTATGCTCTTCCCCGATGAGTTCATCCCCGTGGCTGAGAATATCGGTCTTATAGATGCTATAGATGACCACGTTCTCCTGGATGTATGTAAGACCATCAAGGAGGAGAAGATCTTCGAGCATCAGGTGGGGGTAATAAGCATAAACCTGTCGGTGATACAGTTCATGAAACCCGGCTTTGCCGAGAGGATCAACGGCATGGTGGAGGAGAGCGGCGTCGAAAAGAAATATATAAGCTTTGAGGTCACGGAATCCATGTCGGCATCGAACTATGAGATCATGAACGATGCCATCAATGAACTGAAGCTGGACGGCTTCCGTTTTGCCATGGACGACTACGGTACCGGTTATTCCAATATAAGGGCCCTGGCGTCCATGAACCTGGACTGCATCAAGATAGATAAGAGCATCCTCTGGGAGGCGGAGAAGAGCGAGATCGGAAAGATCCTCCTGGAAAACAGCATCCGGATGATCCACCAGCTGAAAAAGAAGATCCTGGTGGAAGGGGTGGAGACAGAGGAACAGCTGAAGCGCCTCCAGTCCCTGGGAGTCGATTATCTGCAGGGCTTCTATTTCTCAAGGCCCGTCCCCAGAGAGGAATTCCTTAAGATCATCAGATAAGAACAGCCGGAGCATTTAACTCCGGCTGTTGTTTTATCAGTTTACCTCTATGGTCAGGTCATCCAGGTAGAAGGAACTCGTATCCGAGCTTTCAAAATATACGCTCAGGTTGGTCATTCCTGAAGGCACCTGATAGTCACCTTCGTAGAATACCCAGTCTCCTCCGGAGGTATCCACCTCGCAGAGATGGGGCCAGGATCCGTCGATGTCGGCAGTGAAGCATACCATATCCGCATTTGACTTAACGGCAAACGAGAAGTGGATGCTCTGTCCTATGAAGCGGGAAACATCGATGGAATATCCGTCATATTCTGCAGATCCGCCGGAGTTCTCCAGGCAGTAGTCTCCATCATATGCATTGCCCACGATGGCCTGGGTGGAACTGTACCTGGGGCCGCCGATGAACTCCTGATCCTCGTAGTCCTCGGAGATGGGAGTAAAGTCGTCTGCCACTTCCACATAGTCCTCAGGCTTAGCCACGTCACCACCGTTAATGGCGCAGACAACGCCCTCGAAGGCAGGCTTGGGCGCCAGGTTGCCGTAGAACAGGAGAGGAAGCTCGGAAGATTTCCAGGACATGTCGTCGGTAAGGCCCCAGAAGGTAACACACTCCAGAGGAGTACCGTTATCGACTGCATCGATAAGTGCCTCGAAAAGGCTCTTCATGTAAACCCCCTGATCGTAGTAGGGGTTGGCGGAAGGGGGTGCTGAAACGTCCAGCTCAGTGATGTGGATAACAACTCCCAGCTCGTCTGCATATCTGTTCATTGCTTCGATATAGCTGTCGGGCTGAAGTCCGCTGGAGATATGGCTCTGCATTCCCATACCGTCGATGTTGCCTGCCTCTGCAATGGGGGTGAGCATATCGATGATCACCTGCTGCTTGTTGGGTGAGTAGGAATTATAGTCGTTATAGAAGAGCTGCACGCCGTCAGGTGCGTGAAGCCTTGCAAACTCAAATGCCTTCTCCACATAATCGTCGCCGACTGTCATCTTCCAGTAGCAGTCCCTCATGCCGCCGTTATCTCCGGCTGCCTCGTTGACAACGTCCCAGGCATAGATGACACCGGGGTAGTTTTCCTCACACCAGTTCATAACTGAATCGATGTAGTTCTCCATCCTGGTGAGCATAAGATCTCTTGAAGCGAGAGTTCCGTTTACATCATAGTTCTCAAAGAAGAGCCATGAAGGTGTCTGTGAATACCAGATAAGTGTATGGCCCCTCATCTTAAGTCCGTTTTCCTGACAGTAGTCCAGGATAGGTTTTGCCGCAGTGAAATCCAGGGCGGGGCACTCGTTGTATGCGGCCGGATCTGCCAGCGTTGTCTCTGCATCAAGGACATTCTCGGGCTTGAGTTCATTTTCGGGGGTCACGGAATTGAATTCCACATCCACCAGCTGAAGGAACTCGGGGTTGGGGTTGTCGATGACCGTTGCAGGTATGGCTGATCCCACCATGAAGTAGTCAGAGTAGAGATCTTTGAGGGACTCATATCCGGAAGGATCCTGAAGTGCGTCCACGGGAGTGCTCGTCAGGTCATTATAGTCTCCTGTTACTTCTATCTTTACTGACTTTACTGATATGTCCATCACATCTGTCGCCTCGATATAGACTACAGGATCAGATGCATTTGCCGGGATCGTGATATCTCCGATGATGGGGAGATATGAAGTCTCAAGCACACTGGTCTCGGCGATGGTCACATAAGAGATATTTCCGTAGATCTCATATCTCAGGGATATCCTTACGGTGGGGTTGGCGCTCTTTGCGAAGACGGTGACGTTTATGGTATTGCCCCTGAACGCATCACAGGGGAATTCGATACCGGCATTGCTCGTCTTTCTGTCTGAGATGACCGCTTCGCCATTGGAGACCGTTACCTTGCAGTCCCCGTTTTCGCGCCAGTACTTGGTGGAACCGTCAAAGTTCTCCTCAATAACGGTACCTGTTACTTTGGTGAGACCGCCGGAACAGGCGGTAAAAAAACACGCTGCCGCAATGATAAGTGCGACAACGCTTCTCATCTTTTTTCTCATTTTTGCCTCCTAGTTACTCCTCCGTGAATGATTATCTCACAATCTGCGCAAAAAATAGAATCATGAGTATCTACAAAAAAGAGGGGGCAATTTTATCAGGTGACACAAAATTTACACTCTGTTCAGAAGATCATGCTCTTCATCGTGTATTATCTAAAGAAAGGTGAACGGAGGTGCGCGGTATGAAGAACAGAGAAAAGCTCATGGGTTTGATAATGGCTGTGATAATGTCTCTTATAATGGGACTTCTTGCAGCTTTCCTGATCATCAGGGGCGCAGACGAAAAGCAGCTTGCCGCCATGCCTCCCGCCCCGGTGACCTACATCAGCAATGCTCTTGAATCAGTAGTGGCAGGTGTCCTCATCACCGTCCTCCTTCCCATGGGAAAGTGGGGGAGAGGTCTTGCTTTGAAGGCGGGTGCAAATCCTCCATCCTTTAAGTTCATGCTCCTGAACTGTCTTCCGGTGTCTGTCATCAGCGCCGTTTTCTGCAGCTTTACTGTCTGCCTTATAAACGTACTCATCGCTTATACAAAGATACCCGCCGGGGAGAAACCTCCTCTTGCGGGCATGTTCGCGGGACAGTGGCTGAAGCTCCTTATCCCTTCTATAATCATAAGTTATGTTGTGTCAGTCCTTATCTCGCCACTGGTGGCAGGAGCGCTGGGACTTAAAGGACCCGGTAAGGATCACTGAGCCTGTACGGCTGTAAGGGCTACAGTAGCCACTATATCCTCAACTGAACATCCTCTTGAAAGGTCGTTACAGGGTTTGTCGAGACCCTGAAGGACTGCGACTGCATCGCAGCCTGTAAGACGCTGTGTGATCTTATATCCGATGTTTCCTGCCTGAAGGTCAGGGAATACCAGGACATTGGCGTGGCCTGCAACAGTGCTTCCCTTTGCCTTTGATGCGCCGATCTCGGGGATGATGGCTGCGTCAAACTGCATCTCACCGTCCAGCTCAAGATCAGGTGCCAGTTCGTGGGCGATGCTCACAGCCTCGGATACCTTGTTGACCAGCTCGTGCTTTGCGCTTCCCTTTGTGGAGAAGGAGAGAAGAGCTACCTTGGGCTCTTCGATGCCGCAGAGCTTCTTAGCTGTACCTGCAGCGGATACTGCGATGTGGGCCAGCTCCTCTGCTGTGGGGCAGGGCATGACTACGCAGTCCGCATAGACGAGAAGGCCGTTATGTCCGATATCCTCCTTGAGACCGTCCATAAGGAAACAGGAAGAGACTACCTTTGTTCCGGGAGCTGTCTTGATGATCTGAAGTGCAGGACGGAGCATATCTCCTGTGGAGTGTACTGCGCCGGAAACGAGGCCGTCTGCATCACCTGTCTTGACCATCATGATACCGAAGTACATGGGATCCTTAACGAGCTTCAGGGCATCCTCTTCTGTAACGCCCTTGTTCTTTCTTATCTCATATAATGCGGAGGCATATGCTGCTGTCTTGGCGGCTGTCTCAGGATCGATGATCTCGATGCCCTGGATATCAGCACCGGCTTCCTTTGCAGTAGCCTCTACTTTGGAAGGCTCACCGATGAGAACGGGTACGGCGATCTTCTCATCTCTTAAGATGGAAGCTGCCTTTACTGTCCTGATCTCGTCTCCCTCGGGAAGTACGATCTTCTTGATGTCTGCTCTTGCCTTGATCTTTACGTTTTCGATAAGACTCATTTTCTGTCTCCTCTCTTATCAGAATTCGATACCTTCAAATCCGTCCCATACCGGTTTTCCCTGATATGTGAGGATGGGATCTTCGCCGTCCAGGGCTCTCAGTACGGAGTGTGCCAGGGCGTCCTGTTCCATCTCGCCGGGATATACGCTTACGGGAGCGATCCATTCGCAGCGCTCTTTGATGGTCTCAATGATGTCATTAAATCTCATAAGTCCGCCGGTGAGGAGGATGCCTTCAACGTTACCCTTGAGTACTGTACTCATCTCACCGATCTGCTTGCAGATCTGGTAGATCATGGTATTCCATACCAGGGTAGCCTTTTTATCTCCTGCCTCCACCAGAGCGTGGATCTTATCTGAATCTGCTGTTCCGAAAAGACTTACGAATCCGCCGCCTCTGGAACACATAAGACGGACGTCGCTTACGGAGTGCTCCTCGATGTAGTCGAGAAGTGCAAGTACGGGAACGCTTCCGATCCTGGTGGGTGTGAATGCACCCTCGCCGTCAGCTCCCATATTTCCGTCGATCATCTTTCCTTTTTCGTGAGCGCTTACCGTGATGCCGCCGTCGATGTGGGCAACGATGAAATTGCTGTCCCTGTATCTCTTGTGAAGGACATTATGTGCGTGGTACTGGGCCACTGCCTTCTGGTTGAGGACATGGGAGTGGGAGAAACGGTAGATGCCCTTGATGCCCGTGAGTCTTGCCAGGTCACAGTACTCATCCACATTGGTGGGGTTGAGGGTGTAGGCATCCTTTTTGTATTCTGTTGCAAACTTCCATGCCAGCATAACGCCAAGCTTTGCGGGATGCTCGCTGCCGCCTACTCCTGCAACAGTATCGTCGTAGAGCTTCTGGTCGATGACCGTAACTCCGCCGGGCTGGGTATATGCAGAACCGCCGCGGCCAACAAAGATATCGATATCCTCAGGGGAGATGTCGTGTCCCTTGAGCATATCCAGGATGACGTTATACCTGAAAGGTATCTGGTCATTTACATGCTTGAACTTGAGAAGTTCGGGAGCATCGTGGAAGAGGTTCTCTTCGAAGAGCGATGTCTCGTTTTCGTAAAGGCTCACCTTTGTGGAGGTGGAGCCGGGGTTGATTATCAGAAGCTTAAGGATCTTTTTGTCCATAAGGATCCCTCCGTAAAAATAAAAGTCGCTTTGGATTTTATCATCAAAAAGGGATACTAACTATATTTAATGCAATCATTTTTATGGTTGATTTCTGATACCATAGCTTAAATACGGCGTATTGACGGGGATCGGACTTCTGTGATAAAGTCGGGTCAGTAAAAAAGAAAGGCGTCATAGACGACAGGTGAGGCAATGTATAACGCATGATCAGTTGAGCGTAAGTAAGGCAGGTATGTCCTGCTGTTATCCATGAGTTTTTCTCGTGCGCTTGATCTGGTGATGCGATGCTTCCTGCAGTTGTCATAATGCGGATATATCGGTAGACCTGTTTTTGCGTACGTGCAAAAACAGGTCTTTTGTTAAGAGGTGATGCATATATGGCACAGATAAGCGTAAATAACCTGAGCTTTACATACGAAGGCAGCTGGGAGCCTGTCTTTGAGAATGTCTCGTTCAATATAGATACAGACTGGAAACTCGGCTTTATCGGAAGGAACGGAAAGGGAAAGACTACCTTTCTCGATCTTCTGAGGGGCAGATACGAATATTCCGGATCCATCGGAGGGGGAGTACTCTTCGATTATTTTCCCTATGAGATAAATGAGGAGGACCTGGAAAAGACCATATCCGACATGGTGGAGGTGTGGAAGCCCATGACCGGGGAGTGGCGTGTCCTTTCTGAGCTCCCTGCCCTGAAGGTCCCTTCCGAACTCATGTACCGTCCCATAAGGACTTTGAGCTTCGGAGAAAGGACAAAGCTGATGCTTGCGGTGCTCTTTTCCGGAGAGAACGATTTCCTTCTGATAGACGAGCCCACCAACCATCTGGACTTTGAGGCAAGGCAGACCGTAAAGGAATATCTGGCATCAAAAAAGGGTTTTATCCTGGTATCCCACGACAGGGATCTTCTCGATGCGGTGATAGACCATGTCCTTGTCCTGAACAGGAAGAACATCGAGCTGGGAGGCGGAAACTTCAGCACCTGGTGGGAGAACAAGAAGAGGAAGGATTCCTTTGCAAGAGCGGAGAACGAAAAGCACATCAAGGAGATAGGAAAGCTCAAGTCCTCCGCCGAAAGGTCCTCCGGATGGGCCGAAAAGAACGAGAACACAAAGATAGGATACGACCCCATCAAAGAGCACGACAGGACAAAGAATGCCAGGAGCTACATCGGAGGAAAGACAAAGAAGATGGAGGCCCGGGTCAAGTCCTACAAGGTGAGGATGGAAAGGGAGATCGAGAGGAAAGAAGGACTTCTTGAGGATATAGAACAGATAAGGAGCCTTAAGCTCTCGCCTCTGGAGCATCCCAAGAAAAGGCTTCTGGATCTTAAGGGATACACCCTGGGTTATAAGGACGGGGATACTCTCTTTGAGCCTCTTACCTTTGAGATCATGAACGGTGACCGGGTATTCCTTCAGGGCGCCAACGGATGCGGAAAGAGCAGCCTTATAAAGTCGATCCTCTATCACATCGCCACGGACAGGTTCACCGGGAACGGGTCAGGATCCACCCTGCTGGATGATGCGGGAGCAGAAGATTTCAGGGAAAAGGTAAATGAGGAAGGGTCAATGGAGACTGCCTCCAACATGATCGTCTCCTATATAGACCAGGACACCACGGGACTTCGCGGTACCCTTACGGAATACGCAAGGGAAAGGGGCCTTGATGTCACCATGTTCTTTACTGTCTTAAGGCAGCTGGATCTGGAGCAGTCGGCTTTCGAAAAGGACATCTCGACCTTTTCGGAGGGACAGAAAAAGAAGGTCCTCATCGCAGGAAGCCTGGTAACTCCGGCACACCTTTATATCTGGGATGAGCCCCTGAACTATATCGATGTCTTTTCCAGGATGCAGATAGAGGAACTTATAGAGAAGTTCTCCCCCACCATGCTGATAGTCGAGCACGATGTGACCTTCAAGGAGAAGTTTGCCACCAAAACTGTCGAACTACTGTAATACATATATTATTTCTTTTTGTGTATAATCAGGGAAGACCGGAAAAGGGGAAAAGACAATGATAGACCACTACGACGCATTTATCTCATATAAGCACGCACCACTGGACTCGAAGATAGCAGATCATGTCCAGAAGAGTCTTGAGCATTTCAGGATACCGGACAAGATCAGACAGAAGACCGGCAAAAAGAAGATAGAGAGAGTCTTCCTTGATAAAGACGAACTCCCTATCACCGCAGATCTGTCCGAGACCATATCCAATGCGCTTAAGAATGCTGAGTTCCTCATTGTCATATGTTCCCCTGAGACAAAGAAATCCATATGGGTACAGAGGGAGATAGAGTTCTTCCTTGAGCATCATTCAAGAAATAACGTGCTGACTGTCCTGGTGGATGGAGAACCCTTTGATGTAATCCCGGAGATCCTTCTCAAAGAGGAGAGGACCATAACTGATGAGGAGGGAAGGGAGCACAAGGTCACCATAGACCTGGAGCCTCTTTCCTGCGATTACAGGATGCCCATAGGCACAGCCAAAAAGAAGGAACTTCCCCGTCTTGCTTCCGCTATCATCGGCTGTTCCTATGATGAACTGATGGACAGGAACCGTCAGTACAGGATGAGAAGGATGGCTCTTATCTTCGGAGTCATCATGAGCCTTGGTATCGCCTTTACGGTATACCTTTTTATTACCCAGGCCCAGATAAAGGAGAATCTGCGCCAGGCTAAACTGAGCCGGTCGTTATATCTTGCTAATGAGTCCATAAGCCTTTTCAAGGAGCAGCGAAGGATCGATGCCATACAGCTGGCTATGGCAGCTCTCCCCCAGAATAACGAGTTTGAAGTTATCCCGGAAGCTGAAAGAGCCTTGGCAGATTCCACTTTGGCTTACCGCACCTGCGAAGGTCTTGGTATCGAGGCTACCTGGAATTATGTTATGCCCAACGACATTCGGTATTATATGGTGTCACCTGACAGGAAAACCTTTACTGCCGTAGATGAATCTCACCGCATCATGACATGGGATACAGATTCTCATGAAGTGGTCATTGATACCGTATTTGATAACAGTGTCCAGGGAATAGATTATGTAGGCGATGATACACTTGTCGTTTGGAGCGCGAAAAAGATCATCGCTTATGAGGCTTTATCAGGTGAAGAAAAATGGAGTATAGAATATGATCTGTCCAACATTCAGGCTGTGGATATCTACAGATCAGAAGACGATGACAATCTTTATTTTTTGACATATGAACCAGAAATTATTGTGATCGATGGAGAGACCGGAGATGTACAGGTCGAATGTCCTATCGATCAATATGATGACGGTAATTATTGTACTTTTGATAAAATGGAGGTATCCCCATCCGGCAATTATTTATGTATGTCGTATTACTATTATATAAGTAGTGATTTTTTTGAGGATGGTGATTATTATCAATATCTTAAAGTTGTGGATATCAATACCGGGGAAAGTATAAAAATAGATGTAGACGGACGTATCAACGATATAGGATGGGGTGACGAGGACCATATCCTGGTACAGATCACAGAAGAATCAGAGGCTTACCAGATATATGACTCAGATGTAGGCAATATATGCTTTGTTGATTCTGATATTGTCTGTTATGACCCGGATGATCTGTCTGAGATCTGGAGGAATGATTTCTCATATTCCAATAACTACTCACATAATGGAAGAGGATTTCTTACTCTCCCTTCAAGAAATGCGGTAATGTATTACAAGGCGAATATGGCTGTGGTCTATGATCTTGATACAGGAGATATCCAAAATCGGTACAGCCTGAATGACATTATACTGGCCACGAATGATAAAGACGGAGATGGAGTGCCTCTTTTTGTTACAAACGCAGGAGATGTTGTTTCTCCCAGGAGTCTTGAGGAAGAAGGGGATCCCATGGTCCAGTACCACGAATTGATCGATAATGCAAATTCGTGCATGATAGGCGGTGGTATCTATGTTGTTGGAGACCAGATAGATCAGGTGATCTACTATGATGTATATGTTTATGACGAAGACTATGAAGAGACAGATGACCTGGTAATGTATCATAACCCCTCTAATTGGCTGATGACAGATGATGTGATCGTCCTTCTGAATTCAGGAGAGAATTCTCAGGCCGAGATCCAGATCATAGACCCGGAAGATAATGAGTATGTGGGTTGTGCAGATGTGCAAGCTGTTTTGGGCAAAGACGTATATATTTTTGATTTAAATCTGTTAGGTGTTTATGACGGTGAAGTCTGGATGGAATATTCAGATGTTGGAGGAGATTCATTTATTGCTATAGATATATCTGATCTTTCCGTAAGGATCGTAGATGTGTATCAAACGGGGGATTATTCATATTTCAATGACTATGAAATGTGTGAGGGTTACATTCTCTCTTCGGTATACTCTCAAGGATTTAAAGAAATGATATATGATATCGATAATGACGAGTTCACCTTCCTTGAAATGTCGGATGATATTGCGTTGGATAGTCCTTTGTGCCACCCTGTCTACTTTAGTACGAGAGACGAGATTTGGATCAATTCGGCTGATATGGATATGATCCTCGATATATCTGATAATGAATATGATATTATGGACTTGCCTGAGGATTGGCAGGGAACATGTATTAGTGCTCTTAGTCAGGAAGAAGACCTTTTCGCTGTCTGCGACAAGAACCAGATCGTGATCTATGATGAAGATCTTGATATCAGTTGCCAGATATCCTGTATTGCATCTACACCCCTTGCCATGAGTTTCTGTAACGCAAATGATGAAGATATCCTTCTTGTTGCATATAATGACGGTTATCTTTTCAGATATGATCCTAATACCGGTGATTACCTGGGGAAGTCACAGTTTTCTATTGATCCCGTGGATCTCGATGCATCCATATCATATGATCCTTCCAGTGGATATGTCTATATCCAGACCTATCAGACCTTGGATGTGATCGAGCTGACAAAATGGTATGAAGTTGCGTCATTGGAACGCTGCCTCGGTCACCATGAGCCGACAGATACATTCTATTCCCTGTCGTATATGAGTTCCAATGAATATAAACTCGGCCGCTTCGATCATTATTCCATAGAACAACTGATGGATAAGGCTAATGAGATCCTGGATGGACAGGAGCCTTCTGAAGATCTGAGAGCCGATTACGGAATCTGATCCGGGGAACATTCCTTATAGAGCCTGTCGAAGAGAGCTCCTGACACGAGATAGATGTCATGGGGGTCGTCTGTCCTGACAGCAAGGTAGTCTCCGATATTTCCAAGGTAATATCTTTCCTCGTCCCAGGCGGTGAAGAGCTTGACTGCGCTCTCCAGGGGCCTTGCATAGATAAAGGCTTTTCCGCTGCTCATAACGGGCTTTGCGAAGGCTGAAATATGCTTTGTCTCGCCGGTGATGGAATCCTTTATGGAGGGTTCGTATTCAAATGTAGCGCTGTAGGGGTGGTCCAGGAACCTGTAGCTGCCCTTAAGCTTTTTCTCATTGATGGGGTAGACCTCGCCTTCGAGGCCGATCATAAGATATGTCCCGTCATCCACACGGATGTCGATATCACCTTCCATGGTCCTTATGCTGACGCGGGTACCCTCAGGGAAGACATCGGTGAGCTTCACAGTTCCAAGCTCCTGCTCCAGCTTTGTATAGCATTTCATATCTGAAGTATCCAGAGTGGTATCCTTTGCATACATGATGGTGTAGAGGCTGAAATATTCTTCGAGTCTCTTCTTCATGACTTCTCTGGCAGGCTCATCTATCTTCTCAGGCCTGATGGTACCTCCGGCCTTGCAGATGTGTCCACCGCCTCCGCCGATGCCCTCAGCGATAAAGGCTGCCAGATCGTTGGCATGGATAGTCCTTGAACAGGAGCGTACGGAGAACTTGATCTCCTCGGGAGTATCGTAGTATGCAATGGAGCAGTCCACATTCTCTGTCTCAAGGGAAAAGTCACTTATGACTCCCAGGATATTGGGATCGCAGGGTTCAGCCTCGATCATCAGGCATCCCCTCTCTCTCAGGTATTCATAGCCGAGGATAGCTTTTCCTGTGATCTTCAGCTCTTCAAGGGAGATATTTGAGTTACTCATCTCGCGGATAAGTGATTTGTTGGCATTGGTCAGATCGTCGATCATATCCCTGTCCAGGGGATGTGCGATCTCGGAATACTTATTCGTATCAGTGTACAGGCCATAGCAGAGGGCAGTAGCCAGACGGGAGGAGTCATTGGGCTCTATCCCTTCGGCCTTTAACATGCTCCAGATGACGGTGGCGCAGCTTCCGATGTTGCTCCTGATCTCATTGAGCTCAGGAAGATCGGAGGTAGTCGTCTTATGGTGGTCTATTATGGCGATATTCCTGGCAGGGGTGGTGGTCACGTTCCTCTGTCCGTACTGGCAGTCAACATTGACCAGGAGCTCCGGGACCTTATCGAATTCGGGTTCATATGTGACAGGGATCTCAAGTTCGTCCATCATGATGCGGAGATTGCTCTTGGTGATCCTGTTTCTGCCCCTGTAGATAAAGCGGGCGTCCTTTCCGTTCTTTCTCAGATATTTAAGAAGTGCATATCCTGATGCGAGAGCATCTGCGTCGGGATTGTCGTGGCACTGGATGACTATGTCGTTAAAAGCAAGAAGTTCGTTAAGTTTCATATGTTCCCCTGTTATCCTTTTTTGAGTATCGGAGGGTATATATCCCCGCATATATAATAATATGGTATCATGAATTGTAAATCAGCCAAAAGAGGGATTCTATGAAAGACAGACTTAGCGAAAGACAAAAGACCGTCATCGCCTTTTTCCTTCTCGCAGTAATGGGGTGCGTGATCGGATGGGTGTATGAGATGCTCTTCTACCGTATCGATATGGGACATTTTATAAGACGCGGACAGGGCTTCGGCCCCTGGCTCCCCATCTACGGATTCGGTGCACTTGGCCTTACGGCCTTCACCTATAAGAAGGCTCTTCCGGCCTGGCTCGTATTTATCATCGCCGTAGTCGGTTCCTTTATCATCGAGTTCGGAACAGGTTATGTGCTCTTCCACTACTTCGGCGGACTCAGGCTCTGGGACTACAATACCGAGATCTGGAACTACGGAAATATCGGAGGATATGTCTGCCTCAGGTCAGTCCTTATCTTCGGTGTAATGGGAGTACTCTTCGTCCTTCTGGCGATCCCCAAGATCAGGAAGCTGGTGGAGACAAAGAAGACAAAGGCACTCGTCACCTTTACCATCATCCTGGCTGTAGTATTCTTCGCCGATATCATATACGGCTATTTCATCCATTCCGCACTTGTTAAGTGATCCAAGTTTCCCGGATCGTGGCATGACTATGCCACGGATCAGGCCATTTCCGGCTGAAAACGGGGATAAATGCCCTAAAGAGTGGCATAGTTATGCCATGGTTTATGCCATTTTCGACTGAAAAAGGGGATAATTGTACTAAAAAGTGGCATAAGAGTGCCACGAGTTGGGCCATTTCAGGCAACAAAAAAGAGGCTGTCCTGAGACAGCCTCTTTTTTGTTATCAGACTCCGAAGAGTTCCTTAACCTTGTCCTTCTTGACGTTAGATCCTATGATGCAGAGCTTGCCGGTTACATCTGCAGCTCCTGTCCTGACCTCTGACTCACCGGGTACATAATCGAAGTGGATCCACTTGTTATCCTCTCCTGCTACGATGCCCTTGGCTCTTAAGATCATGCCGTAGGAAGGATCGTCCAGCTTCTCGAGGGCAGCCTTGATCTCGTCCTTTGTGAAGGATCTGGATGTCTCGAATCCGATGCTGTCGAATACTTCGTCTGCATGGTGGTGATGATGGTCGTGATCATGATCGTGGCAGCCGCAGGTGCATTCTTCGCCGTGCTCATGCTCGTGATCGTGGTCATGATGGTGTTCATGCTCGTGATCGTGATCCTTATGGTCATGATCATGGTGATGCTCGTGCTCATGATCGTGGTCATGGTCGTGGCATCCACAGGTGCAGTCTTCACCATGCTCGTGGTCATGATGGTGATGGTGTTCATGCTCTTCAGCCTCGAGAAGGGCGGCAGCCATATCATCTGCTGATACAGGGGATTCGATGGCCTTAAGGATCTGTACTCCGGAAAGGAGTTCCCAGGGAGTGGTGATGATCTGTGAATGATCGTTGATCTCCCTGATGAGCTCAATAGCCTTGTCCAGCTTCTCCTGGGCGATATTGCCTGTCCTGGAGAGGATGATGGTGCCTGCATGCTTGATCTGGTTCTCGTAGAACTCCTTGAAGTTCTTCAGGTAGATCTTGCACTTGGATGCATCGATAACTGTTACAGTTCCTGCGATCTCAGTTCCTTCCACCTTCTCAACAGCAGCCATTACGTCGGAGAGCTTGCCTACTCCTGAGGGCTCGATGAGGATGCGGTCGGGGGCGTACTTGTCGATGACTTCCTTAAGGGCTGTTCCGAAATCGCCCACCAGGGAGCAGCAGATACAGCCGGAGTTCATCTCGGTGATGTTGATGCCTGCCTCCTTGAGGAAACCGCCGTCGATACCGATCTGGCCGAACTCGTTCTCGATGAGTACCAGCTTCTGGCCGTTGTAGCCGTCGGATATCAGCTTCTTGATGAGAGTGGTCTTGCCAGCTCCCAGAAAGCCTGAAAAAATATCAACTTTTGTCATGTGTATTACCTTCTTTCTTTTTTATCTCAGCTGAAGTAGATTATCTCGTTCTCAGGTGCACTGGTAATTGAGTAATCCTTGACCGTGAGGCAGGGAACGGCGACTTTCTGTCCGTTCTGGTTGTCCTCGAAGTATCTGATCATGCCTGTTACCTTGAGCCACTGTCCTGCCGGGAAGCCGGAGCCGTACTCGTGGAAGCACAGGAGGTTTATCTGTCCGATATCATCGGCGCAGCATGTATATGCTCTTCTCTGAAGGGCAAAGGCCCTGCCGCGGAATTCGCGGAAGATCATGGCCTTTCCGATTAGGGTGACGGTCTTTCCGTTATATCTCTCCACATTGTCCAGGGCGTCTGTGTAGAAGAGACCGAAATCATCGGGATCGATGACACAGGGGTCCTGCTTGAGATCGTAGGGGAGATGCTCTCCGATATCGATCATCTCGTTATCCTCGCCCAGGAATGTGATGTTCATGGCGGGGTTAAGGGACTTAACAGAGCCGCGGAGCTTGGGGATATTGTTCACTTCAGGGTCGACCCTGTTGAATATTACGTTGTCGCAGTAGCGGTAGTAGTCAGCGAAGATGGTCTGCATATTTCTGTAGTATTCGGAATATGTGGAAGCGTCGACAATGACAAGGGCTGCTGCAAGGGCCCATCTCTTGGGAACGTCCACCTTCTCGAAAAATTCGGCAGGGGAAACGGAGCCGTTCCACTCCATAAAGATGATATCGGGCTTGAAGCGCTTCTCCAGGTCGAACATCAGTTCCTTGTTCACCTCTTCGGTCTCCACCTGGACCACCTTAACGTCTACACCGGGGTAATCCTCCTTGTAGATCTCCTCTTCGCCCTCCTCCGTGGAGAGGATGACTATATTCTTATCGCGGAAGTTGTCTTCTTCGAGCCATGACTTGATGAAGGACGTCTTGCCGCTGTCCAGGAATCCTGTAAAGAAATAAACCAAGCAGTCTTTCATATAAATACCTCTTTTCGTACCAATTTCATATTTTCTTATTTAAAGAAAAGAAATTCAAGCATCAAAGTGTATGAAAATTTTCGTTCGTGGTACAATAAACCCTATGAAAAGGATCATAATAGAGCAGGGGCAGCAGCTGAAACAGCAGGCCATCGAGCAGAGCCAGCAGCTTACGATGCAGGCTATGAACGAAGCCGACAAGCATGTAGGACGTTTTTGTAAGTTCGAACTCCGTAACCTGGAGCGGCTTCATGATGCCATCTATTCCCCTGCCATGGATAAGATCATGGTCACCATCACCTGTACCGGAAACCTCGGTCTTATCTGGATCTTTATGGCTTTTGTCCTTCTGGCCTCCGATACAAAGAAGCAGTATGGCTATACCATGCTCATCGCACTTCTGCTCTGCATCACCATCGGAAACCTGATCATCAAGAATATCGCAAAGCGCAACAGGCCTTTCTTCCATAAGAACTATAAGCTCCTGATCAAGCAGCCCTGGGACTATTCCTTCCCTTCGGGCCACACCCTGAGCTCTTTTGCAGCGGCTACGGTACTTTTATATCTCAATGAGAATGTAGGTATCCTGGCCATCGGATATGCCTGCCTTATCGCTCTTTCCAGGCTCTATCTCAGGGTCCATTTCTTTACGGACGTCTTTTTCTCCATGTTCCTGGGTACCGCTCTGGGTATCTTTTCCATCAAGCTCTTTGAGACGCATGCCTTTGGTCTTTTATGAGAAAGATCGGAAATATCGGGTTTAAGGATATCCCATTATGCCTTTCCCCAATGGCGGGGTTCAGTTCCGTTACCTTCAGGGGCATCTGCCATGAGATGGGTGCTGATTATTCCCCTACGGAGCTGGTAAGTGCAAGATCCATCGTATATAACGGCCTCGGAAAGAGCTTCCGGTATATGGAGATAGATCCTGAAAGTGAAGGGCTCACCTGTATCCAGCTCTTCGGAAACGATCCTGAGGATTTCACTGAAGCAGTAAAGCAGATATCAAACGATGAACTCCTGTCAAAGGTGGATATCATCGACATCAATATGGGCTGTCCTGTTCCCAAGGTAATAAAGACGGGGGCCGGAAGCGCCCTTCTGAACGATCCCGCCCTGGCGGGAAAGATAGTCTCTGCCACGGTAAAGGCAGCATCCGGGTATGGAAAGCCCGTTACGGTCAAGACCAGGATAGGCTGGGACGACCGCCATATGAACGGAAGGGATCTTGTCCTTGAAGTGTGCGAAAAGGGAGCCGCTGCAGTCTGCGTCCACGGAAGGACCCGGGCGGCCATGTACGGCGGAGAGGCCAATATGGAGGAGATCGCCCGGATCAGGGAGGCGGTGCCGGATACATTCTTTTTTGCCAACGGAGATGTAAAGGACGGGGAGAGCGCAAAAAGAGCCCTGGAGATCACAAAGGCGGACGGCCTCATGATCGGCAGGGGAGCTGTGGGAAATCCCTGGGTGTTCAGGAATATCAGGTCCTTTATGAACGGTAACGAACTTGTAATGCCTTCTGTAGGGGACAGATGTGATATGCTCTTAAGAGAACTTGAGGGAACTGCCTCCCATATAGGTGAGGTGACGGCCGTCAAGGAGATGAGGAGCGTGATGCCCCACTATATAAAGGGACTTAGGGGTTCTGCCAGGGTCAAGGCGGAACTTTGCAGGGCATCATCTATCTCGGAAGTAAGGGGTATTCTGGACGCATGCCGTACGAATTTGATGTAGCAGTCAGTATTTCAGTGCTTATACTTGCCGTGGCAGGTCTGGTGATCTGTTTCTCCGGATACAGGTTTTTCAGGCTGAGCATCACCCTTCTGGGCGGAGCTCTTGGCTTTTTTGCCGGAAAGTTTATATTTGAGCACTTTGCTTCAGTGGTGGGACTTGAGGATAACGAAGTTGCCCGATGGGTGACCATCGGAGTCTTTGCCGTCGCCTTCGGAGGCGCAGCCTTTGCCCTTTACCTTAAGGCCATCGTGGCCATAGCCACCATCGGTGTGGGATTCTGGTTCTCCTCTTCCTACAATGCCCAGGATGCAAAGGGCATCGCCATCTCCTGGCTCATAGGCCTGGGGATCGGCCTGGCAGTGGGCCTTACAGTATATTATGTCCAGAAGTGGGCCATAATAATCACCACTGCTGCGGCGGGAGCAAAGATCTTTGCATCCCAGATAGTTCCGCTCATAATAACCTTCGAGCCTGTGCAGACTGTATTCACCTGGCTGGGGGACCTTATATTTCCGGATCAGAACGTGGCTGTGTTCGTAATGGCCTCAGGCCTTATAGTCGTTGTGCTGATGACTGCGGGAATAGTAGTTCAGGCAAAAAAAGATTGATGACCATCAAATCTAATTTAGCGGTTGAAAACAGAAGTAATACTATTTATAATAAGGCTACATAGAACTGCGGTTCTATCTTGATTAAGTCAATTTTCTATATCTATCCCTTATTCCATGTTGAGGGCATCCGGATTGAAGTCCATTCCGGATGCTTTCAATATTTTAGGGGATATTTTCAGTTTACACGGTTTATGGGAGAACCCTTGAGATAAGCTTCGATATTATCGGCAGCGGCCTTTATGAGCCTTTCCCTGGTCTCCTTAGGTGCCCAGGCTATATGGGGCGTCAGGATGCAGTTGGGGGCATGAAGGAAGGGATCGTCCGCTCTCATGGGCTCAACGCTCAGTACATCTGCGGCATATCCCCTTAGCTTTCCGGACTTCAGGGCGGAGACTACGCTCTCAGGATCCACCAGGGGACCCCTGGCTGCATTTATGAGCAGGGCGCCGTCCTTCATGAGACCAAGGGTCTCTTCGTTGATGAGTTCCCTTGTCTCTGATGTCAGGGGAGCGTGAAGGGTTACCACATCCGCCAGGGGAAGGGCATCCCTTAAGGTCATGAATTCCACTTCAGCATCTTCCCTCATGGTGTGGGGGACTGCGATGATCCTCATGCCCAGGGCTTTCAGGACTCCGGCGACTGTCTTTCCGATCTTTCCGTAGCCCACTACCACCGCCGTCTTGTTCCAGAGCTCCGTAAGGGGCTGCTTCCAGTAGCAGAACTGGGGCGCTCTTACCCAGTCGCCGTCCTTGACGGAACTGTTATGGAGTCCCACGAGATTTGTATGTTCCAGGATAAGGGCTATGGTCATCTGTGCCGTGGCGAAGGTGCTGTATTCGGGAACGTTCGTTACCACGATGCCCTTTTCGCTGCAGGCCTCCAGATCTATGACATTAAAGCCTGTGGCAAGGACCCCTATATACTTAAGGTCAGGGAGCTGCTCTATGACAGCCCTGTCAAAGGCAGTCTTGTTGGTGATGCAGATCTCGCTGCCCCGGGCTCTTTCGATGAGCGTTTCGGGAGGCGTTACATCATATACATTGAGTTCTCCGAACTTTCCGATCTCATCCCAGGAAAGGTCTCCCGGGTTGGCTGCCATTGCGTCGAGTATAGTGATCTTCATGAAGCGCCTCCTCTTGGTGATCTTAGAAAATCATATTTCCTGACGAAAAAATAGTCAAATTTTCTTTGCTAAATGATACAATCGAGTTATCACGCCCGGAGGATATGGATATGTATTTATTTTGTTACGCCAGATCAGAGAGAGCAAAAGAGACCGGCAGCAAACTTCTTATGAGCGCTGAGGGTGAATGGATAACTGATTCCGAGAGCTTTGTGAGTCAGGTGCCCCAGAGAGCCGACGGTGCCGTGGTGCTGATACTTCCCACGGAAGCTGCAGTGAAGCTCCTCATAGAGCGTTTTTATCCGGCTGACATCAAATATCCTGTCCTTTATATGGCTCCCGACGGAAGCTATGCCGGGATCCTCAGATACTGTGGATATAACACCCATGAGATACTCGTAAAAGTCTGTAAGATACTGGGGAGCAGGAAGCTCTCATCTCCCGAGGACAGAGCTGATTTTGCTCCGGATCTTCTGAAGACCGTGGAGGTATATTCCATGACCCCCAGCAACAAGGACCTTCTCAAGAAGATAAGTGCCCACATCATGGAGGGTGGAACGGTCAATCTCTATACGGACCTTCAGATCCATATGGCAGAGCCGGTGCTGGATACACTGAGCTTTGCTCCCTTCCAGTTCAGGTTCAATCAGAAGAGGGAACTGGGCCAGGCTTATGTCTCATCCTGTGCCGAAGATGAATATTCCATATTTATCACATGTTCCACTCTGCCCGAGGCGGGAGTTGATAAGGGAAAGTGCCTGAAGCTGGTACCAAGGACTCTGGTGGTAGGACTTGAGCTCACCACCAGGACGGATCCCGATTATGCCAGGGAGACGGTGAGGAAAGTCCTAGTCAACCATGAGATCGATCCTCTCAGCGTGGCTACCGTCGCAGTATCCTCCATCACCAGGGAGAGCGATGCCGTCAGATATATAGCAGAGGATCTGGGCTGTTTTGTCACATCCTTTGATTCAAGGCTCCTCAAGGCCGTTAAGGTACCTTTAAATCCCACATATGCTCCTTCCAAGGCAGGCGCTGACATCTGTACTGCAGCGGCATGCCTGGCTTCAGACAACGGAAGGGTCCTGGTCAGGCGAGCCGGTGGAAATAACGGTGTAATGCTCACCGCTTCCATGAAAAGGGGAAGTATAGTCCTTACAGAATAAAAAACATGCAACAGATCCTTTTTCAGGATCGTCACTAATGCATGAAGAAAACTATCGCATCATTTCTGACGCTTGTGATCGTCGCAGGATCCGTGCCTGTGATGATCTCTTCGTGTGCCAAAAAGGATGAGACGGGATACTATTCCGTGGAAGTTACTTCCCTTGGAGATAATGAAACGGGTTATATCAGAAATAATGTATTCATGGCATCTACTGATTCAGGAGAAGCAATGGTGTCCGTGATCTCCGATGCTGAGTCCCGGTTCTTTTCGGGATCATATACCATAACCATCGACGGCGACGAGTATTATTCCGACGGCACCGGGGATTATCTCACCCCCGATTCCTGTGAGTATGAGATCAACGGCCATAGATTCTGTGAGGTTACCGTCATCTCGGATTCGCTGGACTATGTTACCACCACCCACTACAGTGTAGGCAAGGATAACGAGCTGACAGAGGATGACGATATCGCGGCGGGTATGACGGATATCGCTACAACAGATGTTTTCCAGACATCTGCCGGTACCTGCCTTCTGGCAAGTGATGATGTCTTTTTCAGCAGGGAAGACGGCAGAAGGTATATGTTCTATTACAGTGATGATCCCCACGAACCCCTGGTCTATGACCTTGATGCTACTCTCGGGGAGGAATTTACAGTTGATTCCATCTTCTCTGATAACGGATCGGATCTCCTTATCTCAGGGACTCCGTTCTACAGCTCCATCAGGAGCACCTACAGGATCGATCCCGATACAGGAGACTGCACTGACGAGACCGGCATGTGGCCCATGGGATACTTCAGGGTCTATGATGACGGCGATCTTTATTTTTATGACTGCAGCGGCATCTATCTTTATGATGACGGATCCTATGAGCAGAAAGTGGATTATTCCAAATGTGATTTTAATATATCGAAACTCTCAGACATGGAATTGGTAGGATGTGAAGACGGCGGTTACCAGCTTACATATGTGGACTACAGCACATACGATTATGTTGGTAAGCGTTACATGGCAGACCTCAGGGAATGTGAAGACCCCACGGAAGGAAAGACTGTAGTAGAGGTTGGAATCACCGGATATGTGGGATATACCATTGGAGACCTGATCTGTTCCTATAACGATGAGAACACCAGTGTCTACCTCGTTCCCTATATCATCGATCCCTGGTCCCTGGATCAGAGGTGCACATGTGATGAGGAGATCCCGGAGGATCTGGACGAGTATGGGAAGACACTTTATATGGCTAAGCTGGAGTCTGATGCCATAGCGGAATATATAAGCGGACCTGATGCTCCCGATGTCCTTATCTCTGACGGCATCAGGATGAACCTCCAAAGAGAGGGCCTTCTCGATGATCTCAGTTCCTTTGTGGATACCCTGAGCACAGCTCTGGCCCCGGGAGTGATCGATGCTTCCTATTTGGGAGATTCCATTTACCAGATCCCGCTCTATTACTATATCGTTGGCATAGCCGAATATTCTAATGACAATGCGCCCTCAGAATATAAGGGTATCGGTTATTATGATTATTCCGCGAAGATCGCAGGTGACTGGGACGGAACAGATCCCATGGCAATGTCCATGAATAAGACGGATTATGCGGAGGAACTGATCTCCTGCCAGTATGATCTTTTCTTCGGAGAGGATATGAGCAGCCCCGATTTCCATAATGCTGCCTTCTATGCTCTTCTTGAGTATATGAACACTGTGGATGCAGCTTCTGAGGATCTTTCCCGATCCTACATCTATTACACCGACGGATATGAGATGCCCCCGGAATATACGGTCATCTATTCCGTACAGGACTACACTTATTTTTACGATTATTATCATGTTTCCACATGGTATTCACTTCCTTCCTACGACGAGAGAGGATTGTCCGCTGCTGCTCTTAACAGTGCTGCCATCGTATCCTCTTCTGATAAGAAAGAGGAGGGAAAGGCATTTATCGCTTATCTTCTCTCTGAGGAGACAAATATGGATTCTTACGACACCTACGGCATTCCTGTAAATACGGAAGCGCTGGAGATGATAACAGAGGAACAAGAGGGTGCTTTTGAGTTTTATACTCAGGCAACAGAAAATGTATATTCGATGTTTGTGGTGGATGCAGACTTAAGATATGTCTGCCGTAATGCACTGAATATGTATTTTCAGGGTGACATAACAGCGGATGAGACCGCTGATATGATCGAACAGGGGATAGATACTATCATAGGAGGCGAATCATGAAAAAATTCGTTAGAAGGCCCGCGGCAGCCTTGATGGCCGCGATCATTGCAGCAGGCGGATGTGTATGTTCCGGATGCTGGGGAAAGAAGGGTGACTCCAAGGCTGCCATGGCCGAGATAGTCACCATTGAAGACGACACTGAATGGTTTAATACCAGTACGGTTGTTCTCGATCACGGGTATGACCCTTCCGAGCTGGAATACTGTGATATGTCTTTTGTCGGAACGCCTGCGGACGATCAGGTCATGGTCCATCTTTCCGGACTGAAGAAGATACCTGATGATTACGACTGGGAGACCGGCGATTACACCCAGTTTAATATCGATGATGTAGTGGTCTACGGAACGGACGGACAGAAGCTCAAGAGCATCAGCCTTGACGATGTCCTTGAGCCCAATGAATATGTTGATAATGTTCAGTATGAAGACGGAGAGGTGTTCGTGACATACAGCACATATGATGAGCAGACATGGGAGTCAGTCAAATACAAGGCTTCTCTGGATATGGATACCGGAGCTCTGGGTGCACCCCAGGAGATCACTGATGAAGCCGGTGACTTAAATGAAGATGCCTGGTATGAAGGTGAATACGATATCGAGGGATATAACATCAAGAAGTATTATATGTGGAACGATGACGGATCTGCGTCTTATCTGATCAGGGTGACATCACCTTCCGGTTCGCAGTCTGATATCTATACAGCACAGGTGGCTTCCGGTGTGAATATCTGGGATATCACGGCGATCATCGGCATGGGCAATGGCGAGGCTCTCATTTCCGGTTACGGCGATGACGGCAATGTCTATCTCAAGCTCGATCTTGCATCAGCTTCCCTTTCGCTTCTTCCCAGTGAGGAATGCGACTGGATACAGGGTGCAGACTTCTATTACGGCCTTAACTCTGATGAGCTCGGATTTACATTTGTAGATCAGGAGGGTATCAAGAGACTTGATTTCGACAACCATGAAATGGCTACTGTCATCGATTTCAACTGTGCTAATGTCAACAGAGTGAATGTAAGTAACGGAAGCCTTATATCCGTCAGTGAAGATAAGGCTGTCATCATGAGCAACAGATACAACGAAGGCAATTATTTCGGCGGAGGATATGAATCCGAATGTTCTCTTACCACCATAGAGAGGGCGGATTCCAACCCCAATGCCGGTAAGACGGTACTCAAGGTTTGTGATATCGAGGGTATCAGTAACCAGATATCAGATGCCATCTATGATTTCAACGAGCAGAGTGATGATTACTTTATCATCATCGATTCAAGATATGACTACAGTGAAGATATATCAGATCTTTATGCCGACGCAGAGAATGCCGATGATTATGCATCCATCGATATGACGGCAAGGGCAGATCTTTCTGACCAGCTCTCCATCGATATCATGAACGGCGAGGGTCCCGATATCCTTCTGGGTACTTTCCAGTGTTCCCAGCTCAACAGTGAAGCTTATCTGACAGACCTTACATCATATCTCGATGATTACGGAACAGATGCATTCTTTGACAATGTCTTCGAGGCTTCAAAGACAGATGAGTACCTTTACCAGATCCCCCTGAGCTTCCGTATCAGCGGTATCATCACTGATGAGGATAATGTGGAGGATGGCCAGATCGGATTCACATATGATGAGTATCTCGATTTCCTGGACGATGTATGTAACGGAGATTCACCTGTATACCTGAGCAAGAATATGTTCTTCGTAACATGTCTGGAGGCAATGGATGATGCCTTCTTTGAGGACGGTAATGTCGATTTCTCAAATGATGAGTTCGCGGATCTTGCGGATTTCTGCGACACATATGTAAATGACACTACTCCGGATGTCTTCTACTCCGTCAGTGCCGGATCAGTATATGTAGACGATTCATACGGTGATGCAGCATCATATTCTGAGATCTCCAGCTTTAATGGCTATATCGATCCCTATGGAGATTGTGCGGCAAGGGCAGTGGCTCTTGGTCTTCCCTCCGGTGAGAGGAGAGGCCCCCAGATCCGGGTGATCGATTCTGCTGCCATCTCAGCTTCCTGTGCATCACCTGACGGATGCTGGGAATTCATAACATTCCTTCTCGACTATGACAACCAGATGGATTATTCCACCTATCAGATCCCTGTAAATAAGGATGCCTTTGAGGCAAGCGCACAGGAGTCCGTGGATGCTTGTAACGCGGCTTACAGCGGAGGAACATTGTCATTCTCCGGAATATCCGTAAATGACGGTGAACGTTATGAGGAACTCGATTATAGTGTGATCGATAAGTTCGAGGATATCATCGCTTCCTGCAGCCATGCAGAGAGAGCCGATCAGGCAGTCTCGGTGATCATTTCCGAGGAGATGCCCGCATACTTTGAGGGACAAAAATCTCTTGACGAAGTAGTTGATATTCTGCAAGATAGAGTACAGACCGTTCTCGACGAGCGCGGTTAATAAGGTATAGATAACATTTTACGGAGGTAAGAAAGGATGAAAAAGTTATCTCAAAGGACAGTTGCCCTCCTGACGTGTACAGCAATGGTCGTACCCATGGCCCTTACTGCATGTTCAGGCGGACACAAGGGAACAGCAGAAAAGGTAGATGCCGATTCTGAATGGTACACACTGGAGGAGATCGATCTGGGAACCCAGTATAATGCTGAGGATTATGATTATCTCTATCAGCAGTCATTGGGCATCTTCAACGGCCAGGCCGCATTCTCTGTATCGGGAAGCCTTAAGATGCCTGAGGATGTCGACTGGGAGACCGTCGATTATTCTGATTATGAGGTCAGTAAGATCGATTTCTATGAACTCGACGGTACTCTTGCAAATAGTATCGATGTCCGGGCGATCGTAAAGGATCTTGATGTCAGCGGTGACTATAAATATGTAAATGGCACAACCATCAAGGATGACGGTATCTATATCGATCTTATGACTTATTCCGATATGAGCATGACAAGTGACAATTATACCGTGATCCTCGATCAGGCTACAGGTGATCTTATCAGCTGCGAGCCTGCTGCCCAGGGCGCTCTTGATACGTCCAACCTCAGCAATGAAGGAACGACCTCTGTCGGTGATTGTTCCATTACCAAGTACTGGGCCTGGAGTGAAGACAGCGAGGCTTCTTATGTCCTTGCCGTCAGAGATTCCCAGGGTCAGGAAACATATATCGATATGAGGGAAGAGTTCCCTGGTGTGGAATTCTATGATATCCCCCAGTTCATCAAGATCGATGATGATACAGTCATATTCCCCGTTTCCACTTCAGATTCGGCAGGTTATACCTTCTATGAGCTGGAACTCAGCAGCCTTACGGTCAAGGAATCTGATACTGACTACTCATGGCTTGAGTCTGAGGACCTTTACAACCTTCAGTATTTTGAAGGTATCGGCTCTGTTGTAGTTGATACTAATGGTATCCAGAAGATCGATTTTGATAACATGGAGCTTTCCGAAGTATTCAGCTTCAATTCCTGCAACATCAACAGGAGCGATCTTTCCTATCTTTCCCTTGTAGAGTTTACTGATGATACTGTCATCCTTGCCGGAACTGTTTACAGGGATCAGGGATATTACTCAATGGGCAATCTCAATGAGGCTAAGATGTTAGTGCTTACCAGAGCAGACTCCAACCCCAACGCAGGCAAGACGATCCTCAAGGCTGCAACCCTCGGCTACGTCTCATATCCTGTTTCCGAGGCTATCTGCCAGTTCAATGAGACAAATGAGGATTACTTCGTCATGATAGACGACAGATATTCCCTCGATAACTTCTACGACAGCAGTGACCTCGGCGATGATACAGACTGGGATCAGGTTTCTCTCCAGGCACAGGAGGATATGAACAATCAGCTTGCCATCGACCTTATGAACGGTGACGGACCTGATATCCTTCTTGACTGTATCGGATATTCACAGCTCAATAACGATGATTATCTCCTTGACCTCACAGATTATCTTCAGGATACATCACCTTACTTTGAGTCAGTCATCGAGGCTGCCAAGACAGATGACAAGCTCTATCAGCTCCCTCTGTCTGTAAGTGTCCAGGGCATCATCACAGCTTCTTCCAACGTTGATGATGATCAGGTCGGATTCACATTTGACCAGTATGTCGATTTCGTTGATGAGGTATGTAACGGTGAGGATCCCATCACAGGCGGACAGCTCTACTTCTTCACAATGTGTATGAATGCGATGCTGGAGGAATATATCCAGGGCAACGATGTAGACTTCAACAAGGATTCCTTCATCAACCTTGCCAACTATGTCAATGATCATGTCAACGAGGAGATCGATGAGGGAGATATGTATAACGATATCGTCTACTATGGTGGATATTCTGAAGATATCCCTGAGGCTTCCATGACAGAACTCGCATCATTTGGAAGCTTTATCTCCACATATGGCGAGCAGGCTTCTGACTACCGTGTACTCGGTGTTCCTACAGACGACGGAAGAGGCCCCGGATTCAGCGTATACAATTCAGCTGCTATCTCTGCTGAGACACCTTCAGCTGACGGATGCTGGGCATTCATCGAGGTACTCCTTTCCGATGAGATCCAGACAGCCATCGGCTACAACTGGAGTACTCCCGTAAGAGTCGAGTCCTTCGAGACTATCGCTAACTCCGAGATCGACGGTTACAACTATCAGATCGATCAGTATTCCTCTTTTTATACAGAGGCTGAGATGGCTGAGTATGGTCTTCCCTCTGTCCGTCTTGATGAGACCTGCATCGATGTATTCGAGGGCTATATCGACAGCTGCTCCAGGATCGTTGCAGAAGACCCTGCAGTTACATCCATCGTAAGAGAAGAGATGCCTGCATTCTTCGAAGGCCAGAAGGATCTTGATGACGTTATCACTATCCTTAACGACAGAGTACAGACCTTCGTTTCAGAGCGCGGATGATCCGCATCAACTGAAAACAGATAAAGAAGCCGTCCCGTCCGGGGCGGCTTTTTTGTGGCGAAAATGAGGGAAAGATCCAATCTTTAACAAATCTTAACCTTTTAATAAGGAAAAATAAGAGAAGTTGCAACATGGATCTTTATCTTTTCGTCTATAATAGTGATGCAGGTAAAAAACAACATGGATAAGAATAGTAAAGAAACAACAGTTCAGGAAACAAAGAAGGTCAGGAACATCACACCGGTAGATCTCGATCCGGCGCAGAGGCAGAGACTGATCGCAAAGAAGAAAAAGCTCCACAGAAGACGTAAATTACGTGAGTGGGGTCTTTTTACGGGCTACCTTACCCCCAGCCTTGCGGGAGTCATGCTCTTTTTCTTCCTCCCCCTTCTCATGCTCCTTAAGACTTCCTTCCAGAAGTCTTCCACCAATACGGATTTTATAGGCTTCAGGAACTACGAGAGAGTCCTTACAAATGATGCATTCATTTCAGCTTCAAAGAATACACTTGTCTTCGCTCTCCTGGCAGTTCCCCTGGCAGTGCTCCTTTCACTGCTGCTGGCTCTCCTTCTCAATTCCGGTATCCCCGGAAAGAGCTTTTTCAGGAGTATCCTCCTGAATCCCATGATGGTACCCGTTGCTTCTGTCGTTCTTATCTGGCAGGTATTCTTCAGCTATAACGGAGTTATCAACGGATGGGAGTGGATCCCGCACCTTTTCGGACACGATAAGATAGACTGGCTCAAATCAGACCAGGCACAGCTCGTTATCCTGATCATGTTCCTCTGGAAGAACCTGGGTTATAACATGGTCCTTTTCCTGGCGGCTCTCAACAATATCCCTACTGAGATCCTTGAGTCAGCCATGATGGACGGTGCCGGCGCATTTAAGAGGTTCTTTGCCATCAAGATGCACTACCTGAGCCCTACGATCTTCTTCGTAGCCATCATGTCCCTCATCAATTCATTTAAGATCTTCCGTGAGGTCTACCTTCTTACAGGTGACTACCCTTACGATAACCTTTATATGCTTCAGCATTTCATGAATAACCAGTTCACGCATCTTGATTATTCCAAGCTCTCCTCGGGAGCCATAATCATGTGTATAGTAATGATCTTTATAGTGGGCGGCCTCTTCTTCTTCGAATCGAAGTTCGATGCCGATGTGGAGGAGTAATGATATGAACGATCAGTTAAGAGCCCAGAGAAGAAAGCAGGCTACGCTGGCAAGGCGTAACGTTTATATAGAGACACCCAAGACTGAGTCATTCTTCCAGAAGATGACCCAGGAGGAAAGAGATACATTCTTTGCAAAGGAACGTATCAGATCGGCCAAGGCCATCAAGAGAAGAGCTGTCAAGAAAAAGATCCTTATCGGGATCGGACTTCTCTTTGCCATATCGGCAGCACTTCTGGCCATCATCCCGATCTTCTATACTTTCCTTAACTCCTTCATGTCCTCGGCTGAGATATCCGGCAACTACGGAGTCATCTACCAGAGCCTTTCGGGACATGTAAAGGACGGCGCAAAGTATATGTCCAAGACACCAATACTTCATCTGGTACCCCAGAGGGTAAGCCTTGAGCAGTATAAGACCCTCATGTTCACGAGTCCCACATATCTGTTCAAGTTTTGGAACTCCATCATCATGGTAGTCCCCATAGTCTTCGGTCAGATGGTGGTGGCATGTCTTGCATCCTACAGCTTTGCAAGATACAGGAAGAAGAGGAGGGAAGTTCTTTTCTTCTCATACATCATCCTGATGCTCATGCCCTTCCAGGTAACACTCGTACCTAACTACATGATCGCCGACAAGCTCAATCTTCTTAACACATTCTGGGCGATCATACTCCCGGGTATCTTCTCCACCTTCAGTATCTTCCTTCTCACGAAGTACATGAGACAGATACCTTCGGCATATATCGAAGCGGCTACCCTTGACGGAGCCACCGAATGGCAGATCTTCACGAAGATCGCATTACCTACATGTAAGAGCGCGATATTCGCATTGTCGATATTGCTCTTTATAGATTACTGGAATATGGTCGAACAGCCGATCGTACTCCTGACAGACGCAGACAAACAGCCTCTCTCCGTATTCCTGTCACAGATAAATGACGCGGAGATAGGAATCGCATTTGCGGCTTCAGCACTGTACATGATCCCGCCGCTTCTCATCTTCCTTCGTGGCGAGGAATACCTCGTCGAGGGAATATCGAGATCAGGCGTTAAGTAAGGAAAAAGGAAACGGAGGAAAGATATATGGCAGGCAATGGAAAATCAAGGAGATGGGTAGTAAGAGCGATGATATCCTTTGTGGCTATTCTTGCACTTCTCACATTCTTCTCTAACACCATCATGAACATGACTATCCCTAAGGTAATGGGTGCATATGCGGTGAGAGGAAATCTCTCTTCCACCAACAGCGCCACGGGAATAGTCGAGGCTAATGATAAGACGAATATCAACAGTATAGGAGGAAGGACCGTTGATAAGGTCGAGGTCTCCTATCTCGATTACGTCTACGCCGGTGACGTTCTCTATACACTGAAAGAGGTGGAGGACCAGTCATCCCTTGAGGAACTCCAGGACCAGCTCACAGAGCTCACCAGAGCCCGTGACTATGCGGCCAGGACTCCTGCTGAGACTACAGACTATGTAACTCTCCAGGAAGCCATCAACACCGCTGAGGACACCCTGAGCCAGGCCAGGGCTACCCTGGAGGCTGCTCAGGATAAGGACGAGACCATAGAAGCTGCCAACGATATCATCAGCGAAAATTCCACACTTGCCATAACCCTTGCCGCAGAAGTACAGTCGGCGTCGGATACGGTGGAGAGCCTGAGTGCAGAGATCTCAAGACTTGAAAGTGAGATCACCACAAGAGAGCAGGAGATAGGTATCCTTGTGGATCTTGGAGTCCCCACTCCCACACCTACACCCGTTCCCGGAATCGCATCCGCTTCCCCTGCACAGAAGAGGGCTGATGGTGATGCTGATACAACAGATCCCACAGATGAGACGGATCCTACAACGACAACAGAGCCTACCACATCCCCTGAGCCTACGGATAATCCTTCCACAGAGAGGATCGGAGAACTCCAGGAGGAGATAGCAGACAGGGAAGAGCAGATCGATGAGCTGGAGGAGCAGCTGGAGGATGCTCAGGACAGGCTCAACAGTGCATCAGCTTCCCTTGCAGAAGTAAATGCCGCCATCGCAGAGGCAGAGGCTGCACTTGAGGCAGCAGATGCCCTTCCTTCCGTATCTTCCGCACAGTCCGCCGTTAACCTTGCCCAGGCAAGCGTTACAAACGCCAGGACTACATACAACAATACCCAGATCACCGATGCCATCGCAGCTGACAAGGCTGCTGATGAGCAGAATGACAGGATCGAGGATATCGCCGAGCTCGAAGAAAAGATCGAGGAGCTGGAAGAGAAGATGACCCTCACTGAGGTCGTCGCTCCCACATCAGGTTTTGTCTACAACATCACCATCCAGGACGGAGATGTCATGGAGGACGATAAGACTGTCGTCATGTACATCGTGCCTGACACATCCACATATTCCGTAACCTTTAAGTTCGATACAATGGTCGCGCAGACCATGGACATCGGCCAGTCCCTTACTGTGGATAAGTACTGGGTAGATGACTGTATCATCACCAACATCAAGCCCGACAGCGAAAATCCCAGAGACAGCCGCGAGGTAAAGTGCTCCATCCAGGCTATGTGGGCATGGCCCGGAGAGTCCCTGACAGCAACTGCCGACAAGTCTAATGCCGACTATGAACATGTTATTGCCAGCAGTGCCATTATCGAGGATAACGGCGGTACCTTCGTATATGTTATTCAGGAGTCCACTTCTCCCCTTGGTGACAAGTATGTAGTCAAGAGGGTAAAGGTCGATATCGAAGATACTGACGGAGCTCTTACTGCTATATCAGGAGAGGGCCTCGACGGCAATATGATAGTCATACGAAGTGAAGAGCCTCTCCAGGATGGAGACAGGGTAAGGCTCGAAGACTACAGTAACGAATCTTGATGTGGATTACTGTCTGAAAGGTAGATAGAGATGTCAGTTAAAAGCTGGATAAGAGATTATTTTAAAGAGACAGGGGATATAGGAAAGAGACGATTCAAGAAACTCGTCCTCTCCGCTCCCTTTTGGGTAATAACCATCGCACTGGCCCTTATCATCACAGGTGTTGTGAGATATACCGTCCTTACTGCCAACAGAGCCGATACAAGGATGGCTGAGGTCTGGAGCCAGGGTTCGGACACCCCCTACAGGCACGTGGTGGTATATGCCAGAGGCGCCAGAAGGGAAGGACCCACATCTCCGCTGTCTTATATAGACCAGGATGTATCCCTGAGCAGAAAGGATATCCTTACCATCAGGGATTCTCTTCAGAACATAGTTGATTCCCAGGACAAGGGCAAGAAGGACAAGGGCGTTGATTCAGAAGGCCGCCCCAAGGACTGGGAGGACTGCTTCTCATCATTCCTGACAGCTTCTGTCACCGAGGTGCTGGGAGATGACGCAGGAAGAAGTCCCATAAGCACCGACACACAGGTGGTCGCCATCGAGGGTAACTATCCCGCATTCCATCCCTTCGTATATCTCTCCGGAGGATTCCTTCCCGAGGTTCCCGTGGATCAGGACCAGATCGTCTTAAACGATGTACTGGCCTGGAGATTCTTTAATTCCTATGACGTTATAGGCAACAGGGTCTCCATCTTCGGACATGAATTTGTCGTAACCGGAGTAGTCAAGGAGAATGACAGCTTCATCGATAAGGACTGCGGATCAGGTGAGCCCAGGGCATATATCTATTTCACGGCACTGGAGAAATACGCACCGCTGGATTCAACTATCCAGACAGATCCCGACGGAGATTCGGAGCAGACCACGGAAACAGAGATCCAGTTTGGCATCAACTGCTATGAGGCAATGCTTCCTGAGATGGTCAACAATGTTTCCGTGACGGACGTGAAGAATTCTCTTCCCAACTTCAATAACGCTGACCCCAAGCTCTATGTGGTCAGCCAGACAGGAAGGCTCAACATATTCAAGGTGTGGGATTATATGCTGCCCATGGGTGAGTCGCAGTCTCTCATAGAAGGATATGAGTTCCCTCTTGGAGAGAGAGCCATCACAGCCACTATAAGCCGTCTTTTCATCGATATCATCCTGGTACTGGCAGGAACGGCCCTTCTGTTCCTGGGTATCATAATCGCCATCATGAGAGGAAAGAAGTTTGCGGAGAATAATATCGTAAATCCCCCTAAGGATGATAAGGTGAAGGAGACAAAAGAAGAACAAAAATGACTCTTATTTGAAACATAAAAACAATGCCGGAAAAGTATAATCTTTATATGATGTACTTTCCGGCATTTTAGCTTTTCGGGAACGGAGGTCTATATTTATGATTAATAATAAAATTAAACTATTGATATCATGCGTGGCAGCATCTGTACTCCTTGCAGCATGTTCCATGGATCTTGACAGGGCAGGAAGTGCCTTCTACGATCTCGGCAATAATCTGAACAATGCCGTTGAAGGAGAAGAGGATGAGGAGGATGAGGAGCCCGCTGAGACTGCCGCTCCCACCGAGACAGCTGAAACTTCAGAGGAGACAGAGCCGTCAGAGACTGATCCTGTACCCACAGCTACTCCCGCTCCCACATCTACACCTGTACCTACAGCTACTCCCGCACCCGAAAGAGTAGATCTTTCCGAACTTACAGAAGATACTATCTCCGACGGCATCACCGTCGAGGATGAAGCTTTTGAAGAACACTATGTGGACGGAAGCGATACTACCGTCGCATCCTTCTCAGGAAACAGGATCCTGGTACAGATCGCTGACGCACCTAATGTACAGACATCAGTAAACCTGCTCCTTGACGGATTCTACCAGGAGGCTGCAGGTCTTTATGCAAGATATACCAACGAGGCCCTTTCAGAGGTTGCCCTTGAAGGCGGAACAGTAGTCCTTCCTTCCGATGACGAAGAGCAGGATGAGGATACACAGGAGACAGAAGAGACTGAGGAAACAGAGGATGCAGTCCTTTCTTCTGACGGTACATTCGTGCCCTATACAGTCACTGTAAGCTATGACCATTCCACCAACGGAAGAGTCCTCAGCGTCATCATGTCCTACAGCGTAACAAGAGGCGATGAGACAGTTGTCTCAGCCACTGAATATATGAATATAGACCTTTATACCGGCCAGTTCATCACCCCTGAAGTCATATCTGATGATCCTGACGGCCTTGAGGAGGCTCTCCTTGCCGAGCTGGCAAATATACCATCTGTCCAGGCATCAGATGAGGATGAGGAAGATGAGGACGAAGATGAGGACGAAGATGAGGATGAGGAAGACGTGGATGTCGGTGATGTTACCCAGGTATTCATCATGACGGAGGAAGCCGGCACAAGAGCAACATATGCAGAGATAATAGGCATCACCGAGGACGGCACCGTCAGCAGGGTAGTGGATCTTCAGGACTACAGCCAGTATTTCAACAGGTACGGACGCCTTATATTCGGTTTGGAAGTTTGACGGAAATTTGCCAAATCTTTGTGACAAATTGACGTGTAAAATAAATTTGTTTGTTGCTCAAAACATTCAAATCGCACAAAAAATTGTTGCATGTATGTGTAAATTGTTGTAAACTTCACTCGTAAGAATTCGCGTTTTTATGGATCATGTATCACATAAGGCAGGCGGATCGCATCGGGAGACCGGTGCAAGTAACTTTAGGTCCTAATTGGACAGAAATAAAACCTTAATTTTATGAGGAGGCAAAAACAATGAAGACAAAGAAGATTATTGCTTTGATGTTGTCATTGGCAATGGTTCTTGGTGTAGCTGCTGCTTGTACCAACGACGACGGTGGTGAAACAACTGCTGCTTCTAACGGTACTCAGGCTCCCGCTGCTACAGAGGCTCCCGCAGCTTCTGAGGATGCAGACGAGAGTGTTGCAGAGTCTGACGTTGTAGCTCAGACTTCAGCTTACACAGAGCTTGCAATTGCTGATGTAACAGACGAAGGAGACAAGGTTCTGCTTTATGGTTGGAACGATGAGTTCCCTGGTCTCGTAACAAACTACTCTTCTGTAGCGTACGATCAGGAAATCACAGAGTCCAACACATATCAGACAAAGCTTGACCAGGTTCTTGCATCTGGTGAAGACGCTCCTGATATCTTCGTTACAGACGCTGAGTGGACAAAGAAGTACATCAATTCTGAGAACACACTTGCTGTTAATGATCTTGGTATCGCTTACAGCGAGCTCTCTGACATGTACAACTACACACTTCAGGTTGCAGCAGATGACAACAACGTAATCAAGGGTCTTTGCTGGCAGGCTACACCTTGTGGTATTTTCTACAACAAGACAGTAGCACAGGAGACACTCGGTGTTTCTGAGCCTGAAGATGTTGCACCTTTCTTCGCTTCTTGGGACGCAGTCATCGAGACAGCAAGAACAGTCAACGAAGCTTCCAACGGTGAGAAGAAGATCGTTTCCGGTTTTGATGATGTTTGGGTTGCTTTCAGAGGTAACGCTAACAGAACACAGCCTTGGATCTCCAACGGTCAGGTTACTATCGATCCTGTAATGGAAGACTACTTCGACATTGCTAAGACACTTAAGGATGAGGGTCTTACATTCGAGACATCCCAGTGGGGTGCTGAGTGGAACGCTAACATGGAGAACCAGACAGTTCTTTCTTACTGGGGTCCCATGTGGCTCGCTGACTTCTGCATGAACATGGGTGCTGAAGGCACTAACCCTACAAAGGGTGACTGGGGTCTTGTTCTTGGACCTTGTGACTTCTACTGGGGCGGCACATGGATGATGGCATCCAAGTACTGCGACATGAAGGCATCCGTTGCTCAGATCATGAGAGACATCGCTCTCAACGCTGACACACTTGATACACTGGCTCGTTCCGGTGCATGCTCATTCGTTAACAGCTACTCCATCATGGAGGGTCTTGCAAATGATCCTACATACGGAGTTGATTACCTTGGCGGACAGAACGCTGCAGCTGTTCTCTTCGAGAAGGCTCAGGACATCGACATGAGTGCTATCGGCGTTAATGACCAGCAGATCATGACAGAGTTCTCCAACGTTGTTAACTCTTACCTCAACGGCGACATCGCAACAGTTGCTGATGCTGAGGATACATTCATCGCAAACGTTCAGGAGCTTGGTATTACTGAGTAATCATTCATATCAAACCTATGACGTTTAACTAAGGTAATTGTGCGGGGCAGGGCAACACCCTGCCCCGCATTTCCTTATCTATTAAATCTATTCTATTTGGGCAAATTAAATTTGGAGAGTGACGAAGATGGCAAGAGGTACTTATCAAGGCACCAAACATAAGGCTATGAGCTATACTAAGTTTGGTTATATCTTTATCGCCCCTTTCGTAATTGTTTACTGCTTATTCAGTCTGTATCCGCTCCTTACCACATTCTGGTACAGCGGCGCTAACATGAAGAGTACGACAGCTGATTTCTGGGGCTTCTCTGATAAAGAGGTTTACTATGATGAATATCTTGATCTTTCAAAGTACTACGATGACCTTGAGTCAAGCGTAGGAATCCCTCAGCAGGATTACATGAAGATCAGGAATTTCTTCTCCGCCCAGTCTGCTGCTGACCAGTATGATCCCCTTAATGCTGAAGGTGTACAGGCTCTCATCAACAACGGTGAGATCTCCCAGGCTACAAGAGATCAGTTACAGCAGTCCCTGGACAACAATGACATTTCCTACCTTTCAGATGATGCTTATAACGAGCTTAAGACATGGAAGGGCGGATTCAGCGATCTTGAACTTACGATCACCAACCAGCTTGGTTCTTTGAACACAAAGCTTACCGGCATCGTTTCTCCTGAAGAGTCAGGTGAAGAGGATGAGACCGCAGTTGAGATCACAGCTGAAGATATCCTTAATGGCGACTCCTATGCGGAGTTTATCGCTACACTCGAGGCAGGCGAGTTTGACGATGGTCAGATCCTGCTCATCAATTACTTAACTGAAAAATCAGGAGCTGATTCACTTGCAGCATACTTCAGCGATGAGTCTGTAAGTGTTGACGATCCTATGTTCTATTACATTTGTTCTAACCTTAATTCTCCCAAGGCTAAGGATGCCGAGGGTGAGAACATCAATTCCATCAGTGTTCCCTTCATGACGGATCTGGAAACATATCTCACAAAGAACACATGGCCTTCTGTTATCTCATCCCTTAACTCCTATTCAAGCCTTGAAGGTTACTCCGACGGATCCAAGGATCTTCACGACGGAGAGGAGACACTCTATGCAGATCTTGAGACTCTGGCAAACATGGGTCTTATCACAAACAACATCCAGCTCGTTGCTGATGGTGATACACTCGTTCCCGAGTCTGATGCAAACAACAATGTTCTCTACGCTATGAGAGAATTCATCGATTCCAACTATCAGTCTGATGACGTTAAGATCGCTTCTGCTATGCAGATCGGTAAGATGGTATCCTATCTCGATACTATGGGCCGTGCTGTTCTTAAGGGTCAGGGCGTTGAGATCGATAAGTACATCACCTTCTCCGGTGATTTCGACGTTAGCAAGTATAAGGCTTTCAAGGCAGAGATCGGTCTTGCAGATGTCCTTACAATGGCTAAGTACGAAGAGATGGACGAAGCATTCAAGCAGAAGAATGTCGAAGCAGCTCAGGCTGTCCTGGCTGAGTACGAGCCTCAGCTCGCACCCGCTGAGCAGGCTCTTGCAGCAGCTGAGGCATCCGGCGATGCAGATGCTATCAAGGAAGCTAACGAGAACCTTGCTACTGTAAGGAACAAGATCTCCCGTGCACAGTCTGATATCAAGACTCCTGCCGGACTTCTTACAAATGTTAACTCCAAGTATTCCTATCTCTTTGTAGGATTTGATAACTTCGCTAGTATCTTCAACAACAAGACAAGAAGAGATACTGTCTTTGGATCATTCGTTACCACAGCTGTTATGTGGATCATCGGATTCATTCCTCAGGTAGTCCTTTCACTCCTTCTTTCCGCTTGGTTCACAGATACTAAGCTCCACCTTAAGGGACTGAACCTCATGAAGGCTCTCATGTATCTCCCTAACGTTATTACAGCTGTTACAGTTGCTATCTTCTTCAGAAAGATATTCTCCTACTCATCCGGTGGATCGGTTCCCGTTTCCCAGATGATCCTGAGATTCTTCGGTGATGAAGACGGATATAACTTCTTCGAGAGTGCATGGGCTACAAGACTTATCGTCTGCTTCGTAAACTTCTGGATGTGGTATGGTAATACAATGATCATCCTTATCGCAGGTATTACATCTATCAGCGTATCTCTTTACGAGTCCGCTCAGATCGATGGAGCTAACTCCGTTCAGACATATTTCAGGATCACACTTCCGTTGCTCCGTCCCATCCTTCTGTTCCTGCTCGTAACATCACTTATCGGTGGTCTCCAGATGTACGATATTCCTATGAACATTAACATGAACCCCGCGCTCATTAATTTCAACGGAACAATGATCAGATCTACGAGAACCGTTCTTATGTATGTTAACCAGCAGGCATTCGGTATGCAGGATGTTAAGCAGGTAGGTATCGCATCTTCTGTTTCCATCATCCTCTTCATCGTAACTACTGTCCTTTCCATCTGTATCTTCTATCTCCTCAGAGATAAGGATGCTGCAAAGGCTGCTAAGGAGAAGAAACTGGCAAGAAAGGCAGGTGCTGGCAGATGAGTTATAATCAGAAAAAATTACACAGTAAGTCAGGATCTATAGCTGCATATAGTGCAATGGTCTATATCGTAGTTATCTTCTTCTCGATCCTCGCAATCATACCTTTCTGGTACATGTTCATGAACTCCACATGGGATTCATTCAGCATCCAGTCCAACTTCATCCTCTGGCCGAACTTTAAGAATCCCGGTCAGCTGATCGATAACTGGAAGAATCTCCAGGAGCGTGCTACATTCAGCTTTGCGATCGGATTTAAGAACTCATTCATCATTTCCGTATCATCTACGCTGCTTACGACATACTTCTCAGCTCTGACCGCTTACGGACTTACGATCTATCAGTTCAGGGGACGTAAGACGATCTTCGCTATCATCGTCGGCGTAATGATGGTTCCTACAGCAGTTAACATCACTGGTTTCTACCGCTTGATGCTCGCTATGGGACTTCTGGGAACAAAGTGGCCCCTCATTCTTCCGGCCATCGCTGCTCCTTCAACGGTATTCTTCATCAAGCAGTTCCTTGATTCCGCTTTCTCTATCGAGATCGTTGAGGCTTCAAGAATTGATGGTGCAGGTGAGTTCTACACATTCAACAGGATCTGTCTTCCTCTTATGATCCCCGCTGTTGCTACACAGGGTATCTTCGGTTTCCTTGGATCATGGAACAACTTCTTCGCTCCTTCGATCCTCCTGAACAGAACAGAGAACAAGACACTTCCTCTGATGGTTTCACAGCTCTACGGAGACCGTTTCGTAGATTATGGTATGATCTACCTCGGACTTTCCGCCTCCATCGTACCCGTTATAATCGTCTATGTATTCATGCAGAGATTCATTATCCAGGGTGTTGCTGCAGGTGGTGTTAAGGAGTAATATCACTCCCTTACCAAAGTTCTTTACAGACTGCCTTCTTCGGAAGGCAGTCTTTTTTGTAAGAATATGGTATCTGCGTCTTTTTTGTTTACTTTTTGTTTATTTATAAATGCACGCGGATAGTGTAAAATAAGAAAGATTTTTGAAAACAAACCGCACGGAGGAAACACTTATGAAATTCGGTCATTTTGACGACGCGAGGAAGGAATATGTTATTTCTTCACCCAGGACTCCTTATCCCTGGATCAACTATCTTGGTAATCAGGGATTTTTCTCTTTGATCTCCAACACTGCAGGTGGTTATTCTTTCTATAAGGATGCAAGGCTCCGCAGGATCACGAGATACCGCTATAACAACGTACCCCTTGATATGGGCGGACGTTATTTCTACATCAACGACAACGGTACTGTCTGGAATCCCGGATGGTCTCCCGTAAAGACTGAACTTGATGAGTATGAGTGCCGTCACGGTATGGGCTATACAGTAATCGAAGGTAAGAAGAACGGCCTTAAGGCTGAAGTTACTTTCTTCGTACCCCAGGACTACAACGGAGAGGTACAGCAGGTAGTTCTTACAAACGAGAGCTCTTCCGCTAAGGATTTCTCCATCTTCTCCATGGCAGAGTGGTGCCTCTGGGATGCGCAGGACGACTGCACTAACTTCCAGAGAAACTTCTCCACAGGACGTGTAGAGATCGAAGGATCCACCATCTATCACGTTACAGAGTACAGAGACAGACGTAACCACTACGCTTTCTATACAGTAAACGATGATATCGACGGTTATGATACAGACCGTGATGCATTCCTCGGAAGCATCTACAACGGCTGGGACAACCCTGAGACAGTCAAGGCAGGCAAGGCTTCCAATTCCTTCGCTGACGGCTGGTCTCCCATCGCTTCCCACTACAAGAAGGTAACTCTTGCTCCCGGTGAGACAAAGACTCTCATCTACATCCTCGGTTATGCCGAGAATCCCCAGGACAAGAAGTTCGCTTCCGAGAAGCCTGCTAACCTCCTTACAAGAGAGGCATGGGTCCTCAACAAGGAGAAGGCTTATGCCATGATCGACAAGTACAACACACCTGAGAAGGTCGCTGCCGGTCTCGAAGAGCTCCGCACAACATGGGACAAGCTCCTTTCCATCTTCAAGGTAGATACACCTGACGACAAGGTAAACCGTATGGTAAATATATGGAACCAGTATCAGTGCATGGTTACATTCAACCTTTCACGTTCTGCTTCCTACTTCGAGTCCGGTATCGGAAGAGGAATGGGCTTCAGGGATTCCAACCAGGATATCCTCGGTTTCGTTCACCAGATCCCCGAGCGTGCAAGAGAGAGACTTATCGATATCGCTTCCACACAGCTTAAGGACGGCGGATGCTATCACCAGTACCAGCCCCTTACAAAGAAGGGTAATGCAGATATCGGCGGAGACTTCTCCGATGATCCTCTGTGGATGATCCTTTCCGTTGCTGCCTACATCAAGGAGACAGGCGACTGGGGCATCCTCGATGCAGACGTTCCTTTCGATGACGATCCCGAAGGCAAGCACACAATGCTGGAGCACCTGGATGTTTCCTTCTACCACATCGTAGAGAACCTCGGACCTCACGGACTTCCTCTTGCAATGAGAGCTGACTGGAATGACTGTATCAACCTTTCCTGCTTCTCTGACACACCCGGTGAGTCCTTCCAGACATACACCAACCCCAAGTTCAAGGCAGAGGGCGGTTACTCCAAGATCGCTGAGTCTGTATTCGTTGCAGCACTCTTCACATACACAGGTCCCGCTTATGTCGGTATCCTCGAGCATCTCGGCAAGGCTGATGAGGCTAAGAAGGCTCAGGCTGAGATCGACAAGATGAAGAAGAATACTATGGAATCCGCATTTGACGGTGAGTGGTTCCTCAGAGCTTATGATGCTAACGGCGAGAAGATGGGTTCCTCTGAGTGTGAGGAAGGTAAGATCTTCATCGAGCCCCAGGGCTTCGCAGTTATGTCCGAGATCGGTAAGGATGTTGGAGCTGACATCAAGACTCTCGACTCCATTGATAAGTACCTCAACTGTGAGTACGGTCTCGTTCTCAACAACCCCGCATTCACAAAGTACTATATACAGTATGGTGAGATCTCCACATATCCCGGCGGATATAAGGAGAATGCAGGTATCTTCACACATAACAATGCATGGATCATCTGTGCAGAGGCTTATGCAGGAAGAGGAGAGAAGGCTTTCGAGTACTATTCCAAGATCGCTCCTGCCTTCACAGAGGAGACATCTGATATCCACAAGACTGAGCCCTATGTATACGGCCAGATGATCGGCGGTAAGGATGCTGAGAACTTCGGTCAGGGCAAGAACTCCTGGCTCACAGGTACAGCTGCTTGGAACATGGTAGCTATCTCCCAGTACATCCTCGGCGTCAAGCCTGAGTTCGACGGACTCCGCGTAGATCCTTCCATCCCTTCTGCATGGGACGGATTCACAGCTACACGTCAGTTCAGAGGCGACACATATGAGATCACCATCAAGAATCCTGATCACATAAACAAGGGTGTTAAGAGCCTTACTGTTGACGGTCAGGCTGTTGACGGATGTATCGTTCCTGTTGCAGGTGACGGCAAGACTCATAAGGTTGAGGTAGTCCTCGGCTGATCCATTTGATCTGATATTGAAGTGGACACATCTTTTCGGGGGTGTGTCCACTTTTTTTATGGTGCTTTGTATATTATAATTAAGGGACATTTCCCTTGGAGGTATTGATATGATCATAAGAAGCGAATTAGCCAGAGGACAGAAAGTCAGTGCTAAGGATTATCTGGTATCCAGATTTTCAGAAGTCGATATAAAGGGCGGAGTTTCCGCGCAGTATGTTAATCTCGACGGTGATACGAAAGTTGTCGGTGTTACAGGTCTTGAGTTTGATTCACCCTTCGTTTCCGTTCTTTTGGATAACGAGGCACTTGCACCTTTCTGGGCAGATCTTATTCCTGCAAATGACGTGCTCATCAAGGCTGATGACGGAATCAAGGTCTTCGTTTCCGGTAAGGAGACAGAGATCGACAGCAGTTACAGGGATGTGATCAAGGCTGAGATCGAATCCTCCAGGATGTGGGGCGGTATCCTCAACGAGAAGGGTGAGCTCATCGCAGATCCTGCTTCTCCCGTACCCGGTCCCCACTACTATACAAATATGCTCATCGGCAACAGGATGGGTTTCAGAAAGCCCCTCCAGAGCACACCCAAGAGTGCTGTAAATGCACTGGGCGGCGGATGCTTCAGGGCACACGCTGATACACAGGTACTGGCTACACGCTGGGACTATCTCCCCGAGGAGAACGGTTTCCCCGCAAACAGACAGTTCTATCTTACAGAGGGTGGAAAGCAGATCTTCTGGTCCGGCGATGCAAAGTCCGGGAACCTTAAGAAGATCCAGACCATCCATTCCCAGAACAGGACCGTCATCGAGTATGAGCTCAAGGACGGACTTAAGATCAGAAGGACCATCTTTATCGTTCCCCAGCACGAGGGACTTCCCCTTGCCATCGAGGCACAGAAGATCGATATCGAGAATACAGGTTCCGCTGACAGGGATCTTCGTATCGTCTACACAGGTATGTTCGGAACAACAGCTCCCCATGCCCTCAGAGAGGACGTTATCTTCACGACCGTTATCACACAGAGTGAAGTATTCTTCGACGAGAACGATGCGATCCTCGCCATCGGCTTCAACCCCAACCCCAAGTGGCAGAAGGGTAATATCAGATATAACGTTCTCATCGTACATGAGGACGGCAAGGTAAAGATGCCTTCCGAGTACTGCGCCAGATATGCTGACCTCATCGGTTCCGGCAGCCTCGAAAAGCCCGAGTACATCGGCCATCTGGCAAGTAAGCCCTCCAGAAAGGGTCCCGGTTTCTTCGGTCTTGCTACAGAGTTCACTGTCAAGGCAGGCGGATCCGTAAGGGCAGACGATCTTACATGTCTTTCCTCCGATGCAGTCAACGACGACTTCGAGTTCGACGTGACAATGAAGGAGGAGCTGGCAAAGGTCATCGAGAGATATTCCGACCCCAAGGCCATGGAGGAGGATCTCACTTCCGTTATCGATTTCACAAAGAACTATGCGAAGTATATGCAGATCAAGCACGAGGACAAGGACTTCGAGGCTTATGTAAATAACAACCTTCCTTTCCAGGTCTTCTACCAGACCTTCGTTTCCAGATCTCTTGACTGGACACAGAAGGGCTACAGGGAGATCGGATTCAGAGAGATCCAGGATATCTTCGCTTCCATGTACTACATGGCAGGTATGGATCAGACAGAGTTCGTAAAGAAGCTCCTCCGCGAGTGGAGTGAGAATGTTTTCGAGGAAGGTTACGCAAACCACAACTTCTACTGGGTAGGTAAAGAGCCCGGCTGGTGGTCTGATGATGCACTCTGGCTTCTCCAGGCCCTGGACAGATATGTGGGACTTACAGGTGATTATGACTTCCTTAACGAGCAGTTCAAGATCGCAGGTACAGGTACTGTTGAGATCAGGGAAGGACGTGCTCCCGGTGAGGACGACGGTTCAAAGACAAGGACACTTCTTGAGACCATCAAGTCCATCATCACATATTCCGCAAAGATCTCCGTTGGTAAGCACGGTATCCCTCTTATCGACAGAGCTGACTGGAATGACTGCCTGAGAGTAGATCCCGACTGTATCGGCGGTGCTGACAAGATCAAGGCATATAAGGAGCAGCTGGCCAAGTCCGGCAAGGCTTACGGTGAGGTTCCCTTCGAGTCTGAGTATTCCGAGTCCGTAATGAACGGATTCCTTCTCAAGGTCGCTGTAGATGCAGCCATCGGAATGTTCGATCACTTCGGAGATTCAGCTTATGTAGCAGAGCTCAAGGAGCTGTCCGCTACACTTAAGCAGGAACTCAATGACTACGCATGGAAGAATGACTTCTTTGCAAGAGTCCTCTTCAACCGCAAGGATAAGCCCGAGCTCGAGTACCTCGGTGCTGCAGGCGATAACCTCCAGGTTGAGGATGCTCCCGGATCTTATTTCCTCAACGCATTCTCCTGGTCACTTCTTTCTGACTGCGCCAATGAGGCACAGATCGCATCCATGCTGGATTCCATGGACAAGTACCTGAAGTCCCCTTACGGATTCAGGCTCTGCTCCACAGTTGACTATCCCAAGATCGCTCCCAAGATCGACGTTGCCCTTTACTATCCCGGTGACAGAGAGAACGGCGGCGTATTCAAGCATGCAAATATGATGGCAGCCGCAGCTATGCTCAAGGCAGCCAAGTCCGTAGATGATAAGGCTCTTGCAGAGAGACTTGCAAAGACTGCTTACTGGATCATCGACTGCATCCTTCCTTTCAGGACGCTCAAGTCCCCCTTCACAGTATGCGGTAACCCCAGGTGGTGTACACAGTACAACAACAGCGATTCCGGTGAGAACATCGGACCTACGCTCTCCGGTACATCCACATGGCTCCTGCTCTGCCTGTTCTCCTGCTTCGGCGTAGAGTTCACATCTGACGCCCTTATCGTGGAGCCTCTCCTCAGAAATGATGAGACATCCCTTGAGGTAACGGTCAACAGCGGACTTGCCATCTACGACATCAAGGTCACCAAGCCTGAAGGATTCTTCAGATCCAGGGACGGCGTCAAGGTCTTCTGCGACGGAAGCGAGCTGGCCGACACAAAGGTTCCTGTATTTACTGACGGCAAGGTACATAAAGTCGAAGTCAGATATTGACCGGCAGTTAACGGGAGGCGCTGATAAATGCCCTATTCCAGTGTATTTCTTTCTGATATCGTAAAGGACTTCGATCTCGAAGTCGTTTACGATTCCGGAGATATAGAACAGAGGAGGATCTGCGTAGCCGATGCTACGAGACCCGGACTCCAGCTTGCAGGATACTATGACCACTTTGGTCCTGACAGGATACAGATCGTGGGCAACATGGAACATGCCTATCTGGAGCATCTGACAGCCGTAAACAGAAAAAAGTCTATACTCGGTCTTTTCTCCAAGGAGATCCCGGCACTTATCCTTACCAGGAACCACGAGGCCCACACAGAGATGCTGGAGGCAGCAGAGGAGACAAAGACTCCCATCCTCCGTACTGATGAGGCGACATCGGAATTTTCCAGTTCCCTTATCAAGTATCTCAATATGGAGCTGGCTCCCAGGGTATCCATGCACGGAGTACTTGTCGAGGTAAACGGTGAAGGTATCCTTATCCTGGGTGAGAGCGGCGTAGGTAAGTCTGAGACGGCCCTTGAGATCGTTAAGAGAGGACACCGCCTTATCGCCGATGACCAGGTGGAGATCAGGAAGATCTCCGATACTACACTGGTGGGAAATGCCCCCGAAGTAATAAGACACCTTATCGAGATCAGAGGTATCGGTATCCTGGATGTTAAGCAGCTCTACGGTGTATCTTCCGTAAAGCAGCAGGAGAATATCGATTTCATCATCAACCTGGAACCCTGGGATGAGAAGAAGACATATGACAGGATGGGCCTTACCGAGGAGACCACGGATATCCTTGGCATCAAGGTGCCTTCCCTTACTATCCCCGTAGGACCCGGCCGTAACCTGGCGATCATCGTCGAGGCTGCTGCCATCAACTACAGGGTCAAGAAGATGGGTTATAATGCCGCTGCCGACCTGGTGGCCAGAGTCTTCCCGGGAGGCGGAAACAGCTTATCATGACAGATATCAGGAAAAACGAGATCTTAAAGCCATATACCACCTTCAGATGCGGAGGTCCCGCCACGGAATTTGCCGAGCCCTCCACCCAGGAGGAGATAATTGAGCTCCTGTCCTATGCAGCATCTGAGGGTAGGGAAGTCCTTATCCTTGGTGCCGGATCCAATATGCTCATATCCGACCTGGGCTTTGACGGCCTGGTCATAAGGATCGGCAGGAAGATGGCTGACATAAAGGTGCTGGAAGAAGATGAGGAAGGGTTTGTCACCATAGAGGCCATGGCCGGTGCGTCCCTTGCCCTTTTCGGAAATACATGTACGAGAGAATCCCTGGAGGGAGCGGAATTCTGCTGCGGCATCCCCGGAAATGTGGGCGGCGCGGTCTTTATGAACGCAGGTGCCTACGGCAGGGAGATAAAGGATATAGCCCTCCGGGTAACATATATAGAAGACGGACAGATCAGGGAGATCGATGCATCGGAGTGCGGTTTCGGTTACAGGACCAGTATCTTCGAGGAAAAGGCATCAAAGGGTTCCAATATCGTTATCACTAAGATGACCGCAAGGCTCAGGAAGGGAGATAAGGATAAGATCGAGGCATATGTCTCCGAACTCCGGGAAAAGAGGACGAAGTCACAGCCCCTGGATGTTCCCAGTGCAGGTTCCACATTTAAGAGACCTGAAGGCTATTATGCCGGTGCCCTTATCGAGGGAAGCGGCCTTAAGGGATTTAAGCTCGATGAGTCAGGTGCCCAGGTGTCCCCAAAACATGCGGGATTTGTCGTAAATAACGGCGGAACTGCATCTGCTTCTGATGTAATGAGGCTTATCCGCTATGTACAGGATAAGGTATATGAGGATTCTAATGTCAGGCTCCGGACGGAAGTCAGGATAGTCGGAAAGTGGGAATGATATGGAACTGATCATCTTGACAGGCATGAGCGGCGCAGGAAAGAGCCAGGCGGAGGCTTTCTTTGAAGATAACGGATTTTTCTGTATCGATAATCTCCCGCCCCAGTTCCTTCCCGAACTCGTTTCCATGTTCAGCAAGGGAGAGGGAGAGCTTGCCGGTATAGACAAGCTGGCTTTCGTGGTGGATATCAGGAGCCGCGACCTTCTCCGCGGACTTGGCCAGGCCTTAAAGAAGATCGATGAGGAGATCTCCATTCCCTACAGGATCGTATTCCTGGAGGCAAGTGATGAGGTCCTTGTAAGCAGATACCGCCAGACAAGGAGAAAGCACCCCCTTACAGATGAGATGAGCCTTACCGATGCCATCGCAGCAGAGAGGAAGATGCTCCAGAATGTAAGAGGCCGTGCCACCAATGTAATAGATACAACCCTCATGCCCATCTCATCCCTGAAGAAGGCACTCAAGCAGCTTCTCGAAGATGACGGCAAGATGAGTGGAATGTCCATATTCGTGGAGTCCTTCGGATTTATGTATGGTATCCCCATCGACTGCGATAACGTACTTGATGTGAGATTTCTTCCCAACCCCTACTGGGTGGAGGAACTTAAGATGCTCTCAGGTAAGGATGAGAAGATCGCCGAATATCTCGAGCAGTTCCAGGAGACAAAGGACTGCGAGCAGATGCTGGCTGATATGTTCAAGTTTGCCATCCCCTATTACACAAGGGAAGGAAAGAGCAGGCTTCATATCGGTATCGGATGCACCGGCGGCCGCCACAGGTCAGTCTATATAGCTGAGAGGCTGGGTGAGAAGCTGGACGAGTTCGGATACCGTGTAGTTGTCCACCACAGAGATATCTTCAGGGATCCCAGATATGTCAAAGAGGGATAATCCCGACAGTTTTAACAGCGGTATCAAGGATGAGATAACCGCCCATCTTCCCAAGGGAGAAGTCAAGCTTCAGGCAATGGCCGCAGGCATAGGCTATGCTTCTGACGAGGACTCTGTACTCCTGGGAGATCCCACCGATCCCGATTTCAGGCGTTATTTCCTCAGGGGTGTGTTCCTGGAGTGCGGTTACTGCTCCGATCCTGCCAAGACATACAGGATAGAGCTTCACATCAAGAATCCCGCCGCCTGCGATATAGTAATGGAGATCCTGGAAGGCGAGGATATAAAGGCCGCCGCATCTGAAAGAAACGGAACTTATATCATTTATATAAGGAACGGCGACAGCGTATCAGACTTCCTGGGAGTCATCGGCGCCGGAAAGTCCAGGCTGGATTTTGAGAACATAAGGGCCGAAAAGGAAGTATACGGAAGCGTCAACCGCACCATGAACTGCGATACCGCCAATGCGGGAAGGCAGGCGGAGGCGGGAGCCAGAAGAAATGAGGCCTTCCTTAAGATCAAGTCCTCGGATGAGTACAAAAAGCTTCCCCAGGAGCTTCGTGACGCCCTTAACATACATCTGGAAAACCCCGGTGCATCCATAGCGGAACTGGGCAGGATGATGGATCCGCCCATAGGAAAATCAGGCATGAACCACCGTCTCAACAAGCTTTTGGAAATCGCAAACAGTCTTGATTGAGAATATTTGCATATTTTGTTAAAATATACTCTGTTTTTCTGTACCCTCTTATAAACAGGGGCGGAAAATGAAGGGGGATCAATTTAACAAAGTATGAACCGTAATGATCAGTACATCGAACCGGACAATACTTTTTACGAGCCGTCGACCGACCCGTCTCAGGGCACCATGGCACTCGTTATCATGCTGACTATCCTGTCGGTGGTGCTGACGTCTGTTCTTGCGGGCATATATTTTAAGAAGAAGGCAGCTGACGACAAGACAAATGTTGTGGAAGCTTCCGGCGAAGGTTCCGACAGATATATCGTTCCTGCCACGGCCACACCTACTCCGGTGCCCCCCATCCAGGATTATCAGAATCCCCTGCTCTATCCCGCCACCGCTTCTGTGGTGATGGATCCTGATGCGGTTATAGCATCAGATGTGCTTCCCTCCTCGAGAGGACTTACCCAGAATGTCATCAACGGAGCTGTCATCGTTACCGATTATGACAGAGCCAATCCCATTTATATGACGGATCCCCTGGATTACTCCGTGGATGCCGCCGGCATCCTTACCTACAGGGGCAATAATTTCAGAAATACCGCATCCTTCGGATATCTCACCCCTGAGGACGGCGTCGTGGACGACCTGACACAGGTATGGGAGTATTCGGGCATGCACAGCAGGCTCTCCTCCGACATGACCTTCGAGTGGACGGGCCTTCAGCTTACGGGACAGCCCCTTATCGTGCAGTGGTCCGATGAGGTCAGGACTTCCATGAACCTCTACAGCGACAAGGCTGCCAAGGATGATCTTGTTGAGGTCATCGTGGCGGGACTTGACGGATATGTCTACTTTTTCGATCTGGATGACGGTACCATGACAAGAGATCCCATTTACGTGGGCGCCACCATAAAGGGAACTCCCTCTGTGGATCCCCGTGGCTATCCTATCCTTTACCTTGGACAGGGAGATGACAACGGCGACCAGGGATTCGGAATGTATATCTATTCCCTTATCGACGGACAGAGGCTCTATTTCTATGAGGGCCTTGATGATGGTGCCTACAGGATGAACTGGGGTGCCTTCGACTCATCGCCCCTGGTTGACAGGGTCTCGGATACCCTTATCTGGCCCTGTGAGAACGGTATCATCTATACCTTCCAGCTGAATACTGACTATACCCCCGGAAGCTCCTCCATCGCCATCAACCCTGTATGTACGGGATATAAGTATATCTTTAACGATACCCAGGGAAGATATCTCGGCGTTGAGAGCTCCATCGGCGTATACGGAAACTACGGTTATTTCATAGACAACAACTCCAACCTCATCTGTCTCGATCTTAACTCCCTGGAGATGGTATGGGTCTTCAGGACCAGCGACGATTCAGACCTTTCCCCCGCCATCGAGGAGGAGAACGGAGTGCCCTATATCTATATAGCCACCGAGGTTGACTATCAGGGCGGAACCGGAGAGTATTCCGGAGCTGCCTATACATATAAGATCAATGCCCTCACGGGAGAAGAGGTATGGCAGACCTCCCAGTCCTGCTATACATATAACGGACAGACATCGGACACGGACCAGACGGGAGGATGTCTCGGAAATCCCATCATCGGAAAGAATTCCATCTCCAATCTGGTCATCTTCTCATACAGCATGACCCAGGGCCTCATGAGCGGAAACCGTCTTGTGGCCTACTACAAGGATACGGGAACGGAGGCATGGCATTATGACATGAACATCTATTCCTACAGCTCCCCCGTGGACTGCTATGATGAGAACGGAAATGCTTATATCGTCATCGCCGACAGCATCGGCCAGATCCATCTGATCAACGGCCAGACCGGCGAGCGTATAAATTATATACAGGCATCAAGATATATAGGTACTGAAGATGAGACCTCCAACGGAGTTTCCTTCGAGGCGTCACCTGCAGTATTCGGGGATATGATGGTCATCGGAACACGTTCAGGTTCCATTATGGGCATCAAGATCGAATAAGGAGTACTGAGGGTAAAATGGGGAAAAAGAACAGATACGATGACATAGCTGTGCTGGAGGTCGAGATCAGCTCCTTCTCCGGGGGCGGATACAAGGTAAGGTATGATTTCCAGAAAAAGCTCATCAACTGGAACGACGGCTACATGTGGAACAACAATTTCATGAAGTCGCTCACAGCCTCGAAGATCGAGACCATTCAGGAGAGGCTTCCCAAGACGGGGATGCTGGAGTGGATGGAAGGATATAACAAGGGTGAGATCGAAAGATACGGAAATCCCACTGCCAATCCTTCCTCCTGGAAGATCGTGGTAAGGTTCAAGGACAATTCGACAATTATCAGCAGCCATACCAAGAACTTCCCCAAGGACTGGAACGGACTTAAGAGCCTTATAGAAGAGACCACTGAATGCAAGTTCAGGCTCAGATGAGAAAACAGGGCATATATGTTAAAATAATAGAAGCGGCAAATATCACTTTGGAGTGAAGATGGATTATATAGAAGGATTATTTTTAGGTAAGCTGTGGAGTGACACAGATTTTGAGAACAGACGTCATGCAGGTCTGTTTATTCTCTATGGCTTCCTTGTGGATCTTCTTGTGCTCCTCAGATATTTCACGGGAAAGACATACCTGGGCATTGGCGTATTCACGGTGGTCCACTGGGTCATCCTCATCCTTCTCATGCTCGCCTGCCCCTTTATCAATTTCAGATATTACCGAATGCCCGGCTGGGGCAAAGCACTTATACTTATTGAAAAGACATTCAAGTCTTTTCTCGTAATGAGCCTGACGGTAAGTCTCATCCTTCCCAGGATAAAGGTCCAGTCCACAGGACTTCAGGACTTCCTTATCAATTACCTGAATGAGACACTTGAAAAATATACAGAGAAATTCTCATCCGGCGCCGGATCCTTCGCAACAGTAATGGGCGTCCTGGCCGGAGGTATACATGTAGTATTGATGATCGTCCTGATCGCAGTAGCTGCCCTGATCATTCCGGGGTTGGTATATCTGGCAGTAAGATATATCCAATATGCCTACGACTGGGTCATAGACAGACTGGTGATCAGAAGGGTCTTCAGATATAGAAGATAATACAGATTCGGAGGTAAATATGGCACAGCTTCAGGGAAAAAAGGATATCACGGTAGAAGATCTGGAAGAAAGCCTCGGTGCCAAGAAGCTTCCGGCTTTCATAAAGTCATGTGAACAGGAATTCATCGACAAGATCGACGCCATAGTCGATATGTTCTGTCAGGACTCAAAGAAAAAGGCGATATTTGTTTCAGGTCCCACATCATCAGGCAAGACCACATTCACCATGCGTCTTTCCGCAGGCCTTACAAGGCACGGAAGACAGGCAGCTTTCCTGTCACTGGACGACTACTATGCCATGACGGAGCTGAAGTTCGACAAGGACGGAAGGCCTGATTTCGAGACCATCGATTCCCTTGATGTGGACAGAGCCGCAGCAGATGTTAAGAAGATAATCGCAGGAGAAAAGGTGATCCCTCCTTTCTTTAATTTCCTTACCAGGAAGAGCGAGGAGAGGTCCGAGGACGAAGCCATCCAGCTCCCCGACAACGGAGTTCTGGTGGTGGAGGGACTTCACGGCCTCAACAAGCGCATCTCCGGAGATATAGCTGACGAGGACTGCCTTAAGGTCTTCATCATGCCCTACGGAAACGTCTTCTGCGATACAAAGCTCATGGATATGACAGAGATCAGGCTCCTTAGAAGGATCGTAAGGGATCAGAGGCACAGAGCTGCCCACGCCCTTTCCACCGTGGACTACTGGCCCATGATCGAAAGATCAGAGGAGACCATCTTCGACGACTATCTTGCAAGTGCGGATATACATGTCAATTCATTCCTCGGCTACGAGAGCCTCATCCTGGCGCCCCTCGCCCTGAGCGATATACATGCGGCGTTCAAGATGGTGGAAGACGGGACTCTGACACCGAATGTCTTTATGGAAAGATCGAACAAGGACAAGGATTTTGCAGATCTCTCAACAGCACTGGACAGATGTGCGAGACTTGAGAGGCATCTGGCAAAGATCCCGGTAGTCAACCCTGAATGGGTTCCTGAAGAGTCCATTCTCAACGAATTCATATCGTGATAAGCACAAAGGAGGCATAATATGCCCATTAGGATACCGAATAATCTTCCGGCGAGAGCCGTCCTTGAAAAGGAGAGGATCTTCGTTATGGAGGAAGACAGGGCGCTGACCCAGGATATAAGACCCATAAGGATCATCATCCTGAACCTGATGCCCAATAAGAATGCCACGGAGACCCAGCTTCTGAGGGCTCTGTCAAATTCTCCCATCCAGGTCGACATCGACCTTCTGAGAACAGCATCACATACATCAATCCACACCAGCGAGGAGCATCTCATCAAGTACTATGAGACCTTCGATGATGTTAAGGAGAGATATTACGACGGCATGATCATCACCGGCGCTCCTGTGGAGCACCTTCCCTTCGAGGAGGTGGACTACTGGCCCGAGCTCTGTGAGATCATGGAGTGGAGCAAGACCCACGTCTATTCCACCCTTCATATCTGCTGGGGTGCGATGGCCGGTCTTTATTACCACTACGGAGTCCCGAAGTACGACCTTCCCAAGAAGGCCTTCGGCATCTTCGAGCACAGCATGACCTACAGCCGTCCCGTCAAGCTCTTCAGGGGCTTCGACGACGTCTTCTATGTTCCTCACTCGAGACATACGGAGATCAAGAGGGAGGACATCCTTAAGTGCAGCGAGCTCCGTATCCTGTCCGAGTCGGATGAATGCGGTGTCTATGCCGTTTCCGACAGGCACGGAAGACAGTTCTTTATAACCGGCCACTCCGAGTATGACAGGACCACCCTCGACGATGAATACAAGAGGGACCTGGGCAAGGGCCTTTATATCGAAAAGCCCATCAACTACTACAAGGACGATGACCCCTCCAAGGGACCCGAGCTCAAGTGGAGATCTTCGGCCACACTGCTCTTTACCAACTGGCTCAACTACTATGTTTACCAGGAGACTCCTTTCGATCTGTCGCTCCTTAAGGATATAAAGCATAAGACTAATTCCGATCTGGATTCAGAGGAAATGGGAAATGGTAAGAGTAACAAATGATCTTGTAAGGGATATGTGTCCCCAAAGGGACGGAAAGGGCCACAAAGGAACTTTCGGAACGGTACTGATAACTGCAGGCTGCGGCACCATGTCAGGTGCCCCGTGCCTCTGTACGGGTGCGGCTTTAAGAAGCGGCGCCGGTCTGGTCCGTACCTTTACCCAGAGGGGAGCCCTTCTATCCACAAGGGTCAATCTTCCCTGTGCACTTCTTTCTGCTTTCGAAGAGGACCGCACAGATAATCTCAGGTTGGGCAGCAGGCTCCTGAAAAAGGCCGCCTCTGCTGCCATAGGCCCCGGTATCGACCTTGAGGATAAAAGATATGCCGATATCCTGGATCTTTATATAAGGGAAGCAGAGAGGCTGGTCATTGATGCGGGAGCCATAACCCTTATCTCAAAGAACAGGGAGTACTATCTCCCCCTTCTTAAGGAAAGAAAGACCCCCGCTGTCCTGACTCCCCACATCGGTGAGTTCAAAAGGCTCTCGGGAAAAGAAGAGGATCTGGAGAAGGAAGCCCTTAAGATGGCAGAAGAGATAAATAGCGTTATCGTCCTTAAGAGCAGCACTACATTTATAGCTGATCCTGAAGGAGAGAGCTATATCCTGGAGGAAGAGAACAGCGGACTTGCAAAAGGCGGCTCAGGAGATGTTCTCACGGGACTTATCTCCGGACTTACGGCCCAGGGCATGAGCCCCATTAATGCCGCAATAAGCGGAGTACGTATCCACAGTAACTGCGGTATACTTGCAAGGGAAAAATACGGAGAGAGGGCTATGCTCCCCTCCGATCTTCCGGAATTCCTTCCGGAAAGTTTTAAGATGGCAGGTTGGAACTAATGGCTAATAAATACGAGAACACATCATATCTTTTCGACAGATCCTGTGTTGAGATCGATCTGTCTGCCCTGAAGAACAATATCAGGGAGATAAGAAGGGTAACTGATCCCAAGGCTGACATCATGGCAGTAGTAAAAGCTGATGCCTATGGCCACGGTGCCTACGAGTGTGCCAGGACCCTGGTGGAAAACGGAGCCAACGGTCTTTGTATCGCCACTATAGATGAGGCTATCCACTTAAGACAGAGAGGCATAACAGCAAGACTTCTTATTCTCGGAGGCGTAGACGTTTCCAGATATGCAGACGTTATCAGGTACAGGGTTGATATGGCAGTCTACGATACTGAGACAGCCAGGTTCCTGTCGGATGAGGCTGTTAAGCTGGGAGGATCCTGCGATATCCACATCAAGCTTGATACGGGTATGGGAAGGATAGGATTCCCTGCAGACGGTTCCGCCACAGATGAGATCGCAGAAGTCTGTAAACTTCCGGGTCTTAAGCCCTATGGAGTATTCTCCCACTTTGCTGTGGCTGATACAGATGACGATGAGTATACATATGCCCAGTTTAATAAGTTCATGAAGCAGATCGAAGATCTGAAGGCTAAGGGCATCACCTTTGAGAAGAGACATATCTGCAACAGCGCAGGTATCCTGAGATTTCCGGAGATGCACCTGGATATGGTCAGGGCGGGACTTATCCTCTATGGACTTACTCCCCCCGGATGTCCCGAGGGTCCCAATAAGATCGACCTTATCCCCGTAATGAACTGGCTTGCCAAGGTCATCCACGTTAAGGAGATCGAGGATGGAACTTCCGTAAGCTACGGAAGACACTTTGTTGCAAAGAGAAAGACGAAGGTGCTCACCATCTCTGTCGGTTATGCCGACGGCCTCTCCAGAAGGTTCAGTAACGGCTTTGAACTCCTGGTCAACGGCGAGAGGCTCCCAATCATCGGAAATGTCTGCATGGATATGTGCATGCTGGATGCCACCGATATGAAGGGCGAGGTCAAAAAGGGTGACACAGTGGTCATCTTCGGCAAGGAGAGACTGGCTGACGAACTTGCTGACTACCTCGGCACTATAAACTATGAGATCACCTGTGATGTAGGTAAGAGGGTCCAGAGGATCTTCGTTGACTAAGGATGGCAAAATAGCGTCTTGGAGGAAAAAGAAGAGGAAGCATCAGATCCTGATACAAACATTCCTTGACAGTTTTAAAAGACGCGTTTATAATCTTTAAGCTAATTATGTTTGGGACATATGCGCATTTTGCGTTTTGTATAGATAAAGAGATGGAGGATATCGGAATATGAAGATGACATTTCAGCCCAAGAAGAGACAGAGGGCTAAGGTTCACGGCTTCCGTGCAAGAATGGCTACCCGCGACGGTAGAGATGTCTTGAAGAGAAGAAGATTAAAGGGCAGAAAGAAGCTTGCTGCTTAAGGATCACCTTGTGGTCCTTTTTCAATTTATTAAGTGAGGCATCCGCTTGAATTCTGTACCTTTAAGATTCAATTATGAGTTTTCCAGGGTATATAAGAGAGGCGGATTTGCTGCCGGAAGGTATCTGACCGTACATGTGTTCAGAAGACCTGCCGGACTTAAACATAACAATACGATCGTGTCCCCTGATATTACCCGGGTGGGCTTCTGCGCAAATAAGAAGCAGCTGGGAGCAGTGGGCAGAAACAGAGCAAGACGCCTTATGAGGGAATCATACAGGCAGCTTGAGAATAAGATCAGACCCGGATCGGACATTGTTATCACATTGAGGAGTGTTCCTTCGGTCCCTGCTTTTGGGGAGATCGACAAGGAACTCAAAAGGCATTTCAAGAAACTCGATATTTTGTGTTCGGAGAGCGAGTATGATTGCTCGGATGCTGATAAAGCTGATACAGGGTTATAAGAAATATATCTCTCCGGTGATCGGCGATCACTGTAAGTATACGCCGACCTGTTCCGAATACATGATAGGCTGTTTGGAGAAATACGGGGTCATCCGCGGATTGCCCCGGGGAATATGGCGGATCCTCCGTTGCAACCCCTTTTCCAAGGGCGGTTACGACCCGGTCCGCTGATATCGGAGAACAGGAATAAATGGATATAAATATTGAACTGTCAATCTTTTCCACCTTGCTTTCGCCGCTCTACATGCTTTTCGGCTGGCTTACAAGGATATTGATGGAATTCTTCGGCAACTACGGTGTTGCCATTATCGTACTCACAGTAATAATCAGAGGACTTCTCATCCCCCTGAACATCAGGAGCCAGAAGTCAATGCTCAAGATGCAGGCCCTTTCAGGCAAGACTGCAGAGCTTCAGAGAAAATACGGTGACGACAAGCAGAAGTATCAGGAGGAAGTATTAAAGCTCCAGCAGGAGAACGGTGCCATGGGCGGTATGTCCGGATGCCTTCTTCCTTTCCTGCAGATCTTCTTCATCATCCCTATCTACAGGATCGTCAGCGGACCTCTCTACTATATCTCACAGGTTTCCAAAGAGAATATCGAATCCATGATCGAGCTGGGTAAGAACAGCGGCATCATCGGTGAGAAGGCAAGGATCGCAGTGGAGACCCACATCCCCCTTATCGAGGCATTGAACAACAATTCTTCTTTCCTCAGCGAGTGTGTGGACAAGGGCCTTATCTCCATGGGTCAGATCATCGATCTGCACTTCCTTGGCATCGACCTCACCATGGTACCTGCCTGGAACCCCGTAACCATCGTTTCGGATCCCAGGACATATCTTCCCCTTCTTCTGTTCCCCATCCTGGTAGTTGTGGTAAATATCATTACTATCCGTATGGGACAGTTCCTGCGTCCCGGTTACAAGGAGCAGCAGGAGGCAAAGGAGAGGGCTAAGAACAATCCTGCAAGAGCAGGACAGACAGCCCAGGACGATACGGCAGAAGCTACCATGAAGATGATGAACTGGTTCATGCCCGCCATGATGCTCGTTACGACTTTCACCCTTCCCGCCGCAATGGGTCTTTACTGGGTAGTCGGAGGACTTATGGGTATCGTTTCCCAGATCATCGTATATTATATGTTTACAAAGCCTTATGAGCTCAAGAAGGCTGAGATCGAAGAGAAGAAGGCTAACGCTTTCAAGAAGAGCAGAGAAGAGAACGACGGGCAGAAGCCTGCTAAGAAGTCCAAGAAGAGCAAGAAGTGATCGAACTTTAATTTACGGAGGAATATATGGAAAAGACGATCGTAAAGACAGGTAAGACAGTAGATGAGGCAATCGAGAGCGCTCTCGCAGAGCTGGGCGTTGCCAAGGAAGATGCTGTTATCGAGATAATCAGCGAGCCCGCAGGCGGATTCCTCGGACTTGGTTCCAAGGACGCGGAAGTAAAGGTTACCGCAAATGTTGAAGATGAAGCAGCCGAGGAGGAGGAAGTCGTTTACTACGGTGATGACGAGAACTTCGAGGGCGATGCAGTAAGTGAGGCAGAGGATGCAGCTGTACAGTTTGTTGCTGAGGTCCTTTCCGGCATCGGCATCCACGGCAATATGGATTCCTACAGAGAGGATGATGCCATCTACATCTCTGTTTCAGGAAGTGACTGCGGAGCTGCCATCGGACGTCACGGTGAGACACTTGACGCCATCTCCTACATGACAAACCTTATCGCCAACAAGCACAGCGAGGACAGAGTACATGTACACCTCGATGTCGGCGGATATAAGAGACACAGAGAGCAGGTCCTTAAGAACCTTGCTGAGCGTGCCGCTTCCAAGGTAAGAAAGACAGGCCGCAAGGTAGTCATGGAAGCAATGAATCCCGCAGAGAGAAGAGTAGTACACTCCTATCTTCAGGATTTCGAAGGCATCACTACACACAGTGAAGGCGATGAGCCTGACAGAAGAGTAATCGTTACCCTTTCCGAAAATAACTAACGGAGGCAGTATGCCGGGAACATTTTGTGCCTGCTCCACACCTATTGGTCAGTCGGGGATCGCCGTTATAAGGATCTCCGGTGACATGTCGGGAACAGGCCTGGACGATTGTTTCAAGATAATAAGAACTGCAGGAAGTGCCAAGGTGATCTCTCAGATGGAGGGATACACCGCGGCACTTGCTGATTTTATCGACCCTTCTGACGGGTCTGTGATAGACAGGGTGGTGGTGACCAGGTTTACCGCGCCCCATTCCTATACAGGTGAGGACATGACTGAGATCTCATGCCACGGCGGCAATGCGGTAAAGCAGGAGATCTTCAGGGTCCTTTTCGAAAAGGGAATAAGGCCTGCAGAGCCCGGAGAGTTCACAAAGACTGCTTTTGTAAATGGAAAGCTGGCCCTCTCCGAAGCAGAGGCTGTTATGAACGTTATAAAGTCAGAGTCCTCGGGAGCACTTAAGGTCTCCAATTCCCAGGTCTTCGGAAAGCTCAATTCCGAACTTTCTGAAGTGGAGGAAACCCTCTACAAGGCCATGTCCCTTATAGAGATGATCGTGGAGTTCCCGGAACATGACGATACTCCCGTCAATACGGACAGGGTCAGGGAGATGATCTCCTCCGCCATAGATGTACTCATTCCACTTAAGGAGAGCTATGCCCAGGGAAGGCTCCTGGCAGACAGGCTCAGGGTAGCCCTGGCAGGAAAGCCCAACAGCGGAAAGAGTACGCTCCTTAACAGGCTTACCGGATTTGACAGGGCCATCGTTACCGATATCCCCGGGACCACCAGGGATACCCTGGACCAGGATATCGATATTGAAGGTATCCCCGTAAGGATCACTGATACGGCGGGCATCAGGGAGACAGATGATGCCATAGAGGCCATGGGCGTCGAAAGGGCAAGGAGCAGCATAAGGGAGGCGGATCTCTGCCTCTTCCTCGTATCCCCTGAAGATCCTGAAGATGAGGTCATCTCACAGCTGTCCCTTATCAGGTCGGGTGAGGCTGATATCCCCGTGGTGCTTGTGTTCACCAAGTCTGATGTGGGGATCAATCCCTCTTATGAAAAGATCGCCGCTTCGGCTAAGGCCCTGGGTATCGAAAAGTCCATGATAATATCTGCCCTTTCTGACGAGGGCATAGATCTCATAAGAAAAGAGATCCTGTCCTTCTACGACAGCCTGGGCTCAACGTCCTCCACTGTTGTAATAAGCGGCAGGCATGCGGGCCTTATTGGCCTTGCAGCTGATAAGCTCATGGAGGCAGGATCTGCCCTCGATGACGGACTTGGGGAGGATATCGCCTCCTCGGTGATAAGGTCTGCTCTTGATGACATCGGTGCCATCACGGGAAAGACCGTATCCAGCGAACTTGTAAATACTATCTTCTCCGATTTCTGCATCGGGAAGTAAGGAGTCATATGAACATAAAGGAAGCTCTTGAGATAAAAGATTCATTTATGGCCGGCGAGTACGACGTGGCAGTCGTGGGTGCAGGCCATGCGGGATGTGAGGCTGCGCACGCCTGTGCGAAGCTGGGACTTAAGACTGTCCTTTTTACTCTCTATCTGGACAGCATCGCAAACCTTCCCTGTAATCCCAGCATCGGAGGAACGGCAAAGGGACAGCTAGTCCGCGAGATAGATGCCCTGGGCGGCATCATGGGAAAGATCGCCGACGAGTGTGCCATCCAGATGAGGATGCTCAACCGATCAAAGGGCCCCGCCGTTTATTCTCCCAGAGCCCAGATGGACAGGCACAGATATTCTGATGTGATGAAGTGCTATCTGGAGAAAGTGGAGAACCTTGATATAAGGCAGGCACATATTACCGACCTTCTGACGGAGGACGGTTCCGCGACAGGTGTTATGACGGAGAGCCGTGCCGTTTACGGTGCAAAGGCTGTGGTCATATGTTCCGGTACATATATGGAGTCCAGGACCATCAGGGGAGGGGTCATCTGCGAGAGCGGACCTGACGGACTTCCCAGGTCAGTGGGCCTTTCTGCATCCCTTGAGGCTGCGGGCATACCCATCCTGAGATTTAAGACGGGAACTCCCGTCAGGGTCAATTCCTCAAAGCTGGACTTTGACCAGATGACGAGGCAGGACGGTGAATATGATATCCCTCCTTTTTCGTATGATAATGAGATGCACGGAAAGACGGTGCCTGAAGACCAGGTGCCCTGCTGGTCCGTGTGGACTACCCCCGACACAAGGGAGGTAATAACTGAGAATATGGACCGCTCCCCTCTCTACAGCGGAGTCATCACGGGTATCGGTCCCAGATACTGCCCTTCCATAGAAGACAAGTTCATGAGGTTCAAGGATAAGGACAGACACCAGATCTTTGTGGAGCCCATGGGAAGGCAGACAAATGAGATGTACCTTCAGGGCTTTTCCACATCCCTTCCCGAGGATGTGCAGGTGAAGATGGTAAGATCCCTGCCGGGTCTTTCCGAGGCCGTGATCCAGAGGAGTGCCTATGCCATAGAATACGATCTTGTGGATCCCCTCTCCCTTACACCTGCCCTGGAATCCAAGGTTGTAGACGGTCTTTTCACTGCGGGCCAGATCAACGGTTCCTCCGGATATGAGGAGGCTGCAGGCCAGGGCATTATCGCAGGCATCAATGCGGGACTTAAGGTGCTGGGCAGGGAGCCTGTGATCCTCGACAGGTCCCAGGCATATATCGGCGTCCTGGTGGACGATCTTGTCACCAAGGGAACGTCAGAGCCTTACAGGATGATGACCTCCCGTGCGGAGTACAGGCTGTTCCTCCGCCAGGATAATGCGGATACCAGGCTTACGCCCGTCGGTCACGATATAGGACTTATCGATGATGAGAGGTTCTCTCTTTTCGAGGAGAAGATGAGGATGATAGATGAGGAGACGGAAAGGCTCAAGAGCACGTATATCGGTCCCTCCGACACCCTTAAGGAGATCCTGGAGTCCGTGGGCTCGGTCCTTCCGCCCTCGGGTATATCCCTGGCTGACCTTCTGAAGAGACCGAAGGTCACCTATGAGCTCATAGAGGGCGTTGATAAGGACAGAAAGCCCCTGCCCCTTTATGTGACCAGGGCAGCGGAGACCGATATCAAATATGAGGGATACCTGAAGCTGGAGAAGGAGAAGATAGAGAAGTTCTCCGAACTTGAGAGCAAGAGGCTCCCGGAAGATACGGATTATGAGAAGATCGAGGGCTTAAGGCTCGAGGCCAGGCAGAAGCTCAACAGATTAAGGCCCATAAACGTGGGACAGGCATCCAGGATCTCGGGAGTATCTCCCGCGGATATCTCGGTGCTCCTGGTCTATCTTGAGATGAGAAAGAGAGAAGAGAAGTGACAGAAGAGATAAAGGACAACATGACGCCGGTGCTGGAAGAGGCATCGAAAGTAATAGAAGTACCTCTTGATGCGGAGCATATAAATTCCTTCAGGAAATATGCAGAGCTCCTTCGGGAGAAGAACAAGGTGATGAACCTTACCAACATTACTGACGATACCGGCATAGCCATGCGTCACTTCATCGACTCCCTGACCATCGTCTCCTACATAAGGGATGAGCAGAAGAAGCAGGGAAGATCTGATATATCCCTCATCGATGTGGGAACAGGAGCAGGCTTTCCCGGGATCCCCCTTAAGGTGGTCATCCCGGATATGCGCCTGACCCTTATGGATTCCCTTAACAAGAGGATCGGATTTCTCAGGGAGGTGTCTGATGCCCTGGAACTTGATAAGGTGGACCTGATCCACTCCAGAGCCGAAGATGCGGGAAAGAACAAAAAGTACAGGGAGATGTATGATATCGCTACTGCCAGGGCAGTGGCAACCCTTCCCGTACTCTGTGAATACTGCATGCCCTTTGTGAAGGTAGGGGGCGTTTTCGTGGCTATGAAGGGCCATTCCGAGGAAGAGATAAGAGACGCCAAGAAGGCTGTTGCACTTCTTGGCGGTACCATCGAAAAAGTCGATAACTTTACTTTGCCGGGAACTGATATGAACAGATCTGTCATCGTGATCAGGAAACTGCGTCACACGCCGGCACAATATCCCAGGCAGGCCGGAAAGCCTTCCAAGGATCCCTTAGTCTGATCAGACTTTGGGGAGTTCTCTGTCGAAAATAGAATAGACAGCCCTTGAATCGTAGTAGCTTGCATTATCCATGGGCTTTCTGGGCATGGGTCCTCTTTCGGGCTCTGTCCTTAAGAGCTGGGCTGATCCTGCAGGTGACGAAGCTGTTCCGCTGACCGTGGCTGCAGTGGAGACTGCGGTGCCTGATGTCAGAAGATCTGCGGGAGCGTTCTTCTTTGCCCTGATCTGGGATGCTATAAGTACAGCACCGCCGATGGTGGCAAGGGACACTGCCGCAGCGATGATCATAATGATCCTGCTGGAATGCTTCTGCTTTTTGTTTATATGTGAGGTGATATACCCGGGGTCGATGGCTGTAAGTGTCACGTCCTCGGTCTCAGGATCCTCTTTTTCTGCCTGCTCTTCCGCCAGACGCTGAAGTGTCCTGGCGATAAGATCATCAGATGCATGTATGGATCCCAGTTTTTCCTTAAATTCCTCTTTAAGCTGTTCGTCAAATCGATCTTTCATATAAAGCCTCTTGATCCCTCTCTCTTCTCTTCTCAAAACGGCTGAGCATCTTCTTCGCTCTGAAGATCCTGCTCCTTACGGTGCTTTCTGTTATTCCGAGGATCCTTGCGATCTCACAGTTGTCCAGTACACCGTAATAACGGAAAAGGATGACATCCTTATATGCGTCAGGAAGGGCGTTGATGGCGTCCCAGAGCTCTCCTTCGGGGTCCAATGAGTCGAAGTACATATCCTCGGTCTCACGGCCGTCTACAGAGGCAGAGGCACCGATGCTCCTGCTGGTGCCCATGTCGTCCTTTTCGCCATAATCCTCGTTCATCTGCTCGAAGGAACCGATCCTCGTGGCCCAGGCTGACTTCAGATAGTCCTTGCACACATTCTTGGCAATGGACATGAGCCAGTACTTGGGAGGACAGTCTCCTGCAAAGGAATCCCTCTTGCGGATGACCTTTACGAAAACATCCTGGAAGGCATCCTCGGCAAGACTTCTTTTACCAAGATAGTAATTGCATACCCTTAAGACATCGTCGGCATACAGCTCGACGAGCTCTTCTGTTGCGGGTAATGTGAAGTATCTTGCCATGGCGTCTCCTTTCCGTACATCAATAAGACGATTTGATTTTACAACTCGTTGCATGGAATTCAATTATCAACAAGAGTGATAATTGCGGTATTTTTGAAGAAAGTGCATTTATTATAATATACGCGTGCGTATTTTTATTAATTAATGGTATAATCTAATAGTATGTTTATAAGAGCCCCATTAAGGGACGGAGGAAAAAATGGCAAATTCAGATGAATCCAAGGAGCTGCGTAAGCAGCAGGAAGCCGAGATGGACTCGGTCTTCAAGTCCGAACAGAATACTATAGTTCCCGTAGATCTCGACAGGGAGATGAGGAAATCATTTATCGACTACGCCATGTCAGTTATCACTGACCGTGCGCTTCCGGATATCAGGGACGGATTAAAGCCCGTTCAGAGAAGGATCCTCTACTCCATGTACGATCAGGGATTTACTCCCGATAAGCCTTTCCGTAAGTGCGCCACCACCGTCGGTGACGTTCTCGGTAGGTTTCACCCCCACGGTGACGCATCTGTTTATGATGCTCTCGTAAGACTGGCCCAGGATTTCTCCCTGAGGCACACACTGGTAGACGGCCACGGAAACTTCGGTTCCCTGGATGGTGACCCGCCGGCTGCATACAGATATACAGAGGCAAGGCTGGAGAAGGTCGCTCTGGAGATGATGAGCGATATCAAGAAGAATACGGTAGATTTCAGGCCCAACTTCGACGAACACGAGATGGAGCCCGTTATCCTTCCCTCCAGATTCCCCAACCTCCTGGTAAACGGTTCTGTAGGTATCGCCGTAGGTATGGCTACAAATATCCCTCCCCATAACATGGGTGAGACCATAGACGGCGTTATCATGATGATGGATAACCCGGATGTTACTGTTGACGAGCTCATGACCGTGGTCAAGGGCCCTGACTTCCCCACAGGAGGCGCTATCCTGGGAACATCGGGCATCAGGGAGGCTTATTCCACAGGTAAGGGAAGGATCGTAGTCCGTGCCCATGCCGAGATCGAGGATTATGCCAACGGAAAGCAGAGGATCATCTTCAGTGATCTTCCCTTTGCAGTTAATAAGGCGAGACTCATCGAGAGGATCGCAGACCTTTCCAAGGAGAAGAAGATCGAGGGTATCTCAGGTCTCCGTGACGAGTCTGACCGTAATGAGAAGGTCAGGATCGTTGTCGAGGTCAAGAAGGATGCCAATGCCGATGTAGTCCTTAACCAGCTCTACAAGAACTGTCCTCTCCAGGACGCATGCTGCGCTAATATGATCGCACTCGTCCCCGATAAGGACGGAAAGCTGGAGCCCCGTGTCATCACACTTATCGATGCTCTCAAGTACTATGTCCAGCATCAGGAGAATGTAGTCCTCAGAAGGACCGAGTTCGATCTTGAGAAGGCTGAAGCAAAGAAGCACCTGGACGAAGGTCTCCTTCTTGCCATCGACCACATCGACGAGATCATCTCTATCATCCGCGGATCCAGGACAGAGGCTGATGCCAAGGTCAACCTGAGCAACAGGTTCGGATTCTCCGAGAAGCAGGCCCAGAATATCGTTGATATGAGACTTGGTAAGCTCACCGGTCTTGAGAGAGAGAAGCTCCAGGCAGAGATCGAGGAACTCACCCAGCAGATCGCACACTTCAAGCTCATCTTAAGCGACAGGGAGATGCTCCACAGCACCATCAAGGAGGAGCTCCTGGAGGTAAAGCGCAAGTTCGCTACACCCAGGATCACTGAGATTATCCACGGTTCCTTCGACGATATCGACGACGAGTCCCTTATCCAGGAGCAGGATATCGTAGTTACCCTGACCCACTTCGGATATATCAAGAGACAGCTTATCGATACATATAAGCAGCAGCACAGAGGCGGCAGGGGAATATCTGCCCAGGGCACAAGGGAGGAGGACTATATCGAGAAGATCCTCACCACCACCACCCACAAGTTCCTCATGTGCTTCACCAATACTGGAAGAGTCTTTAAGATCAAGGGTTACAAGATCCCTGAGACTGCCTCCAGATCCTCCAGGGGAACGGCTCTCGTCAATCTCCTGAACCTTATGGAGAATGAGAAGATCAGGAATATCATCCCTGTTGACGACTTCGAGAATGAGGAGCTCTACCTGACCATCGCCACAAAGAACGGTATCGTCAAGAGAACACCTCTGCCCAGCTATAAGAACATCAACAAGAACGGTCTTATCGCCGTTAACATCAGGGACAATGACAGCGTTGTAGACGTTTCCCTCACCAGGGAAGGACAGGAGATCATCCTTGTATCCTCCTCCGGTAAGGCTATAAGGTTCAATTCCGACGACATCAGGGAGACAGGAAGAAATACTTCCGGTGTAAGAGGAATGAAGATCCCCGAGAGCGACAGCATCGTGGGAATGGTACCTGTAGAAGAGGGCGGAGAGCTTCTTGTTATCTCCAAGAAGGGATACGGAAAGAGAAGTACCGTTGACGACTACAGAGCACAGAACAGAGGCGGTAAGGGCCTTATCACATATAAGGTCACAGAGAAGACCGGCGAGCTCATCGGATGTACCCTGGTCAATAACGAAAATGACCTCCTTATCATCTCCGATACAGGTGTCATCATCAGGGTTTCCGCAGAGGAGATCCCTACCCTTTCAAGAGCTACTTCAGGTGTAAGGCTCATGAGGGCATCCGGTTCCGCTGTCGTCGACTTCGCCATCACATACCACGAAGAGCCTGAAGAGGAAGAGATCCCCGAGGGCGGGACGGCAGAAGCTGTTGAGGCAGCCGAGACTGAAGAAAAGGCCGAAGGTCTTGAGACTTCCGGAGAAGAGAATAATGAAGCTTGATCATAAAACTGGAACAGGATTACTGAGAAGCGCCGCTTCCCTGATCCTGTCAGGTATCCTGACCATATCTGTCCTGCCCTTTGGTGCCAGGGCGGATATAAGCCAGCCTGATATCACCATACCCACACTGGCTGAGGTTAACTGCTCATCCTACTGTGTCTATGACAAGACTGCAGATGAGATAATCCTCAGCAAGAATCCCCACGACAGGATCTATCCTGCCTCCATGACCAAGATCATGACGGCACAGCTGGGACTTGATTATCTCGATATAGATGATTATCTGACGGTATCCCAGAATGCCCTCGATAATGTTACCACTGACTCCACGCTGATGTATGTCACCCTGGATGAGGAGGTTAAGGTATCCGAGCTCATCTACGGTATGATGCTCCCTTCAGGTAACGATGCGGCCAACGTAGTCGCCGAGGGCGTTATCGATGCCATCTATGAGGACTATCCTGCTGACGGAGACGAGGTGGGCCCCGACGGCATCAATGCCTCCTACTTTGAGGAGGTACTGGGCGTAAGCGGTGAGGAGATCCTGGAGAGCTACAAGCTCTCTGCCTTTGCGGAGCTCATGAACCTCCGCGCCTCCAATATCGGATGTACCGCTACGCACTTTGTAAATGCCAACGGTCTTCACAGCGACGACCACTATACAACGGCCAGCGATCTTGCCCTGATCATGTCAGAGGCCTGCAAGAATCCTGACTTTAATACGGTCATCAATTCCCCCACCCATATCTTCGAGGCTACCAATGCCCACACCGAAGACGGATGGTCTGTTGTAAGAAACACTAACTCCCTTCTGACAGATCCCTGGCTTGCATCCAAGACAGCCGAGGGAGAGGATACACATCTTACAGCCTATATCGGAGGTAAGACAGGTACCACATCCGCCGCAGGCACAGGAGTTACGTCATATTGTGTAAACGAGAACGGACACGAGCTCTTCGTATCGGTCTGCGGTATACCTTCTGAGAACTACTCCAACCGAGACATGTACGTGGCATCAGTAGTCGCTTACGGAAATCTCCAGTGCTGGGAGAACGATCCCGTCACTGTCATCCCCGGAAATGTGGGAGATTACCAGAGGTTCAACTGGCCTGTGGACGAGCGTCCCCAGTACGATCCCCTTCTGGTCCCCGGAGACGAGCTGACAGCTGACTATATGCCTGAAGATTTCTACGAGATACAGGAAGATGATGAGGAGACCGACGCTTCCACCGTCGGCGAAGAGGGAGTCGTGGAAGAAGAGGAGGGCTCTGAAGACGGAGACGATTCCGTTCCTGTGTCCACACCTACACCTACTCCCGTGCCCGGAACGAAGGAATACTACAAGTCCAAGGTCCTTAATACTACCATCGGACAGTTCGTAAACCAGAACAGGGTCATCTCTTTTGTAGTCCTTTTTCTGGTGCTCCTGATCCTCATCTGCACCATAGTGCTCATCGCAAGGGTCACATCAGGTTCCAGGAAGAGGAAAAAGAAGAAGGGCGCCCGTCCCTTTAACGGGAATATCGACAGCCTTATATAATGTATTATATTAATAAGACCCCCGGAGTCAGTTCCTGGGGCCTTATTCTTGTGAAAGTACTTTTACGATACTATTTGAAAAAGTACGCGAAAAGTACGTTTCAGGGGTGGCCAAACGTACTTTTACGATACTTTTTTCCGGGCATAAAAAAGAGGCTGTCCGGAGACAGCCTCTTATAAGACTCGTTTATCTGGTGATCAGATATCCTTAACGCTGTCGAGGACTGCACGGACGTTAGCCTCAGACTTCTTAAGGAGTTCCATCTCAGCAGGTGTAAGAGGAGCTTCAACGATCCTCTCGATACCTTCCTTACCGATGGATACGGGAACGTTAAGAACGATATCGTTGATACCGAACTCGCCGTTAAGGACTGTACCGCATGTACGGATGGTGTGCTCATCTGTGAGGATGGATCTAACAAGAGTAGTAGCAGAAACTGCGATACCGTTGTATGTAGCACCCTTGAGCTTGATGATCTCTGCACCGGACTTCTTTGTTCTCTCAGCGATGTCAGCCTTCTCAGCCTCTGTGAGGGACTTGCCTGTAATACGTGCATACTCGTCAACCTGAACACCTGCGATGTGTGTCATAGACCATGCAGGGAACTGTGTCTCACCGTGCTCACCGAGCATGTAACCGTGAACGTTACGAAGATCGATACCGCCGAGGTGCTGGCCAAGGAGATATCTGAAACGTGCGGAGTCAAGGTTTGTACCGGAACCGATAACCTTAGAGGAAGGAAGTCCGGACCACTGAGCGATCTTGTATGTAACAACATCACAGGGATTGGATACAACAAGGATAACACCGCCGTTGTAGTACTTCATGATGCTGTCTGTGATGATCTTAGCGAGCTTAACGTTCTTAGCTGCAAGATCCATTCTTGTCTCGCCTTCTTTTCTGGGGATACCTGCTGTTACGATGATAACATCAGCATCCTTGATCTCGTCATAGTCACCTGCGTGGATGTCCATCTGACCAAGGAAGGGAAGACCGTGTCCGATATCGAGGACCTCACCCTGTGCCTTATCCTTGTTTACGTCGATAAGAACGATCTCAGATGCGAGCTGCTGGAATGTAAGAGCGAATGTGATTGTTGCTCCGACTGCGCCTGCACCGACAACGCAGATCTTAGAACCTTTAGTGTTACTCATAAGAATAAACCCCCTAAAAATATAGATATATGATCGACAGCAAATCGTTGCCGTGATATGAAAACGATACTGCACAAGAATAATACCAAATATGAGGTTGGTTTTAAAGAAAATTCTTATTATTAACTTGTTAAATAAATATATATCATATAAAGATTGGTTTGGTGATTTTGTACTCAAACAGGAGACATGATTTTAGCCTCCTAAAGTCGCGAAAAAAGTTTTTAAATAAATGGAAAAAACCGCTTGACATAACCCGAATCACGATATATTATTAACAAGCACTTTGCGAAAGGGAGACCTGGAGCGAAGGGGCACGGATCTTGAAAATTGAACAGAATGCAGAACTTGAAACAACGAGCCTGAAGTTGATTCGTAAACGAATTGAGTTTAGTAAAGTAATTAAGAGCCAAAAGGCTCTCAGATTTTTAT
>Ga0129307_1000134_pt1 | contig 125579 bp, 108 predicted proteins | sample P1105metagenome_FD_94437 | JGI IMG/M metagenome (GOLD analysis project Ga0129307, IMG submission 94437) | Capybara group fecal microbial communities from Wisconsin, USA - P1105 metagenome | ecosystem: Host-associated > Mammals > Digestive system > Large intestine > Fecal | place: USA... | reverse complement strand
ATTTCGAGCGGAACGTAGTGAAGTCGAGAAATCTCCAGCAAATGTTTGAGATTTCTCCATTCCGCTACGCTCCAGTCGAAATGACGTATTGTTTGGCAGATTGAATATTTTAGACAACCGTTTCCGTCCCTCAATTTCCCACAGCCTCGGGTTTTCAGGCGAATAATGTCCGTAGCTGGCATCCGGACTGCCTTTCGGGATCTCCCAAATGCGGAAAAATCCGAGGATATGGTCGATGCGCAGGGCGTCGAAATATTTCTTGAACCACTCGACGCGGTCTTTCCACCACTTAAAACCTTCAGCTTCCATAGCAGACCAGTTGTAGGTGGGGAAGCCCCAGTTTTGGCCTTGAGGCGCGAAGCCGTCAGGCGGAGCGCCCGTTTCCATATCCAAATTGAAAAGGTGCGGATTCTGCTTAACGTCGTCGCTGTCGCGGTTGACGCCTATAGGCAGGTCACCTTTGAGCATGATACCCTTTGAATGCAGATAATCAACGGCTTCGGCGAGCTGTTTATCGCAATGTTGCTGTAAAAACTCGTAAAAATCCGGCTTTTTGCCACGTTTTTGGGCATACACCTTTTTCAGGTAATCCATTTTTGCCTCAAAAACAGCGGGATAATCAACAAATTCCTTGGCGTTGAGCTCTTTTTTCAGCTCTTGAAAACGCTGCCGGTCGGCCGCGTCCTTGAGTAAACCTACCTTTTCGACATTGAGATAAATCGGGTGTAACGCCCTGGTGCTTATCGACTTATAAGGATATGAATCGCTCCAACTGCCGTCAGTGGTGGTGTCGTTGATTGGCAGAATTTGAATGAGCTTCAAACCCGTTGCAACACACCAATCAGCAAGCTTCTTCAAATCGAGAAACTCGCCGATGCCGCAGCTTTCTTCGCTTCTCAGCGAGAAAACCGGTACCGCGACGCCACTGAAATAATTACAGTTTGTCAATTTCTTTGCAGAGGTTTGCGAAGATATCGCTGATTTTACCTACACCGCTGATTCCGACGAGGTTACCTTGCTTCTTGTAGTAGTCGAGTACAGGAGCTGTCTTTTCCTTGTATTCCACGAAACGGTGCTTGATTGAGTCGATGTTATCGTCGGCGCGTCCGCTGGTCTTGCCGCGTTCGAGCATACGGTTGATAAGGATTTCCTCAGGCACTTCGAGGCTGTAAACAGCATCGATTTTCAATGAGAAACTCTTCATAATTTCATCAAGCATCTCTGCCTGTTTCACAGTGCGCGGGAAACCGTCGAACAAAAATCCTGCCGATTTGAGGTTTGTTCCGACTCTGCCTTTGATGATAGAGACCACGATTTCATCCGACACCAAGCCGCCTTTGCTGATGATGTCTTTCACCTTCTTGCCGATTTCTGTCTCGGCAGCCATCTCCTCGCGAAGGATGTCGCCTGTTGAGAGGTAAGTGAGGTTGTATTTTTCTTTAAGTTGCTGTGACTGAGTGCCTTTGCCAGCACCTGGAGGTCCAAAAAGTATGATATTCATTATTCAACAATTTTATAGATTTCTTTATAATTACGTCCGTATTCGTTGTAGTCGAGACCATAGCCGACGATGAAGTCGTTGCCGATCTCCATGCCGACATAGTCGATCTTGAGATTATATTTAAGAGCATTGGGCTTGAACATCATCGAGGCGATTTTAATGCTCTTCGCGCCTTTTTTGTTAAGGTCTTTCAGAAGCTCGTTCATTGTGAAGCCTGAGTCGACGATGTCTTCAACAATTACGATGTTACGGCCGTTAACCCTTTCAGGCTCAATGCCTAACATTTCGTTGGGCTTGCCAGTGCTATGTGTCCCGACGTAGGTTTTGTATTTCACAAACGCCATTTCGCAAGGCATTTCCAAACTTTTGAACAGTTCGGCGGCAAACATGAAAGCGCCGTTAAGCATTACCAGAAACAGCGGTTCTTTGTCTTGCATGTCACGCTTGATTTCATTGGCCATGCGGTGAATTTCGTTTTCTATTTTCTCTTGTGAGATAAAAGGGGCAAATTCTTTGTCTGAAACTTTTATGACGCTCATAATCAAAGTGTTACAGTTTTATGCTAAAAATTATTAACTTTTGCAAATATAAGTTTTTATTTTATTAGTACCTTTGCAAAAATAAAATTTACGAAAATGAATCCTATAGTAAGTGTTATAATGGGGAGCACCTCCGACCTGCCGGTGATGGAAAAGGGCCTGGCATTCCTCGATGAAATGGAGATTCCGTTTGAAATGAACGCCTTGAGTGCACATCGCACTCCCGAATTGGTTGAGGAATTTGCCCGTAACGCCCAGAAACGTGGCATCAAGGTGATAATCGCCGCTGCCGGTATGGCTGCCCACCTGCCTGGTGTTATTGCTGCGATGACCCCGATCCCAGTTATCGGAATACCAGTAAAATCAGGCAACGACGGAATGGACGCACTCTTTTCCATAGTGCAGATGCCTCCTGGAATTCCTGTCGCTACTGTCGGAATCAACAATTCGCTCAACGCAGCCATTTTGGCAGTTCAGATTTTAGCCGGTGCCGATGCCTCGATAGCCCAGAAAGTGGTTAATTATAAAGAAGGACTGAAGAAGAAAATCGCCAAGGCTAATGAAGAACTGAAAGAAGTTCACTACAAATTCAAGACCAATTAATGCTTGAAGATAAGGTCAAGGAGGAAAGAAACCGGCTTTTGCGCAGTTTCATAATCCCGATTGCTTTCGTTGTCATTATATGGCTGGTGAAATGCGTCGAGGAGCTTTTCCTTCTTGATTTTTCCTATCTTGGAGTTAAGCCGTTGCAGCCAGACGGCATTCCCGGCATTTTTTTATTTCACTTTCTGCATGGCAGTTGGAGTCATTTGTTGGCCAACACCTTGCCAATCATTGTGCTGGGATTTTGCCTGTACTATTTTTATAAACCTATTGCCACAAAAATCTGGTTGCTGCTGATGTTTTCCACAGGTTTGCTCACGTGGTGCGGCGCTCGTGGCGGCGTTCATGTCGGAGCCAGCGCCATGATATATGGCTTGGCGTTTTTTTTGATGATGAGTGGTTTTATCAGGCGTAACAAAAACCTTGTAATCGTCTCGTTTTTAGTGATTTTCCTTTACGGAAGCCTTATTTGGGGCATCTATCCCAAGTACGCGATTGATAACAATATTTCATGGGAGGGTCATCTGGCCGGACTTATAATGGGTATAATCCTTGCTGTTTTTTATAAAAACGAAGGCCCTCAACGTGAAAATCCCTCTGACGATGAAGATGACGACGACGATTTGAGCGATGACGACCGCTATTGGGACGTCCCCGAACCGCCAAAAGAAGAGTTGACTCAACCTAGATATTTCAGGCATTAATTAACTGGTGACAATTTCACCATAAGCACGCCGTGTGAGGGTATGCTGCCCGTAACGTTTTTCTTAGTCGATTTGGCAATGTTTTTATGCTGCCAAAGGTCATAAACCTTATAGTTGATGCCTGTTGCGCGCAGTTCAGGAATGTCGCTCCAGTTGAAATTGAGGTTCCAAGCGTCATCGCCGCGGTTAAAGAAACACACAGCCCACTGGTCGTTGGCGAGCTGTTTCACCCAAATCTGACGGTCGCCCATCGCTACTGAAAGATGAGCCTGAACGCCCATCGGGTCTTGATCTATGGCGATAACGTCTTTATTTGTGAGTATGCGCTTGGTGTCGTCGCTCATGTTGCCAAGGTCGTTGCCGGCCATCAGCGGAGCTGCCAGCATGCACCACATCGAGAAGTGACTCTGGTCTTCGATAGTTGTCATTCCTCCGTTGCCCACTTCAAGCATATCAGGGTCGTTCCAGTGTCCCGGACCGTTGTAAGGATACAAATCCTGCACCAGGTCGATGATGTTCACCATTCCGTGACCGCCCCAGTCTTCGCGGCCGTCCCAAAGGTTGATGATGTCGCCTGTGGCTCTCCAGAGGTGGCCTATGCTTTTGCCCCATTCCCAAGGCTTGGTGCTGCCCCATTCGCAGATGCTGAACACTATAGGACGGCCGGCTTCTTTCAAAGCCTCGCGCATGATGGTATAGGCGGTCTTGGAGTTGGTGCCGCGGTTGTTGCAGAAGTCATATTTCAGATAGTCCACTCCGGTGCGCGCATAAAACAATGCGTCCTGATATTCGTGGCCCATGCTGCCCGGCCGTCCGGCGCAGGTGTGGGAGCCTACGCAAGAGTAGATGCCGAATTTCAGACCTTTTGAGTGGATATAATCAGCCACATATTTCATGCCGTGAGGGAAACGCTCTGGGTCGCACACGATGTTACCGTCGGCGTCGCGGTCAATCTGCCAGCAGTCGTCAACGACAATGTATTCGTAGCCGGCGTCTTTCATGCCTGATGCCACCATGGCGTCGGCGGCACCCATCAGCAGTTGTTCGTTAACGTCGCAGCCGAAACGGTTCCAGCTGTTCCAGCCCATTGGCGGAGTAGGGCAGAGCGCCTCGAATTCTTCCTGTGTCAACGGTTGTGGTTTGGTGTTTTGTGCTGAAGCAGCAAAAGTCATTAGCACGACGAAAAAGAGTGTTAAGATGTTTTTCATATTATAAGTTTTATCGATGCAAAGATAATGATTTTTTGTTATTTTTGCATCGAAAAATAATTGCCATGAAAATCTTAAAACTGACTCTTGCACTTTGTTGTGCAGCATTATTTCTCGCATCATGCTCAACTTTGAAGAAGATGCCTTCGTCTGCTAAAATGCAGGCAATTAACGACAGCATTGTCGCTGAAGGTTTCCAACTATATTACTCTGAGCGAGCCAACTGGGTTGCCACTGACCTTATGTTTGAAAAATGTGATATGGCGAATGTAGGCGGCAGTGTTACATACCAGCCTGATGACAATACCTGGGTAGTTGTTTTCTTTGACAGAGACGACGAAAATTGTGTGCTTGAATATCGTGTCAGCACTCTTAGCGACGAAGCGTATGTCTTTGATTCTATCCGTCCGATTTCAGAGGAGGAGAGGATTTTGTGGATTAGAAATAATACTCTGATTAATAAAGCCATCGGCAAATATGGCGATAAGATGCAGTTTGCATCAAAGTCATTTGGTTCTCCAAATCTTGATATTATTGAAATTAATGACCACCTCATAAGGATGTATTTTCTTCAAGGAACTATTAAGCATGATTTGATACCTTTCGGTAATGATTATTCTATTGATTTTGACGAAAATCTGGAGCCGATTGCTTTCCGCAAATATCATAATTCATTGATAGCTATCCCGACAAAAGATAATGGCGAAGTAGTAAGAATGACGATGCATTCACATCTGCAAGACAATCCGTTCATCACGCCGACCGACATCTGCAATTTCCTGCTTTATCGTCCGAAAAACATGAATAGTTTCAGTGTGCTCAGCACGGCTTATAATTGCATGTTCACATTTAGTCTCGACCAACAAGCAATCTTTGTTGAGAAGCGGAAATAAGATTAAATTATTGATAATCAATATAATATCTTAATTTAGGATTGATACCGTTGCTAAGAATTTTCTGCAACTGTTCCCACGATGCTATCATCCCTTTTTGTTCGCGGTAGTTCACGATTTTCTTAACATCATCGTATTCGAGATAAGGATGTTTCAGCAAAACCTTAAAAGCATCTGAATTGATTCTCAATTTGTTAGGAGTAAATGTCGAGTCGATTTTTACATAATCTTTGATGCCTTCGTAGCGTGTAGAGTCCATGCGATAAACCTCCAGCAATTGCTGGGTTTCGCAGTAACCACCAAGTTTCTCGCGATAATCAACAATCCATTTTGCAAAAGCGCCGCCAATTCCTGGCAATTGTTTCAATAAAGTGGTGTCGGCAGTGTTGATGTCGATGGCAACGCAGGCGTTGCTGGTAGGGACAAGGCATGCCTTGTCCGTACGTGTTGTCGGTGTTTTCTTTGTTTCTGCTGTTTCTGCGTGCCTTGTCTTGTCATTCCGAGCGTAGCGAGACCCGAGCTTGCGAGAGCTTTCACCAGGTGAAAAAATCTTATTCGCTTTGGCTGTCTCTTTAGCTAAAGAATCTGCTATTCTAATCGAATCAAGCATCTTTTCCCTTCTCGCTATTATCGAATCCAAATCGTGCTTGTAATAATCTCTTTTTGGAGGATTGTTGATGATTATGTATTTGGCAATCAATATGATAACAATCATCGAGACGATGGTGATGATCGCAATGCGCTCGCTGCGCGAAAATGTCATAAAACGCTTGAAATTGTCCATAAATTTTAGTTTTAGAAGTCAGAAGACAGAAGCCGGAATCCAGAATATTCTGTCTCCTGACTTCTGTATTCTATTTAATGAATTGTGTGATCAAAATCACTGTAATTGCTACTGGTGCCAAGAATTTTATAATGAAATACATGATTCTTCTCAATCCCATGCTGACTGTGCCGCCATTGGTATATTCGTCCATGAAGTCGGATTTTTTCATCTTCCAGCCGAGGAAAACAACGGTCAACAGGCCTCCGATGGTCATCAGGAATGTTGATGTGAGCGCGTCGAGGGCGTCGAAAACACTTAATCCGAATAGTTTCAGAATTGAGCCGCTGTGCAAGCTTTCACTGGAAATGACACAAAGGATAAATACTCCGATTGCCGAGTAGATAGTGGCTTTTTTACGGCTTATATGCAACTGCTCGGTGAGATACAAAACAGGCACTTCCAGCAGTGAAATGGAGGAGGTGAGGGCTGCGATTGTCAGAAGCAGGAAGAAAATCAGGCAGAAGAAATATCCTCCGATCATTTGATCGAAAAGCATCGGCAGAGTGACAAACGCCAATTCGTTGCCGGCTTCAGGACGGATGCCGAACGAGAATGCCGCAGGGAAGATGACGATACCCGCTAAAACCGCGATTAGAGTGTCGCTGATGCACACCATAAAAGCGGTAGAGGTGAGGTTGTCATTCTTAGCGATGTACGAGCCGTAGGTTATCAAACAGCCCATTCCCAGACTCAATGAGAAAAATGCCTGACCGAGTGCGTTGATGAGAACCTTACCCGTGATTTTTGAGAAATCAGGTTTTAGGAAAAACTCTATACCATCAGCAGCACCTGGCAAAGTCAGCGATTTGATGCCGAGTATGATCAAAATTCCAAAAAGGATTGGCATGAGGATTTTCGAGTATTTCTCAATGCCTTTTGTCACACCTTTTACAATAATAAAAGCGGTGAGGAAGATGAAAATACCTTCGCTCAGAATTGGCTGCCACGTCTCGTTCATCAAGTTGTTGAAGTCGGTTTGAATCGTAACCTTATCCAAGCCGTGATAATAGTTGATGATTGATTTGCCCACCGCGTCGATGGTCCATCCTGCCACGGTGCAGTAGAATGCGAGGATAAGAAACGAGCAAATCACGACCATGTAGCCTATTGTGCCCCAGCCTTTTGTTCCCGGAGCCAACGCTTTGAACGCGCCTGCCGGATTTTTGCCCGAGCGCCGTCCAATAGTAAACTCGGTAACCATCAAAGGTAATCCCAAAAGCAGCACAATGCATATATAGACAAGGAAAAACGCGCCGCCGCCATTGGCACCCGCCTCACACGGGAAACGGTAAATATTACCCAATCCGATGGCGGAGCCAGCTGCCGCCGCTATGATTCCAAACTTGGATCCGAAACTCTCTTTATTACTCATTGTCTCTTTCAACTTTCAACTTTTAACTTTTAACTTTCAACTACTCTACACTCTAAACCCTACACTATTCCTTCTCTCCGTAAGCGAGGTCGCCGACGTCACCTAATCCCGGAACAATATATGCCTTTGCAGTCAACTCGTCGTCGATGTCGCCAACCCACAAGGTGGCATCGTATTTCGAGAGTTTTTTCTTCACATAGTCAACACCTTCGGCACTGGCGATAATTGCCACCAAATGAAGTTTCTTAGGCTTTTCATCGTCGCGAAGCAGACCGTCGAGGCACTGCACCAGAGACGAGCCTGTGGCAAGCATCGGATCGACGAGCATCAGCACCCGGCCGTCGATGTTGGCGGCTGAATAATACTCGATGCGGATTTCATAATCCTCGTTTTTGTCGTATTTTCGGTATGCTGCGATGAAGGCGTTGTCGGCTTTGTCGAAGATGTTCAAAAAGCCTTGATGCATAGGCAGACCCGCACGCATGATGGTTGCCAAAACCGGCTGGTCGACAATGATGTTCATATCTTTTTCGCCAAGCGGTGTGGTGACTGTGACAGTTTCATAATCCATTGTTTTGCTGATTTCGTATGCCATCAGTTCGCCGATACGCTCAAGATTTTTGCGAAAACGCATTCTATCGCCTTGTACTTCAACGTTTCTAAGCTCTGCGATGTAGTTGTTGATGATGGTGTTTTGGGTACCAACTTCTATTACTTTTACCATGGTTTGTTAAATTCTATTGTTTTTAAATATTTTCAATGCAAATTTATAAATTTTATTGAGTTTGTTGAACTTCAGCTCGCGATAATATTTTTCTTCGCCACCAAAACCCATGTAAAACCTGGCCAATCCGTCGTTGTCGGAACCTTCGAAATCGAGGGTGAAATCAGTTCCGCTGTATTTTTCGATGACGTAATCAAGCAAAAATGTCAATCCGTGGAGCTCTTTGTTGGCCTCGTCAGTGCCGGAGAATAGGAAAACAATTTTATGGTGGCTTATCATGAAAAACGCTCCGGCAATCAATTGATTGTCAGGGTTTTGAACTCCTAAAACAAAACAAGCGCTGTGATTCTTGGCTGCTTCGACTAAGCTCAGCAACCGATTGTATTCTTTGTCGCCCCAATGTTTTATTTCCTTGCCTCTGTTTTTCCTGAAAAGTTCAATTATTGCTGATGGTTTAGCGTTTTCAACTATCATCAGGCCTTGTTTTTTAGCTTTGGCGAGATTACGCTTGGTGTTGGAGTGGTAGTTTTCGGCCAGAACGAAATAATTTTGATTTAAAGAAAGTTCAATATTGCGATGATTTTCGGTCGTATAAGTCGTATATGTCCTATGTGTCTCATACGAGTTGTTAATTCTAAACTCCGCAAACTTGAATCTCCCTGGAATCGCCTCAAAAAACTGCTCGATTTTTTCTTCTGTTACCTCGGTTTTCCCAAAAACACCGAATTTTTGAGTGAAAAAAGGCTGAAAAAGATAATTAACGCAAAATTTGTTGCCTGATGTCAGAGGCATTACAGCCTTGTAATCATCTTCAACCAAGGCTTCCCAACCGGGATGCACTGCGTCCAGATACCATGACCAAACGTAAATCAAGCCGTCGGGACTTTGCTCAACGCATTCGTCCCACAGCGACTTATCTATCTGGTTATGTGTTAAATAGCGTATCATTTGCCGACTGCACAATCGAGAATTTTCTTATATAGTGGCAGCCAACCGGTCCAGGTTTTTTCGTTGCTCAGAGTGTGATTGTGCCACAGGAGTATAAACTTTCCGTTGACATTTTTCACTTCTTGGAGCAGTTTCTTTACCTTGGCAAATGACCCTTCCACGTCAAGACCGAGGTAGTCGCGCATGGTGCCGTCCATCACCGCAAACGGATGTATGTTGAGGCTTGTCACGTTGTCGTGTTCCAAATCGAAGAACGGGAATGTGTCGGCTATGCCGGCGCGGAAGCCAGCCTGCGACGGATAACCCATGGTGTAGTCGTCGGTGATGTCCAGATCGATGAGAATCTGATAGCTCAAAGGCATGTTCAAGCGCAGGAAATGCTGACGACTCATGGTGATTTCACGGTTCAGCACCCTTGACAAGTTGGTGATTTCAGTTTGCACTTTCTCCTTGTTGAGATATGACGAGTAGGAAGGATGAATGCCAACTCTCGCATAATCGCCAAGTTTTTTGATAAGATTCTGAAACTCGTTGTTTCTCAATGAGATGTTTTTGTCGTTCATGTCGTATTCACCGCAAAGGATGAAGTACAACGGATGCAGATTGTATTCTTTTTGCAGCTGAATCTGCATGTCGAAGGTGTCGAACGGATCGGGTTCAAGTCCCAGCAATACCTTGCGGCGTTGGTTCCATTCAGGGAAATTCAGGCTGAATAAATCACGTAGATATGAAGCGGTGGTGCGGAATATGCCTTTGTTGCGATAGGCCCAGGCGGCATCGACATCGTAAGTGGGAATGAATTCGAAATTGTTTTTCTTCAATTTCAAATCGGGATAAATCTCCGCCAGTTTTTGACCCAACTCGATTGCCCAGATGTTGACCAAAGGCTTTTCCAACATGCCCATTTTGAACAGAATGGAGCTTTCGGCTTGGAATCGGTTGTGCTTGTCGTTGATGTGCGGCAGATACTCCTCGTAGCGTGTCACAAGGTAAAACGATGCGGCAAAGATGTCGAACGGGAACATCGACTTGTCGTTGTAAACCGGAAATATCGCTTTCAGATCCTTGTAATCGATTATTTTCAGATCCTGATCCTTGATGTCGTGTTCGAAAAGCAGATTGGTGGATTTTTGAAACGGCTCGTCCCAAAAACGGTTGCTGCCATAGTGCATTTTGGGCCCGTCGTACGAAGTGAAGACCTCGTTGTCGGTGGTCAGTTTGAAAGAAATGCCAAGCAAGTCTTTGAGTATCAAGTCAAAGATGTAATGCAGACGGTTGGTCGTTTTCGGTACTAAAATGAGCATATCCATGGCACAAATTTACATTTTTTTCTAATAACGCTAATCAAAATATGATATTTTCTTTCAGACGGATGTCGTCAGAGGAGGCGCCCACCATGATTGTGAACTCGCCAGGCTCCAGTTTTTCTGTCGGGATTGTAAACGTAACATGTTGAGTCTCATCCTTCAAGATAAATATGCGTTTAATTCCTTTGAGCAATTTCTCGGCTGGAGTGATGGTCGCGTATTCGTCGCGAAGATAGAGTTGAACGACCTCATCGCCGTGGTAATCGCCAATGTTTTTGACGTCGACTAAAACTTCTATTGTGTCATTTAATTTATTGACGATCAGATTGCTATATTCGAATTTTGTGTAACTTAAACCATGGCCGAAGCAAAACAGAGGTGTGCTCTCACATTCGACGTAGCCGTGCGGTTTCGGTTGTGAATAATAAATCGGTATCTGGCCCGTGTTGCGAGGTTGTGATATCGGCAAACGCCCGGCAGGGTTTTGGTTTCCGAAGATTATGTCAGCGATGGCGTTGCCGCCTAGTTCGCCAGGGTAGAAAGCAGTGAGGAGTGCATTTGCGACCTCATTTGCGGTGTTTTTAATCAGCGGGCGACCTTCTATATAAATGATAATCAATGGTTTATGAAACTTTGCTATCTCTTTGATAAGGTCTTCCTGCAATCCTGATAGTTCGAGTGAGACGCGGTCGTAGCCTTCGCCGCAGTCCATGTCGGAGATGTGGTCGTTGACGACAGCGGCGCCGGTAGATTCGTACGATGTCTTGAAGTCGCGTGCGCTTGAACCTCCGACAACCAAAATGGTGACATCCGCTGATTTTGCGGCCTTTATCGCTGATTCAAAGTCGGCATCATTGGTGTCGCGGATGGAGCAGCCTTTGGCATAGATGATTTTTGTGTTGGCGTCGGCGCGATCGCGAATGCCTTCCAACACTGTGACAATCTTGTCAGGGTCTTGTGGCGCGGTGTAATCGCCTAATTGATTGTACATGTTGTCGGCGTTAGGTCCGATGACGGCGATGGATTTCACATCACGTTTTAATGGTAAAATACCGTCGTTTTTCAATAAAACAATCGATTTTTGTGCCGTTTTCAACGCCAATTCGTTATCATTATTATTTTCAGGAATTTGAATATACGGATCATCGAACAACCCGATTTCGTATTTGAATCGTAAAACCCTGCGAACCGCCTCATCGACGTTTTCAATTGGCACTAAACCATTTTCGACGGCTTCTTTCAAATATTTTCCATAATTCGAACCACCTAAATCTATGTCGACACCTGCATTTATTGCCTGTGCCGTTGCCTCCAGCTGGCTCGCTGCCGTTCTGTGGGTGCTGTGGAGTGCCCAGATGCTGCCGAGGTCGGAGAACACCACGCCTTTGAATCCCCATTGTTGGCGCAAAACATCTTTTAAGAGCCAACTATTTGATGTACAAGGTACTCCGTCGATGGCGTTGTATGATGTCATGATGCTTTTGGCACCGTTTTTCATTGCTATTTCAAAGCCGGAGAGGTAATCCGACATCAAATTATTTGGTCCGGTCTGTGCGGCGGCGCCGTTGTGCCCGCCTTCAGGGATGCCGTAAGCCGCAAAATGTTTTACTGTGGCGCCAACGTGGTTTTGCATGCCTCTTATCATGGCGCTGCCTAATGTTCCCGACAGGTACGGGTCCTCGCCGAATGTCTCTTCCACTCTCGACCAGCGCGGATCTCTTGCAATGTCGAGTACCGGACCGTATGCAAACTTCGCGCCTCTGCTGTAGGCTTCCAAGCCTATCGCGTCACCTAAAGAATACAATAACTCTTCGTCCCAAGTCGCAGCCAAGCCAAGTCCAGTTGGATACACTGTGGCACCAACAGCCATCAAGCCGTGCGGACACTCTTCGGCAAAATAAATCGGAATGCCGAGGCGAGTGTTTTCTACGGCATAACGCTGCATCTCATTGTAAATCTTTCTCGACTTATTAGCGTCAGGACCAGTTTCAAGTGTCTTCTGTGACCACGGGTCGGCACGCAATACAGCCCAGAATCCGCCAACAGGCAAGCTGTCGATGAGTGTTTTGTACGATTCGTCGTCGTAAAGGTTGAAGCCTATCGGGCAACACAGTTGCCCGATTTTTTCGGTTAAAGTCATCTGATTCAACAAGTTATCGACTTTTTTATCAATATCGTCTTTCTTCGGCGCCGAACACGACACCAGGAAAATCAGTGCTATTATGGATAGAAATCTCGTTTTCATACTACAAAATTACAAAATTAATTTATATGGAGGCTCGGTTTTAAAAAAATTGTATCTTTGCAGACTCTTAAGATTAATCATTAAAATAAATAAAATGAAGAAATTAACATTATCAGTGTTTCTGTCAGTGATGAGCTTGTTAGCTATCGCTCAGACAGTTGAACAAACTTACCACTTCGACAACCCGACGATCACAGAGCTTCGCGGTTATCAGCAAATTGCATTTGACGGCTGCATGCAGACAGCTATCGCCGGCAACCCGTCGTTGCCTTATTACTCAATCAGCCTGATGCTGCCACAAGGCACTGAGGCCGAGTCGATTGAGGTGGAGCTTTCGGATTTTGAGGAAATTGAAGGAAATGTCAACATTTTCCCATATCAGCCTTCGAGAAAAAACAGCGATCTCACAGCTGCCGATTTTGTGAAAAACGAAGCCTTATATGCATCAAAGAGCGTGTATCCGGCTGAAAACCACGGTGTTTTAACCACACAATTCAAAAACGGCTATGGCTTCGCATTCTCGGCCTTCACTCCTGTGCAATATATTCCGTCGGAAGGCAAGGTGATGTATGCCAAGACAGCCAATGTCCGTGTAAACGTCAGATCTTCGAGAACCGACAAAAGCGAGATGCTTTGGGGAACACAGGAAATCAAGAACAGCGTGAAACGTCTTGCCCAAAACCCTGAAATGGTTGAAAATTACGATACAAGAGGCAGAGAGGTGACGGGTTACGACATGCTTATTATCACCACAACGCAATATGTTGACGCCTACAGCGAATATTGCGAGTATTACAACAACATCGGACTGCGCAATCAGGTTGTCACCACCGATGCCATCTACAGTGCGATGACAGGTACCGACAATCAGGATAAAATCCGTAACTACATCATCCAGGAATACCAAAACAACGGTATTATTATGGCGGTTTTGGGCGGCGATGTCGACATTGTCCCTTATCGCGGTTTTTACTGCTACGTGACATCGGGCGGCGGCAACCAGGAGAGTAACAATATTCCGGCCGACCTTTATTACAGCGGCCTTGACGGCACTTGGAACGATAACGGAAACAACCGTTACGGCGAGCCTGGCGAGGACGACCTTCTTCCGGAAATCGGCATCAGCCGTATGTCGTTCAACAACGCCACCGACCTTGCCAACATGATTCATAAGACATTGATGTATCAGCAAAACCCGGTGTTGGGAGAATTCCACAAGGTGATTCTCGCCGGTGAGCATCTCTACGATAATCCTACTTCAAACGGCTCGGATTATCTCGAGCTTCTGATTGGAACACATGATGATAACGGCTACACAACTGTCGGATATCCAACTACTTACGACTTTACAAAGCTTTATGAGGAACAAGGTAACTGGAGCGGCACATTGTTGAAACAGGCTATCAACGCCGGTACAAGCTACGTGCATCACGACGGACACGCCAACTCGGGCTATGTGGCCGGCTGGTATGGAATATCAAACAGCGATTTTTCGGGAGCCAACGGCATTGACCACAACTACACCTTCTTCCACTCGCAGGGTTGCGATTGCGGCGCTTTTGATGAAAGCTGCATACTCGAAAAGATGGTCAAGATAGAGAATTTTGCAGTGGCCGTTATCGGTAATTCACGTTACGGTTGGTTTAACGAAGGTCAGACCGAAGGACCTGGATGCCATCTTGAAAGAGAAATGACCGACGCACAATGGAACGACCGTATAGGCTTGCTCGGATGTGCCATTTCTGAAGGCAAATGTATGACAGCTCCATGGGTTACGGCTCCTGGACAGTGGGAAGAAGGCGCTCTGCGTTGGAACTTCTACGACATGAACGTACTCGGCGACGGTGCCGTCAATGTGTGGCTTGACGAGCCTATGACAGCAGTTGTCGAAGCTCCTGCACAAGTGGTGCTCGGAACACAGACAATTGAAATCAGCGTCGCTGATGAAAACGGCAACGCATTGAAGAACTACCGCTGCCTCATCTTTATGGACGGTGAAGTTATAGCTATGGGAGCCACCGACGAAAACGGTGTCGCCGAATTGACTTTTGATGGCGGATTGCAAGCTGTCGGCCCTATGATGCTTAAGGTGATGGGCGTCAATTCATATCCTCAAACATTTGAAATGCTGGCAGTGCCAAGCGACACGCCTTATGTGGTGTATGAAAGCTATCAACTTAACGGAGGTGACCAGATTGAGTACAACGGCAGTTATTCATTCGATATGATGGTGAAAAACGTTGGAAGCGTCAATGCCAGCAACGTGACCGCCACTTTGTCATGCGACAGTGAATTTGTTACACTCAATGAAACTACAATGAACATCGGCAATGTGTCGGGCAATCAGAGCATTATGCTTGATGATGCATTCGCTTTCAATGTAGGCGATGATGTTCCGAATAATACAATGGTCCGCTTCAATCTCAGCTGCACCGACGGTAACGATACATGGGAGAGCCATTTCAACGCACATATTTATGCTCCGTTGTTCGAGGTGGTGAGTGCCGTGCTCGTGACAGAAACAGGCGCCGCACTCAATCCGGGCGAGGGCGGAACAGTTCATTTCACTTTGAAGAACAGCGGCCAGGCAGATGCGCCTTCAGCTGTGTTTGCCATTTACAACTCGCATCCTGAGGTGATTGCCACGACAACTGAATGGCATTTCGACAATGTTGTGGCCGGTGGCGAATTCTACGCCGATATGGAGTTTGTGGTCAGCGCCAGCGCACAAGTCGGAGCTTTGTATGAGTTGCCTTATGCTTTGTACTATGGCAATTACATGGTCATGGATAATTACTATCTCCCTGTGGGATCGTCGATGGATGGTTTTGAGACTGGTGATTTCAGCGCATTCAACTGGCAGAGCGTGAGCCCGATTTATGCATGGACTGTAGTGACAGAAAATCCTTACCAAGGCAGCTATTGCGCCAAGTCGTCATCAATTCAGGACGGTGAGACCACATCATTGTTCATTTCAATTGAAGTCGGCACCGACAGCGAGTTGAGCTTCTATTACAAAGTTTCGTCTGAAAGCAACTACGACAAGCTCCATTTCTATATCAACAACCAGGAGAAGGCCAATTGGTCGGGTGAAGTGTCGTGGACACAGGCCACATTTACCTTGACTCCGGGTACTAATGTTTTGAAATGGGAATACACCAAAGACGTTTCGGTGTCGAGCGGCTCAGACTGCGCATGGATTGACAATGTGGTGTTCCCGGCATCGGCAATTATCACGGAAGTGGGTGAGGTGATTGAAAATAAGAGTGTTACGGTTTATCCTAACCCGGCTAACGAGGTCCTGAACATAGAACTCGGCGACAACCAGTCGGATGTGATGATTTACAATAGCCTCGGACAGGTGGTGCGCTGCTACGAAAACATGTCGGGCGACATGCAGATCAACGTCGCAGACCTTAACGCAGGAATGTATTTTGTGAAAGCGAACGGAGAAATCACTAAAGTCGTGAAGAGATAGCCATTAGCTATTAGCCATTAGCTATTAGCTATTAGCCATTAGCCATTAGCCATTAGCTAGTAGCTATCAGTGGGGGCGATGATCATCGCCCCCACTGATTTTTATCCTTTGTAGCAGATGACCGAGAGCAAAATATAGAACAAGAAAACAAACGGCAGGGCCGCCCATTGCAAGATGACGACCGCTACTATGGCGAAAATCACCACAAAATAACGAAGGATATTGTCTCTGAATGCCAGATTCTTTATCTTAAATGAGAAGAAAGGCACTTCGCTAATCATCAGCCAGCTGAAAATGACAACGGCAGCGAGCAGAAAATAAGGGCTCAACACAATATTGTACAAAGTGCTGCCTTGCCCGATTTGTGACAGCATCAACGGCAACGAGGCGATGAATAAGCCGACAGCCGGCACCGGAAGCCCGATAAACGACGAACTTTGTCGGGTGTCGATGTTGAACTTGGCCAGTCGCACGGCTGCGAAGGCCGCCAACACAAAGGCCAACATCGGGAAGATGTTGATGCCGAACAACTGCCATTTGATATCCAGATTTTTAAGAAGCGAAGCTACAATAAATGACGGCGCCACTCCGAACGAAACCACATCCGACAAAGAGTCGAGTTCGCCGCCAATAGGTGATTTGGCGTTGAGCAAACGGGCCGCAAAACCGTCAAAGAAGTCGAAAATGGCGGCCAGAAATATCATTTCAGCAGCCGTGGTGATATGGTTGGAGCAAGTGAAATATATTGATATACATCCACTTATCAGATTCAGGCAGGTGATGGTGTTGGGAATGTGTTTTTTGATTGACATAACTCAAATTTTTGCAAAAATAGAAAATTTTTAAAAACTACAAAATTATTGCTGGCGGTAGGCATTCGGCGTCTGACCGGTGTGAACCTTGAAATATTTGTAGAAAAACGACTGGTTTGGGAAGTTGAGCTGATCGGCTATCTCCTTGATACTCATATCAGTATGACGCAGTAAATGCTGCGCTTCGAGAATCACGTATTTATTGATGATATCGGGGGCTGAAAAGCCGCTCACATTCTTGATGATTTTCGAAAGATATTTGGGCGTGATGCACAGCTTGTCGGCGTAAAATCCCATCGAGCGCTCTGTGTTGTGATACTTTTCAACAAGTTCGACAAAGCTTTCAAACACCCTTTTGTGGCGGGTTGAGGGGTTAGCTTCCTGATTACCCTCGTTGGCTACAATGCGCTTGGTAATCAGGCCGCCGATAAGGTAAAAAACCGAGGTGAGCAGATAGCTGATACTGTCGTTGCGATATGCCGAGTCGATATTTATCACATTGTCGATAAGTTGGAAGTATTGCAATGCCAAATCAACTTCTTCTGGCACCATTTCAATAATTGGTGTCTTTAAGCCGTTGAGGGCGTCGGTGAAGATTTTGTTCAGATCGGAACTCAGTGTGGTCATGTATTGCGGCGACACGGCGAGAATCGTGAGTTCGATAACTTCGTTCCTATTGCTGTCGATTGGCATCAACTGAATAATATTATTAGGTATGTTCAAAACCAGCATTCCGTCGTGAATCTCGTATTCCGTAAGGTTGATGGTGCATTTGAAATGTCCTTTGCGGCAATAGGCTGCTATAAAACCGTCAATTCGGCTTGGAAACTTGAGCAATCCATAGTCGAGATTGTTGGTCTGACGGGCGAGAATGAAATCATCTCCAATGCTGACTATATCGTCTTTCAGAAATAATTCCTTCACTTTCGATAGGGAGAATTTGTTGTAAGTTTTACTATCCATTCGGGTGATAATTTTCGACAAAAATACATATATTTTATGATGTGCTATTATAAATTTTGCAAAAATTCGACTTTTAGATATATTTTGGATATAATTAGACCTTTACAGATAATGAAAAGTGTTGTTATTTTGCATCGTGAAAAACAGCAAAATTTAACATGATGAAAACATCAACAAGTACACGGAAATTGACTTTACTCGCCTTGCTAATGTCGATGGTTCTTCCGCTTGGTGCGCAGCAAGTGCTCTCGTTGCAGGAATGCCGCGAAATGGCGCTTGAGAACAACAACAAGCTCAAGATCTCGCAGGAGAAGGTCAACATGGCGAATTACGACCGCAAAATCGCAAGGGCCAATTACTTCCCGACGTTATCGGCACAAGGCACGTACATGCACAACGAGAAACAGCTGCAGCTGCTGAGCGACGAAAAACTGAACACCATCAGCACTGTGGGAACTTCGCTGCAGGGTAATGTGAACGGTTTCATCGACCCGATAATCAGCGACCTGATGGATAACCCGTTGATGTATCAGCTTATCATTCATAGCCCTGAGCTGCAGTCTCTCATTCAGGACTTGCATCACATCGGAGCTTTCGAGACACTCGACGCAATCGGTCAGGAAGTGAGCAAGAATTTCATTCTCGACACACGTAACGTATATGCCGGAATGGTTACTGTGATGGAGCCTGTCTACGCTGGCGGTAAGATTCGCGCTTACAACAAGATGGCCCGTTACGGCAAAGATCTGGCCCAGTCGCAATTCGACACCGAGAAGCAGGAAATCATTGTAAATACCGACAAAGCCTACTGGCAAATAGTTTCGCTGGCCAACAAGCTGAAACTCACACAGAGTTATTTGGAGTTGCTGCGGACCATGTCAAACAATGTCGACAAGCTGGTGGAAGAGGGTATGGCCACATCAGCCGACCGTCTGGCTATCAAGGTGAAGCTCAACGATGCCGAACTGACATTGGTGAGGGTGCAGAACGGTGTGGCGCTCTCGAAGATGCTGCTTTGCCAAAGCTGCGGATTGCCTCTCGACACAGAAATCACTCTTGAAGACGAGAACCTTGAAGATGTGGTGATTCCGGCTTACAACCAGCAATATACCGAGGAAGACATCATGAACAACCGTCCTGAGCTTCAGAGTCTCAATATCGCCACTAAGATTTACGACAAGAAAGTCAACGTGGCACGTTCGGAGTTCTTGCCAACAGTCGCTGTTTTCGGCAACTACATTGTGACGAACCCTTCGGCATTCAACGGATTCGAGACAGAATTCCGTGGATTCTACAACTTCGGAGTGGTCGCTAAGGTTCCGCTTTTCCATTTCGGCGAAGGCTACAATAAGATTCGCAAAGCGAAGTCAGAGGCGATGATAACCAAGCTGAAACTCGAAGACACTAAAGAACTCGTGATGCTTCAGGTGAATCAGTATGAGAAACAGATTAAAGAAGCTGAGTCACGTCTCCAGATGACAACCGAGAAGATGTCGGATGCCGAAGAAAACCTCCGTATGGCTACGTTGGGATTCAACGAAGGTATGATTCCGTCGTCGACACTCGATATGGCTCAGACATCGTGGATGCAGGCCCATTCCGAGATGATAGACGCCAAGATAGACGTTATTATGGCAAACACTTATTTAAAGAAATCAATAGGAAAACTTGAATAATTATGGCAACAGAAAGAACTCAAAGAATTAATACCATCATCGCATTGGCGGTGCTTGGCATAGTTATAGCTACCGTTTGTGTAATCGGTTCAATCACTTACGGCAAGACAAACGAAATTATGCAGGGACAGGTGGAAGTGTCGGAATATCGCGTCTCGAGCAAGGTCCCGGGAAGAATCCTGGAATTCAGAGTCAAGGAAGGCGACAAGGTGAAGGCTGGCGACACATTGGCAATCATCGAGGCGCCGGAAGTTATGGCTAAGAAGGCTCAGGCTGAAGCAGTTAAAACAGCTGCTGTGGCGTTGAACGACAAAGCCGAAGCAGGTGCTCGTGAGGAGCAGATCCAAGGCGCTTATGAATTATGGCAGAAAGCCATTGTCAACCGCGACATTTGGGAAAAATCGTTCAAACGTGTATCCAACTTATATAAAGAAGGTGTGTTGAGCGAACAGAAATACGACGAAACCAAAGCCCAGTACGACGCTGCCGTAGCCACTGAAAAAGCCGCGAAATCGCAGTACGACATGGCTGTCAAGGGCGCTCAGAAGGAAGACAAGGAGATGGCAGCCGCCAAAGTTGAACAAGCTAAAGGTGTTGTCGCTGAGGTTGATTCGTACATCAGCGAAACCATTTTGCTGGCATACGCCGATGGCGAAGTGACAGACATCTTCCCTCATATCGGAGAACTGGTCGGCACTGGTGCTCCAATCATGAGCATCGCTATCATGGATGACATGTGGGCTACATTCAACGTTCGCGAGGACCATCTTCGCAGATTGCCTATCGGCGGCCATTTCACAGCCGAGATTCCGGCTTTGGGAGCTGCGGTGGTGATGGAAGTCAACTACATGAAAGACCGTGGCGACTATGCCGCTTGGAAAGCTACCAAGCAGACCGGACAATACGACCTCAAGACATTTGAGGTGCGTGCTGTGCCTATGACAAAAATTGAAGGTCTGAGACCTGGTATGACTGTTATTTACAGAGTCGGCGAGGAGAAAAAATGAACGGACTGAGACAAGTATTGGCTATCGCTAAGCGTGAGCAGAAGAGGATGATGGCTCGCGGGATATACACTTTTTGTATTATCCTGGCTCCCATTGTGGCATTCCTGTTCTTCACCACGCTGATGGGCGAGGGTCTGCCGGCTGATTTGCCTGCGGGCGTCGTCGATGAAGACAATACCGCCACTACGCGCGAGGTGATACGCAACCTCGACTCATTCCAGCAGACCAATATCATAGAGCATTATCCTGATGTGGCAGCCGCCCGCAAAGCGATGCAACAAGGCAAGATTTACGCTTTCTATTACATCCCTAAAGGCACCACACAACTGGCCATATCAGGCAAGCAGCCCACGGTGTCGTTTTACACTGCGGCATCATATCTGATTCCGGCTTCGTTGGAATATCGCGATATGAAGATGATGTCGGAATATGCTTCGGGAGCTGTCGGCCGAGCCACTCTCTATGCCAAAGGCTATACCGAAAGTCAGGCAATGGCGGTGTTGCAGCCTATTAAAATGGAGATGCATGCCGTCAACAATCCGAGTTTGAACTATTCGATTTATCTTTGCAACACCATACTTCCAGGCATCATAATGCTGTTGATTATGCAGGTGGCAATATACTCGATTTATGTCGAGATGAAAGAGGAAACAGCCAAAGAATGGCTTGGTATGGCCGACAACGATATCGTCAAGGCATTGATTGGCAAACTGTTGCCTCAGATGGTGATATGGGCCCTGATGGCCTTGTTCTGCCTGTTCTTGCTTTATGGTGTGTGGAGGTTCCCTTTGAACAGCGGAATCTGGCCGATGGCTTTGAACATGTTCCTTCTGATCAACTCGTCGCTGGCCTTGGGCGTGTTTTTCTGCGGCTTGGTGCCCTCGCTGCGTTGGGCCTTGAGCTTGGCTACCCTATGGGGTGTGCTGTCGTTCCCGATTTCGGGATTCTCGTTCCCTCACATGGCTTTCCCCGACACTTTGAAGGGATTGGCCTGGCTGTTTCCGCTGCGTCATTATTTCCTGATTTATGTCGATCAGGCTCTCAACGGGCTGCCGCTGTATTATTCATGGCTTAATATAGCCATTATGTTGGCCTTCTGGGGACTTCCGATAATGCTGTTGGGACGACTGAAAAAGTTCTTGTTGGAATATCATTATACGCATTAAACTGACGAATATGAAATGGTTAAGAAATACAATAGAAGTTTGGGCGTATGAAATGAAATGCGCTTTGCTTGATGAAGGTGTGGTAGTCTTCTTCATCATAGTGCCTTTGCTTTATCCGCTTCTTTACGCATACCTTTACAGTCATGAGAGTGTCAGGGAGGTGCCGACAGTGGTTGTCGACAACAGCCATTCCACCACTAGCCGCGAGTTTGTGCGCCGAGTGGACGCGTCGCCCGATGTTGAGATAATATCGCATTGTGAGGATATGGAAGAGGCAAAGCGAATGATTCACAGTCGCGACGCCTACTGCCTGATTTACATCCCGAAGGATTTCGAGAAAGACATCGCACAAATGCGCCAGACAACGGTCGAACTTTACTCGGACATGAGCGGTTTGCTCTATTACAAAGCCGTTTTGAGCAGTTGTACCGAGGTGTCGCTCGATATGAACAAGGAGATTAAGGCAAAGCTTATCCCCGGAGCCACCGAGCAACAAATTGCCACGTTCCAATATCCTATCGAGTATAAATATGTGCCGATGTTCAATACGCAAAGCGGTTTTGCCTCATTCCTCATTCCGGCCGTTCTGATGATGATTATTCAGCAGACAATGGTGCTTGGTGTGGGCATGATGGCAGGCGAGGAGCGTGAAAAGGTGCGCAAACACATTGTCGAGCCTCATATCATCCGCAAAAACCCGAGCGAGATACTGTTGGGCAAGTCGACTGTGATATTCACAATATACGTGATGGTGGCTGTATATCTGGTTTGTATAGTGCCGCCGTTGTTCGGTCTCATCCACATTTGGCGTTGGCAGACATTGCTTGCGTTTATGGTGCCATTCATTGCCGCATGCGTGTTTTTCAGCATATCGCTGTCGTCAATAGCACACGATAGGGAATCGTTCATCATCATGTTTGTGTTCCTGTCAATACCGTTGCTGTTCGCAAGCGGTATATCATGGCCAGCCAGCAATATTCCTATTTTCTGGAAAGGTTTCTCGTGGCTGTTCCCGTCCACTTTCGGCATCAACGGATATGTGAGGATAACAGAGATGGGCGCCAGCCTGGCCGATGTGCAGTATGAACTGAACGCTTTATGGATACAGACAATCGTTTATCTTGGAATCTCTTATCTGGTTTATAAGAGAACTTATGGAAAACAATTGTGGGCGTAATTAAAAAATCCCTATCTTTGCAATTTGTATCAATTGCAAATTATGTGGGATAAAATTGCCGATTATATACTAAAACACCGCGTTTTAAATCTTCTGATAGTCTCAGCCATACTGGTTTTCCTGGGATTGAAGGCTTTCAACGTGAAGATGGGGCACAATCTTGCCAATACTCTGCCCGACACCGATACCACGATGGTCGTTTATCGCCAGTTCCTCGAAAAATATGGACAGGACGGCCGCAGCATCTTTGTTGGAATGTACGACGACAATTTGTTTACCCTTGAGCATTTTCAGGATTTTTACGATTTGAACGAACAGGTTAGGGCCATTCCGGGTGTTGTGGAATGCCTGTCGGTGACAAGAGTTTTCAATCTGAAAAAGAACGACAGTATCAAAAAGTTCGAGCTGGTGCAGGTGGTGCCGCAGCGCCCTCAGACTCAGGCTGAGGTGGATGCCATTAAGCAAGATATCATGAGCCTGGCCATCTACGACGGCTTGCTATTCAATGCCGACAAGCACTCAACTATGATGCTGGTTTCGATTGAGGATGAATATGTCAACACCAAGGCACGCACCGAATTGGTAATTTCATTGAAGGGCTTATTGGATGAATACGGCAAGGCTCACGGCATAGAAATGCGCATTTCGGGAATGCCGTACATACGTGAAATCACCACGCAGAAAATGGTGAAGGAAATCGTAGGATTCACCTTCCTGTCGATTTTCGTGGCAGGGTTCATATTGTATCTGTTTTTCCGCTCGTGGCGTCCGCTGGTGTCGGTTGTAGCCATAGTTTTGATATCGGTGTCCTACATGTTCGGCATTATGGTGCTGTTGGGCTTCGATGTGACTATTCTCACCGGAGTGCTGCCTCCGCTGCTGATAATTATCGGAGTGGAGAACTCCATTTTCATGCTCAACAAATATCATCGTGAATACGACGCTTGTCACGATAAGATGCAGGCGTTGAAAAATGTGATATTGCGTATCGGACCGGCCAACTTCCTCACTAATACAACCACTGCGGTCAGCTTTGCCTCGTTCATCATCACCCGCAACGTGTTGTTGGTGCCGTTTGGTATACTCGCAAGTATCTGTATCATGATTACTTACGTGCTTACCATGGTGCTTTTGCCGACTTTCTTCAGCTATCAGAAGAATCCTGAGGGCAAGATGGTCAACTACATGAACAACCCGAGAATAAACTACATTATGGAGAAAGTGTCAGTTTTCGTTCTTGGTAAGAAACGTGTGGTTTATGCGGTGTTGGGAGTGCTTCTCACGCTTTGTGTGATAGGCGCCACCAGAATGTCTACTTCTGGTCGTGTTGTCGACGATATCGCCAAAAACGACAAGCTGTACAAGGATATAATGTTTTTCGAGGAGAATGTCGGCGGTGTGATGCCGTTTGAAATCTCCATCGACACCCGCAAGCCTAAAGGCGTGATGAATGCCGGATTTGTCAGAAAAGTACAGCAATTACAGGATAGTTTGGCGCTTTATCCCGAGTTCAGCCGTCCGCTTTCCATAGCTGAAGTGGTGAAATTCGCACGCCAGGGTTTCTTCAACGGCAAACCTGAGCAATATAAGGTGCCTACCAACAACGAGTTTGGTTTCATAATGAAATACATGCCTGAAACCAAGGGCGGTGAATTGCCTAAAATCATTACTCAATACATTGATAATGAGATGCAAAGCACACGTATCTCGGTGCAGATGGCAAATGTCACCACTCCGGAAATCGATCAGATAAGCAAGACGCTCCGTCCAAAAATCGACAAAATATTCCCAAAAGAGAAATACGATGTGGTGATGACGGGAAGTGCCATGGTGACGCTGCAAGGCACCAATTACCTGATTGTTAACCTGTCGCACTCGCTTTTCCTAGCTTTCATGGTCATAGCCATGCTGATGGCAATCACGTTTAGAAAGTTTAAGATGGTTGTTATCTCGTTGATACCCAACCTGATACCTTTGTTGTTCACTGCCGGAGTGATGGGCTTTTGCGGCATTCCGCTTAAGATGTCGACGATATTGGTGTTCAGCATAGCCCTTGGCATCAGCGTCGACAATACGATTCACTATCTGGCGCGTTATCGCCTGCAAATGCGCTACAACCAAGGCGATATCCGCAAATCGGTGATGGCGGCTATCCAGGAGACTGGTCCGAGCATGATTTACTCGGCAAGCGTGCTGATATGCGGTTTCCTCATCTTTGCGTTCTCGTCGTTCGGAGGTACAAAGATAGTAGGGTTCCTAGTGCCGTTCACACTGCTTATAGCATTGATAACCAATATATTGGTATTACCAGCTTTAGTTTTGACATTTAATAGAAAAAAGATATGACATCTGTTGAGAATATTCAGAATTTGATAACTCAATTTATTGAGAATCAGGATTTTATGGGAACTCCGAGCGAGCTTTACGCCCCCATCGACTATACTATGAGCCAGAAAGGCAAGCGCATGCGTCCTACATTGGCACTGCTTTCGTGCGAGATGTTTGGCGGCGATATTCACGAGTGCCTCACACCTGCAGTGGCTGCTGAGATTTTCCATAATTTCACCTTGATTCACGACGATATAATGGACGAAGCTCCTTTGCGTCGCGGTTTGGAGACCGTATACCATAAATGGAACTCCAATATCGCTTTGCTTTCGGGCGACACCATGCTCATCAAGGCGTTCCAATATGCTCTGAGCACCAACAAAGACTACTCACAGAAGATTCTTGCGGAGCTTTGTAAGGTGGCACTTGAGGTGTGCGAAGGACAGCAGTACGACCTGAATTTCGAGACTCGCGACGATGTCACATTGGACGAGTATATCGAGATGATTCGCCTTAAGACCGCAGTATTGCTGGGCTCAGTCCTGAAAATTGGTGCCATAGTGGCGGGCGCTGACGAAAAGAACATGAAGGCCGTTTACGACTTTGGCATCGACCTCGGTATCGCTTTCCAATTGCAGGATGACTTGTTCGACTGCTATGGTGACGTGAAGGTCTTCGGCAAGATGCCAGGCGGCGATATCGCTGATAACAAAAAGACCTATCTCTATCTGAAGACTTTGGAACTGGCTTCACTTGAAGACAAGAAGCTCCTCGAAGGCTATTTCTCAATGCCAAAAGGCCGTGACGAGAAGAAGCAACAGGCGGTCCTCGACATCTTTGCCAAATACAACGTCCGCGAAATCGTCAACGGAGTGATGACCGATTATTACAACAGCTCATTGAAACACCTTGACAGCATTGATGTTCCGGAAGAGAAGAAAGCAGTGCTGAGGAATTACGCCGATTATCTGTATAACCGCATTAAATGATTACGGGATAAACAAACAAGAATCCCCGTAGCTTAAAAACCTGAAATCATTCTCCAATGCGAACTGGTACGCCTCTTTCCATTTGTCACCGATGAGGGCTGAAACAAGCAGCAACAACGTGCTCTTCGGCTGATGGAAATTGGTGATGAGCGCCTTCGTTATTTTTATAGGGCACGACGGTGCAATCATCAATGCTGTTGTGGCATGCAAGGCATCGAGATGATGCATTTCCAGGTATTTTAAAATCGCCTCAAGGCTTTCCTTTGCTGAAGGCAATGTTGCTCTATCTTGATACGGAAACCATTGATTTACATGCAAATTACGTTCCTCAAAACCTTGTTCAATAAGCATCACTCCAATCCAATACACCGACTCGATAGTGCGCATGCTGGTGGTGCCCACAGGGATGATTGTTCTGCCGATGTTATCATGCAGATGCTCAATGCATTGCTTTTTTACAATAATCGATTCTGAGTGCATCTCATGCTCGCCGATGGTATCGGTAGCCACCGGGCGGAATGTGCCGGCGCCGACGTGCAGCGTCACTTCTTCAATCGAATGTCCCTGCTCTTTCAGTTTGGCTATCAGAGGCTTGGTGAGGTGTAGCGATGCCGTCGGCGCCGCAACTGAACCCTCATATTTGGCAAACACGGTTTGATAGCGGTCTCTATCGCTCGGCTCCGCCTCGCGATGCAGATAGGGCGGCAATGGAATCTCGCCTGCCGTTTCGAGTACCTCCGCAAAACTGATTTCTGCCGGTTCCCACGAGAAACGAACCACAGAATACGCGTCAGTTTTTTCTATACGCTCTGCCTTCAAAAGCACATCTTTACCTTTGATATTCAACGGCATTGTGAGAAAACCGTCTTTCCAACGGCGTGAATTTCCCACCAAACAGTGCCATTCAACCGGTGAGCTGGCCGAAAACGCCAGCTGATAATCTCCATTGCCTGTTATCGGCTCAAGACAGAAAACTTCTATCGCTGCACCTGACTCCTTCACAAACTGCAACCTCGCGCGAACCACCTTGGTCTCGTTGAAAACCAAAACCGATTTCTCAGGCAAATAATCGCCGATATTCCTAAAATGGTCTTGACTTATCTCATTATTCTTCAAAACCAAAAGCTTAGAAGCATCTCTCTCCGCAAGCGGATACTTCGCAATTCTCTCATCCGGCAGCGGGTAATCGTATTCGGCAATATTTATATTTTGAACGTTTGATATCAATTTTAATCCTCTCCTTTCAATTTGTCAAGAATGCGGCGGTCTTTCTTCGTCGGTCTTCCGGCGCCACGGTCGCGATATTCCGCCTTGTAAGCGTGCATGAATTCGATACGTTCGTATTCCTCTGTCGGTGTGCGGTCGGCGTAGATGTTCGGCACGTCTTTTGGCGACACACGACTCTTCGGGATGCTCAGCACCTCCACCACTTTATGAAGCTGCCCCAGCTGCACGCCGATCACCTCGCCGATTTTCACATCGTGCGATGGTTTCATCGAAACATCGTTCACCTTCACCTTGCCGCCTTTGCAAGCATCAGCAGCTAAAGTGCGGGTCTTAAAAAGTCTCGCGCACCAAAGCCATTTGTCGATTCTTAATTCATCCATATTGTTCTGTCTTCGTCATTTCGACTGTAGCGAAGCGGAATGGAGAAATCTCCTGCAAACAAAGACTTATCTAAATTGAATGAGATTCCTCCGCTCCCTTCGGTCGGTCGGAATGACGGCACTGATGTTATTTTTCTCTGAAAAACAGCTGTATCGGCACCCCGGTGAAGTTCCAATTGCTGCGGATTTTATTCTCAAGGAACCGCATGTAGTTGTCCTTCACATCTTTTGGCAGGTTGCAGAAGAAAATAAACTGCGGGGTAGGGCTCTTCAGCTGGGTGATGTATTTTATCTTCAGATAACGGCCACGCGATGCGATTTGCGGAGGCTGGCTGTTGATAATCTCAAGCATGGTGTCGTTGAGCTCACGCACCGGCACCTTGCGCTCACGGTTTTCATAAACCTGATGGGCCGTTTCCAGCACTTTGAATGTGCGCTGGCGGTTGATGGCCGATGTGAATATGATCGGGTAGTCGGTGAAAGGAGCTGTTTTCTCACGAATTTCGTTCTCGAAAGCCAAATGAGTGTTGCTGTCCTTGTCAATCAAATCCCATTTATTGACCACCAAAACCAAACCTTTCTTGTTGCGCTCAATCAGACGCAGAATGTTCATATCCTGTGCCTGGAACCCTTCGGATGCATCGATGATTAGTATGGCCACGTCGCATTCCTCGATGGCGCGGATGGAACGCATTACCGAGTAGAATTCGATGTTTTCGTAAACTTTGCTCTTTTTGCGCAATCCGGCGGTGTCAACCAGCATGAAATCCATGCCGAAGGCGTTGAAGTGGGTGTTGTTGCTGTCGCGGGTAGTGCCTGCGATATCTGTGACGATATTCCGCTCTTGGCCCAAGAAGGCGTTGATCATCGACGACTTGCCCACATTGGGGCGACCGACCACTGCGAAACGAGGCAGGTCGGAATAGTCTTCGGTGGTGTCGCTTGGCAGATATTTCACCACTTCGTCGAGCAACTCGCCCGTACCGGTGCCTGTCATTGCCGAGAACGGGTAAACCTCGCCAAGTCCGAGCGCGTAAAACTCGGCGGCTTCGCCAACCTTGCTCGGAATATCGGTCTTGTTGACACCAAGAAGCACTTTCTTTTTGCATTTGCGCAGAATTACTGCCACGTCTTCGTCCAGTACGTGCACTCCTGCCTGTCCGTCGACCACAAAGATGATGACATCGGCCTCATCGATGGCCAAATCCACTTGTTTACGGATTTCTTCCTCAAAAATGTCATCCGATCCGACCACATAGCCGCCAGTGTCGATTACGGTGAACGCCTTGCCGTTCCAATCGCTGTGTCCGTAATGACGGTCGCGGGTCACGCCGCTGCTTTCCTCCACAATCGCCTGACGCGACTGCACCAAACGGTTGAATAACGTCGATTTTCCGACGTTCGGTCTTCCAACTATTGCTACTATATTGCTCATAATTCTTTATTTATTTCGTCATTTCGAGCTTGTCGAGAAATCTCATTCAATTGGAGGAGATTTTTTCACCTGTGGTGAAAGCTCTCGCTGTGCTCGGGTCTCCATTCCGCTTCGCTTCAGTCGAAATGACGGTTAAGCCTCATAACCAAAATGTTTTAATTCCTCCTCGTTATCTCTCCAATCCTTATCGACTTTCACTCGCAAATCCAGGAATATCTTCTTTCCTGTAAATTCCTCAATGTCGGCTCGCGACTGTATGCCGACTTTCTTAATCGCCGCTCCTCCTTTGCCAATCAGAATGGCTTTCTGCGACTCGCGCGAGGCGTATATCGTAGCCTTGATGTTGATAAGCTTTGAACTTTCTTCATAAGCGTCAACAGCCACCTCAACACAATACGGAATTTCCTGCTGGTAGTTAAGCAGAATCTTCTCGCGGATGATTTCGGTGACGAAGAATCGCATCGAGCGGTCGGTTAGCTCGTCTTTGGGGAAGTATGGCGGGCATACTGGCAGCTTTTCGACTATGCTTTCAAACACAAACTGAATGTTGGCCTGATGCATGGCCGAAATCGGGAATACCGTGGCTGCCGGAAGTGCATTCTTCCAGAATTCCACGGCTTTTTCCACGTCTTCTTGGGTTGACAGGTCGATTTTGTTGAGCAAAACAAACACCGGCACCTCCATTTTCTTGATGCGCTCAATAGTCTCTTCATCGATTTTCTTGTCGGTGATATCCACCACATACAATATCAAATCGGCGTCGATAAACGCCACGTTGATATACTGATTCATTATCTCATGCATCTTGTATGCCGGATTCTTGATGATTCCGGGAGTGTCCGAAAACACTATCTGGAAGTCGTCACCGTTGACGATGCCCAGGATGCGATGTCTGGTGGTTTGCGCCTTGGAGGTGATGATGCTTATTTTTTCGCCCACCAAGTCGTTCATCAACGTCGATTTACCAACGTTTGGCTTTCCGATGATGTTGACATAACCTGCTTTATGATCCATATTTTTAAAAATATTTCAATTTTTTTCAAAAAACACTTGACATGAGAGCAAAAATGTTGTATTTTTGCAGCCCAAATCACGATGCGGGGTGGAGCAGTCCGGTAGCTCGTTGGGCTCATAACCCAAAGGTCGGTGGTTCAAATCCGCCCCCCGCTACTAAAGGAGGTCAACAGGCCTCCTTTTTATTTTATCTTCCTTTCGGCTGCCATCAGCACTTGTCTTGTGGTGTTATCGCTGATGAAAGCCACAATGTAAAACTCGTCCGCGTTGTATTCTTCGTCCAAAGTGAACTTCATATTTGTGATGCTCGAATCCAACACTCTGCCCCATGTGAAACCGTCGGCTGTGCCTCTGAAAACATGACGGTGTGTGTAGTCGTCGATTACACCGTTTGGGTTTACCGAAGTTGGAACCAACTGCTTTCCGATGATGTTGTCTTCCATCATGCAGACTGAAAGACGCAGGTTTTCGCTGTCCAAATCCTGAAGTAACTTTGAGTGAACGCTCACCTTCAACTCTCTTGACTCATCGTCGTAGTCGGTTTTTACTATAAGTCTGACAGGAGCGTCTTGGCCTATGACGTTACCGACTTCCGTCTCCCATGATGCCGAGCTGATAGCAGCCTGACGATTCACTGTGCCTGTCGGATATGCCGAAATGTTGAAGAAGTTATTCCACTCGTTGCCGTCGTCGGTGCGGAAATCAGGGAATCCGCCTGCAGGCATCTGCTGCGCACCTCTGGGATGAACAGCCATCACAATAAGATGCTCGCCGTACTGATCCTGAAGACTTGATGCTATCTGTGCCGCTGCCGGGCAATTGGGGCATTTCACGCCGGTGTAATCTTCCAAAAGAACCACTATCTTGCCGTCGAAATTCAAAGTGTCGGCTGCTTCCAAAGCTATGGTGTCGCTTTCGTTGACAATAGGTTCGATGAAATAAGGCTCGTCCAATTTATCGCACGACGCCATTGCAAATATGACTGCCAAACTTGCAAATATTAATGATACTCTTTTCATATTTTTTTTCTTTTTTATTACGTCATTCCGACCGTAGCGGAGGAATCTCATTCAATTTATTAAGTCTTATATATAGGAGATTTTTTCACCTTGGTGAAAGCTCTCGCTGTGCTCGGGTCTCCATTACGCTTCGCTTCAGTCGAAATGACGTGTGAACATTAGAATGATGTTGTTATTGTTAATGAAACTCCGCTTGATGCCGGTACTTCACGGCAAACGCCTCCGACGCAAACCAAGCCTTGGCTCTGACGGCCGCCGCTGATGGCAATACGTGTCTGATCTTTGATATAACCGAACGAACCTGTGATGTAATGGTCGCGGTTGTCGGCTATCGGGTTGCCGTAGTTGTATTTGTCGGCCACCGAGATAAACCACTTAGGGGCTATGGTGTATTCCAGCAGGAATGCGAACCAATTGCCACGTTTTATGTAGTTTTCCTCGTATGTCGGGTCGATCTCCTGATCCTGACTCACGTTATCCCACATGTGCTGCAGCTCGAGACGTACGCTATGCTTTTTATTCACCTTATAGATAACCTCTCCGAAAGCGAAATGTGCCTTCACAGGCTCGGCGTTCGGATGGCCTTCGATGGTCTCCATATCGTAATACAAGTTGATATACATCAAAGTGAGATGCCAGTCTTTGCTGATCTTCTTGTCGATTTCGAAATTGAAATCGCGATAGAACATCTTGTCGCCTATTGCGAAGAACGGCGAGTCGTAGCCTTTGGTGCCCATCATGTTGAGTGTGTTGACACCGTTCACCATGATCGAGTCACGTTTGATGTCGTTCACTTGGCTGTAGTTGAAGGCCAGCTTGGTGCCATATTTTCCGCCGAGAGCGGTCTTTTTAGGTATGGTATAGTTGACTTGCAGCTGAATGCCCATTTCACCCAATGGCTGCGTCGCATATGAGAACATCGACGGCAGACTGTGTGTATGGGTGTAGTTGAGTGGTGGAATGAAACCGATGTCAAGCTTGTTTTCAGTTTCAGTGCGTTTCGACTTGAAGCTCATGTTGTCGACACGTTTTGCTTGCAACACTATGCCCAATCCTTTCTGCGAATACGACAGCGATGCCAATAATTCCTGGCCGTCGCGATAAATCCAATTGTTAAAAGCTGAAGGGTCGTTGATTTTTCTGGCATATTCCGCCGAAAATCCGAATTTGCCATATCCGAGGTTCATGCGTCCGGCATAAGCCCCCACGTTTTTAGGCATATCATAGCTGATGCCGCCCAATTCATGAGTCGCCTCGTCCTCGTGTTTGCTTACGAAGCTTGCGCCTAATGTGGCGTGAAGTTTGGCGTTATTCCATGCTTTGATGCTTTGGTTGAGATCCCATTCGCCGTCAATGCCGCGCACCAGGCCGTGGTCGTCGTACGATTCCCAATAAAGCCTCTGTTTGCCGTACAGTCCCTTGATTGTGACGCCTTCTGTCGGGCGAAATACGGCGCGAATGCCTCGTAAGGCGTTGTCAAAGCCAAGAGTCCATTCTTCGTATGTTCTGAATATCAGGCCGTTGCCGAACTGGTCGTAGATATCGCCCACGGTTACACCAATGGTACCGTTGTCGTATGTGGCGAAATAGTTGGCCAATCCCATGCCGTTCAATTCGGTCGGGAGTCCGGTCATCTTAAAAATCTGGTATGACTCGAAACGTATGCCGGCAGTGAAATTTCCAAGTTGGTATTGCACCTTGCCGAAACCGTATCCTCCAAACTTGTTGCCGTTGATGTCTTCCTGAGTGATGCCGATACCCTCGTCTTCCCAGTAGTAGTTGCCGTCAATCTGGAAACTGCCGCTGACTTTCGATTTCTCGAAGATACCTTGACCAAACATCGCAGTGGTTCCGAGTACGAAAACCGATAATATCAATAATTTTTTCATCATAATTTCAATAACCTATAACCAATAACCTATTTGGAAATCTTAAGGATTTCCTCGTATAAATCCTCTTCGCCACCGTCCAAGTATCCGGTGTGTTGCCACACAATCTTGCCGTCACCGTCAAAAAGGAAGGTGTGAGGCGGGTTGCTGACATTCATAGCACGTTTCAGTTCGCTGTTCACGTCGAGCAAAATCTCGAAAGGCCAGCCTTTGCCGTCGACGAAAGGTTTAATTTTCGCGGTTGAGCGCGCGTCGTCTATTGATACTGAGAAAATCTTAATGCCGGTTTCTTCTACCCAGTCGTCATAAACCTCGGTGAGGGCGTTGTGCTCCTTAACGCATGGTCCGCACCAAGTGGCCCAGAATGTCATCACGAAAGGCTTGCCGTCGTTGTTGATTTCAGCCACATTGATTGATTCACCGTCAAGATTTTTTAATGTGATATTCGGCAAATCCGATTTGTTTTGGGCGTTTAAGCCGAAAAACAAAAAGCCGAAAAGTAAGAATGCAAATAATTTTTTCATGGTATAAATTTTTAAAATGATTAAACAATATAAGTTTCTAATATTTTACAATCTTCCAATGCGCTGATTTCCAATATCTTGATGATGTTTGGCACCAGTATGCACTCGCCGGTGCCAACGATTTCCTCGCCGCCGTCGTACTTCAGGCTGAAACTGCCGCCAACACTCATCAAGATGACGAATGAATCCAATTCGCTGTAATCTTTAGCCAGAGCCACACCTTTATCCAAGTTGATGTAATTAGTAGTGAAATAAGGGCATTCCACCATCTTGACCGTTGAGTCTTTTTTGTTGCGGTCATACTCGGTGCGGTAGTTGTCTTCGTGCTTGTAATTCAAAGTGAACAGCGACTGCGGAATGTGCAGCTCGCGGTACATTCCGTGTTGGTCGATTCGGTCCCAGTCGTAAACGCGGTAGGTGGTGTCGCTGGTTTGCTGAATTTCAGCCACCATGCAGCCTGGACCGAGGGCATGGATTCTCCTTGCCGGGATGAAAAACACATCACCGTCGTTAACTTTCTCATAGTTAAGTACTTCGGCAATCTTTTTGTCATAGATGAGTTTTTCAACTTCGGCTTTGGTTACCTCGCGATTGAAGCCTGAAACGAGTTCCGCGTCTTTGTCGGCGTGCATCACGTACCACATCTCGGTTTTGCCGTTTTCGAGCCCTATCTTCTGTGCAATCTCATCATCGGGATGCACCTGTACCGACAACCATGTCAGCGGGTCGATGATCTTTATCAAAAGCGGGAAAGTTTCGCCGTAACGGTCGAAAACATTGTCGCCAACGAGGTCACCCATAAAGGTTTCGACCAGGTCGTTAATCTCATCGCCCTCAAATTGACCGTTGGCCACTATGCTGTTCTGGCCTTCGACGCCCGACAGCAGCCACATCTCGCCGCAGTTCATCAGCTTGCCGAAGTCCTTGTGCAACAATGTCTTAACATTTTGTCCGCCCCAGATTTTCTCCAGATATATGGGCTGAAACTTCAAAGGATATAGCACGTTCATTTCTTTTCAATTACAAACTTGCAAAAATACATAAAAATCTCATTCCGACCAGAACTTTATCCAATCCTTTTCATCTTTGCTCATGACATTCATGTCGGGCTTGTATTCCGGATTGGGGATATACCATTTCGTCGATTCGAAAAACTGCTGTAAATCCTTGTTTTTAAACACATATCCGCGATAGGCGAAAGGCAGGTTTTTCAAAATGCGTTTCGTCTCACCAGCCATCTGCGCCTTACCCCCGACTATATGTTTCTCGTCATCTTTGTATTCGTTGTTGATATTAAGGTTATCGCACTCTCTGTAAAAGTTGATATATTGTTTTTCGATTATATCAAGAATATTGCTGTCTTCCAAAAACACTGTTTTGTTCTTGTAAGTGATTAATCTGTAGTCTGGTTTATAAATCCACAATTCTCCATTAGGATGGAAATTTTTCTTGTGGAAAACAATTTTGCCTTCTTGAATGTGATAAGTCGGAACTTTGTCACCCCAACGATCGGTGGTTGTGATTATTCCCTTGCCATCGCAGGTAAAATCGTTTGCGTCGTTGAAGAATTTCGGATCGACCATGAATGATTCCCTGTCTCCCATGTCCAAAACAAGTGTGAAGTCGTCTATACCGTTGTTGGCCCAGCGGTTTGCGGCGGTAAGGACATAGTCGAAAACAAACTCACACATGTTGTCGTCCGAACCATTGAAAACATAAGTGTGCTGTATGATGTTGACTCCTTTGGTGAAATGCGCGTCGAAATGATAAACATAGAGACACGGATCCCAATACTCATCTTCTTCCGCGACGCAATGCTGAAATTTTCCGTCGATATAATAATCACCTTTGGGAACAGCAGATACTTGATAATCCAATGAGTCACCGTTCATTATAACCTTGAAATCGAAGATGTCGGGGCTGCCAAAGCCTTCGCTGGGCGGAAGCGCCTCAAAACCTACCAGCAAATCCTTATCCTCGCCAGGATTGAAAAACTCGTAATACACTGTGACATAATAATTTGCGAAATAATAACTTTTGGTATGGCGGCGAGTCACGGTAAGTATCTCCTTCTGCACGCTGATGTCGGTTTCAACAATTGGAATCAGATGGTTCCCTTCGGAATAAAAGGCGCCGTCGTTGGCCTTTGTTGTTATAAACGACAGGATGATTGCCAATGAAATGAGCAGTTTTTTCATAATTGAAGATTTTTAACGTGCAAATATACAAAAACTTTCGATTTTTTGTCCGAATCGTTGTGAAATATATGTTATTTTTGCATTGTCATTCCGACTGGAGCGAAGCGGAACAGAGGAATATCACTAAACTTATTAGAATTATGCAAAACATCATTGAACTTCGGCATCAATTGCATGAAAACGCCGAGCTTTCGGGCAAGGAAGTGAATACCAACGCCATTTTGAATGAGTTTTTGGAAAAGCTGAATCCTGATGTGCATATCCGTAATATTGGAGGCAACGGTATTGCTGCGATTTTCAAGGGAAATAAGCCTGGGAAACGGATTTTGGTTAGAGGCGACATAGATGCACTTAACATTCCTGAAGGCGGCCGTCATTGCTCACATCGCTGCGGACACGACGGACATGCTTCGATTTTGGCAGGTTTGGCACAACGTTTGAGCAAAAAACGTCCCGAAAACGGCGAAACAGTGCTGCTTTTTCAGCCTGCTGAGGAAACCGGACAGGGCGCCAAGGCGGTAATCGCCGACCCGCAGTTTGAGCAGATTAAGCCTGATATGGCTTTTGCCTTGCATAACATACCGGGATACGCGAAAAACAAGATTTTGTTGCGAAAAGGCTGTTTTGCCGCAGGTTCGCTGGGTTTGAAGCTGGTTTTTGACGGTGTGACAGCTCATGCTTCACAACCCGAAACCGGTCATAGTCCACAGCATGTTTTGTCGGCACTCATTGACATTTTCGGCAAGAAAGCCGAGATGCTTCGCAATGAAAAGCCGCTCACGATGATGACGATGACGCATGCCGTTCTTGGCGAGGAGACCTTTGGAGTGGCGCCGGCTCATGCCGAGATTTGGCTCACTTTGCGCTCGTATGATAACGAAAAACTGCAACATCTCACGGCCGACGTGGTTCAGCTGTGTGCCATGGTCGCCGAGAAGCAGAATTTCGACTTCGGAAGCAGCATACACGAAGCGTTTTCGGCCACGATGAACAACGACGAGGCTGTGCTCGCAGTAGAAGAAGCTGCAAAAACATTGAACCTTGAGTATCAATATCTTGACGAGCCATTCCGCTGGTCGGAGGATTTTGGTCGTTTTGCCGATGTCTGCCCTGTTTGCCTGTTCGGTTTAGGTTGCGGCGAGGAGCATTTGCCGCTTCATAATCCGGAATATAATTTCGAGGATGAGATAATTGAAACAGGAATTAATATATTCGAGTCTTTAGTCGCTAGTCTTTAGTCGTTAGTCTTTAGTTGTTAGTCTTTAGTTGTTAGTATTTTTTTTGACTAAAGTCTAAAGTCTAAGGTCTAAAGTCTAAAAAAATTGTATTTTTGCAGAATAAAAGTATAGAATGAAGAACATATGTGTTTTTTGCGGAAGCAGCATGGGTTTCGACAAGCGCTATGAGGTGGCTGCGGCTCGGTTGGGTGAGGTGTTGGCAAATAACGGCTGCACCTTGTATTACGGCGGCGGCAGCGTCGGTTTGATGAACGTGATCGCCAACAAGATGCTTGAGCGTGGCTGTGAAGTTGTTGGCGTGATGCCTGATTTTCTGCTCGCTCATGAGATTGGTCACCCTACAATAACCAAAATGATTCCGACCAAAACCATGGCTGAGCGCAAAGAGATACTGATTCGAGAATCAGATGCATTTATCGCCATGCCTGGCGGTTTCGGCACACTTGACGAGTTTTCGGAAGTGGTTGTGGCCGACCAGCTTCGTCTGATAGAAAAACCTATCGCGCTGTACAACACATTGGGCTATTACGACGATTTGGTGAAGTGGATTGATAGGGGAATGCGCGACGGATTCATCCGTGGAGATCACAATAAAAACATAATTGTTACTGATGATCCTAAGGAATTGTTCGAGAAAATGCGGGATTATAATCCTGTGAAAATCGAGAAGTGGATTCATGATATTAAAGAAGAAGTCAGGAGCTAGAAGTCAGAATCTATAAAAAGAATACAGTAAAGATGCGATTCGCATCTTAAATATATAAAACTATGAATATAATAGGAATTACTGGAACTTTGGGCGCTGGAAAGGGCACAATTGTTGAATATTTGGTTGAGAAAAAAGGCTATGTGCATTATTCTGTGCGCGCTTTTTTGGCTGAAGAAATCAAACGCCGTGGCATGGAAGTGAACCGCGACACCTTGACCGCTGTGGCCAACGAATTGCGCGCCAACAATTCGCCAAGTTACATTGCAGAGCAGCTCTACGACCGAGCATACAACAACGGCAAGGACGCTGTCATAGAGAGTATCCGCACTCCAGGTGAAATCAAGGCTTTGCGCGCAAAAGGCAACTTCAACCTTTTCGCTGTAGACGCCGACCGCAAGGTGCGCTACGAGCGTATCACTGAGCGTAAATCGGAAACAGACTCGGTGAGTTACGAGACTTTTGTCGCCAACGAGGAGCGTGAGATGAACAATGCCGACCCTAACAAACAAAACCTCGGCGAGTGCATCCATCAGGCCGACTATGTGTTCCAGAACAACGGCACCATTGAAGACCTCGACAAAAAAGTGGAAGAGGTGTTGAAAGAGATTGAAAATCAGAAGTATAAGCGCCCGTCTTGGGATGAATATTTCATGAATTTGGCCGACACCGTGGCCGAGCGTGCCACCTGCGACCGTGGCCGCAGCGGATGCGTCATTGTGAAAGACCGCCAGATTTTGGTGACAGGCTACGTGGGCTCGCCTCGCGGACTACCGCATTGCGACGAAGTCGGACACCTGTTCCGTAAGATGATTCATGCCGATGGCCGCATCACCGAGCACTGTGTCCGTACGGTGCATGCCGAGCAGAATGCCATCGCACAGGCCGCCCGCCGCGGAATAGCATTGGAAGGAAGCACATTGTATTGCCGCATGACCCCATGCCGCACATGTGCGATGTTGATTATCAACTGCGGAATAGTACGCGTGGTGTGTCAGCGCAAATATCACGACGGAGCCGAATCGGAAGAGATGTTCCGTCAGGCAGGAATCAAGTTGGAATACGTGTACGACGAAGTGCAGACGTACGAGCGTCAATGACGATTATTCAGAATATCAATTGCAAGAAATATCGCGTGCCTCATTGCATCGGGGTCCGCGATATTTTTATTGGCTATGTCGTAGCCTGTGCCGTGGGTGGTTGAGGTGCGCACCACAGGCAATCCGGCTGTGAAGCTCACGCCGCCGTCGACTGCGAGCACACGGAACGGGATGAGACCCTGATCGTGGTACATGCTCAAAATGCCGTCGTATTTAAGCCAGGCGTCCGAGCCGAAAAAGCCGTCGGCAGGGAAGGGGCCGAAAGCCAAAATACCGCTGTTTTTCACTTGCTCTATGGCCGGGCGGATGATGTCGTCATCCTCATTGCCCATCAGACCATGGTCGCTGGCATGCGGGTTGAGGCCGAGCACGGCAATCTTTGGCGCCGGTATGTTGAAGTCTTTGATCAAAGAGTTGTGCATTAGCTTTAACTTCTTGACAATCAATCCTGTGTTGATGGCCGAAGGCACTTCTCTCAATGGTATATGGTTGGTTACAAATCCGATGCGAAGTTTATCCCAAACTAAAATGGTAATGTATTCATTATCAGGGTAGAACGATTTGATAAAGTCGGTCTGGCCTTTGAATTTGAACTGATCGGATTGAATGTTGGCCTTGTTGATAGGTGCGGTCACCATGGCATCGATCAGACCGTTGTGCAGGTCGTTGACAGCCAGTTTCAGAGCGGCAAACGAGGCCATGCCTGCCAGTGGTGTGGAAAATCCGGGCTCAATTTTCAGCTCTTCGTCGGTATGGTTGATGATGTTGATGCGCTTGGGCTGAGCTTGCGACGCGTCGCGAATCACCGTGTACGACATCTCTTCCATGCCGAAATTTTTCTTGTAGTATGAAAACACTTTTGATTGTCCGTATACTATCGGAATAAACGAATCGAGTATGCGGGAATCGGCTAAAACTTTGAGAATCACCTCATAACCTATGCCGTTGATATCACCTTGAGTGATGCCTATTTTGGGCAGGCCGAAAGACTTGTTGACGGATACCATAGAAATTGCTCGTTTTACGCCGTCAAAGTTAGAAATTATTTTTTAATAATCCAAGTAAAATTTTAAAAAAATAATTATCAGCGAATTACGTTAAAAATTTAGTAATTTTGCGATATGCAAAACGAAGTGTATACCATAAGACGGATAGCCTCTGTTGTCGGGGGTGAACTGATTGTAAATCAATCGGTTGATTATGTTATAAAAAATATTCTTTTTGATAGCAGATTGCTGGTTGAGCCTGAGAACACTATATTTTTCGCTCTCTCGAGCGGAAGAAACGACGGCCACAAGTATATAGCCGACCTTTACATGAAAGGCATCCGCGCTTTTGTGGTTGGTGACACTTTCCCTAAATCGGCCATTCAAAACGATTATCCGGAGGCCGATTTTATTATAGTTAGCGACACTTTGTCAGCTTTGCAGAAGTTGGCGGCCTATCATCGCTCGCAATTCAATATACCGGTGGTGGGCATAACTGGCAGCAATGGCAAAACCGTGGTTAAGGAGTGGCTTTATCAGATAATGTCGCCGACCATGACGGTGTGCCGCAGCCCCAAAAGCTACAATTCGCAGATTGGCGTGCCTCTGTCGGTATGGCAACTCAATTCAAATCACAACATAGCCTTGTTCGAAGCCGGCATTTCGCGTCCGGGCGAGATGGAAAAGTTGCATGCGATAATCCGACCGACAATAGGCGTCTTTACCAACATCGGAATGGCTCATGGCAAGAATTTTGAGAGTCTGCAGCAGAAAATTCTTGAGAAAATCAAGCTTTTCGACGATAATATTGAAAATGTGGTTTACTGCAAGGATGATAGTGATATAGCTGATATTTTTGCAAAAACCCAGATTCATACGTTTTCTTGGAGCAGAAAAAGCGAGGATGCCGATTTGTATGTGGTGTCGGTTGACAGTGATGATAAAAGCCCTGATGTTTCAACAGAAATCACCGCGGTTTACAAGGGCGATTCGGTAAAAATCACCATTCCTTTCATAGATGAGGCTTCGATTGAGAATGCGATCAATTGTTGGTGTGTGGCGCTTTTGCTTGGTATTCCTAATGCGGCGATGGCCGAACGGATGTCGCGACTGGAACCGGTGGAAATGCGCATGGAGTTGAAGGCTGGTATACGTAACTGCCAGATAATCAACGACTCGTATAACAACGATTTGAACGCTTTGGCTATTGCGCTATCGTTTATGAACGCCCAGCACCACGACAACAAGGTGCTGATTTTGTCGGATATCCTGCAAAGTGAGCTGAAAGAGACAGATCTTTATAAAAACGTCGCGCAACTTCTTGAAAACAAAGGCGTTGATACATTCATAGGCATCGGTGAAGCAATTTGTCGAAACATGAAAAACAAATTGAGAATCAATTCGTTTTTCTATATTTCGACCGCTGATTTTCTTGCCAATCATCCGATGAAGATGTTTGAAAATCAGATAGTTTTGCTCAAAGGCGCCCGCAGCTTTGAATTCGAGCGCATCATGAAGGTGCTGCAGCAGAAGTCGCACGAAACCATACTCGAGGTGAACCTCGATAATTTGGCCAAAAACCTCAACTATTATCGCTCCAAACTCAAGAAAGAGACTAAGATTATGGTGATGGTGAAGGCTTTCGCCTATGGCAGCGGCAATTACGAGGTGTCAAACACCTTGGCTTTCCATCATGTTGATTATCTGACCGTTGCTTATGCCGACGAGGGCGTGGATCTGCGTAACCGCGGTATCCGCTTGCCAATCATGGTGATGACTCCGGAGACTAACACCTTCGACACTATAATTCTTAACAATCTTGAACCTGACATCTATAGTTTCCGTTGCCTCTCGCAGCTGGAAGACGCTATAAATCAATTGGATAAACCTCTTGACAAGCCTGTCGGAATTCATATAAAAGTGGATACCGGCATGCATCGTCTGGGTTTCTTGCCTGAAGACATCGACGCTTTGATTGAGAGGGTAAAGTCTAATCCAAAGCTCAAAATCATGAGTGTCTTCTCGCATTTTGCCACAAGCGACATGCCTGAGGAGGATGATTTTGTGATGCATCAAATCGAGATGTTTGAGAAGATGAGTCAAAAGATTGTGAGGGCGTTCCCATACAAGATCATACGTCATCTTTTGAACACCGCCGGCATCACGCGTTTCACCGAGTATCAATACGATATGGTGCGTCTCGGTATAGGTGTTTACGGAGTGGCAATCTGCGACGAGGATCGTGGCAAGCTCAACAATGTGATGTCGCTTAAGACCACCATCAAGCAAATAAAGGAATATGGTCCTGGCGAGACCATTGGTTACGGTCGTCACGGAAAGATAACGAAACCATCAAGAATAGCTGTGATTCCTATCGGTTACGCCGATGGATTGCGCCGACAGTTGGGCAACGGCAATGCATGTTTCTGGGTCAACGGAAAGCCTGCTCCAATCATCGGAAACATCTGCATGGACCTGACAATGATAGATGTAACCGGCATCGATTGTCAGGAAGATGACACGGCAGTGCTCTTCGACGACAATCATCCGATTGAAATCATAGCTGAAGCCTGCGACACGATTCCATACGAAATCATGACAAGAATCTCGCAAAGAGTGAAGAGGATTTACGTTAAAGAATAGAGCCTGTAGCTATTAGCCATTAGCTATTAGCTATTAGCCATTAGCTATTAGCCATTAGCCATTAGCTGTGTTTTCCCTAATGGCTAATGGCTAGTGGCTAGTGGCTAAATCTTCTTGAGTAGGATAAGGTAAACCGGGAAGTGGTCGGAATAACCTCCTTGCCATACTCCACCGGCAAATGTACGCCATGGATAACCGGCGTAACGTCCGTCGTGCTGTTTTAGGAATTCCTTTGAATGCACCATAGGCTTGCGAAGCTGGTAGGTGGCAAAAGGATCGTTTTCGTCTTTGAGCAGGGCTGGGGTGATTATGCACTGGTCGAGTACGCCTTTCACGTCGCGGTAATAGTTGGTGCCTTCACCGTTTTGATGCATTTTCCACATAGGGTTGAAGTAGTCGTCCTCTTGCATATCTTCGACACGGCCTTTGGCCCGCAATCCCTTGATGATACTCTTGTTGGTCGGATAGTCGTTGTAGTCGCCCATCATCACTATTTTGGCGTTGGGTTTTTCGGCCAGGATGGAGTCGGCTATATGGCGGCACAGGTTGGCGGCAGCCAAACGACCGGGCAGTGATTTCTTTTCGCCGCCGTAACGTGATGGCCAGTGCATCACTATGAAACTGAACTCCTCGTCGTCGAGTATGCCTGTCACCACCAACTGATCACGTGAGATGAAGTTGGGCTGACCCGGCACATCCAGACGGTACGACTTGGAGTTGGTCATCTTGAAAAACTTCGGATTGTAAAGCAAAGCCACGTCAACACCACGACGGTCGGGTGACTCGTAGTGCACTATCTGGTAGTTGCGGTCGGCAATCTCGGGCTGCTTCACCAGATCTTCGAGCACGTGACGGTTTTCCATCTCCGAAAGGCCAAGCACCATCAAGCCTTCGCTTGAATGATAGGTATCTTTAGGGTCGGTGCCTATTGTTGAGATGGCATAAGCCATATTATGAAGCTTTCGTGTGTATTTTTCTGTGTTCCAGGCATTTTTGCCTTGAGGCAGAAACTCTTCGTCGTTTTTATTCGGGTCGTTGATGGTGTCGAACAGATTTTCGAGGTTGTAGAATCCGACAAGAGCCATCTTGTACTGCTGCTGGGCGCTCAATGAAGCGATGGCGAACAACATTACGGCCGCCAAAATGCTGAATTTTTTCATCATAATTTATAAAAATCAATTTGGGTACAAATTTAGTTAAAAAAATTACATATGATTAAAAAAACAAATTAATTATTTTTCACCTTTTTTATAAAAGGTATGCGAATATTTCATAAATTTGTACGCTTAAAATTTATTAAATGAAAAAATATCTACTGTTACTTCTAACTGTCGCATTCAGTATGAATCTGATTGCACAAGAGCAGACGACTGACACAATTGTCAGCGAAAATGCTTCGCTTCCGACAATCATCATGATTGATACGGACTATGACGACGCACAGAGCTCGACTGATATTTCGAGTTTTCTGCAATCGTCACGTGACGCATTCAACAACATCGCGGCTTACAATTTAAGCTCGAGAAGATTCCGCGTGCGCGCTTATGACTCGAAATACACCGACGTGATGATCAATGGTGTGATGATGAACGATCCAGACGGCGGTCGCCCTTACTACTCCAACTGGGGCGGTTTGAACGACGTGATGCGCAATTCGGTAATCACCATGAATTCAGGCATTACATACGAGAGTTTCGGAGGTCCTGCCGGTGTGACGGCTATCACTACCAGAGCCAGCAACTACCGCAAGCAGGTTTCATTGAGCTACTCTTTGTCGAACCGTTCGTATGCCCATCGTTTCATGGCTTCTATCGGAACCGGCATGATGAAAAACGGATGGGCGTTCTCAGCTTCAATATCAGGCCGTTACACTCCAATGAACAGCGTGTTTTCATGGAACGAAGGCACATGGTACACCGGCACCAGCTATTTCTTCTCGGCAGAAAAGAAACTGAACAACAAGCATTCATTGGGATTCCTGGTGTTCGGTTCTCCGTCACAGCGTGCCGCTTCATCGCCTGCAGTGCAAGAGACATTCGACCTTCTCGGAAATAATTACTACAACCCTAACTGGGGCTGGCAGACAGATGCGAACGGCGGCCGTTTCATGCGTAACGCCCGTGTCAGTTCATATCATCAGCCGATGTTCCAGCTGCAGCACTACTGGACACCTAGCGAGAAGTTGAGCATCAACACCACAGCTTATGTGTGGTTCGGCAAAGGCGGTTCAACTTCGCTTGAGTGGGGTGAGGCAGCCGACCCGCGTCCCGACTACTACCGCAATCTGCCGAGCTATTACAAATACATGCTCGACCTCGGTAAGGACGGCTACACATACGAAGGCTATTTGGCATACAAGCAACAGTGGATCGAAGATGAATATTTGCATCAGATCAATTGGGACGAGCTTTATGCTGCCAACCTGAGAAATCTGAAAACTGTCAACAATGCCAACAACATCGAAGGCAACACAATTCAAGGCCTATTCTCAAAATACATAGTCGAGGAGCGCCGCCAGGATAAGTTGCAATACGGTTTGTCAAGCAATTTTAAATACGAGTTCAATCCGAATTTACACCTTTTCGGCGGCCTGAAAGTCGGAATCTCAAAGACACACTATTACAAGAAAGTGGCCGATTTGCTTGGTGGCGATTATTATCTCGATATCGACAAATACGCCGATGGCGAGGCCTTTGAAATCACCGACGAGCAGCAGGTGAACATCCGCAACAAGAACCACGTGGCAAAAGTAGGTGATATCATCGGATACGACTACATTGCCAATGTCAATCAAGTGGTTTTGTGGAGTGAACTCACATACATTAAGAACCGCTGGTCAACATACGTCGGACTGGAAGCTTTTTACACTCAGATGTACCGCACTGGTAACTTCGAGAACGGACGTTTCCTAGGCAGCGAATCGTACGGTGACTCGAAGAAACTCAACCAGTTTAACGGAAGTTTCAAAGTTGGAGGCAGCTACGCTATCACTGGACGTAACTACATCGTGGCCAACATTATGGCCAAGAGCAGAGCTCCTGAATTCAGAAGCGTGTTTGTGGCTCCGCGTGTGCGTAACACAATTGTCAAAAACGTTGACAACGAACGTATTTTTGGCGCTGACATTGCTTACGAATACCGTTCTCCATTTATGAAAGCCCGCTTGAGCGCATATCAGACACAATTCTCACAGCTCACATGGAACCGTTCGTTTTACTATGAATCAACCGGTAAATTCGTTAACTACATCATGAACGGCATCAGTCAGATATCACAAGGTATCGAGGTGGGCGCCGACATCAACATTACACCTACCATCAGCGCACAGTTGGCCGGAACCATGGGTGAACACCGTTACACCAACCGTCCGAAAGTGTTCGTTTACGAGGATAACAACGCCAACCCGTTGTATGAAGACGAGACAGTTTACCTCAAAAACTATTACGTCGGCGAGATGCCGCAGACCGCCGGTTCAATCGGTTTGAAGTACAACTCTCCTAAATACTGGTGGATAAGCGTCAATGCCAACTACTTCGCCGATTATTATCTGGCTGTCAATCCTACAAACCATGTGGCTGATGCTTTTGAAGGTCTTTATGATGATGACTATCGCACAGAGTTGCTCTTGCAGCAGAAGAAGCTGGATAACGCCTTTACCATCGACCTGTACGCAGGTAAATCATGGAGCGTGAAAGGCTATTCGATTCTTCTTAATGTGAGCGTCAACAACATATTGAATAACAAGAATATCGTTCTCTACGGTTACGAGCAGCTTCGTTCCGACTACGACGATCCGGAGCGTTTCCCCGAGAAATATTCATACCTCTACGGAGCTAACTTCTTTGTCAGTTTAACAGTCAGACACTAAAAAAGAAAGGGAAATATCATGAAAAAACTAGCTATATTATTAATAGGTATTACAATGGTGTTCATTTCTTGCAAGAAAGACATGGACAAACCCAACATTAATGTTTTCCCTACAGACAATGAGTGGTCGGTCGGGCGAATTCTTGATTCACTCAACAAGTTGAATTCCTATCAGTTTGACACGATATTCGACAGCAACGCCCAGAACGCGGTTGTCAAGGGTTATGTCATAGGTGACGAAACCAGCGGCAATATTTACCGTACATTCTACCTCAGAGGCGAAGACGGCAAATGTGTGGCTGTATACAGAAAGGGCGCCAGCGACGGCGGAAGCGATGACTTCAATGTGCGTCAAGGCGATTACGTCGGTTACAAGCTTTACGGCTCAATCATTTCGTCATACAACAACCTGCCGCAGATTCAGGTGCAGGAGCACGATGTGAACAAACTGATTGTTATTTACCAGAGAAACTGCACCGACAAGGTACAGCCGATACTTACCACAATCGACAGCGTCAAGGCCGGCAAGCATCTATGCGACTTGGTCAAGCTCAGTGATGTTCAGTTTGAATCATATGAAGGCTTGACTTATGCTGATGCCAATGCGACAACCAACAGAAACCTGGTGTCATGCTCGGGCGAGTCGGTGATAGTGCGCACAAGCAACTATGCCAACTTCGCTTCCGACCCGCTTCCTGAAGGCAGAGGCACACTCACAAGCGTTGTGTCGGTTTACGGCAGCACTTGGCAGCTGTTGCTGCGCAACCCGAGAGAAGATGTGCAGCTTACCGAGGCCAGATGCGGCGAAGGTGGCGAAGTACAGCAGATGGATTATGTGCAAGTCTTCACATCATCGTTCGGCACTTACACCACATTCAACACTTTGGGCGACCAAACTTGGGTGATCGATTACTCAACAGCCAAGATGACAGGTAAGGCCGGCGATTTCTACGCTAACGAAGACTGGCTGATTTCATCACCTGTCGAGATTGTCAATGTCGAGCATGCAAAGGCTGTTGTCAATTACGTGGCCCAATACTCAGGACCTGACAAAGATGTCACCGTCCAGATTTCATCAGACTATGAATTCGGCGGGGATCCTGCCGATTACAACTGGACAGAGCTGTCGACAACCTTCCCTAACACCGGCGGATGGAACGACTTCCAGGATGTGGAGATAAGTCTTGACCAGTTCATCGGTCAGACAGTGACATTTGCTGTGAGATTCATATCGTCAGACACACAGTCACGCACCATAGAAGTCAAGAGTATCGCTATTGAAGAAGGCGAAGCCGGTGGCGGCGGAGGCACACTCGTTGGCGACGGTACGCGCGAGAATCCTTACACTGCCGCCGATATCATCACACTGGGCATGCAATCGTCCGACGGCAATAAGTATTGGGTGAAAGACTTCATCGTAGGCTTTGTCAACAGCGATTACAGTTATGTTTATTCAAGCGAAGCCGGTGATGTCAAAACGAACATCATCATGTCATCCGATGTCAATACAACAGTTGATGACCAATGCATACCGATTCAGTTACCTTATGGCGCAGTGCGCGAGGGTTTGAACCTTGCCGATCATCCTGAAAACTATCAGCAGGAAGTGTTGCTGTACGGCACATTGGAGAATTACTTCCAGAAACCGGGTGTCAAGAACGTGTCGTATGCCGAAATCAACGGTAACAGCTACGGTATAGAGCCAGGTGGCGGCGGAACAGAGTATTTCAATCAGACTTTGACATCGCAGGCCAGCTTCAATCTCTTTGCAGCCTACAGCGTCGCAGGTACACAGGTTTGGCATTTCGATTCGGCCCATTCAAACTATGGCGCACAGATGTCGGGTTTTGACAACAACACTTCATACGCCAACGAGGATTGGTTCATCAGCCCAGAGATCGATCTGAGCGCAAGTACCAGTCCGGCCTTGACATTCGAACATACAAGAGGTCCGGCGGGCAGCATCAATGTTGGTGTTAACGAAGGCTATTACACCGTTTGGGTGACCAACGATTACGCTGATGGTCAGAATCCTAACGATGTGCATTGGACGGAACTGACAGGTGTGGTTCACACAACAACAGGCTGGGCTTGGGTTAGCTCGGGTAGCCTTGCCATCCCGGAGGCATTCAAGACCGCCACATGCCGCATAGCTTTCAAGTATCTGAGCATCGACGGTGCATCGGCCACTTGGGAAGTGAGAAATGTTATTATTAGTGAATAAATTATTGATAATTAAAATACTAGAGATATGTTAAAGTCAATAAGAAAATACGGTATATTGGTTGTCATGGCAATGATGGCTCTGACATCATGCATGGACAAACACGCCAAGGAGAACAACTATCCTGTTCCGGGTGTGGATTTCAACCTGCCTATAGGCGATGTATATACCATCGATACTCTGTTGTATATGTGGCAGTATGAGGGTACTCACACGTTTACCGACGACGCTTCGGTGTACGGTGTTGTCACTTGCGATGAGACATCGGGCAACCTTTACAAGGCTGCGTTTATCCAGGATGGCGACAAAGCCATTGAGCTTTATATGAAGAGCACCAGCGGCCTTCGTATCGGCGACTCGGTCCGTGTCTATCTGAAAGGCGCCACTTTGTCGGAATACAGCGGCACGCCACAGATTCAGGATCTTGAACCCAAGCATGTCACGATTTTGGAAAACAACAAAAATATTGAGCCATTGTCAATCAGCACCGCCGAGATCAACAGCAGCCATATTGGTCGTCTGGTACGTTTCGACCATGTGGAGTTCCCTGCCGATGTGCGCGACAGCACTTGGGCAACTGATAACGCATACGGTCAGTTCAATCTTAACCAATACGACGATAATTGCAACCTGCTCGACAACAGAGTGATCGTCAGAACAAGCAATTACGCCGCTTTCGCCAAACAGCAGTTGCCACAGGGCCAGGGTTCCATTGTCGGTATACTCACTTATTACAGCAGCAATAACGCATGGCAGTTTACGATAAGAACCTTGCGTGAGGTGGTAATGACAGACGAGCCTTGCGAATCAACTCCAATCACTCCTGAAGGTGACGGAACCGCCGACAATCCTTACAACATTGCCGCCGGTATCCTGCATCAGGGCGATACAGCTCAATGGGTTCGCGGCTATATCGTGGGTTCGGCCAATCTCGCATCGGGCACCATAATCAACGACTCGCAGATTTCATGGGGTCCGGAATTCACTCATAACGAGAATAAAACAAATCTCATTTTGGCTGATAATCCAGAAGAGAACGATATCAACAAGTGCATGGTCATCTATCTGCCGAGCAATGCAGCCTCTGGCATCCGCGATATCAACTTAAAAGATCATCCGGAGAACTGGCAAAGTCTGCTGAAGGTGAAAGGCGACTTGACAACTTGGTTGGGTAAATCAGGAATGAGAAACACTAACGAATACGAATTAAACTAATTGATTTTTAGATTATTATGTCAGAAAATTTAGTTATCATACCGACATATAACGAGAAGGAGAATATCGAAAAGATAATCCGTTACGTCTTTAATCTCCCGATGGCTTTTGATATTTTGGTCGTCGAGGACAATAGCCCTGACGGCACTGCCGACATAGTGAAACGCCTGATGCAGGAGTTTCCTGACAGACTATTCATTGAAGAGCGCAAGGGTAAGCTGGGCTTGGGTACAGCCTATATTCATGGTTTTAAGTGGGCCTTGGAACGCGATTATCAATATGTTACGGAGATGGATGCTGACTTTTCGCATAATCCCGACGACCTCGTCCGTTTGCATGACGCATGTGCTGGTGGTGCCGATCTGGCCATCGGGTCGCGTTACAAATGCGGCGTCAACGTGGTCAACTGGCCGATGGGACGTGTGCTGATGTCGTACTATGCCTCTGCTTATGTGCGCTTTATGACAGGCATGAAGGTGCGCGACACCACCGCCGGATTCGTGTGTTACACTCGCAAGGTGCTTGAAACCATCGATTTCGACAGAATCAAATTTATAGGTTATGCCTTCCAAATTGAGATGAAATACACCGCCTGGAAGCTTGGCTTCAACATCGAGGAGGTTTCAATCATCTTCACCGACCGCCGCGAAGGCACATCGAAGATGTCGGGCGGTATCTTCCGTGAGGCTATCTTCGGCGTAATCAATTTGAGATGGAGAGGTATGTGGGGTAAAATCAAACCAAGAAAGAAATAATGAACTACATTATTAAAAACGCGACACTTGTCAACGAAGGCGATACTACGTTGGCAAGTGTTGTCATTTCTGACGGCAAAATTGAAAAAATATTGCCAGGTAAAGACGCTCCGTTGAACGTCTTTGCCGACCATGAAGTTATCAATGCCGAAGGCCTGTATTTGATTCCGGGCATCATAGACGAACACGTGCATTTCCGTGAACCGGGATTAACCCAAAAGGCAGATATACATTCGGAGAGTATGGCGGCGGTGTCAGGAGGCGTCACGTCATTCATGGATATGCCAAACACTGTGCCTCAGACCACGACCATTGACCTGCTGCGTCAGAAGTTTGACCTTGCGGCCGAGAAGTCGCTGGCCAACTACTCGTTCTATCTGGGCGCCACCAACGACAATATTGACGAGGTTAAACGTCTTGATCCTAAGAAAGTGTGCGGCGTTAAGCTGTTTATGGGCTCAAGCACGGGCAACATGCTGGTGAGTGAGAACGATGCGTTGGTGCGCCTGTTTAATGAGGCTCCGTGCCTGATTGCAGCACACTGCGAGGACGAACAGATAATACATGCCAATACTGTGTGCTGCAAAGATTTGGCGTCGAAAGGAGAGGTGGTGCCTGACGCGGGCGTTCATCCTTTCGTCCGTACGACGGAAGCCTGTTATAAATCGACGGCCAAGGCAGTGGATATGGCGGCCAAATTCGGAGCCAGACTGCATGTGATGCACATATCGACCAAATCGGAGCTGACATTGTTCCATAACGACATTCAGCTTGCCGACAAGAAGATAACAGCCGAAACATGCCCGCATTACCTTACGTTTTGCGACAAAGACTACGAAACAAAAAGCTTCGCGATAAAATGCAATCCGGCCATCAAGATGGCGTCTGACCGCGACGTTTTGCGTCATGCCATCATCGACGGACATATTGACACCATAGGTTCCGACCACGCGCCTCATTTGTGGCATGAGAAGTTTACCGACGACTATTTTACATCCAAGTCGGGATTTCCATCAATACAGAACAACCTCGATGTCATGCTCAACCTCTATCATCAGGGCGTAATATCGCTGACACAGATTGTCCGGCTGATGTGCCATAATCCGGCTACACTTTATCGGATCAAAGGCCGTGGCTTTATTCGCGAAGGCTACTATGCCGATTTGGTCTTGGTCGATCTGAATCACAACAAGACGATTAAAAACGATGATATGCTTTACAAATGCGGCTGGACGCCTTACGACGGCATGACGGCATGTTCGCAGGTGACGCATACTTTTGTAAACGGCTGTATGGTTTATCACGACGGAATTGTCGAGAACTCGATTAACAGCAAAGCTTTGGAATTTGACAGATGAAAAAGATATTAACAGTTTTATCATTGGTTTTCGTGCTGGCTTCGTGTCAAAACAAGGAGGTCCGGCATGTTGAAAGGGTGGTCGAACGTTACGTCGAGAGTGGCAAGCCCTGGGTGATTTATTATTACGAAGTGATGGGCAAGGATTCCACTTGCGTTGAGGAGAAGTGGTTTCACGAGAACGGTATCCTTAGCCTTGAAGGCAAGATAGTAGACGGCAAGCGCGAAGGCGTTTTCAAAGGTTATTATCCCACCGGCGAGCTGATGAGCGTGGGTAAATTCGTGAAAGGACAACGCGAGGGCCAAGGCAAAATTTATTTCAGAAGCGGCAAAGTCAATGTTGAGAATATGTACCGTAACGGAGAGCCTTACGGCGTATGGAAATATTATGACGAAGCTGGCAATATCACCGATGTAAAGGAGTATAAATGATGTTGACGGTATTTTCAGACGAAAGTTATATGCGGCAGGCTTTGGCTGAAGCCAAAGCCGCCGCCCAAGCCGACGAGGTGCCGGTAGGCGCCGTCGTGGTGGTCAACGACAAAGTTATAGCCCGGGCGCACAATCAAGTGGAGCTTCTCACCGATGTGACAGCTCATGCCGAGATTCTGGCAATAACAGCCGCATGCAACGCTCTTGGTACCAAATATCTAGATGACTGCACTCTGTACGTGACACTCGAACCTTGTGTGATGTGCGCCGGTGCATTGGAGCATTGCCATATCAAAAGGGTGGTGTGGGCTTGCGATGATCCGAAAAACGGTTTCCAACGCTTCGGCAACCTGCTTCACCCGAAAACCGAAATACAAAGAGGCGTATTAAAAGAAGAATGCCTTGAGGTCTTGACCGAATTTTTCAAGAAAAAAAGATAAATCTCTAGATTTTTAAACAATTCATGATGCGGCTTGTGGCGCCGATTTTGCCGGCCACATAGTCGTGACAAATCTTTGACGCTTCTTTGTAAAAGTCCTCGTCGTTGATGAAACGGTCGAACATTTCTTCCAGTTCTTTCTGATCGTGGATAACGAAAGCGCCGCGCAAACCGACAAGGTCGACGGCTTCCTCAAACGATTTGTATTTAGGGCCGAACACCACCGGAACGTCAAACACTATGGCTTCCTGGATATTATGTATACCGTCGTAGAAACCTGCGCCGATGTAAGCGAAACGCGCATAGCGGTAAATCTTTGAAAGTAATCCGATTTTATTGATAACCAATGTTTTGCATTGGTTGGTCGGGTCAAAGTTGGTGTAGAGCTGGTAGTCATGCAGATGCGCTTCTATATGCTGCACATGCTCGTCGGAGATGTCGTGAGGCACCATGATAAAGCAATAGTCGTCTCGCATGTTGTCGATGAAATGGTAAAGCAGTCGCTCGTCTGACGGCCAGCTGCTGCCTGCTATGATGCATTTTCTGTCGCCGATAAACTGCTCGATGTCGGGATAACGCTGAGCCTGCATGGCTATGCTGTAAACCCGGTCGAAACGGGTGTCGCCTGTCACTGTCACGTTGGTGATGCCCATGCCTTTCAAAAGCTCTTCAGTCTCTTCGTTTTGGGCGAAGAAATATTCCACCATGTGGAAATGATTTCTGAACCATTTGCCCCAAGGCTTGAAGAAATACTGTTTCTTGCGCAGCGCGGCCGAGATGTAGTAGAGCGGTATGTGCTTGTCGTGCAACACCTTTATGTAGTTGAACCAGAACTCATATTTTACAAAGAATGCTGCCTTGAGGTTGAAGTTGTGAACCAGCTTCTCGGCGTTGCTTACGGTGTCGATAGGCATGTAGGCTATCTTATCGGCCAACGGGAAATCTTTCTTGATTTCGTAGCCTGAAGGTGAGAAAAAGGTAAGCAATAACTTGTACTGAGGATAGTCGGCTTTCAAAGCCTCGATAATCGGGAGGCCTTGCTCAAACTCGCCCAGCGACGACACGTGCATCCAAATCCATTCGGCGTCGGGGTCGTCTGATTTTAGTTTATCCCATTGATTGTCACGCCCGTGCCACCATGCCCAGGCTTTTTTGTTTCCGAAAAACTTAGCTAAGAAAATCAAAGCTGTATAACAGCGGATGATAAAGGTGTAGAATAGTCGCATTTTTAATAATAGTAGTATTCAGCCGGTTTGCGTTTGTAAGTCGGGATGTAGATGGCGGCGCGTATGCCAACGTACTGGTCGACGTAGGAGTTGGTGTCTTTCTGCATTAGATTGAAATCCCACTCACGCATGGGCTTGGTGTAAGCTTGTGTAAATTCAAGTGAAATTGAAAAGTTGAGCACTCTGGTGTTGCTCAGATAAAGATAACCAATCTCGCCCGACCATGCGAAGCCTCCGCGCATGTGGTCGTAGCCGTAAAGATAGTCACCTGCCAAGGCCGGCGGAGGTGAGACATACGAGCCGAATTCTGTTCTGAGTCTGTTGAACAGATAACCTAAACCGCCTTGTACGAAAAAGCCGCAGTTGGGATTGGGCGAAAGCACCGGGATAATCTTACCCACCTTCACCTGGAAATGAGCGCCTCTCTCAAACAAAGCATAGCTGCCGTAAATACCGTCGCCAGTTATAATCTCGCCGTTGTTGTCGAGAATGTCGCCGAACAACTCCTCGCGGCTGATGTTCACGTTGTTGCCGGAGATGAAGTTGCCGTTGAAGCTGAAAACCCAGTTGCTCTCGGTTTTGTACAAAATACTGCCGCCAAGGCTGTTGTTGTTGTCATAAAGCACCTTGGTGTCTTTACCTGGAAACTGATAGGCATAAGTCGCTTGAAACATAAAAGTGGAAATACGCTCGCTCTTTATGTCTTTCTGCGCCGTCATCATCATTGGCATGACAGCTAATAATATGAGAATCAGTTTTTTACCTTTCATTGTGAAAAATTATTTTCATTTGCAAAGATAATAAACGTTTCCCTACGTGCGTTTATTATTTTAAAAATTTGCAATCCATATCGAAATTAATACTAATTTTGCAATTTGTTACTAAAGATAATTGATATGAAAACTAACACAAAATCAATCACAATGCGAATCGGCTTCACGATGTTGGCTGTTTTAATGATGTTTGGATTTAATTCATGCAAAAAAAGCGATAAGAGCTCTGGCGATAACAATCAGGTGATTATCTGGTCACCGGATCCGGTCAACGGCGAGATTCCGAATGAAGTGCTTCCGGAAGAGTTGCATAGTCAAGTTTGCGAATATTTCACACTTTTCAGCGGCGACAATCCGGTGCAGGTGGACGGACAGTTTGTGTCAAAACCACACAGATTGCTTTATACAACCGTTGAAAACGACACTGTCGAGATTTATAACGACCGTTACATCTGTTTCGTTGTCAACCACAACGGCGGAGTCGACTTCTACGGCAAACAATGGGACGACCAGTATCAAAAGTACTACGAGGAAGTGTTCAGAGACCTGAAACGCGTGGGCGAGGGCGACAACTTCACATGCTACTACCTCACAGAGGCTTATCCTGATGGCTTGTATGCTTTGCAGTCGACCATCTTCAGCGGCAAATGGAATCAATCCTACGGCGGATTGAAAGACTTCCAGGTGGCTGTTGTGCTATTGGAGACTTCAGGCAACCCTAATCTGGCTCCTGTCAACTCGTTCCGCATCCTTGGCGATGGCGACGGCCTCGCAGCAGACACAGCATGGCTTTATGGCAAAGCTCCTGTTAGCGGCAGCGTCACACCAACCGACTTCGACCCATTCCAGATGTTTAGAGTGAAATAAAGATGTCGGACGAGCAACTAATTTCGCAATCAGTTTTAGATAATGGCATAAAGATAATTCACCGGCACCGCGCCGGTGAATTGTCGCATTTGGCGCTTATGGTCAACGCCGGAATGCGCGACGAGAAAGCCGACGAGAACGGCCTGGCACATTTTATCGAGCACCTTGTTTTTAAAGGCACCAAAAGGCGCAAGGCCTATCATATCCTCAGTTGTCTGGAGAACGTGGGCGGCGACCTGAACGCCTTCACCACCAAGGAGGAGACCTGCATTCACGCCTCTTTCCTGAAGGAGCACATCGACAAGGCCATGGACCTCTTTGTCGACGTGGTGTTCAACAGCACATTTCCCGACAACGAGCTTCAGAAGGAAAAAGAGGTGATTCTGGATGAAATCAACTCATATCGCGACACTCCGGCCGACGAAATTTTCGACGAGTTTGAGAACCTTATTTACCGTGACCACCAGCTGGGTCGCAACATACTTGGCACCATCGACCTGGTAAGCCGCTACCGGCGTGACGACATAGTGCGTTTTCACAAGCAACATTATGCCCCTGACCGTATGGTGCTGGCTTGCATTGGCAATATCAGTTTTGACGATTTTTTAAAGCTGGCCAATAAGTATTTTGCCGATCGTCAGGGAAACGCCTTGCCGTTTGAGAGAATTCCTTTCGTTGCCAACGCGCCGGCCACCCGCGTGGAGGAACGCTCAAGCCATCTCACGCATGTGGTGATGGGCGGATTGGCCTACAAATACACCGACGAGCGCAAGCTGAAGATGATTCTGCTCAACAACATTTTGGGCGGACCGGGCATGAACACCCGTCTCAACCTTAACATTCGCGAGAAGTACGGCTTCGCTTATACCATCGAATCGCAGTACAACGCCTATTCCGACACCGGCAACTACACCATCTACATGGGAGTCGACCCACGTTCGCAGGAGCGTTCCATTGAATTGGTCTACAAGGAGTTGAACAAGTTGATGACGCAGAAACTTGGCGTGTTGCAGCTTTCAAACGCCAAGAAACAACTCATCGGGCAGGTGGCACTCAGCAACGAGTCGGGAATGAACGACTTGCTGAGCATGGTGCGTGCGGGTTTCTTCGAAGAGCATATCGAAACCTTGCCCGAAACCATAGCCAAGCTTGAGAAAATAACATCGTCCGACCTGTTGGAAATAGCCAATGAAATATTCGACAGAGACAAGGTGAGTCTGTTGATTTACAAAGGTCAGGAAGAGAAATAATCTTTAGAAATCCTTTTTTCTGAGTTCGAAATTCGAACCGAGATAATGGCTGCGCACCACAGGGTCGCTGGCCAGTTCTTCAGGTGTGCCAGCTTTGAGCAGCTGCCCTTCGAACACCAGATAGGCGCGGTCGGTGATTGAAAGCGTCTCGTTGGCGTTGTGGTCGGTGATAAGCACACCGATGTTTTTTGTTTTAAGTTTGGCCACCACACGCTGGATATCTTCAACGGCAATTGGGTCGACGCCAGCGAAAGGCTCGTCAAGGAGTATGAATTTGGGGTCGATGGCAAGGGCGCGCGCTATCTCGCAACGGCGACGCTCGCCGCCCGACAGCTGTATGCCTTTGCTCTTGCGGATGTGCTGCAGTCCGAATTCGTCGAGCAGGTCTTCGAGCTTCTGGTCGCGCTGTTCACGTGTCATGTCGCTCTTGAACTGCATCACCGAGTAAATGTTGTCTTCAACCGACATCTGGCGGAATACCGAAGCTTCCTGCGCGAGGTAGCCGATGCCAATCTGGGCGCGTTTGTACATCGGGAACTTGGTAATCTCTTCATTGTCAAGGTATACATGTCCGGAGAATGGCTTGATAAGCCCGACTATCATGTAAAACGTGGTGGTCTTGCCGGCTCCGTTAGGGCCCAGCAGTCCGACTATCTCGCCCTGACGCACCTCGATGCTTACGCCTTTTACAACGGTACGCTGCTTGTATTTTTTGACCAGAGTGTCTGTCCTGAGTAGCATTATATTATTCCTTCCTTGATAATGTCGTGAATATGAACCATTCCTATGTAATTATCGCCGTCCATCACCGGCAGAACCGATATTTCCTTGTGCTGCATGATGTTGAGGGCGTCGGCGGCCAGAGCTGTGTGTTGCACTGTCAGCGGGTTTTTAGTCATGATGTCGCGCACCTTCACGGTCTCGATGTTGGGGTGCTTCATCAGCATACGGCGCAGGTCGCCGTCGGTGACTATGCCTACCAACTTGCCGTTTTCGATGACTGCGGCGGCGCCGAGCATTTTTTCTGAAATCTCAATGATGGCCTGAGTCATGATGTCGTCCAGACTGACTTTAGGAGCGCCGTTTTTAACGCAGAGATCACCGACTGTCAGATAGAGGCGTTTGCCGAGTGCGCCGCCAGGGTGGAATTTGGCGAAGTCCTGTGCCGTAAAGCCACGCATTTTGAGCAGAGCCACAGCTATGGCGTCACCCATCACCAGCTGGGCTGTGGCGCTGCTGGTTGGAGCCAGGTTGTTGGGGCAGGCTTCACGCGAAACGGTTGTGTCGAGCACGTAGTCCGATTGCTTGGCCAGATATGAGTCGCGATTGCCGACTATGGCCACCAGCTTGTTCTTGCGAATCTTGATCAGAGGGATCAAAACCTTGATTTCAGGTGTCTCGCCGCTCTTTGAAAGCACTATCACCACATCCTCCTCGCGAATGATGCCCAAGTCGCCGTGGATGGCGTCGGCGGCATGCATAAACACTGCCGTTGTGCCTGTCGAGTTGAGCGTGGCGACTATTTTTTGCGCGATATTGGCACTTTTTCCGATGCCCGAAACTATGACATTGCCTTTCGAATTGTAGATTAAATTCACCACTTTTTCGAAATCATCGGTAAGTAAAGTCTTCAGATTTAATATCGAATTAGCTTCATTATCAAACACTTGCGCTGCAATATCGCGAATATTATCCATCGAGTGAAAATTTTTTAATTTTTTTTTGTTTTATTAAAATTAAAAACTATAACTTTGTAAAAATAACGATGCAAAGATAAATAAAATTTTTAATGCATTAACTATGGCAAAAATTGATGAAAAAAGTTTACATGATTTACTGAAGAATGTCTTTGGATTTGATCAGTTCAAAGGCAATCAGAAAGCCATCATAAAAAGCATTCTGGCAGGCAACAACACCTTTGTGCTGATGCCAACCGGTGGCGGTAAGTCATTGTGCTATCAGCTGCCAGCCCTGATGAGCGAGGGGACAACCATAGTAGTTTCACCACTTATTGCCTTGATGAAGAATCAGGTCGATATGATACGAAACTTCGGCGCCGATTTGGGCATAGCCCATGTGATGAACTCTTCGTTGTCGAAGGCGGAGCTGATGCAGGTGAGGGAAGACCTGGTGAACAAAAAAACCAAGCTGCTGTATGTGGCTCCCGAGTCGCTTACCAAGGAGGAAACCTTAGAGTTTTTACGCGGCCTCGACATCGCGTTTTTCGCCATCGATGAGGCTCACTGTATCTCGGAATGGGGTCACGACTTCCGTCCTGAATACCGCCGTCTGCGTCCTATCATCAACGCTATCAATCCAAAATTGCCTATTATTGCATTAACAGCCACGGCAACGGTAAAAGTGCAGAACGACATCATGAAGAATCTTGAAATCACCAACGCCAAGGTGTTCAAATCGTCGTTCGACCGTCCAAACCTCTACTACGAGGTGCGTCCGAAGACCAAAGACGTGGTGAAAGACATAATAAAATACATTAAAAACAATCCTGGCAAGTCGGGTATCGTCTACACCCTGAGCCGTAAAAAGGTGGAAGAGTTGGCCGAGACGCTGCAGGTGAACGGCATCAAGGCTTTGCCGTACCACGCCGGATTAGACAGCCAGACCCGTAAGGAAAACCAGGATAAGTTCCTCATGGAAGAGGTGGACGTTATCGTGGCCACAATCGCTTTCGGCATGGGCATCGACAAGCCGGACGTGCGTTTTGTCATTCACCACGACATTCCGAAGAGCCTTGAGGGTTATTATCAGGAAACAGGCCGCGCCGGTCGTGACGGCGGCGAGGGCAACTGCATAGCATTCTACGATTACGAGGATATCCACAAGCTGGAAAAGTTCAACAAAGGCAAAAATGTGGCCGAGCAGGAGATTGCCCGCGAGCTTTTGAACGAAACGGTTACTTACGCCGAATCGCCGGTGTGCCGTCACAAGCTGCTGCTGCATTATTTCGGCGAGGAATACGAAAAGGACAACTGCGGCGCTTGCGACAACTGCTTGAATCCGAAGGTGCGTTTCGACGGACAGGAGGATATCAAGCTTGTCATCGAGGCTGTGCTGGCGACCAAGCAGCTGTTTAAAACCAAGCATATATCCGAGCTTTTGGCAGGCAAGGAAACTGGCGACATCAAGACAGCCAAACACGACACCAACGAGTACTTTGGTGCCGGTGACGATCATGATGAGAAATATTGGACGTCGATTATTCGCCAAGCCCTTGTAAATAAGCTGCTTACAAAAGATATAGACAATTACGGCATACTGAAAGTGCCGAAAGAAGGCAAGGATTTCATCAAGAAGCCTTACACCGTGATGGTGGCCATGGACCACGATTACGACAAGGGCGACGACGACGAGTTCGACGAAGAAAAAGTAGCTCTGTCGAAGGATTCGGGCACCGACAAGACTTTGTTCTCGATGCTGAAAGACCTTCGCAAGACTATGGCGAAGAAGAAAAACCTGCCGCCTTTCGTTATTTTCCAAGACCCTTCGCTGGAGGATATGGCCATCCAATATCCTATCACGATGGAGGAATTGACGCAGATAGCCGGTGTTGGTGCAGGCAAGGCGCAGAAGTTCGGACAGCCGTTTATCGACCTTATCAAGGAATATGTCGAAGAGAACGATATTACCCGTCCAAACGACATGGTGGTGAAGTCGGTGGTCAACAAGTCGGCTCTGAAAATCAGCATCATACAGAATATCGACAAGGAGATTCCGTTGGAGGATATAGCCTATTCAAAGAATCTCGAATTTGACGAGTTGCTGACCGAAATCGAGAGCATTGTGGCCAGCGGCACACATCTCGACATCAGTTATTACACCCGCGACAACATCGATGAGTATCATCGGGAGGATATCATACAGTACTTCAAAGAGGCCGAGTCGGACGACCTGGAGACGGCAATGAAGACTTTGGGCGAGAATGAGTACGAGGAAGAGGAAGTGAGACTGATGAGGATTCAATTCTTGTCGGAGGTTGGTAACTAACCACAACTGTCTGATTACATGAAAGTTAAGTTTTTTTCATTATTGTTTGTCGTGGTTTTTGTTTTCTTCAGCTGCGACGGCAGACCGAAGCGACCTGCTCCGGCTGTGCTTCTCAGCGAGCGCCAGATGGTGGATGTGATGACCGATGTGGAGATTATGGAGGGAATCATCAGTTTTAAGAAAAACGCCAGCCAGAAGACTGCCTACATAAAAGAAATCGGCTACGACACTCTGTTCGCTCACTACGGCATCACCGACTCTATTTTCGAGGAAAATTTGATGTATTACAACGAAACGCATCCGATGGTGCTTGAGCGGATTATGGATTCGGTGGTGAATCGTCTGGCTAAAATGAAGAATTAATGGAAATGCTCGTAAACGATTTTTGCCTTGGCTGGGCCTATGATATCGCTAAGGCGTTGTAAATCAGCTTCTTTAATGTTTTTTACAGATTTCAGTTCGAGAAGCAGTCGCTCGGCTGTGGTCTTGCCTATGCCTTTGATGTCGTTGAGCTCGGAGTGTACGAAGCCTTTCTCAAACTTTTTACGGTGGAAACTGATTGCAAAACGGTGCACCTCCTCCTGAATCTGTGAAAGCAGATGGAAGGCGCTGGAGTTAGGTTTCAGCTGCACGACATGAGGCGGAAAACCGAATAAAAGCTCGTTGGTGCGGTGACTGTCGTTTTTTGCCAGACCTGCTATCGGGATGTTGATATGCAACTCATCTTCAATCACTTGACGTACCACCTCCATTTGGCCTTTACCGCCGTCGGTGATTATTAGATTGGGCAGTTCTTTGCCTTCTTCCACCAGCCGGGAATAACGTCGGCGAACCACTTCTTTCATGGATGCGTAGTCGTCGGGGCCTTCCACAGTTTTGATGTTGAAATGGCGGTAACCGGCTTTGTTCGGCTTGCCGTTGACAAACTGCACCATGCCAGCAACGGCATAGTCGCCTTGGAAGTTGGAGTTATCGAAACACTCAATAATTACTGGTGGTTCAGTCAAATGCAAGTCTTTCTGAAGCTCCGCTAAAATGCGTTTTGAATGGCGCTCAGGGTCGACCAGCAGGCGAAGCTTTTCAGTCTCGAAGCGATATTGCTTGGCGTTGCGTGTTGAAAGAGCCAGAATCTCGAATTTCTCGCCTTTTTGCGGAATGGTAAACTTAACGTTTTCAAGCTCCATGTCAAGTTTCAGCGGAACTATGATTTCTTTGACAGTACTTTCAAAACGCTGCCGTAACTCAATGATTGCCAGCGATAATAGTTCTTCGGGAGTTTCTTCCAGTCGGCGTTTCATCTCGATTGAGAACGACTGGATTATCGCTCCTTGGATGATGCGCATGTAGTTGACGTAGAACGAGTTACCTGCATCGTCAAACGAGAAAACCTCCATATCGTGAAGCGTATTGCTACTTACGATGCTTTTGGCGTGATAGTTTTCGAGCAGGTCGAACTTGCGTTTAACTAGCTGAGCCTGCTCAAATTCCAGGCGAGAGGCGTAATCCATCATCTGCGCTTTCAAATCCTTCAAAACTCCTGAGATATTGCCTTTTATGACTTCTTTTGTATAGGAAATCATAGAGTTATAATCCTCTTCGGAGATGAGGTTGGCGCATGGAGCCTTGCAGTTGCCGATATGATATTCGAGACAGGGACGGTTCATCAAATGTTTGCAGGTTCTGAGCGGATACACTTGTTTCAGGATGTCGAGCAGAGTTCGTGCGGTCATCACGGAAGGGTAGGGGCCGTAGTAAAGCGAGCCGTCGTTGACCTTTTTTCTGGTGAGGAAAACACGCGGGAATCGCTCGTTTTTAATGCAAATCCAAGGATACGTCTTGTCGTCCTTGAGCATTATGTTGTAGCGTGGCTTGTACTGCTTGATGAAGTTGTTTTCAAGCAGAAACGCCTCTGCCTCGCTGCCCACCACGGTGAAGCGGATGTCGGCGATTTTGCTGACTAAAAGACGTGTCTTGCCAGTCTGTTCTTTATTGAAATAGCTTGATACTCTGCGCTTTAGGTTTTTTGCCTTGCCGACATAAATAATCTCACCAGTCTCGTCGAAGTACTGGTAAACTCCCGGCGAAGTCGGGATGGTTTTTAATATCGAGGTTATCTTGTCGTTCATTGCCATTCTGTCGTCATTTCGAGTGAAGCGAAGCGAAATCGAGAAATCTCTTCCAATTTTTAATTAATATTTTTGTGGGAGATTTTTTCACCAGAGGTGAAAGCTTTCGCTTTGCTCAGGTCTCCACTCCCTTCGGTCGGTCGAAATGACGGTGTGTATTAAAAGTGTTTAAATCCCTGCGCTTCAAGCGGAATCTGATGATTATCAGGTGTGATGAGGTTGGCTTGTCCCTGGTCGGCGGTCATGTATCCGATGATGCGCACGTCGTCCAAATCCTTCACTTTCTCGTAGTCGCTTTGCGCGACGGTGAACAGAAGCTCGTAGTCTTCGCCACCATTCAGAGCCGCGATGCTTGGCACGATGTTGAAATCTTTGGCAGTTTGTATCGTCTTCTGATTCATCGGGATACGGTCTTCGTAAACCATGCATCCAACTTTTGACTCTTTGCAGAGATGCAGCACTTCTGATGCCAGTCCGTCGGAGATGTCGATCATCGAAGTCGGTTTCACCTTGATTTCCTTGAGTTTTTCGACTATGTCGCGACGAGCTTCAGGTTTCAGCTGGCGTTCAAGAATGTAATCGTATCCGGCAAATTCAGGTTGCATGTTAGGGTCGGCCATGAAAGCCGCTTTTTCGCGTTCGAGGATCAGCAAACCGGTGTAAGCTGCGCCGAGGTTTCCGCTCACGCAAAGCAGGTCGTTTGGTTTGGCGCCGCTGCGATAGACGATGTCTTCTTTCTTTGCCTTTCCAATCACCGTCACAGAGATGAAAAGTCCTGATTTTGAAGCTGTTGTGTCACCGCCTACCAGATCGACATGGTAACGGTCGCAAGCCAGGCGGATTCCACGGTAAATCTCTTCGATTGCCTCAACGGAATATTTGCTGCTGATGCCAAGTCCAACGACAATCTGGGTGGGGGTGCCGTTCATGGCGTAGATATCGGAGAAATTGACGACGGCTGCTTTGTAGCCGAGGTGTTTCAGCGGACAATAGGTCATGTCGAAGTGCACGCCTTCGCATAGAATGTCGACCGAAACCAATGTCTGTTCGTCTTTATGGTCGATAACAGCCGCATCGTCGCCCACGGCTTTCAGCGTTGAGTCGTTGTAAATCTTGACGTTCTTGACGAGCTTGTCGATGAGTGCGAACTCGCCCAGTTCCGAGAGGTTAGTGATAGTTTCCTGATCTGCCATTTTGTGATAAAATTTTATGCAAAAATAGCAAATTTTTTGAAAAAAGCTGAAGTCAGACCAGAAATACATTTCTAAAGTCTGATTTCAGCTTTTAAATATTATTCCTATAAGGAATTATTTCGCGACGACGATTTTCTTGTTAATCGTTTTGCCGCTTTCTGTTGTTCCTTGGATGATGTAAACTCCAGTGTTGAGCTGGTTCAAGTCGTTGCACTGCATGACCTGTCCGTTGACATTGAAGATACTCACCACGTTGACGATTTCTTCTTCATCTTCGAAAATTTCCTCGACGCCGACAGTAGGACCAATTATGCCGTCGACGCCGAAGTTTTGGGCATAGATGTCGCCGTTGTCGTCATTAGCCCATGCTATGATGTTTTGTCCATGGTGGAAGCCTGAAATGGTTTCGGGGAGTTCTCTCTTATATAAGGACGAGCTAAGTACGGTTTCCCACAATTCATTGCAGTTCATGTCATAGCCCTTTGCCTCAATGTGGCATCTTGGGTCGCCTTGTGTCCAGCTAACACCCAAGCCATAAGTTACGGCGAAACCACTACCGTCTTCGAAGGCTGCGATGGTAGGACGATATATCTCTTTATCTTCTGGGTTGTCAAAAACCAGAACACCATCGTCCCAAACACGCTCGCCAGTTGATGTAAGGCGGTTCATGTACATTTGTTCTTCATGCTGAGCCTGATTGTTTTTAATGTATGTAAGGAGCAGGTCATGAGAGACGGGGTCAACTGAGACATAAGGTGATGTATAGTTGTGGTGATGGTCTGTAGAGTGTACTGTTGCGCCATACGGGTCGCTTATGGTGCTGTTTCCGTTAGCATCGTAATGGAACACATGTATGCTCATCACAGAGGTAATAGTATCGTTTGAAAACCAACTGTAGGTGTATGCACCGCCCAAACCGTCGGGTTCAACATAGTGGCAGTATGGAGTCACGCAATCAACCCTTGGCATCAGCATGACAGTAGGTGTGTTTTGTGTGCCATCTTTGGTATAGCCCGTGAGATAAAGTTCCTTGCTTCCCCAATTTGAATAGCCATTCGGGTCAATCCATACATTTTCGTAGGTCAGGAAAACGCTGTTGTCATCGCGAAGGACGAGCTTTCCGAACGTGGATTTTGTGGTATCGGTGGCCGGTTCGATGGTGATGAGAGGATTCAACGAGCCGTCAGCATTGATGTATTGCAGGTAAAGATTTAAGCTGTCACTGCCTAAAGCCCATGCGCCATTGTCTTTGCCAGCGATGATTTCGGCGCGGCTACCGCCTTTACCGCCGAAAAGCAAGACACCCTGTTCGCCCCAGGCATAGTTACCGTCTGTATTGATTTTCACAGCTACGGTTACTGTGTCGGCGGTTGAGAAACAGGCAATCAGGTCATGGTCGGGAGTGATGTCTATCGCGCGGCCATCCGAATGATCGAGAAATGCTAACTGTGTCATGCGGATACCATTGGGACCCCATTTTGGTGTGCCGTCAGCAGTGAGACGCTGAAATGTAGGTGCATAGCCGTTGCCACGCTGGAGCGAGCCCCAATGGAAATAGGTGTCGTTCGTCTCCACGTCTGTCACGGTTAAGATCTCTCCAGAAATTGTAGAGGAGCTTACATGGTCGCCAATAAGGTTGTTGGTGGACGCGTCATCGGTCCACTGGGCTTGTAGCGCAAATGTGGCTACCATTGCCAAAAGAAGTAAAGATAATTTTTTCATGTTTTATAATTTTTGTTAATAATAATTTGAATCGTCTTCAAAAATAAAAAAATAAATTTAAATAAGTGAGAGGAAGACAAAAATTTAGCGGTTTTTCAGACAAATGGTTAGTCTGAAAGACGTATTGTTATAAAAAAAGACAGTTTGTTATATACCTTAATTCTTCGTTCCACGGAATTGGGAGGGCGTCATTCCGAATTTCGTCTTGAAGCTGCGGTAGAATGAAACCGTGTTCGAGAAGCCGCTTGCCGTGCACACCTGTTCCAAGCTCATCTCGGGATTTTCGTTCATGAGGCGGACGGCGTGGTTTAGACGAAGCTCGCGAATAAGGGCGGTGAGCCTGGCGTGTTCGCTGCCATGTGAGAATGCGGCACCGATGCGTTCTTTCGAGAGACCTGTACGGTCGATGAGCGTCTGACGGTCAAACAAAGGGTTGAGATACAGCTTCTCATTTTCGATTAGAGCGCCAAGGTAAGATGAAAGTTCGGCGTCTGAGAGTGTAGAGTTTAGAGTGTAGAGTTTAGAGTTGTTTTGAAGTTGAGAGTTTTGAGTTGAAAGTTCTCTGTACTTTTCCTTGTATTCCACGGCATCTCTGATCTGTTGTGCAAGGATTCTGTTCTGCTTATTTGTTTTGCGCCACTGCCATAAGACATAAATGGCGAACAGAAGTATCAGAAGACTCACCAAACCTGTCACCTTGCGTGACTCTTTAGCCCGTCGTGCGGCATCACGCTGGCGCTCGGCCTCATGCTGCTGCTGCAAGGCGTTGTAGCGTGCGATATGTTCCCGGGCAGTGGCCTCGCGCACAACGTCCTCAATCTGGCGGAAGGCCATGAGCATGTTGTCGTGCTCGCCCAATGATGCGTATGCTGCAGTGATATAGTTCTGGGCCTGGTTGCGGTAGAATCGGATGTAGTCGGCACGTTTTTGGTCGGTCTTTGGCTCGCGATGGCTGCCGTCGTGATATTCTTCGGGGTGCGCCTCGTAGTCGTCGAGCCGCTCTATGATACGGCGGGATATAGGCAGCGTCTCGGCATAACGGTCGTGCGAGGCTAGCATGACTATCTTACGTCGTGAGGCGACGATGTATGCATCAAGCTCGCTGAATTTCCTTTTGTCACTGAGCAGAGCCAACACGCTATCCATCTTCGCAATGCCTTCTTCCTCATGACCCATGGCATGGAGTGCGGCTCCAATCTCCGCCTCAGTGCGCAGAGCGTCGGTCTCGGCCTCGGGGCCAATCTGGTGGCACACATCGACCAGCTGTCGTGACCGTTGGAGCCATCCTAAGGTGTCGTTCTGCATACGCTCAGTGTAAGCCAGAATTTCATACACATCGCGAAGTCTTTCCAAGTTGGTCTTGATGGATTCATTGGTGAGCAGTTGCGTGGCTATCGCCTGCGCCGAGTCTAAGCGGATGTCTGTCGGTCCGCCAAGCAGCGAGTCCATCTGTTCGTGCATCAGTGTCATGCCATATATGCGTGCCCGACACTGTTCGGCCTGCACCTCGTCGATGTTGCCCACGATGAGTGCCGAGTCGATGATTTGCAGCGCTTGCACGGGTTGGTAGCCGTAGATGCTCATCGCCGCCCGCAGGGTGTGGATGGTGTCGTTTACATTTGCAGCGCGGGCGGTCATCACAACCGAAAAAACAAATAATAATATGTATGTTATTTTTTTCATAGAATCATTTCGCAAAATAATAAACGCCAGCAATTTGTATAAATTGTCGGCGTTTATTGTGCTCCCACTAGGACTTGAACCTAGGACCAACTGATTATGAGTCAGCTACTCTAACCGACTGAGCTATAGGAGCTGGAAAAATTTCCGGGTGCAAAAGTACAAAAAAAATTAATATGTTATCAAAAACTAATAATAATTTTCAATTTCATCGAGAATAGCTGTCACTTCCGCCACTGTCGGCACTTCCATCAGCTTCATTTTGAATTGCTTGAAGTTCGGAAAGCCTTTGAAGTACAAGCCCCAGTGTTTCCGCATCTCGATGACGGCATAGTGCTCGTCTTTGTAGTTTAATGAATCGTTGAGATGTATTTTCGCCACTTTCACGCGTTCTGAGACCGAAGGTTTCTCGTCTTCGATTCCTTTTTCAAGATAATCGTGAATCTCCTTGAAAATCCAAGGGTTTCCGTATGTTGCGCGACCAATCATCAAGCCGTCGACGCCGAAAGTGTCCTTGAAATATTTCGCCGACTTGCCATCTACAACATCACCGTTGCCGATGATTGGAATCGTCATGCGAGGGTTGTTTTTAACCGCCCCGATTAGCGTCCAGTCGGCTGGCTCGCCCCATTTTGTGGTACGGAGTCGTCCGTGGATAGTAAGCGCTTGAATGCCAACATCTTGCAGCCTTTCAGCGATTTCAACTATGTCTTTGTGTTCGCTGTCGTAACCCAATCTCGTCTTCACCGTAACAGGCGTTTTCACTGCTTTTACCACCGCTTCAGTGATGGCGACCATCTTTGGAATATCGTTCATTATGCCTGATCCTGCTCCTTTTGATGCCACTTTCTTCACCGGGCATCCGAAGTTGATGTCGATGATGTCTGGGTTATAACGTTCAGCATATTGCGCCGCCTCAACCATTGGCTGGACAGCGTTTCCGAAAATTTGCACTCCAAATGGTTGCTCGCTTTCTGTATATCGTAACTTGTTGATACTCTTGACTGCATCGCGAATCAACCCGTCCGACGAGATGAACTCGGAATAGACGATGTCGGCGCCGTACATCTTGCACACATGCCTAAACGGCGGGTCGGTGACGCCTTCCATCGGTGCCAGAAGCAGCGGATAACGGTCGAAAGAAAGATTCGCTATTTTTGTTGTCATTCTTTGTTTTTGCTATCGATTATAATAGTGACAGGACCGTCGTTCAGAAGTTCAACTTTCATGTCGGCACCAAACTCGCCGCATTCTACCTTTCGTCCTGAAATGTCGGCTAACTTATTGAGAAACAATTCATAGAGCGGAATGGCATGTTCCGGCCTCGCAGCTCGGATGAAGCTTGGACGATTGCCTTTCTTGGTCATGGCTTGGAGCGTGAACTGGCTCACCACCAAAAAATCGCCCTCCACCTGATTGATATCGAGGTTCATGGCGCGGTTGTCATCCTCGAAGATGCGCAACTTGGTCAGTTTCTGGCAAAGCCATTCCACATCTTCCTCATTGTCGGCGTCCTCAATGCCGACAAGCACCAGCATACCTTTGCCGATTTGCGACTTCAGCTTGCCGTTGATAGTAACCGAGGCGTGCGCCACCCTTTGAATCACAGTTCTCATGATTTCTATTTTGGCGCAAAAGTACAAAAAAAATTCTAATTTTCTCCGAATGTGACTCCTTTTGAGATTTTCCCTTTCTTGATGGATGCCGCCCAAATGAGCATTATCAAGAGGAATAAAGCGGCGACTATTGTCACCACAATCTCGAGTATCTTGGTTGCAGATAACACAGGCTTTACGGTTTGTTCCTTTACATAATTGAGTATGTTGTTGACAGAGAATGTGTTGCCGGCGTCTTCAAACATTTTTATGTTTTCGTCAAGGTTGTCGGCGAATTTGTTGAACATCTTGATGTAATAACGCACGCCGAATGTGCGTGTAAGAAAACCGGCATATTCGTCATTAATCAGATAATCCGATACGTCTTGTGATTTGTTCAGATAAGCTTTGAATTGTGTGGCATCCATTTCAACATCGGTGCTACCGGGATTCATGCTCTCCAGCTGCGCTTTGATTTGTGAGATGCCATTGGTGAGGATTTTATCTGTAGAGCCAGGAATTTTGGATATGCCTAGCAGCAGGACCATGATAAGTATGGATCCAATTATAGTCAGAATGATGTTAAATGTTTTATGCTGAGACTTCGCAAGACGCGAAGCATACCATACCGTCAACGATGTTAATGCTATAATTGCTAAAAATATCAATACTATTATAGATGTTTTCATAATTCTTTCTTTATTTCCCTAATATAAACTATTGATTTCTTGGGCTTATGCGCTTTAGTAAGGTTTTTGTATTCGTTCTGTTTGTCAAGATCTTTAAGCACAATCTTTACAAGCAGCCGTCCGCAGGGCGCTTTCATATATTCGGAGAACGTGTCGGGACGTATGGTTTCGGCATTGCGTTCAAACAGCACATGGTATTTGCGTTTTTTGTCATTCCATGATCTGAATATCTCGACGCTTCCTTTTAGAATAATGAATACGGACACTGCCTGCACAGCCACAAGCCACCACTGCCCGAACCTGTATATCGGGATGAACGCTATGCCTGCCCCCATGAATAGCAGGAGGAAGGCATAAGCGTTCAAATAGATAAATCTGCCGAAAGTGGCTATTGGTTTTTCAGACATCATGCTTTTGCGGTGAGGGCATTGTAGAATGCATCCACAATGGCTTTGGCATCTTCGTCAGTCGAGCTGTAGAGGGTGAACTCATACTCGTGTGCAGCTGTGAAGAAGAACTGATACTTCTTGCAGAACAATCCGCAGCAGCATGTTCCCATCTTCGAATAACCGACGTTGCTCACGCTATTCGGTAAGATGTTGGTCAATGTGGAACCCTTTTCGATGACAAAGAAAGCTTTGTACTTGGTAATCATGACAACGCGTTTGTTGGTCATCACCAAATAACCTTTGTTTGAGAATCCCAAAATGAGCTCAAAGATTCCCATGATAGCATCCCACAAGATAGCTAATGGATTTGAACTTGTCTCGTGCATGTTGGCTTCGATTTCCATGACGAGCTGCTCGTCATTTTCCAATTTGTAACCTGATTTTAAATCCATAACAATAACTTTATTAATATGCCTACTCTGTTCAGGATTTTCGGCTTTCTCCTTAAATTTGAATTTGTAACAAAGTTCCTGATTATTACTGTCTTTGACCTTTCGCTGTGTAAAAAAGCAATCTGCTTTGAGTAAGAAAATCGGGTTTTTAGTTGTCAAAACGTAAAAATAAAATTGCAATACGTAAAAATTGGAATTTAACTATTGAAATTTAAATAATAATAGGAAAAAACTGTAAATTTGCAAATATGAATAGTGACTCGTTATATATCATGTTGCTTTGCTTTGTTTCGGGCATGGCGCAATGTGCCCTGATGGGGTGCGGGATATTTATGCTCCAACGTCATCGTAACTATCAGTTTCAGAAAGTTTTTGCGATAACGTTGTTACTTCATTCTATTGGCTTTTTCAACAATTTTTTGGTGGTGGCATGCAGCGATTTGTCATGTGCCGATTACCTCAATATACTCTTTCTGCTTTTCGACTATGTGATTGTTGGAGGATACATCGCTTTCGGCATTTCGTTGGTGATGCCAAGCCGATTTAAACTGTCGCAACTGCTGATTGTTGAGATTCCATTCGTCGGGGCGATGGCGTTGTTTGCCATCACAGGAAGTTTGGAAATATTGCCTGCCATGCAGGTCATCACATTGATAAGTTGCTTGATTATCATGGTGTATTTGCAGTATTACATCAAGAAATATACAGCTATGCTTAACGACAATGTGAGTAACTTGGAGTATTTCGACCTCCGTTGGAGTAACATAGTTGTCACATTGTTTTTCGTCTACCAACTGTTGTGGTATGTCGACAGTTTGTCGCAGCAAGATTGGTTTGCCGGGCAGGAAGACGATTACAGCTTGATTTTTGACTCCGTGTATTGCCTCATTTCCGTAGCGATTGTGCTGTATGTCATGCATAAAATCATCACCCAGAAGGTGTTTGTCTTGGGAAATCAGGTTGACAAGGATCCTTATTATAAAACATTGTCTGCCAAAGACATTGAGCAGATCATACGCGAGATGCAATATTATCGCGACAGCACGCTGACATTGCAGAAGTTGGCGCAGTTGTTGGGAACAAACCGGCAGTACCTGAGCAACTACATCAATCGTGAATGCAATATGACTTTCTACGAGTACATCAATGATTTCCGCTTGGAAGAGGCAAAAATTATTCTGGAAGGTAAAAACTCTGAAAACCAGCAATCCCTGGAGGATATCGCGGTCATGGTGGGCTTCAACTCATACTCCACATTTTTGCGCTCGTTCAAAAGCAAGTACGGAAAAACACCATCGAAATATCTGGTTGAGAAGAGTATTGGTGTTTAAAACGGTTATGCTATCCATCGGTCGATTCCCGATAATTAGCTGAAAAATTACAAAAAATTTTTATTTATTAAAAAACTAAAGTCTAAGGTCTAAAGTCTAAGGTCTTTTTGCTAATTTTGCCGTCGTGAAAGAAAACCCTGTTATATATTATAAAGACGATGCTCGTATCTTGCAACTCGTTGATTATCTTAATGATAAGAAAAGCGTGTTTTGCAAGGGGATAGTGGGTTCGGCGAAGGCTTTCGCTGTTGCAAGCGCGTTTGAGAAGCTTGGCGGACAGCATTTTGTGGTGTGTCCCGATAAGGAGAGCGCGGCGTATTTCTACAACGACCTCGAGAATATCTTCGGCGAGCGCGAGCAGGACTACGCCAAGAAGATGATTCTGTTCTATCCGACATCGTACAAACGTCCATATGAGCCGGAGAAGCCGGATAACACCTATATCTTATCGCGAACCGAGGTTTTACAACGTGTTTCGACATCAGAGCGTAAGACGATAATCGTATCTTACCCTGAAGCTTTGAGCGAGAAAATAGTCACTCGTAAGATATTGAGCAAGAATACTTTAAAACTTACGGTGGGCGAGAAGGTCGATATGGATTTCGTCACCGACACCCTGCTGGAATATAACTTCGAGCATGTCGATTTCGTGGTTGAACCAGGTCAGTTCGCGATTCGAGGCGGCATCGTCGATGTGTTTTCTTTCGCCAACGACTACCCATATCGTATCGTTTTCGATTTCGACGAAGTGGAGTCGATACGTTCGTTCAATCCTGTCGATCAGCTCTCGATTGAGAAGCTGCAACGCATAGTTTTGTTGCCGAATCTTCAGGACCATAACCTTTCGGAAGAACGTGAAACGATATTCCAATATCTTCAGAATCAGACGGTTATGTGGCTCGATGAGACCGATTTTCTGAAAGAGAGAATCGATGCCGAGTATAAAAAAGCCGTCGAAGCATTCGAGGCGTTTGAGGAAAGCGAAGGCATGCGCTCGCCAGAAACTTTGTTCGCGCAAAGCGATGAGCTCCTCACTCAACTCGATGATTTTAAATCGGTTACGTTTGAGACTTATTCCGATTCGGTGGGGAAGGAGACGGTGGAGTTCAACATCACCAGTCAGCCTGTGTTCAACAAGAATTTTGAGATGTTGCAAAACACCATCAACTCGTTGAAAGACAGAGACTACCGCATACTTTTCTTCTCCGAAAGCAAGCGTCAGCTCGAGCGAATTCAGAGTATTTTGAACGATTTGCAGCAGAAAGACGAGTCGAACCACGACTTCACACCTATATTATATTCCATCCAGGCTGGTTTTGTCGACAACGACCAGAGGCTATGCTGCTTCACCGACCACCAGATATTTGAGCGTTACCACCGCTTCCATCTCCGTGAAGGGTTTGCAAGCAGTCAGGCGCTGACAATCAAAGAGTTGTACGATTTGAAACCTGGTGATTATGTCACTCATATCGACCACGGTATCGGACGTTTTGACGGCCTGGAAATCATCGACCACAATGGAAAACAGCAGGAGGCATTAAGGCTTATTTATCAAAACGGCGATTTGCTTTACGTGAGCATACATTCTTTGCATCGAATATCTAAATATTCTAGCAAGGATGGAGCGGAACCTTCTTTAAGTAAGTTGGGTTCCAACGCTTGGAATAAGCTGAAAGCGCGCACTAAAAGCAAAGTGAAAGACATCGCGCGCGAGCTGATAAAACTCTATGCTGAGCGTAAAAACTCGAAAGGTTTCCAGTTTATGCCGGATACTTATTTGCAGACCGAGCTTGAGGCGTCGTTTATGTACGAGGACACTCCCGACCAACTTAAGGCTACCATCGACGTGAAACGCGATATGGAGAAGGAATCGCCGATGGATCGTCTCGTGTGCGGCGACGTTGGTTTCGGTAAGACCGAGGTGGCAATCCGCGCTGCGTTCAAAGCTGTCAGCGACTCTAAGCAGGTGGCTGTTTTGGTGCCGACAACGGTGTTAGCTTTGCAGCATTTCCATACGTTCTCGAGTCGTCTGAAAGGCTTTCCGGTCACCATCGACTACATGAACCGTTTCAAGACCGCCAAAGAGCAGAAAAAGACTCTCGAAGAGGTCAAAGCCGGTCGCATAGATATATTGATAGGTACACATCGAATCATCAGTAAAGACGTGGAGTTCAAGGATTTAGGTCTCTTGATTATCGACGAGGAACAAAAATTCGGCGTTTCAGCAAAGGAGAAGCTGAAACAGATGAAAACCAACGTCGACACCCTCACTTTGACAGCAACTCCTATCCCTAGAACGTTGCAGTTTTCGATGATGGGCGCTCGCGATATGAGCATCATCACCACTCCGCCGCCGAACCGTTATCCTGTCGAGACCGAACTTCGTTCGTTCTCTCCAGACGTGATTCGCGATGCCATCCAGTACGAGTTGGCTCGCGACGGACAGGTGTTTTTCGTGCACAACCGCATTCAAAACATCATGGAGGTTTACGACATGATCGTGAGCTGCGTGCCTGGCGCGAAGGTGGCAGTGGGTCACGGTCAGATGGAGGGCGACAAGCTCGAACAGATAATGCTCGACTTCATCGACGGCAAGTACGATGTGTTGCTGTGCACCACGATTATCGAGGCTGGACTGGACATTCCGAACGCTAACACCATCATTATCAACGATGCGCACAAATACGGACTGAGCGATTTGCACCAGCTGCGCGGCAGGGTGGGACGTTCCAACAAAAAGGCGTTCTGCTACTTGCTGACACCTCCGTTGGCAATGCTTAGCGACGAGGCACAGAAACGTCTGCGTGCCCTCGAGGAATTCTCGGATTTAGGCAGCGGTTTCAACATTGCAATGCGCGACCTCGACATCCGTGGAGCCGGCAACCTGCTTGGTGCCGAACAGAGCGGATTCATCAACGATATCGGATTCGAGACCTATCATAAAATCCTCGACGAGGCCATTATGGAACTCAAGGAAAACGAGTTCAAAGACCTGTTCGAGAAGCCCGAGGAAGAGAAAAAATACGTTCGCGAATGCGCCATCGAGTCGGATCTTGAAATACTTCTTCCGAACGAATATGTCGATTCATCGGCTGAGCGCATCAGCCTTTACAACGAGCTCGATCATATTGAAAATGAAGAAGGTTTGATGCGCTTCACCGACAACCTCATCGACCGTTTCGGTGAACTTCCGCCACAAGCTAACGACCTTCTGAATACCGTAAGATTACGCTGGATTGCCCGCGATCTCGGATTCGAAAAAATCGTCCTCAAAAAAGGCGATATGACTTGCTATTTCCTGCAGGATCAGGAGTCGGAATACTTTAAAACCGAGACTTTCAACAAAATCATCCGCTACGCATCAGACCATCTCAAACGCTGTCAGTTTAAGGAGCAAAACGGCAAAAACATATTGATTTTCAAGGTTGTAGATAGAGTGAAGGACGCTTTAGACTTGTTGAGAGAAATTGTAAATTCATAATCATAATTTTTAAATCTTTAAATCTTTAAATTTTCTTATTTTTGCAAAAAATAAATTAAGAATATGACAACATTATTTTTAGGCGGTATCGGAACCGGTGAAATAATTCTTATCGTGCTGGCGATTTTGCTGCTTTTCGGCGGCAAGAAACTCCCTGAGCTTATGCGCGGAATGGGCAAGGGCGTCAAGGAATTCAAGGATGCCATGAACGAGCCGAGCGGCGAGAAGAAAGAAGAAAAACCAGAGGAGAAATAACCCCCAATGGGATTCCGTAAGAGTGAAGATGAATCCGAAGATATCCAGATGACCTTCGGCGAGCATCTCGATGAGCTTCGTAAAGTATTGATGCATGTCGGGGGGGCGTTCGTCTTTTTATTTTTGTTGTTTTTTATTTTTTGTAAAGGATATATAATTGATATTGTTTTTTATCCTTCGAATTGTGACTTTATCACAAATCGACTTTTTGCAATAAATACAAATCCCTTGAATCTTTACAATACTAAGATTGCCGGCCAGTTTATGCTTCACATAAAAGCGTCGGCGGTCGGGGCGCTTGTGATAGCTTTCCCTTACATCATCGGTCAGCTATGGGGCTTCGTGAAACCGGCTCTCTCGTCAAAGATGAAACGCCGTACCCGTTTGATTGTCTGGAAGATAGTATTTTGGTTTTTCCTAGGTGTGGCGTTCAGCTACTTTGTGATTGCACCTCTTGGTATCAACTTTCTGGCAAATTACGAAGCCAACGGAAGCATACAAAACATCATTGATGTGAGCTCGTATGTGAGCACCGTTTTAGGTGTTTGTCTCGCCGCCGGACTGGTGTTTCAGCTGCCGTTACTGATAAGACTGTTGGCATCTATTGGCATCATAACCTCAACTTGGCTGAAGAAAAACCGAAAAATCGCCATAGTTGTCATTTTGGCGCTATCGGCACTAATCACCCCGCCCGACATCATCAGTCAGCTGCTGATTTTTGTGCCGTTTTACATTTTATACGAATATGGAATTAGCATAGCAAAAAATATTGAAAAGCAAAATGCAGACAGATAGAACAAGGGAATTGGAGACTAAAGGCATTGGCGCTCTGTTGCTTATGTACGCCTTGCCGTCGGTGGTGAGTCAGGTGATATCGTCGGTTTACAACATTTGTGACCGCATCTTCATTGGACATGGAGTGGGCGCGCTCGCCATTGCGGGATTGGCCATCACTTTACCTATCATCAATATCATCCACGCTTTCGGAGCTTTGATTGGCGTTGGAGCAGGCGCGAGAATGTCGATAGTTTTGGGCAAGAAAGACATCAACTGGGCGGAAAACATCCTCGGCAACAGCGTCATTTTCACCGTCGTTTTGAGCGGCTTGGTGATGCTGTTTTCCTATATTTTCCTCGATAAGATATTGTTTATGTTTGGCGCGACACCTGAAACTGTGGCCTACGCCCGCGAATATATGGTCATCGTGCTTCCCGGAATGTTCCTGACTACCATGGCATTCAACCTCGTCTCACTGATGCGTTCGTCGGGATATCCCAACAAATCGATGATAGTGCTTGTGTCGGGTGCAGTGCTCAATATCGGTCTCGATGCCCTGTTTATCTTCGTCTTCAAGATGGGAATAGCAGGTGCGGCTTGGGCTACCACCATCTCGATGGCTTTTGCCAGCTTCCTTGCGATGCTGCATTTCGTAAAACGCGACTCGTTTATCCGCTTCCGCCGTCATGGCTTTCAGCCGAAAGGTTATATTTTCAAAAACATTTTGTTGATAGGCTTGAGTCCGTTTTTGATGAACGTGGCGGCTGCCGGAGTGGTTGCGATTCTGAACAAACAACTCATCCGTTACGGCGGCGATATGGCAGTGGGTGCTTATGGCATCGCCAACAGCTACATACTCATCATGATAATGATTATCCTCGGAGTGTGCATGGGAATGCAGCCAATAGCTGGCTACAACTACGGTGCCGGTCATCCCGAACGGCTCAAACGCGTCTATACCCTGACGATGAAAGTCTGCGTTTTGTTAGGAATTGTTACGGCAATCATTGGTTGCACTATGCCTCGCATCATCTCGATGGCGTTCACCAGCGATACAATTCTGCTTGATATCTCGCAGATGGCGTTGCCTTACATCACCGTGATGACACCTTTGATTGCCTTCAGCATTGTGAATTCCAACTTCTTCCAGAGCATTGACAAGCCGTGGATTGCCATTGTCACCAGCCTCTCGCGCCAGGTCATCTTTCTCATCCCGATGATGTTCATCATGCCGACAATTTTTGAAGGCCTGGGCATCGACAGCCTTCAAGGCGTTTTCGCTTCATGCACAGTGTCGGATGTTTTCGGCGCGGTACTGGCGTTGATTTTAATGCTGTCGCAGAGGAAAGTGTTTAAATAATTCCAAAACCTCTTGACAATCAAATATATTGTTGTATATTTGCAACGTTATCCCCCTGAGATAGGATTTAACTACTATTACTATTTTAACTAGCTTACAATTAAACAAACTAGACTACTTACTATACTTTGGGCGATGACGCTGATGCTTGCAATAGTGACGCAGAGCGCATGGGCACAAAGCACCTCTGACATCGGACAGGACTCAAAGATAAAATATTTAATTACTAATAACTATATGAAGATGAGAAGACTACTATTTTTAGTAATAACCATGCTCTTGATGGTGCAGGGTGCAAGTGCTTGGAACGGCTCGGGATCATCCGGAGACCCATACCTTATCGCAAGTACTGCCGATTGGAATACGTTGGCATCGAATGTCGCTAATGGTAATACCTATAGCAACACCTATTTCAAGCTGACTGCTGACATCACCGTGACCACGATGGTAACCGCCACATTCTCGGGCACATTCGATGGTGGCGGTCACACCCTCACTTTCAACTACACCGCGACAGGAAATAATGCTGCACCCTTTGCATATATTACAGGTGCAACTATCAAGAACCTTAGGGTGGCTGGCACGATTAACAGCGGATACAAGTTTGCCGCAGGTATTGTAGCCTTCAGCAACGGAGGTTCTATAGAAAACTGCCAAAGCAGCGTTACCATCGACTCCAGTACAAGTGGAGATGGCACTCACGGTGGCTTGGTGGCAGACAGTTACCAAGGTACGCTCGACATCAGCAACTGTCTTTTCGACGGCAAGCTGTTAGGAACAACTACCACAAGTTGTGGTGGTATTGTGGGTTGGCACAATAGTAACAGCACGCTGAAAATTTCCAACTCACTCTTTGCTCCGGCGGAAGTTACAGTTCAAGGAGGCGCCATCTTCGCCCGCAACGGTGTCAGCAAACTTACCAACTGCTATTATATATCCGATTGGGCGGCGGCAACGATGCAGGGTACCAATGCAGGCAGCATGACCAAACCGGAGTTGGTGGCAGCGCTGAACAACGGCACCAAGAACTGGTGTATTTATCGTGGCAATGCCATTCCTATTATGGTGAACCTGGTTATCAGCACTAAGGCCCAGTGGGATACGTTTGCCGCAAATGTGGGCAACTACGACGGCAAATATGTGCAACTAAGCGCCAATATCGGAACGGCCAATATCCCAGTCACTGCAATGAAAAGTGGTGAATTCAAAGGTGTTTTCGATGGCAACGGATATACGCTGACTGTCAACCTTACAAATAGCGGAGGAAATGTAGCGCCTTTCTATTATCTCTATGGAGGTACTATCATGAATTTGACAGTGTCAGGAGGTGTAACCACTGCAGGAAGTTTTAACGCAGGATTGGTAGCAAGAACTCATGGCGGAATAAATTATATTCAAAATTGTATTATTCATACCAATGTTGCAGTAGGTGACTATGGAGGAGGTGTTGTGGGACATGCCGACAATGCTTCATCTCTTACGATAAGTGATTGTATCTATGACGGAACAATCACACATACAGGTTCCTATGCTGGTGGATTTATTGGATGGTATAACAATAACCAAACTTTGGATCTCGTCATGACCAATTGCCTGTTCAAGGGAGACTATACTGGAAATGGCCAGTTCCATCCGATAGGTGTAAAATTATTAGATGGAAAGCTTAAATCCAGTAGCATTACCAATTGCTACTATACTACAAATCCCCATAATGCAAGCGGAAATAGAGTTATTGCAGACGGCACCAAGGTTAGTGAATTGACTATCGGCACTACGGGAGTGAGCATTGCTTCCGGCAGTTATGCTACCTTCCAAGGCACTAAATACTACTATGGTACCATTACGCTGGGCTACAACGGCCCCATGGCAACCACGAATTTTAGTCTGGACGGCACTCATCTCAACGACAACAGTTTCACCATCAGCACTGATAATGCTGCGTTTGACGATGGTACCGCCACCATCAAATGGGATTTCCAGGGGAAGGGCACAGAAGAAGAACCCTATTTGATTCCGTCGGAAGATGTTTGGAATTACTTGGCAGACCAAGTCAATGGCGGCACAAATTATAGCGGCAAGTACTTTCAGCAGACGGGTGACTTTACAGTTTCTTCAAAAATAATTGGCTATCCGACGGATGACACACATTATGTAACGTTCAACGGTATTTACGACGGTAACGGATGTACTATTACCGCTTCCATCAGCAAGTCTGACGAAAGATATGTGGCGCCATTTCATTGTATCGCCAATGCCACGATTAAGAATGTCATTGTGACTGGTAGCGTAACCGTATCGGGTAGTGCGAGCATCGAGCACAGGCGCCACCCTGCCGGATTGGTAGGTGTGACAGACGGAACCTGCATCTTGCAAAACTGCAGGGTGAGTGCTAACGTCAGCGGATGCGACTATATGGGCGGATTAATCGGACATACTCAGGCTGCAAATATTACCATTACCGGCTGTGTCTATTCCGGCACATTGACTGCATCCGACACGAATAATACCGGCGGCTTGATTGGCTGGGGCGGCGACAACGGAGGAAAGACCTATACTCTTACCAATAACCTTTTCGCCGGTTCATATTCAGGTAGTGGTAAGTTTCATCCAGTCGGATTTCTTTATAATCCTACTGGCAACACGAGAACCGTTACGAATACATACTACATGACGGGACTTCGAAACGTAGGAGATGACGACGACAATTCATTAGTAAAAGATTTAGCAAACAAAGGCAAGTTTGCATATTCCATTACTGCCGGAAGTGACGTGACGGTAGCCAATGCCGGCACAGAGACGGAATATAACGTCAGCGGCATCACTTCTTACGGTACAGGCATCAAATACGGCGAAGTGCTTTATGGTGGCAATGGCGATGTGGTCAGTCTCAACCTCGGTTACACTCCGCAATCGGGATACAGTTTCCACAGCTTTACCGCCAGCGCAGGTACACTGACTGGCAGCAGCAATCCTTACACCCTAACCATGGCTGATGCCGATGCCACTATCAATGTAAGGTATTCTACTACAAAGAGCATCACAGCCACTCCATCCGCTTCGGCGGCAAGCGGCTGGTATCTTATTGCATCTCCATTTGTGTCAGTAACCCCTTCTGAAGAGAATGGTTTCCTTACCAATCAGTATGATCTTTTCCGTTTCAATCAGAGCGCTGATTTGGAATGGGAAAACTGGAAAGATAATGAACCGGGAGAGGAAGATCCTCGCCATTTCGACCTTGAACCTGGCAGAGGCTATCTCTATGCTAACAGCGAGGATGTTACACTTACCTTTATAGGTACACCTTACAGCGGAGACGGCGAGATTAGTTTAAGCTATAGTGAAACTAATTCGGATGTTAGAATGCGTGGCTGGAATCTCGTCGGCAATCCATTTGGCGTGACGGCGACCATCGCCAGAGACTGCTACAAAATGAAGGCTTCGCATGATGAAGTTATTCTTTGTGAAAGTCCTGCGACAATCGACCCAATGGAAGGCGTCTTCGTGCAAGCTACGGCAGAGAATCAGTCTGTGACATTCTCAACTGGAGCTAAACGAGAAACCGCTGGCAGCGAAGATTGCATCGTCATCAACCTCAGTGGCAGCAAAGGCACTATCATCGATCGTGCGATAGTGAGCTTCGACAAGGATCATACTCTGCCTAAATTCCAAATCAACGAAAGCAGCACTAGGCTTTATATTCCGAAAGACGGAAAGGATTATGCAATTGCGTTCGCATATAGAATTGGAGAATTGCCGCTTAACTTCAAAGCTCAAGAAACAGGTGTTTATACTCTCAATTTCAACGGTGATAATATGACAGCTGTCAGCCTCGTCGATATGATCGAAGGTGCGATAATCGACCTGAGCGTAAACGACACCTATACATTCATAGGTACTTCAGCCGACCGCGCCGATAGGTTCAAGCTGGTGTTCAGCTCACCGAACGACTCGAATATCGACATCTTTGCATATCAAACCGGCAACGATATCGTTGTGAGCGGCGAGGGTGAACTTCAGGCGTTCGACGTGATGGGACGAATGGTAATAAGCCAGCACATCAACGGAGTGCAGACCGTTACGCAACCGCTGCAAACAGGTGTTTATATATTCAGGCTGAATGAGAAGTCGCAGAAAATTGTAGTGAGATAATATTCAAATCGTCATTTCGACCGAAGTGGAGAAATCTACGGTAGATTCCTCGACTTCGCTCGGAATGACAAAAAGAAAGGATCTATATATGAAAAAGTTCTTATTAACAATATCATTGATTTTAACTTTGGGATTAACCGCCAGTGCGCAGTCTCACACTGACGGTTTCGTGGATTGGACCGATTCAGATGTCAATAGGACTGCTGTCGATTGGGCAATAGTTTTCCCTACAACTCACTTCACTAACACCGACCAGAACGGATCGCCTCTTGGTAGCGGATTGCTAATCCTCACCGCATTAGGTGCAGGATATGCAGTCTCAACCCGACGGAAGAGAAAGAAATAAAAGAAAAAGGACGCCATCTCTGACGTCCTTTTCTTTTGCTCGACTAAGCTGATATTAATGATCGTCACCACCGTCGCCACCGGTGTTGCCGCCGGTCTTGTTGCTCACCCAGAGAAAAGTGTTCAGATATATAGCATAAAAAAAAGAGACGTCAAATGGCGTCTCTTATAAGCATTTATGTCTATAATCTATTCTTCAACGTTATATGTTGCGCTGAAAGTAAGTCTGTCAGGATGTGCATTGAATAAATTTATCATATTCTCTTTTAATCCATCAAGATGTTTAGTGTTTAAATATGGATTGTTCTCGATTTTTGAAAGATCGTAAGCTCTGCAGAAACAAACTGTGTCTGGCATATCTTCTTCATTGTAAAAAATGTGACCTTCCAATTTTGCCTCAAAAGGAGCTGTTACGGTAATGGATTTTGTCCAAGGCAATTCTGGATCATCAACGGTGACAGTGCTACCATCTTCTTCTGTATAAGTGAAGGTGAAATGGAAACAATCTAAACCTGTGTGGCCTGTCATCATGTCATAATTGCTGACCGTATAATACAATGTTGTAGTCGTTGGTCCTGGAGGAGGTGTAGGAGTAGGATCGCTGTCGTTGTTTTTCTTGCAGCCAGTGATAATCATTACAAATGCTGCAAACAAAGCAATGAACAAAACGCTTTTTTTGGTAATTGTTTTCATATTATTAAATGTGTTAAGGTTTGTTTGTGGAGGATACCGGACTCGAACCGGCCACCTTTAGATTGCGAACCTAACGCTCTACCAGATGAGCTAAACCCCCTTATTTTCAAGCTGCAAAATTACATAATTTTTTAATGTAAAGCATATTCATCTTAAATTAATTTTAGCCATTAGGTATTAGCCAATAGCCATTAGGAATGAGTTTCCAAAAACTAATGGCTAATAGCTAGCGGCTAATGGCTAAAAATCTTTACAAACTTGATTAACATTATTAACTTTTTATGTAATTTTGCACCCGAGAAAAAATTAACATCATGGAAATCGAACTTTATATCTTAAGAAGAGTCAACGCCTTGCTGCAAGCTACCGACGCTAAAATAGTGAAACGCCTCGAAGGCGGAATGAGCAACTACACTTATGTTGTTGAGTGTCAAGGTGAATTATATACATACCGCGTACCAGGTAAGTTCGCCGAACGTTTTGTCGACCGCGTGGAAGAAGACGCCAACATCAAGGAAGTGGAGAAACTCGACCTCAACAATGAGACTGTTTACGTTGAGATCCGCTCAGGCGAAAAACTCGCGAAATACGTCGATGGCACCATCATGTCGACAACCGACGTGGTTTCATACAACGAGATGTCGGTGAAGGCATTGAAAAAGCTGCATGGCAGCGACCTGAAGTTCAGCGACTACAACGCCTTCGGTCGCCTCGACACTTACGAGAAATACTGCACCGACCTTGGCTTCAAACATCCTCAGGAATATATCGAGCTTCGTCACACCCTCGACGAGATGCGCAAGCTTTACAAAGAGGTGAAAAAAGTGCCGTGCCACTGCGACTATCAGCCAACAAACCTCGTCATCGCAAAGGATAAATTCTATGTCTTGGACTGGGAGTTTGCCGGAATGAACGACCCGTTCTACGACATCGCTTGCTACGGAAACGCCGGATTCGACAAGGCTTTGTCGCTGTTGGAGGCTTACGTGGGTCACAAACCGACACGGGAAGAGCTGAACCGTCTGTATTTCCACCGCGCATTCCAGTGCCTGCAGTGGTTCAACGTGGCCATCTTCAAAGATAAAGTCGGCTTGAGCAAAGATCTGAATATGGATTTCAACGCCGTTGCCTTCATGTTCTTGGGCATGGCCAAGGATCTGATCGGAAATTGCAGTAAAAACTAATACATCATATCGCCTAGGCCGAAACCTTCGTCTAGGCCGAGCTCAGCGCGCACCTCTTCGGAGAGGCTCGCCGGACTCCATGCCGGCTCGAAGGTCAGCTCCACATCACACGACTTAACGCCCATTATCGCGCTGACTTTCTCCTTAACGAAATTAGGGAGATAGTCGGCCACAGGGCAGTTCGGTGCCGTTACGGTCATCAGGATGCTCACCGCTCCCTCATCGTCGATGTTGATTTCATAAATCAAGCCCAGTTTGTAGATATCGACTGGTATCTCAGGGTCGTAAATGCCGCTCAACACAGCAATTATTCTATCTTTTAATTCTTGTTTATCCATATTCATGTGACAAGGCATGCCTTGTCATTACAGGTTGTTATTTATATCCAGTGGAAGCTAAGACTGTCTTAGCCTTTTTTTTAATTATTATTCATTATTTCGGCATACAACATCATCTGTTTCAGCATGCTCAGCAAGCCATTCGAGCGGGTGGGAGAGAGGTGCTCCTTCAAGCCAATCTCATCCAAAAAACTCATATCCGCTGCTAAGATGTCGGCTGGAGTCTGTCCCGAAAACACCTTTATTAATAAATTGATGATGCCCTTGGTGATGACGGCGTCGCTGTCGGCAGTGAAATAAATCTTGCCGTCTTTCAACTCGGCATGAAGCCAAACTCTTGACTGACAGCCGTTTATGAGGTAGTTGTCGTTACGGTACTGTGGGTCGATGATCGGACATTCCTTACCCATCTCGATGAGCATCGCATATCGGTCCATCCAGTCGTCGAACATCGAGAATTCCTCGACTATTGAATCTTGAATCTCTTTAATTGTCATATTTTTAAAGCTATTAGCCGTTAGCCATTAGCCATTAGCTATTAGGAGAGACTCTTATTCCTAATGGCTAATGGCTATTACCTAATGGCTCATCTTAACATATTTGCAGCTTTTTCTACTGCTTTTACAAAAATATCAATTTCTTCTTTAGTGTTATACATTGCAAACGAAGCGCGGACAGTTCCAGGGATACCGAAGAACGTCATTACAGGCTCGGCGCAATGGTGTCCGGTGCGCACTGCGACGCCAATTTTGTCGATGATAGTGCCGAGGTCGTAAGGATGGACGCCGTCTATCACAAACGAAATCAATCCGTTACGCTTCGGGGCCTGTCCGATGAAACGCGTGCCTTCGATATTTGCAAGCTGTTCGGTGGCATATTCCAAAAGCTCATCTTCGTAAGCCTCAACTTCCTGACGGTCAAAGCTTTGGATAAACTTGACGGCTGTCTCAAGACCAAGAGCTGCGCCCACATTCGGTGTTCCGGCCTCGAACTTAAACGGTACTTTGTTGAATGTGGTCTTCTCGAAGCTCACGGTGTCGACCATCTCGCCGCCAAACTGATACGGAGGCATTTTTTCGAGCCATTCCATCTTGCCGTACAATCCGCCAATGCCCATCGGAGCGTACATCTTATGACCTGAAAATACGTAAAAATCGCAGTCAAGATCTTGAACGTCAATCACTTGATGTGCCATCGACTGTGCGCCGTCAATAACCACCGGGATATCGTATTTATGAGCCATCGCTATCATCTCCTTGATAGGATTCACAGTACCTAAAGTGTTGGAAATGTGAGCGATAGAAACGATTTTCGGACGCTGTTTGAGCAGCTCTTCGTAGTGATTCAGGTCGAGAACGCCTTTTTTGTCCATTCTAATGACCAGCAGATTACTGGAGATTTCTCCACTTCGCTTCGCTCCGGTCGAAATGACGGATCGGTGCATCAGCATTTGCTGCCACGGCACCATATTCGAATGATGCTCCATGGCGCTCACCACCACCTTATCGCCTTCCCCGACAAGAAGTTGTCCCAACGAAGTCGCCAACAAATTCAGCGATTCTGTTGTTCCTCTCGTAAAAACTATTTCTTGCGGCTGCTTGGCATTTATGAACTGCGCCACGGTTTTGCGGGCGTTTTCGTAAGCTTCTGTCGCCATCTGGCTGAGGTAATGCACTCCGCGGTGGATGTTGCAGTTTTCATGCAGGTAGTAATCGCGCTCGCGCTCAATCACGCAAAGTGGTTTCTGTGTGGTCGCGGCGTTGTCGAAATACACCAGCGGCTTGCCGTAAACCTGCTGATCCAGCACCGGGAACTGCTTTCTGATATCGTTTACATTGAAATTGCTCAAAGTCGAAAATTTTAATCTGCAAAAATACGTAATATTTCGCACATTGCTAATTAAATAAATAAAAAAACCATCTCCCCGATTGAGAAGATGGCTTTCTATCAGATACGATTATTAATTTTCGTCTTCGTAATACGGTAACGGACCGGTGAAATGCAATGTAAAGGCTTTCACATCATCACCACCCAGTATAGGCATTGTTGAGCCGCTTGCATCAATAGTGTAGTTGTTACCGTTTTGATTGATGGTAATTGATCCTTGTGTAGCGATGTATGCAGGATTTGAATCTAACACAATCGCTAATCCGCCATCACCCTCCTCAGGAGTTTCTGATATTGTGATTGCAAACTGTCCGGTAGGAACTGTCGAGTAAAATGGAATTGCTATGGCAGCTCCTTTTTGGTCGTCAGCTGTAGCTAGTGCAATACCGACGATGTTTGCTTCGATATCATCATCATAACTAACGGTATAACCGCTGTGAGAAATTGTAAATGACTGGTCACCAATGGTGATAGTTCCGTAGTTAACACCGCCGCCGCTATTTGATGAACTTTTTGAGCAGCTAGCGAAAATCATTGCAAATGCTGCAAATAATGCTAAAAATAAGAAACTTTTTTTCATGATTTAAAGATTTTAAATGTTCTGCAAATATATAAATTTAATTCTTACTTAAATCAATTTTGAAAACTTTTTCTTTGTTGCTGCACTGAAAGATGCAGGTGTCGCAGCTCGAGAGTTCGCCTTTCAGGCGGCGTTTAATCATGTCGTCAATGCTGTCGTGAACGTTTTCAATCTTGATGTGATTGCTGATTTCGGCTGCAAAAGCGTACATCAGAAGCATTCTCGCGTCAGCTTTCTTGATGCCGCGCTGGCGCATGTAGAACATAGCGTCCTGGTCGAGCTGACCGGTGGATGTGCCGTGCGAACATTTCACGTCATCGGCATAAATCTCAAGGAAAGGCATGGTGTTGATCTTTGCCTTGTCGGTGAGGATGATGTTGCTGTTGTTCTGATATGCGTTGGTTTTCTGCGCGTGCGGAGCCACCATCACATGACCGTTGAACACTGCCGATGCCTCGTCGTCCAAAATGCCCTTGAACTTTTCGTTGCTGCTGCAGTTTGGCACGTTGTGGTTGATTTTCATGAGGTTTTCGACGTGCTGCTTCTTGTCGAGGATGTACAGACCGTAAATCTGCAGGTCGGCGCCCTCGCCGTTGAGGTCGACGTTGATGTTGTTTTGCACCCAACCGGTGTTGAACGTCACTATCACGAAGTGCACGCTGCTGTTGGCAGCCTGCTTGATGTTGATATGCGTCGTGAGCTCCGAGTCGTCGTTCAAATTCTGTATGCGATATAGCTCGAGTGTGGAGTTTTCCTCCATCACGATGTCGCACTGCTCCTCGTTCGACCGCAGATGACTGCTGTCGTCCAAAAGCACTAGCTGCCGACTCTGATTCTTACCGACTGTTATGTTGTTTTCGAGATACATCGCCTTCAGTTTAGAGGTTAAGTTCTTTTACCCATTCGTAACCCTTCTCTTCGAGCTCGAGTGCGAGCTTCTTGTCGCCCGATTTTACAATGCGGCCGTCGTACATCACATGCACGAAATCAGGGACGATATAGTCGAGAAGTCGTTGATAGTGAGTGATTACCACAAAAGCGTTGTGCTCGTTATGAAGCTGGTTCACACCATTTGCCACGATACGCAAAGCGTCGATATCCAAGCCTGAGTCGGTCTCGTCGAGGATGGAGAGCTCAGGTTCGAGCATTGCCATCTGGAAGATCTCGTTTTTCTTCTTCTCGCCGCCCGAAAAGCCAACGTTCACGTAGCGGTTCTGCAGTTTCTCGGTGATTTCCACCATCGCCTGTTTCTGCTTCATCATCTTGGTGAACTCGATCATCGACATCGGCGGAAGTCCTTGATATTCACGCTTTGAGTTGACTGCGGTGCGCATGAAGTTCTGCATCGAGACGCCTGGAATCTCCACCGGATACTGGAAACTCAGGAAGATGCCGAGGTTGGCGCGCTCCTCAGGCGGCATCCCGACGATGTTCTGGCCTTTGTACCAGATCTCGCCTTCGGTGATGTCGTAGCCCTCGCGACCTGTAACGGCGGCTGCCCAAGTGCTCTTGCCCGTTCCGTTAGGTCCCATGATGGCGTGAATCTCGCCCTCGTTCACTCCGAGGTTGAAGCCTTTCAGTATTTCCTTGCCTCCGATTGAGACGTGTAAATTCTTGATATTCAGTAACATATCTATAGTTTGTTTGTTTTTTCTTATTTGAGATTTCTCCACTTCGCTTTGCTACGGTCGAAATGACGTCTTGTTTGTCATTCCGAGCGCAGCGAGGAACCTCATCCTAACCTACGGAACCTTCCAATGTTATCGACAGCAATTTCTGCGCTTCAACTGCAAACTCCATCGGCAGCTTATTCAAAACATCCTTTGCGTATCCGTTGACAATCAAGCCGATAGCTTTTTCTGTCGGGATGCCGCGCTGGTTGCAGTAAAACAGCTGATCTTCAGAAATCTTCGATGTCGTGGCCTCGTGTTCGAGGATGCTGCTGTCGTTGCCGCATTCCACGTAAGGCCAAGTGTGAGCGCCGCATTGGTCGCCCAACAGCAACGAGTCGCATTGCGAGAAATTACGGCAATTTGAAGCTTCAGGCACCACTTTCACCAAACCGCGGTAGCCGTTCTGGCTGTGACCTGCCGAGATACCTTTCGAGATAATGGTTGAGCGGCTGTTTTTGCCGATGTGAATCATCTTGGTGCCAGTGTCGGCCTGCTGGTAGTTGTTGGTTACGGCCACTGAGTAGAATTCAGCCACTGTGTTGTCGCCTTTCAGGATGCAGCTCGGGTATTTCCAAGTGATGGCTGAGCCAGTCTCGACCTGCGTCCAAGAGATTTTAGCGTTGTCACCACGGCAGATGCCTCGTTTCGTGACGAAATTGTAGATGCCTCCCTTGCCGTCTTTATCGCCCGGATACCAGTTCTGAACGGTCGAATATTTCACTTCGGCATCTTTCTCGGAAATGATTTCCACTATAGCCGCATGTAATTGATTCTCATCGCGTTGCGGAGCGGTACAGCCTTCCATGTAGCTCACGTAGGCGCCTTCGTCGGCAACGATTAAAGTGCGTTCGAATTGGCCTGTGTTTGCTGCGTTGATACGGAAATATGTCGAAAGTTCAATAGGGCAGCGCACTCCCTTCGGCACGTAGCAGAACGAGCCGTCGCTGAACACAGCCGAGTTCAAGGCAGCGAAGAAGTTGTCGGTGTAAGGAACAACCTTTCCGAGATATTTCTTCACCAAGTCGGGGTGCTGTTTCACCGCCTCGCTGAACGACATGAAGATGATGCCGTGCTTCGAAAGTGTCTCCTGGAACGTGGTCTTCACTGAAGTGGAGTCCATAACAGCGTCGACAGCCACTCCCGAGAGTTTTTTCTGCTCATCGAGCGAAATTCCGAGTTTGTCGAAAGTCGCTAAAAGTTCAGGATCGACCTCATCTAAGCTTTTTGCTTTGCGCTGTTTAGGTGCCGCGTAATATATAATGTCTTGATAGTCAATGGGTGGGATGGTGAGATGCGCCCATGTCGGCATCTTTAAAGTCTGCCAGTGACGGAACGCCTTCAAGCGGAACTCCAACAGCCAGTCAGGCTCTTCTTTCTTCTTCGAAATAAGTCGTATGATGTCCTCGTTCAAGCCTTTCGGGATAAAATCGGTTTCGATATCGGTCACAAAACCGAACTCATAGTCCTTATTCGTTACTTCTTCGATAATATTTTCCTTTGGATTTGAATCCATAATTAAAACTCTAAAATATTAATTTGCAAAAATACAAAAAAAAATGGTAACTTTGCATCATATTTTTTAGATATGGCGGAAAGAAAATTTTGGAATAAGGTAAAAAGCAACAGATTTTATCTGGCACTGACTGGAATTGTCGGAGCTATCTTGTTGTTTATCTTGGTGTTGTATCTGGCAGTGCCATCATATACCTTTACCGATATCGAGCCTTTCAACGGCGATTTTATCTACAATCCTTATTCAGATATTGATAGGATAAATTACATCGATTTTCGTTCTGAAAATATTGAAAATCAAGGAATTGATGTCTATGAATACGGTTATGCCCTTACTGGAACCCGTTATCTTTGCCTTGGCTATCAGAAAAAACGCCTGATTGACTATCCTTTTTTGCAAAGTGTTCATTATAAACAATTTAACATTGACCAACTGAACAAAACATCTCATTTGGTGGCTTTGGCGCACCCTTCGAAAGGCTTCAAACAGGGCGAGCTGACGCGTTTGGACCATTACAGGGTGATGGAGGCATTGAGTGAAAATGACAACTCATTGTATTACTGGGATATAGCATTGTCAAATGGTCATCGTGTCAATGCCATGGCAACGGGTAAAAATCACGTCACAGCCTGCATAGCCGACAACAATGCCGATGCGATTCTCAACTCGCTTGAAGCAGGCAATTCATATTCGGTAACATATCAGGGAAACTTGATTGATTTGCCTGAACTACAGTATGTTAAGCTTAAAAATGACACTGTTTTTGTGGCTGTCACGGCCAAGGCCAAAGAGATGCGTTTTGTAGGGCAGAACGCCGTGGTGAAACAAACCTTGAACAATGTTGCCGAAGGTTTTTATACGTTTAGGCCAGACGACACTTACATCCGTATAGAGATTGAGTTCGATGGAGGCAACACCTTGTACCTGAATCCGTTGGTGCGCCATCAATATCAATATTTTTTCGATTTGAACAAGGCGAAGGTGATGAAAGGCCGCACTTATCTGATGTGGGGTGTTTATATCATTGTGGTCTTGGCATTTGCCAGACTCGTCATTTCGACTGGACATCGACCAAAGGGAGATGGTAATGGAGAAATCCTATAATAATTGTGACATGAAAATTCAGGAAAATAAAATCGACAAATACATAGGTTGGCTGCTGATAATCAGTGTTATAGTGCGTGGCTTCTTTGCCGCTTTCATTGAATTAGGCAACGACGAGGTTTACTATTGGACCTATGCCATGTATCCCGATTGGAGCCATTTCGACCATCCGGGCATGGTGGGCTGGATGATGCAGATTTTCAGTCTTAACCTGTTGTTCCAGAGCGAGTTCGCCTTGCGGCTGTCGTCGGTTGTGTTTATGACTGTCGATACCTTTATTATATACAGGCTCGGCTGCCTGATCAAAGACAAGATGACCGGTCTTTACGCGGCTTTGCTTTACACCGCCTCGTTTTACGCCTTTATCATTACAGGCATTTTCATCATGCCCGACACCCCGCTGATGCTGTTCACATTATTGGCAATATGGTGCTTCTTATTGTCATTTCGACTGGAGCGAAGCGGAATGGAGACCCGAGCACAGCGAGAGCTTTCACCACAGGTGAAAAAATCTCCTGCAAATTCGGATGAGATTTCTCCGCTCCCTACGGTCGGTCGAAATGACGGGTTGTTATTGCTTGCAGGCCTCTTCGCTGGTCTCGCCCTCTTATCAAAATATTCCGCCGTCTTCATATGGTCTGGCGTCGGTTTGTATGTCCTCTTGTTTGACCGCAAACAGTTGAAAAACAAGTATTTGTATCTTTCTGCTTTGATAACCGCCACTTGCATGCTGCCAATTTTGATTTGGAATATGCAGAACGACTTTATCAGTTTTACTTTCCATGGCGACCGGGTCAGCTTGTTCGGGAAGTTGCAGCCGCTTGATTTCCTGTCGGAGATTGCAGGTGAGCTGGGATACAACAATCCAATCAACTATGTGTTGATAATCATCGCATTGGTGGCATTTTTGAGAGGCAAAAAATATCTTGACGTTACTGGCGGGCGCTTTTTGCTTTGCTTCGCTTTGCCTTTTATCGGGATGTTTTGGTTTTTTGCGATGACCCGTCCGATATTGCCTCACTGGTCGGCTCCGGCCTTTTCGCTGTTGCTGCTGTTTCCGGCTGCTTATCTGGCCGAAAAACAATTGTTTAAGCCTATTAAAGCTTCACTGCTGTTGATGATAGTTGCCATAACGGTAGGTGCGGTGGAAATAAAAACCGGTGTAATCCCTATGAATTTTGACGAAAAATCGCAATCAGTCAGGTATTATGGCGATTCCGACATTACCAAGTCGATTTATGGATGGCGCTCGATCAGAGATGATTTTCAGGAAATCCGTCAGCAAAAGATTGACCAAGGCCTGATGAAAGCCGACGACGGCATGATAGGGCTGAAATGGTTCCCGATGGCCAATTTCGATTATTATGTGGCTTATCCGCTGGGAATCAATATGTACGGCTTGCGCGATATGTCTGAAATTCACAAATATTCCTGGATCAACGAATACCGTGGCGGGCTTAAGCAGGGTGCCGACTATTGGTTCCTTAACGAAAGTTCGGATTATTACGACCCTGACAAATATCTAAAAAAGAACTTCGACCAGGTGATTCCATGCGACACCATAACCGTAGAACGTTGCGGAAAACCAGTCAAATACGTCTTCATTTACATGTGTAAAGGCCTTAAATAAGCCCTTGTTGAAAATTTTCGAATTTTTTTTTGCGTTGTGCGGATTTTCTTCTTATCTTTGTGCCAAAATTCTAAGCAAACTGTAACAGAAGATGGCTGATTTAAGTGTTAGACTTTCGGAAATCGAATTGAAGCTAAGAAAGCTCGTTTCGCTTAAGGATCAGCTTGTTGACCGTAACAGCGAGCTGGTTCGCCGCAATGAGGAGCTGCAGAGCAATCTGGAGGCTGTTCAGAAGGAGAACGAGGAATTGAAGGATAAATTAAATAAAACAACTATTGTTAACGCACTCGGAAACGAGAAGGAAATAGAAAATAGTAGGCAGTTGATCAAGGCATTGGTGAAGGAAATAGATCAATGTGTTGCGATATTGAATGCCGAACAGTCATAAATTTTGGACGAGAATGGGCGAAAGTGAACTTGTTAAAATCAATGTAGTGGTTGCTGAACGCAATTATCGTCTGACTGTTGATAAGGCTGACGAGGAAAAAGTGCGGAAAGCGGCCGACCTCATTAACGAAAGGGTGAAGGAATACAAGAGAGTGTACACCGACAAAGACTATTTGTCGCTGGTTTCGATGGCATGCATCCAGTTTGCCACAAGCGTGGTGAAATATGAGAACGACTCTGCTTTTAAAGACCAATATCTCGACAAGCAGCTCGATACAATCGATGCTTTGTTGACTGAAAACTTATAAGATTTATCTGTCTGCCCGACGCATGATGTAACCTTAACACTAACAACAATTTAACAGGTTGACTCATGGGTACAAAAACAGGCCTCATCCTCGCAAGAGGAGCTTAAACGCCAGTGGACGTTTGCGTATCGTGGCAGCCATAAGCGTAATATTCAAGGGTTTACGATCCCTTTGGGCAGGCAGATTCTTTTTCTTTTCGTGGAAGAGTAAAATCTTAAATTAAAAGATGATTTTACTACAAATTAGCACAGTGATTATTTGCGCGGCGGTGGCAATCGTGGGCCTCGGACTTGGTGTGCTTTTGGCAACCACCATCATGCGCGGAGCACTGACAAAGAAAAGCAAACAACTGCTTGAAGAAGCAAAGGAAAAGGGCGAGGTGATTAAGAAAGACAAGATTTTGCAGGCCAAGGAGAAATTCCTGCAGATGAAGTCCGATTACGAGAAAGAAACCAACGAGAAGAAACGTGAGTTACAGAAGGTGGAGACAAGAGTTCAGCAGCAACAGCAGCAGGTTAACCAGCGCAACGAAGAACTCAACCGCAAAGCCAACGAGCTGAACACCCAACAGCAGAAGCTGAACACCCAGCAGGAAAATCTGACCAAACGTCAGGCCGAACTCGACAAGATTCATGAAGAACAGAAAAAGATGCTTGAGTCTATCTCTGGGCTCACAGTCAACGAAGCCAAAGAGCAACTCAAGGAAGCTGTTAAGGACGAAGCCCGCGCCGAGGCTATGGTGTTGGCCAAGGAGATAGTCGAAGAGGCCAGAATGTCGGCCAACCAGGATGCCAAGAAGATAGTGCTTGAAACAATTCAGCGCACAGCATCGGAGCACGCTATCGAAAATACCGTTTCGGTGTTCAATATCGAAAACGACGAAATCAAGGGCCGTATTATCGGTCGTGAAGGCCGTAACATCCGCGCTCTGGAATCGTTGACAGGCGTTGAGATTATCATCGACGACAGCCCTGATGCCATCCTGCTTTCAGGCTTCGACCCGATTCGTCGTGAGATTGCACGTCTTTCGCTTCAGAAACTCGTCACCGACGGCCGTATCCACCCGGCACGCATCGAGGAGGTGGTGAAGAAAGTTGAGAAACAGGTTGAGCAGGAGATTATCGAGACAGGTAAACGCACCGTCATCGACCTCGGCATCCACAATCTGGCTCCTGAACTGGTCAGAATGATCGGTAGAATGAAATACCGTTCTTCGTACGGACAAAACCTGCTGCAGCACTCAATCGAGACAGCACGTCTGTGCGCCACTATGGCAGCCGAGCTCGGCCTCAACCCGAAAGTGGCCAAACGCGCAGGTTTGTTGCACGATATAGGTAAGGTGGCCGAAAACGAGGAAGAGCTTCCGCATGCAATCCTCGGTATGAAGACTGCTGAGAAATACAAGGAGAAGCCTGATGTTTGCAACGCTATCGGAGCCCACCACGACGAGATCGAGATGGAATCGCTGATTGCGCCTATCGTTCAGGTGTGCGATGCTATCTCAGGCGCACGTCCTGGTGCACGCCGCGAAGTTGTCGAGGCTTACATCCAGCGTCTGGACAAACTTGAGAAGATGGCAATGTCGTATCCGGGTGTCGTGAAGACTTACGCTATCCAGGCAGGTCGTGAGCTTCGCGTCATCGTTGGTGCCGACAAGGTCAGCGACCAGGAAGCCGATGGCATAGCATACGACCTCTCGCGTCAGATCCAAACCGAGATGACATATCCCGGACAGATTAAGATTACGGTTATCCGCGAGACGCGAGCTGTTCAGTTCGCTAAATAAAAAAAGCGCCGCATGATTGCGGCGCTTTTTTTATCTAAGGTCTAAGGTCTAAGGTCTAAGGTCTAAGGTCTAAGGTCTAACGTCTAACAACTAATTTACTCGATCTCTCAGACTTTCCGTTCACGATAAGGCTGTAGAAATAAACGCCGTCAGTGAGGTCGCTCACGTTGAGGCTGGCTTTGCCTTGGATGCCGCTGATTTGGTTGCGCATCACTTCCTGACCCATCATGTTGTAGATTGCGATTTCAGCATTCACGTTGCTGTTGAAGCTGTAGTCGAAGTTGACCACATCGCTGGCCGGTGAAGGGTAGGCGTTGCTGAATTCGTTGATGTAGCTGTGCTCCTGGACACCTTCCAAAGAATATTTGAAGATGACGGTGATGAAAAACTGGTCGGCTGATTCATCGGAGCTGTAGATTCTGTATTCTATGATTTGTTCCAATCCTGCAACATCGTCGATATTGTTATCGTACTGGTAGTGCATGCTGAATTCCTTTGTGTCACCTGCGGCAAAACTAACAACTGGTGTAACATAGACTGTAGGAGAATAGCACATATCCAGGCAAAGCATGTTGTATGTGTCATGGACATTCTGAATTTCTATTTTTTCAGCTATAAGCTCAATGTCTTCAAGGGCTTCGACGCTCAAATTGAGCAATAATTCACCCCAAGCGTTGCCTTGGCCGTAGATGTAGAATGTTTCACCTCTTTCGACGACTCTGCCGTCTTCGGTGACAACTCTGAAACTTTGTGCCGATAATGCTAACACCGACACCATCAATGCTAATGTAAGTAAAAGTTTTTTCATATGCGATTTATTTTAAAATTGTTGTTAATTTATTCATTGTCAAGCCACTAGCCATCAGTTTGTTTGCTAATGGCTAATGGCTAATAGCTAATGGCTAATAGCTAATGGCTATTTCACGATTTTTGCAATCATTTCGTCATTTGCGATGTTTGGCATTGTCACCTGCAGTCGTGGCTCGACCTCCATGGCGCGTTTTATGGCGAACATGGCCGGTTCGTTGCGAGCCCAGCTACGACGTGCGATACCGTTGTTCACATCCCAGTGCAGCATGCAGTGCAGACGGCGGTCAGCCTCTGGAGTGCCATCCAAAACCATGCCGAAGCCTCCGTTAATCACTTCGCCCCAGCCTACACCGCCGCCGTTGTGGATTGAAACCCATGTGGCGCCGCGGAATCCGTCACCGATTACATTCTGGATAGCCATATCGGCTGTGAAGCATGAGCCGTCGTAAATGTTGGATGTCTCACGGAACGGCGAGTCGGTGCCTGAAACATCGTGGTGGTCACGACCGAGAACGACAGGTGCTGTCAAGCGGCCGTCGGCGATGGCCTTGTTGAACTCGGCAGCAATCTTGGTACGGCCTTCGCAGTCGGCGTAAAGGATACGAGCCTGTGAGCCCACGACGAGATGGTTGGCCTGTGCGCCCTTGATCCACTGGATGTTGTCGTGCATCTGCTGCTGAATCTCCTTCGGCGACGACTTGGCGATTTCTTCCAAAACCTTGCATGCGATGTCGTCGGTAACCTGCAGATCCTCAGGTTTGCCTGATGTGCACACCCAACGGAACGGACCGAAGCCGTAGTCGAAATACATTGGGCCCATGATGTCCTGGACGTATGATGGATAGCGGAACTTGCCGTCTTTGTTCAAAATGTCGGCACCTGCGCGGCTGCTCTCGAGCAAGAATGCGTTGCCGTAGTCGAAGAAGTACATGCCCTTGGCTGTGAGCTTGTTAATGGCGGCAACATGACGGCGCAACGAAGCGTAAACAGCCTCTTTGAACTTAGCAGGCTCTTCGGCCATCATCTTCTTTGACTCCTCAAACGAATAACCTACAGGATAGTAGCCGCCTGCGAATGGGTTGTGCAACGATGTCTGGTCTGAGCCCAGATCCACCTGGATGCCTTTGCTGGCTGCATATTCCCAAAGGTCGACCACATTGCCCTGATATGCGAATGAACGTGCAATCTTCTTTGCGCGGGCGTCGTTGACTTTCTCGAACAGCTCGTCAAGATTCTCGTGAATCTCGTCGACCCAGCCCTGGTTGTAGCGTTTCAGTGCCGCCGCAGGGTTGATTTCAGCTGTGATTGACACCACGCCGGCTATGTTACCTGCCTTCGGCTGAGCGCCCGACATGCCGCCCAGACCTGCTGTGATGAACAGCTTGCCAGCCGGTGTGCCGCCTTGCTTACGCGATGCGTTCAACACTGTGATTGTTGTGCCGTGAACGATGCCTTGTGGCCCGATGTACATGTATGAACCCGCTGTCATCTGGCCGTATTGTGTCACGCCGAGTGCGTTGAAACGCTCCCAATCGTCCGGTTTTGAATAGTTTGGAATCATCATGCCGTTGGTGACGATGACACGTGGAGCCTCTTTGTGTGAAGGGAACAGTCCCATCGGGTGGCCTGAATACATTACAAGAGTCTGCTCGTCGGTCATGTTGGCCAGATACTGCATCACAAGGCGATACTGAGCCCAGTTTTGGAAGATGGCGCCGTTGCCGCCGTAGATGATGAGCTCGTGCGGATGCTGTGCCACTGCCGGATCCAAGTTGTTCTGAATCATCAGCATGATGGCTGCGGCCTGACGGCATTTTGCCGGATACTCGTCAATCGGGCGGGCATACATCTTGTATGACGGACGATAACGGTACATGTAGATGCGGCCGTATTTCTGCAATTCGTCGTAAAACTCTGGAGCCAGCTGGGCGTGAAGGCGCTCAGGAAAATAACGCAGAGCGTTCTTCAAAGCCAGGCGTTTCTCTTCTTTTGTCAGAATGTCTTTGCGCTTTGGAGCATGGTTGATGTTCTTGTCGTATTCCTTTACTTCCGGGAGTTCTGCTGGAATACCGGCAAGTATTTCTTTTTGAAAGTCGTTCATATAGTGGATATTATTTTTAATTTTTCATTAATATTTTAACCTGCAAATTTAATAAATTTCTATCTTTGCGCCATCAAATTAACTAAAAAATGAATAAAAAATATTTCAGCAGGTTGATAATGGCGTTGGCCATCTTGTTTTTGACGATGAATGGTGCGTTGGCTCAAGTGTTTGTAAATGAATCGTTTGCCAAGCAAATTGGTGCTAGTTTCATTTCAAATCAAACCCGAAACGAGAAGTCGCAGCTGACTCTTTTCCACACTGAAAAGGGCGCCGACGGACAGCCTAATCTGTATATTTTCAATGTCGAGGGCGGCGGTTTCGTGATAGTGTCGGCCTCCAGAAACATGAAGCCGGTGCTGGCGTATTCGCTCAGGCACAGCTACGAGGGTGAGATTCCAGAGCCTGCTTGGTATTTTATCGAAAACTACAGCAAAAACATTGATTATTGCGATGCCAACGGCGTGGTTGCCGCTGATGCTGAGGCTCAATGGAAAGCGTTGGAAAACAATGAGTTGCCGGCGGCTAAAAACGCAAAAACTGTATCTCCTTTGATTCAGACATTGTGGAATCAGGATTATCCTTATAACTACTACGCTCCTGAAACCGGGGGCGGCTGGTGGGGCGGCCCGGGCGGTCACTGCTACGCAGGCTGTGTGGCTTGCGCTATGTCGCAAATCATGAAGTTTTGGAATCATCCTGTTCAGGGAAACGGCTCGCACACATACACTCACAGCACCTACGGCCAGCAGTCGGCCAATTTCGGCGAAACATTTTATAATTGGTCGATCATGCCCAATGAGCTTGGCTATCAAGCCAACGACGAGGCCAAAGCCGTTGCTCTGCTGATGTATCATTGCGGCGTGAGTGTCGATATGAATTTCGGACCTGACGGCAGCGGTGCCTACTCAAAAGATGTGGAGACGGCTATGCGTCAGTATTTCGGCTATTGCGCGGCATCGTACCGTGAGCGCAGTAAATATACCGAAGAAGACTGGATCGCGTTGCTAAAGAGCGAGCTTGACAAGTCGCAGCCGGTTTATTTCTCGGGCACCAGCGATAGCGGCGGCGGCCATGCCATAGTGTGCGACGGCTACGACAGCAACGACTACTTCAGCTTCAACCTCGGGTGGAGCGGCTCGGGCAACGACTACTACAGCATCAACGATGTGGCCGGATATCACAACAACGAGGCCGCTGTCGTTAACATAGTGCCTATGGAAATCCGTTCCGACGACAACGGCATAATCCATGTCGCCGCCGACGGTACGGGTACAGGCGTTTCGTGGGACAACGCCACACCTAATCTGCAGTATGCCACAGCATTGGCCAACACAACAGCAAAACAAATTTGGGTGAAGTCGGGCGTTTACTATGGAGACACCGGTAGCGACGACGGAGCGTTCTATATCTATAAAAACAACAGGGTGTACGGCGGTTTCGCAGGTAACGAGGGCCCTGACTTCAACCTTGAAGACCGTGATTTGGAGGCTAACCCTACGATATTGGACGGCCAGAACCTGCGCCGCGTCCTTTATCAGACCGACCATTTCATGAATGCGGAATATTCAGTTTGGGACGGATTTACCATACAAAACGGCAACAGCGGCGCAGGTGGCGGTGCCTATCTTTGCTGCAACAGCCGCTTTGTCAACTGCAAGTTTCTGAACAACACAGCCAGCGGATTTGGAGGCGCTGTCTATGCCATTACGGCTTATTACGAAAACTCGACAGTGCGTTTCAACAACTGTGTTTTCGAGGGCAATAGCGGATCGCTGGGCGGAGCGTACTGCGACATGATGGGCTCGTCGATTGTCAACTGCCGCTTTACGGGCAACACAGCCCAAACCCGAGGCGGAGCATATTACGTGTATGCCAACAAAGAGCCTAAAATTGTGAATTCCATTTTCGACGGCAACAACGCCGACATGGGAGGAGGCTTGTATACCAAGGGTAAAATCACGATTATCAACTGCGATTTCATCAGAAATCACGCCAACACAAACGGTGGCGGCTTGTATGTAGAAACAAAGTACAACAAGATTTACAACAGCATTTTGTGGGGCAACACCGCGGCTGCCAACCACAATCAGATTGTCGGCACATCGCAGTTTAACTATTGCGGCGTTGAAGGCGGCTGCAATGGCGGTCATATCATCAATTTAGCCGCTGAAAACGAAGGCTCCAACGGCCAGCATTATCCTTGCTTTGCCGATCCAGACAATGGCGATTATTCGTTCGGAATCAACTCGGCATGCGTCAATGCGGGCGACAAGAGTGTTTCGGGTATAGTCAACCCCGACTACCTTGGCCAGCAGCGTGTGGTCGACGGTCAAATCGACCTCGGAGCTATCGAATGCCAGTACTATGATTTGGTTGACAATGCCGACATGCCTGATTTCGCGCTGTATCCCAACCCGTTTGCGGGCGAACTTAGAATCGCTAAAGATGGCGAGATGCAAATAGAAGTGTTCAATGCCCTGGGTCAGAAAGTCGCTTCAGTCGAAGCGTGTGACGAGGCGGTGATTAACACATCAGAGTGGGAGAGGGGTGTGTATCTGATTAAGGTTAATGGCGTCGTTGGTAAAGCTATTAGTCTTTAGTCTTTAGTCAAAATTACTGGCGACTAACGACTAACAACTAACAACTAGCGACTAACAACTCAAGTTACCAGCCTTTGGGTTTGGATATGGTGTTGCGGAGTCCTAATAATGTGGTGAAAATCACAAAAAACAAATCGTAAAGAGGCGATAAAATCAGCCCCAACTTCGTTTCGCCCAATTGCTTGGCCGATTTGATATAAATCCAATCCATGCTAATGCCGTGAAGCAGCATCAACACCGCTATTGCCACATAATAAATCGGGCATCCGGCGGTACAATGGAACCAAGGCTGAAGGCATAACAAAGTGATGGCCGAGGCGTAATAAAACAGACGGCTTGTCAGCAGCGAGCCAAGTATGAAATTGGTCGACCGCTTGTACATGTTGGCAGTGGAGTAGTGGCGGCGCTTCTGCCTTATCCAGCTGCCGAACGAATGCTTGGGCTCCGACTCCACGCGGCAATTGGGGTTGATTGAAATGCGTGTGTTGCGACTGTTTGCCACCTGACTGATGAAAATATCGTCGTCGCCTGACGGAATGGTGTAATGCGAAGTGAATCCTTTGTTTTTATAGAAAAGATCGCGGTGGTACGACAGATTGCGGCCCACTCCCATGTAAGGCAGTTTGGCCAAGGCCATCGACAGATATTGGATGGCAGTGTACAGAGTGTCGAAACGTATCAGTTTGTTAAGCAGGCCTTTACGGGTGAAATAAGGGCCATATCCAAGCACTACCTCGGTGCCGTTGCGATAAGCTCCGACCATGTTTTTGATCCACTGGTCGCTGTCGGGCAGGCAGTCGGCATCAGTCAGGAGCAGCAAGTCGTGCTTGGCCGATTTGATGCCCATGCTGAGCGGAAATTTCTTGCCCTGGAAGAAGTTGAGGCTTTGTGTGAGCGACACCACGTTCACCTCGGGATGGTTGTCGACCAGCAATTTCAGATAATCGGCAGTCTCGTCGGTTGAGCAGTCGTTGACTATAACCAACTCAAAGTCGGGATAATCCTGCGACAAAATCTTTGGCACGAGGTCAATCAGATACTCGTAAGCGTCTTTGGCACACACAATTACCGACACGGGCTCGTATTTCGGCTGGCCTTTGTCGTACTTTTTCGTGTTGAAAAACGCCAGACGGCTAAACAGCCCCCAAAAATAAACCATCTGAATCAGCCAGGTAAGGCCGAATATGCATAAAACAATGAAACCGAATAAGTTATGATCGAAGGTGATTTCCATTTCATTCAATATTTACGATTTGCAAAAATAATAAAAAGGCCTTAGACCTTAGACCTTAAACCTTAGTTTTTTTTATAAATCTCGCTAAAGTCTAAAGTCTAAAGTCTAAAATCTAAAATTTTTCGTATTTTTGCACAAATTTTTCAGATGAAGTACAGTCTTGTTAAAAACGATGCGAAAAGCAATGCGCGTGCAGGTCTTTTAACCACCGACCATGGTGACATCGAGACCCCTATTTTCATGCCCGTCGGCACAGTCGGCAGTGTGAAAGCCACGCATATTCGCGACTTGGAAGATGATATCAAAGCTCAGATAATCCTGGGCAACACCTATCATCTCTATTTGCGTCCGGGCTTGGATGTGCTGCATGCTTGCGGCGGTCTGCATCAGTTTAACGGCTGGCATCATCCAATTCTCACTGACAGCGGCGGCTTCCAGGTGTTTTCGCTGACCGACATCCGCAAGATGACAGAGGAAGGCGTCGAGTTCCGCTCGCACATCGACGGCTCAAAGCATATGTTCACTCCCGAGCGGGTGATGGACATTGAGCGCACCATTGGAGCCGACATCATCATGGCCTTCGACGAATGTGCTCCCGGCACTTCCGATTACAATTACGCCAAGGAGGCTATGGGCCGCACACACCGCTGGCTTGACCGTTGCGTGAAACGTTTTGGCGAGACTGAACCTCAATATGGCTACTATCAGTCGCTGTTTCCGATAGTGCAGGGTTGCACCTACCGCGATTTGCGCGAGCAGTCGGCCGAGTTTATCGCATCGAAAGGCTGCGACGGCCATGCCATTGGCGGACTGGCAGTGGGCGAGCCGACCGAGGTGATGTACGAGATGATAGAGGTGGTCAACGCCATCCTGCCAAAGGATAAGCCACGTTACCTTATGGGCGTGGGCACTCCGGCCAACATTCTGGAGGCAATTTCCCGAGGCGTCGACATGTTCGATTGCGTTATACCCACCCGCGTCGGACGTCACGGTATGCTTTACACTTCTGAAGGCATAATAAACATCAAAAACGAGCGTTGGAAAAACGATTTCTCACCCATAGACGAGAACGGTACGGTATATGTTGATCATCAGTATTCAAAGGCTTATCTGCGTCACCTTGTCATTTCAAAGGAATTGCTCGGCCCGATGATAGCCTCGGTGCACAACCTCGGTTTCTATCTCTGGCTGGTACGCGAAGCCCGTAAACACATCATCGACGGCGACTTCACCGAGTGGCGCGACATGATGCTGCCAAGAGTGATGAACCGCATATCATAAATAATAGTAATGATGAGAAAACTTGACTGGTACATATTCAAGAAATTCATTGGCACTTTCTTCTTTGCCATCAGTTTGCTCATTGTGGTGGTGATAGTGTTCGACGTGTCGGAGAATGTCGACAGTTTCATCAAGAACCACGCTTCACTATACGAGGTGGTGTTTCATTTCTACATTCCGTTTATCCCTTATTTCATTAACCTTTTCGTATATTTGTTCACCTTTATCTCGGTCATCTTCTTTACCTCCAAAATGGCTGGTCACACCGAGATTATCGCCATTTTGAGCAGCGGCATCAGTTTCCGGCGCTTTTTGTGGCCTTATCTGATGGCTGCCTTGCTGTTGGCCGGCGGCTCGTTCTATCTGGGCAACTTCCTGATTCCCAGAATGGATACCGTCAGACGAACATTCAAGAACACCTATATGGAAAACCTGATGAAAAGCTCGGGCCAAAACATTCATGTGCAGATAGAAAAAGGTGTTTACGCGTATATGTCGAGCTACGACTTGAAACGTTACACCGGATATAAATTCACATTGGAGAAATTCGACAAACATGAGCTTCAGTACAAGCTTACGGGCGACAAGATAGTGTACGACACCCTGCGTGATTCGTGGAACATCACCAACTATGTGGAGTTTTACTTCAAGCCGGTTGAAAAAATCAACAAGGGCAAGGTGATGGATACGACTTTGATGATGAAACCCACCGATTTTTATTTTGTCAAGGAGGATTTCGAGGAGATGAACCTCATCGAGTTGCGAAGTTACATCTCGGAGCAGCGGGCCAAAGGGGCCGACAATATTCTGCCTTACGAGATAGAGCTCCACAAGCGCTTGGCATCACCTGCTGCCATCATCATCCTGACCATTATCGGTGCGGCGCTGTCGAGCCGCAAAACCCGAGGCGGCATGGGAATCAACCTGGGAATAGGCATCACCATTACTTTCACCTATATCATTTTCATGGAGTTCTTCCGAGTGTTCGCAATCTCGGGAATAATTTCCCCCTTGATGGCCGGATGGTTGCCCAACATCATCTTTGCCACTATCGGCATTTATTTCGTGGTGAAAGCTCCGAAGTAGATGTTAGCCATTAGCTGTTAGCCGTTAGCCATTAGCCATTAGCCATTAGCCGTTAGCCATTAGCTGTTAGATAAGCGGTTATGCCAGCATCATCTCACATCTGTCAATAATGGCATTGGCAAGGCGGAAGCCGCTGTCACTTATTTCTTTTGCGGGGATACCGTCGTAATTCATTGACAGATGCATAACATCGTATCCGCTGTTGACATAATTCAACAGTTTTCGGTCTCTTTTGCCGACAGCTTCAAGATAATTGTTAATATCGACACGGGTGCGGCGGTCCTTTCTAACTTGGAACACCGCATCAAGGGCCATCAGCACGCCCAACCAGAGATAATTGCCGGCCGCGCGGACATACTTTTCATCTTGGTAAAGCTTGGTTTCAACATCAAGATCGCCGTTCTCATTCAAAGCCTTGCGGGCATTTTCAACATAGCGTCTGGCTTCCGATATGGGATCTTTCTTTTTCATAAAAATCAATTTTTAATTCGATCAAAAATAAAATATCAACACTGCAAAATTACAACCGATTTTCATTCCAGTCAAGAGAAAAATTCATGAAAATTTTTAGGAATTTTCCTGAAATATATTAGGATTGTTAATGATTTTTAACATTTTGATGCTTTTATTCGCTATTTGCATTAAAAAATGTTAACAATCGGAAAAAAGATTATCAACAGAGGAGTTTGGGTAATTGAGTTTTCTACGCTTCGGTCGAAATGACTGCCAAAGTCTAAAAATCTCAAAAAATTTCTATTTCATTTCAAATTTTTTCGTATTTTAGCAAAAAATTTGGATTACTATGCATATTGCTATAGCTGGAAATATCGGGTCGGGAAAGACTACGTTAACTCGCTTATTATCAAAGCATTTTGGATGGAAGCCTCATTTCGAGGAGGTTGACAACAATCCGTATCTGGAGAGCTTTTATGAGGATATGAAGCGTTGGTCGTTCAATCTGCAGATTTATTTCCTGAACAGCCGTTTCCGTCAGGTGATGGATATACGCCGCAGCGGCGACGACATCGTTCAAGACCGCACCATCTACGAAGATGCTTACATTTTTGCAGCCAACCTTTATGATATGGGCCTGATGGAGACCCGTGATTATGAAAACTATCAGGCGTTGTTTGAGCTGATGAGTTCGTTCCTTCAGGCGCCCGATTTGCTGATCTACCTGCGTGCCAGCGTCCCTACACTCGTGCGCCAGATTCAGAAACGCAACCGCGACTACGAACAGTCGATACGTCTCGATTATCTGAAAGCACTGAACAAACGCTACGAAGACTGGATTTCGGGCTATAACAAGGGCAAACTGCTTATCATCGAGAGTGACACTATCGATTTGGAGAATCCCGACGACCTGAGCACTGTGATCGACCAAATTAACGGTTCATTAAACGGATTATTCTGATTATGAAGATATTAGGAATTATACCGGCACGTTACGGCTCGACACGCTTCGAGGGCAAACCGTTGGCGCTGATCAACGGCAAGATGATGATTCATCGTGTGTACGAGCAGGCTAAGAAAGCCGACCGTCTGGCCGAGGTGGTGGTGGCCTCCGACGATGAGCGCATTTTCAATGCTGTGGCCGGATTCGGAGGCAAGGCTGTGATGACATCAACCAGCCACAAAAGCGGTACCGACCGTTGCCGTGAAGTGGTCGAAAAGATTGGAGCAGGATTTGACGCGGTGATAAATATTCAGGGCGATGAGCCTTATATCAACCCATTGCAAATCAACCAGATAGCCGAGCTGATTTCAGATCCTGCCACGCCTTTGGCATCGCTTTGCAAACCGGTGCACGATGCGGACGAGCTGGCAAGCCCCAATGCAGTGAAGGTGGTGTTCGACAAAAACGGCAAGGCATTGTATTTCAGTCGTTTCGCAATTCCATATCTGAGAAACAAAGTGGAACGGACGTTTTACAAACATATCGGCATTTATGCATATAAGTGCGATGTGCTGAAACAGGTTGCCGCATTGCCGCAGTCGGGGCTTGAGCTGGCCGAGTCGCTGGAACAGCTGCGCTGGCTTGAAAACGGCTACACTGTCCGCATGGGAGTGACTGAATTTGAAAGCTTTTCGGTCGATGTACCCGAAGATATTGTTAAAATTGAAAGTATTTTTAAAGAATGATAATACAGTACATAACAGAATTGCTATATGATCATGAATGCGTGATCATCCCAGAGTTTGGAGCCTTCATCACAAAGGAGGTGCCCGCTACTTTGGATTATGTCAACCACAGCTTGACACCTCCGTCAAAGGAGTTGGCGTTCAATGGGCAGCTGCTGACCGACGATGGTCTGCTTGTTGGATATGTGGCTAAACGTCAAGGTATTACAACTACCGAGGCGGCCGAGATGGTGCACGATTTCGCCATGCGCAGCCTAGCCGTGATTGATGCCAGCAGCGTGTTGCGACTTGACGGCCTTGGAGTGCTGAGCCGTGTTTCCGACAGAGATTATGTTTTCCAACTTGACAATGAATTGAATCTGTTTGGTGGAGCTTTCGGCCTGACATCGCTCAATGTGAAGCCTGTCTACAGAAAAGAGACATATCAGCAAATCGCGAATGTCATCTCTGCCGAGCAAAAGGAGAAAAACACCCCGATTGCTGTGTCTGACGAAGCTCACGATATGTGGCCTCATGGCGTCACACGGCATAACTATAAATGGTTCCGCGCCGCCGCCTATTCGATGATGGTGGTTGTGGCTCTGGTGTTTTTGGGCTGGGGCGCAGGCAAGAGCGACTCGCGTTTCGCCTCATGGAATCCGTTGTTCTACGCTTCACCTAATGAATTCATCGCCAAGCATTTGGGCGCAAGCGTCATGGCAATGCCGTCGGTGGAGCGTCTGCCGATGAAGGAGTGCCATCTGATAGATGTCGACAACAACCCTGAATACATTGAACCTGTTGATCCTGAGCTGCTTAAGCCGGTTGACGAGAGGATGTATTTTATTATCGGCAGCTCACTTAAGAGCGAGACCGAAGCTCAGCGTTGCGTGCGCAACTTCAAGAAGAAAGGCTTCGACAACGCCGAGGCACTGCCAAAGAACGACAAAGGCAATATCCGCGTGGCATACGAGCACGTGATGGGCTACACAGCCGCTGTCAAGCGTTTGGAGATAATTAAGAAAGAATATAACGAGGCCGCATGGCTGCTGCGTAAAAAGTAAAAAAGTGGGAAGAAAAAACAAACTGCAACGTTTTGCCGAATGCAAGACATTCGACAACCTTTTTGAGTACTCGTTCGAGCGCATCAAAGAGGAGGGCTTCCCGTTGAAAGGCCGTTGGCATGAGTTTTTCGGCAACGACAATCCGATCGTTTTGGAGTTGGGTTGCGGCAAAGGCGAGTATACAATCGGGTTGGCCAGAGTGCATCCCGACATTAATTATATAGGTGTCGACATCAAAGGCGCCAGAATGTGGGTCGGACTGAAACAGGGCATAGCCGAAGACTTGAAAAACGTGGCGTTTGTGCGCACTCGCATCGAGCTGATAGAGCATTTCTTCGCTGAAAATGAGGTGGATGAGATATGGGTCACCTTCCCCGATCCGCAGATTTTGAAAGCCCGCAAGCGTCTCACAGCGCCGCCATACCTCGAGAGATACAAGAAATTCCTGAAAAAAGACAGTTATATCAACCTCAAGACCGACAGCGATTTGCTTTACGATTTCACACTTGAGGTGGTGAAAGAGGCCGGTTATCCGATAGTGTACAACTACAACGATCTTTATGCCAGCGATGACGAGCTCGAGGTGAAGAGCATTCGCACATATTACGAGCAGATGTGGCTCAAACAGGGCCTTACCATCAAATACCTGAAATTCAAGATAAAATAAGATTTTTCAGTTAGTCTTTTCCAATATTTTTTAGCATTGGCACGAAACGGCAGTCGCCAAACTCTTCGCGTGTCAAAGTGCCGTCGGGCTGTTTGGTCAGGCGCAGCATGTGCTGTGTGGTCTGGTCGTCGTCGTGGTTGAGCGGAATGACCATGATGCCGCCAGGTTTCAGCTGGTCGACAAGGCTTTGCGGTACCTCGGGGGCACCGGCGGTTATGATGATGCGGTCGAATGGAGCGTAGGTGGACAGACCTTTGTTGCCATCGCCAAGGAAAGTCTTGATGTTGTAAGGAAATTCAGCCAGAAAAGGTTTGGTTTTCATGTAGAGGTTGCGTTGCCGCTCGATAGTGAAAACCTTGGCACCCATCTGAGCCAGCACGCAGGCCTGATAGCCCGATCCGGTACCGATTTCAAGCACCTTCATGCCCTTGTCGACGCACAAAAGCTGACTCTGCATCGCTACGGTGTAGGGTTGCGATATCGTCTGTCCCGATCCGATTGGGAAAGCCTTGTCTTGATAGGCGATTTCCACAAACGACGAGTCGAGGAACACATGGCGAGGCACGGCGCCTATGGCATTGAGCACGGCCTCATCCGTAATGCCTTTATCCTTAAGCACTTGCACCAGCTGCTGCCGCAGCCCTTTATGACGATACGAATCTTCCTGCATATTTTCGTTTTAATTTGCAAATTTAGTAAAAAGTCTTTAGTTGTTAGTCGCTAGTCGCTAGTATTTTAATCGTTGGCGTTTTATTCAAAAAAAACTAATGGCTAATGGCTAATGGCTAATGGCTTTTTTGTATATTTGCAAAAATTTTCTACTATGTTAAAAATCGGAGTTTTGGGTGCAGGACATCTTGGAAAAATTCACATCAACTGCATCAAACAGATAGAAAAATATGAGCTGGTCGGATTCTACGATCAGGACGAAAATACAGCACAAAGAGTATCGGCCGACTCAGGCGTAAAACATTATAAATCAATAGATGAACTCATTGACAGAGTGGATGTTGTGGATATAGTCACCCCAACAATCGCACATTTCGAATGCGCCTCGAAGGCCATTGCCAAAGGCAAGAATGTGTTCATCGAAAAGCCTATCGTGGCCACCGTCGACGAAGCCAACAAGCTTATCGAGTTGGCAAAATCGGCCAAGGTGAAGGTGCAGGTGGGCCATGTTGAGCGTTTCAACCCGGCCTTCATCGCCGCCCAGCCGCATATCACCGACCCGGTTTTCATCGAGGTACACCGTCTTGCGCTCTACAACCCGCGCGGCTGCGACGTGCCGGTGGTTCTCGACCTTACGGTGCACGATATCGACATACTGCTCACCATCATCAAGTCGCCTATCACGGCAATCCGTGCCAACGGCGTCTCGATCGTGAGCCCGACACCCGATATCATCACAGCAAGAATAGAGTTTGAAAACGGCGCTGTCGCGAACCTCACCACAAGCCGTATCTCGTTGAAAAACATGCGTAAATTCCGTATTTTCCAGAAGGGAGCCTACATCACGATGGATTTCATGGAGAAGAAGTCGGAGATTGTGCGTGTGGAAGACGTGCACGGCGACCTCGGTCCGTTCGACATGACAATTGCTCTGCCTGACGGCACTGAGAAGAAAATTTCGGTCGAGGAGCTTGAGACTAACCAGATCAATGCCATCAAGACTGAGCTTGAGCGCTTCCACGATGCCATAGTCACCAACACCGAGCCGCCTGTCACCATCGAGGACGGAGTGGAGGTTTTGAAGGTTGCCTATATGATTCTCAATGAGATAGGAAAAAATCAAAATCAAGTTCAAAAACATTTTCTTTAATACAATAACTTGTATTAAATTGCGTTAAGAATAAAAAGCTTGCTTATGAAGAGGCAAATTTTACTCGTATTCGGAATCGTTTTATTGTTTTTTTCATGTAACAAGTTCAGCGGAAGTCAAGAGATTCCTGCCTATCTGCGCATAGAGCCTTGGACTTTCACCACCGACTATGAACGTGAGGGCGCTGCAACACAGGCCATCACCGACGCATGGGTTTACGTTGACGGTAATTTGCAGGGCTGCTTCGAGTTGAAAAAGCACGACGACGGCACTTATGCCACCATCCCGTTACTGGTGCACGGCGAACATAAATTCCAGCTGTATCCGGGAGTAAAACTCAACGGTATTTCTTCAACCAGAATCCAATATCCGGGCTACAGACCTTACGTCACAACCTGCACTCTTGCCGAAGGGCAAATCGAGACTGTCCGCCCGTCTACCAAATATTACAGCATAGACAGTACCAGCCTCAGTTTTGAGCTTTTGGAGGATTTTGAAGATGCCAACAACATCCACCTGACCATCGACACCAACTTTTCGCATGCTATTCGTCAGCAGATAAGTCACCGCAACAACCCCAACGCATGGCTCGACCCGTTCGACACTCTCAACCACTACCGTTCGGTCAAGGTGCACCTGGGCGACAGCATCTATAAGTTCAGCCTTGTGAGCGGCGAGATTACCAGTTTCCCTGATCCGGGCAACTACGTGTTGCTTGAGCTTGACCATAAATGTCAGGAGGATTTCCTGATTGGAATGTATATATTTTCGTCGCAAAACGGCTTGCAGGACAAGGAGTTGTATTATGTCAAGGCTTCAGACACCTGGAAAAAGATGTATATCAACTTCAGTCCGACCATATCAGAGAATTATCATGCGAATTATTTCAAGTTTTACATGAAAGGCGTAATAGACACCACATCTGTGGCCGATTACTACTTCGACAATGTGAAGCTGGTTTATGTAGTTAGAAATTATTAGTAGTTTTAGTCTTGGCAAAGAAAATAAATAAAAGTAAGCAGACTTTAAAATATGTCGCGTGGGACTGGGTGGCCTCAGTCGCCGCTTGGTTTTTGTTCTTTTGCTACCGCAAACATCTGGAATCGATAGATGTTTTCAAACAATTCAACGTTATCACCGACGACCGGCATTTTTGGATGGGGATAATAATCATCCCGATTTGCTGGCTGGCGCTGCACATGATGGCCGGCTCGTACACCAATGTGTACCTCAAGTCGCGTGTGCGTGAATTGGGACAGACGGTTCTGGATACGCTGATAGGTGTGGTGGTGCTTTTCTTCTCAATCATCCTTAACGACAAAATCAAAGACTATCACAGTTATTATTCGTTGTTCGCCTTCCTGTTTGTGGTGCAGTTTGTACTGACCTATTTCGGCCGACTGATCATCACTTCGGTGACGGCGCGGCGCATTCACAACGGGGTGATAGGCTTCAACACCCTGATTATCGGCAGCAACGGCAACGCCTGCAAGATTTACAAGGAAATCACCGGACAGAAATTCTCGTCGGGAAACATCATAGTAGGTTTTGTCAATGTCTTCGACAAGGATGTCTACAAAGTGGAGAAATACATTCCACATCTGGGCAATTACAAAGATATTGCCAAAGTAATCAAAGATAATGATATTTCGGAGGTTATCATCGCCATCGAGCGTTCCGAGACCGAGACTGTCGACAAGATATTGGCCGAGCTGGAAAGCACCAATGTGACGGTGAAAATCATCCCGCTGATGCAGGAACTGGTGTTTGGCGCCGTCAAGCAGGAGGGTATCTGGCACGCATCGCTCATTCAGGTGACCCCCGAGCCTATGCCGGTGTGGCAGCGTGTGGTGAAGCGCCTGTTCGACATCATCGCCTCGCTTTGCGTTATCGTGATATTGTCACCGGTTTACATCTTCACAGCCATCATGGTGAAACGCTCGTCGCCGGGCCCTGTGTTCTACAAACAGGAGCGCATCGGGCAGCATGGCGAGCCGTTTAACATGCTGAAATTCAGAAGTATGTATGTCAATGCCGAGGATATGGGGCCTCAGCTCTCAACCGACGACGACCCTCGTATCACAAAATGGGGCAAATTTATGCGCAAAGTGCGACTCGACGAAATTCCACAGTTCTTCACCGTGCTGGGCGGCAAGATGTCGATAGTCGGCTATCGCCCTGAGCGTCAGTATTATATCGATCAGATTGTGCAGAAAGCTCCGCATTATCATATGCTTCTGAAGATTAAGCCTGGCATTACAAGCTGGGGTGAAGTGAAGTTCGGTTATGCGTCGACCGTCGATGAGATGGTGGAGCGACTCAAGTACGATATCCTCTACATCGAAAATATGAATCTGGCCGTGGATATAAAGATTTTGATTTACACGGTGCTGATTGTTATTCAGGGCCGAGGGAAATAGAGTGGTTTTTCAGCTAACGCTGGTGCCTGCTATTTTTCGTATGGTGTTTACGTTTATATATTGAGTTCGTTGATTTTCGATTTCTCAAACTTTTCTTTGGCGTAGTTTAAATCGACTACGAGTTGCTTTGTGCCGGATGATGGCATCTCGAACATGGCGTCGTTTAAGATGGCTTCAAGTATGGAGCGCAGTCCACGGGCGCCGAGTTTGAACTCGATGCTCTTGTCGACTATGAAGTCGAGCACCTCGTCTTTGATAACCAATAAGATATCATCCATGCCGAACAATTTGGTGAACTGCTTGGTGATGGCATTTTTAGGCTCGGTGAGTATACGTTTTAGTGTGTCGCGGTCGAGTGGGTTGAGGTAGGTTAATATCGGGAAACGGCCGATGATTTCAGGGATGAGACCAAACTTCTTCAGGTCGCTCGGTGCGATATACTGAAGCATATTGTCGCGGTCGATTTGCTTTTTAAGGTCGGAGCCGTAACCGATGGCGTTAGTGCCAACACGGTTGGCGATTATCTTGTCGATGCCGTCGAAAGCACCGCCTGCGATGAACAGTATGTCTTTGGTGTTCACCTGAATCATCTTCTGTTCAGGGTGCTTGCGTCCGCCTTGTGGCGGCACGTTGACGACTGTGCCTTCAAGAAGTTTCAACATGGCTTGTTGCACTCCTTCGCCTGACACATCGCGGGTGATGCTAGGGTTGTCGCCTTTGCGGGCAATCTTATCGATTTCGTCAATGAAAACTATGCCTTTTTCGGCTGCGGCGACGTCGTAATCGGCAGCTTGAAGCAGCTTAACCAATATGTTTTCGACATCTTCGCCCACATAGCCGGCTTCGGTCAAAACGGTGGCATCGGCAATGGCGAACGGCACATGAAGCATACGGGCTATTGTCTTGGCCAACAAGGTTTTACCTGTTCCTGTCTCGCCCACGAGCACTATGTTAGATTTCTCGATTTCAACTTCGTCGGCGGTGTCTTTCTGGTTCAGACGTTTATAATGGTTGTAAACGGCGACTGACAAAACACGCTTGGCAGCGTCCTGTCCAATTACGTACTGGTCGAGGAAATTCTTGATTTCCAATGGCTTGAGAAGCTTGAAATCGGGCACCATGGCACGGCTGCGGTGAGCCATCTCTTCGCCCAGCATCTGATGGGCACGACCGACACATTCATCGCAAATAAAACCATTGATGCCTGCAAGCAACAAATTGACCTGGCTTTCAGGACGTCCGCAGAAGGAACAGAAATTTTCTTGTTTTTTGGACATATCATAAAAACGTCATTTCGACTGTAGCGGAGCGGAATGGAGAAATCTCATCCAATTCTTTGAGATTTCTCGACTACACTTCGTTTCGCTCGAAATGACGACTTTGTTTGTTATTTATTTTTAATGAGAACTTCATCAACCATGCCGTAGGCCTTGGCCTCTTCCGCTGTCATCCAGTAGTCGCGGTCTGAATCGGCCCACACCTTGTCGTAGGGCTGTTTGGTGTGCTGAGCGATGATTTCGTAAAGCTCTTTCTTCACTTTCTGGATCTCACGAGCTGTGATTTCGATATCAGATGCCTGACCCTGCATGCCGCCCATAGGCTGGTGGATCATGATGCGTGAGTGCTTCAGTGCCGAGCGTTTGCCGTCGGCGCCGGCGCAAAGCAACACTGCTGCCATCGAGGCTGCCATGCCTGTGCAGATGGTAGCCACATCAGGCTGGATGAACTGCATGGTGTCGTAGATGCCCAAGCCAGCGTAAACCGAGCCGCCAGGTGAGTTCAAGTAAATCTGAATGTCGCGCTTAGGATCGGCTGACTCGAGAAAGAGCAGCTGTGCCTGGATGATGTTGGCTACATAATCGTCAATCTGGTCGCCCAGGAAGATGATGCGGTCCATCATCAGACGTGAGAAGACGTCCATCTGCGCCACGTTGAGCTGACGTTCCTCGATGATGGTCGGGGAGATGTAGCTTGTGATGGTGTTGGCGTATTTTTCAAGGCCTAAACCATTGATGCCGCGGTGCTTGGTGGCGTATTTATAGAATTCGTTGTTGGTGTTCATTACTCAGCTTTCTTGGTGGTTTTCTTTGCTGTAGCCTTCTTTGCCGGAGCTTTCTCTTCTTTCACTTCAGCTGTTTCCTCTTTCTTCTCGGCAGCTTTCTTGGTGGTTTTCTTGGCGGGTTTCTCTTCTTGTGGGAGGACAGCCTTCACGAAGCCTTCGTAATCGGTGTCAACGACTTTCACCTTCATGGCTTTCTTCAGGAATGCGGTGACTTTGTTGTCGGCAACCTGGTTCTTGATGTTCTCGCGCTGGTTCTCGTCTTTCAACACTGAATCGACGATGCCGTTGAGACGCTGCTTCATGTCGTCGTCCATACCTGCGATATCGAGCTGGCCGAAGTACATCTTGGTGACGAACTCACGGAGCTCTTCCTCTTTGAGCACGAGCTCTGGGTTGGCCTTGGCGATGGTCTCTTCGATGAGCTGCCATCTGAAGGTCTTTGAATAAACGGTGTCGTAGTTTTTCTCGACATCTTCTTCGTTGATTTTGCCTTCGCTGTTGGCGACGATCCAGCGTTTCAGGAATGCGTCAGGCATGTCAAACTTCACTTCGCTCACGAGTTTGTCGATGGCGTTGTTCAAGAACATGCGCTCGCCTTCAATCACATACTGGCGTTCCATTTCGGTTGCGATTTCCTTGCGGAATGACTCGACGTCTTTGATGTCCTTTGAAGGGAAGATCATCTTGAAGAGTTCTTCGTTGAGCTCAGGAAGTTTGTCGTCTTTCTTGTTGCCTTCCTGGATGCGCTTGATTGTCTCGTCGATTTCCTTGTCGGAAGCCTTGATGTTGTAGTCGTTCATAGCGATTTTGCCAAGATCAACTTTGATTTCAGGCTTCAAACCAACCTCAAAGAAGAAGCTCATTGTCTCCTGAGTTTCAGGATCGGTTGGCTGCTGCTTGTCGGGATCGCTGAGCGGATAGCCCATGATGTCGAGCTTGTTGTCGAGAATATGCTTGTTCAGAGCTTCGGACACCTTCTTGTTCAACTGGTCAAAAGTTACCTGTGTGCCGTACATTTTTTCGATCATTCCGAATGGCACTTTGCCCTGGCGGAAGCCTGGGAGCACAGCTTTGTGCTGATAGTTCTTTAACTCTTTCTTAACATCTTCAGCGTAATCAGCTTTGTTGATGTCGATTTGGATTGTGGCGAGAAGGTCGCCCTTTGCTGTCTGTGTTGTATTCATTTCTTGTTGATTATTAACTATTTGTGCGGATGAAGGGACTCGAACCCATACTCCTTACGGAACCAGATCCTAAGTCTGGCGCGGCTACCAATTACGCCACATCCGCCCGTAAATTTTGAGGGTGCAAAGGTACAAAAAATTTTTACACCTTATATTAATAATGAAAAATATTATTTTTTCACGTTTAGAGCCTCGCGGAGGGCGTTGCCCATCAGCATGAATGCCAGTACAAGCAGCATGATGGCGATACCTGGAAGTATGGCGAGGAAGGCGTCGTCGAGGATGATGTAGGCGTAGTTTTCCTTAATCATCGAGCCCCATGACGGCATCGGAGGCTGCACTCCTATGCCCAAGAAACTCAAGCCCGCTTCGAGCAGGATGGCGGTGGCGAAGTTAGCTGCCGAGATGACGATGATAGGGTTGAGGATGTTGGGGATGATATGCCTTATTATGATTCTGGCGTTTTTGAATCCTAAAGCGCGGCCGGCTTCCACAAAAGTTGTCTCACGAATTGACAGAATCTGGCCTCTGGTGACGCGTGCCACCTCCACCCACATGGTGAGACCGACGGCAATGAACACCTGCACCACGCCTTTGCCAAGAGCGAATGTTATTGCAATGACTATCAATAATGTAGGCAGCGACCATACCACGTTGATAAGCCACATTGTGACGTCGTCCACTCGGCCGCGGAAGAAGCCGCCGAGGCCTCCGACAAAGAGACCGATAATCACAGAGAGTAACACTGCGATGAAACCGACCGAGAAACTGATGCGGGTGCCAAGGACGAGGCGGCTCAGAAAATCGCGCCCGAATTGGTCGGTGCCAAGGAGATATTTGCGGTGAACTATAGGATTTTCAGGCAAAAGCGAGTTGTCGACAACCTCTTCTTGTACTGCGCCGGTGTGCTCAGGATTGAAAATGTAAACAGTGGTCGTTTTCTCCTCAATTTTCAACGAGTCAAACGGGATTTGGCGATATGGCGAGGGCTGTCCGCTCCAAAGTTTCTTGAAAAATCCGACTTTCTCGACTTGTGTCGGCTTGTTGACGAGCAGTATGTCGACTTCGAAGCCAGGTTTCTGGGTTGAAATTTCCAGAATCTGGGTGTTCGCGTCCGGGGTGTTATCCGGAATTATGAAGTAGGCGAAGACCGCCATCAGTGCGCATAAGATGATGAAAATCAACGAAATCATCCCGGCGATGTTCTTCTTGAAACGTCGCCACGCTAACTGCGATGGGGAGAGGAAGTCGTTGTTTTTCATACAAATTTATTTTTGCAAATATAGTAATTTTTTGGATGAGATTTCTCCACTTCGGTCGAAATGACGAAAAAAAAGATTATCTTTGCAGCAAAGATTTAAGGAGTAGTTATATTCCTCCAAAAATCAAAATTGTTTAAGATTTTTATACAATGGATGGTAAAGTATACATGACAAAACGGTCACGTGATTATTACGAAGAAAGCAGGCGTCTTCGCAGGGAAGCTCTTGAAATTGCTGATACATACAAGGGTAATCCATTACGATTTACAATATCAAATGGAATCTTGATGGATGTTGAGATAACTAAATCGGATATCAAGACAATAGTTGGTAAAAACACAAACGACAACTTGTTTAATACAGTTAAGAATGCATGGGCGAAAGATTTGAAAAGTTATTTGAGAGGAGCATTATACGAAGGATGGAGAAACACTGTAGATGGTAAACATCCAGAAAGTGCCTATTTTGCATATTATAGCCGTAGATTGGGGGCAAACACTTATCTTTGTTTGAGGCGAATGAAAGGTAGTGGAATATATAAACCTTATGCTTTTATTGATCAGCAAACATTTGATAATGAAAAAGATAGCATTATTAAAGAGAAACCGCCTCTGTAGTTTGCTATCCCGATTACGGTGCTACTCTACTACAGGGGCGGTTAGGCTCTTATGCCTTTTCCCGATGCAAATATACAACTTTTTTGAAAGATGTGGCACTTTTTTTGTAAAATTTTGCATTTGTTTTGAAAAATTTGTAATTGTGCAGAACTAATTCACGGAATAATAACAAAAATAGTTGCTTATGAGATAATCGCATTGTTAAAATGCACATCATAGAATAAGGAAAAGCGAAAAGGTTTATGTAAGATATAAAATCTTTTAACAATATATTTTGTCTAACACAATAAAATAGTGCGCTGTCTGGCGCGCTTTTTGTTGTTTTTCAATAAAAATTCACTTTTTTGTGAATATAGTAATTTTTTGGATGAGATTTCTCCACTTCGGTCGAAATGACGAAAAAAAAGATTATCTTTGCAGAAAATTGTAAAGATGAAAAATCTGCAGAGCATCATCGAAAAAGCATGGGACGACCGCGCATTGCTGGCGAAAAACGAGACTCGCGAGGCGATTTGCGAAGTGGTGCGGCTCCTTGACAGGGGCGAGATTCGTATTGCTGAAAAGCTTGAGGGCCAATGGGTTGTGAACGAATGGCTTAAGAAAGCCGTTATCATGTTTTTCCCGATAAACGACATGGAAGTGTCCAAAAGCGGCATCTTCGAATATTACGACAAGATTCCGTTGAAGGGTGGCTTTGAGCAGGCTGGAGTGCGTGTGGTGCCTCCGGCGACGGTGCGTTACGGCGCTTTCATAAACCGTGGCGCGGTGCTGATGCCTTCATATATTAATATAGGTGCTTATGTCGACAGCGGAACCATGGTCGACACTTGGGCAACAGTGGGCTCGTGCGCGCAGATTGGCAAAAACGTGCATCTGAGCGGTGGCGTCGGCATTGGCGGAGTTTTGGAACCTGTGCAGGCAGCACCGGTAATCATTGAGGATAACTGTTTCATCGGGTCGCGTTGCATTGTGGTGGAAGGTGTGAGAATTGAAGAAGAAGCTGTGCTTGGCGCGAACACCGTCATCACGCAATCGACGAAGATTTTGGATGTGACAGGGCCAGAGATTAAGGAATACAAAGGCGTGGTGCCGGCACGTTCGGTGGTGGTGCCAGGATCGTATACAAAGCACTTCCCGGCAGGCGACTTCCAGGTGGCTTGTGCGTTGATAATCAAGAAGAGAAACGAGTCGACCGATAAAAAAACATCTCTCAACGAAGCGTTAAGAGATGTTCAAGTTTGAGGGTAGAAGGTGGGATTCGAACCCACGACCCACGGAACCACAATCCGGTACTCTAACCAGCTGAGCTACATCTACCATCTGGATTTGCGGATGCAAAAGTACGAATTTTTTTAATACGTCCGCAAATTTTTTATAATTTTGCAAAAATTATTTTCAAAGATGGGTAGAATAATGGCAATCGATTATGGCAGAAAGCGTTGCGGCGTGGCTGTGACCGATCCGCTGCGCATTATAGCCAACGGTTTGACGACTGTTAGAGCCTGCGACCTGGTTGCTTTTATTCAAGATTACGTGAAAAAGGAACAAGTTGACGAGATTGTGGTGGGCGAGCCGAAAGACATGCACAACAACCCGTCGGAGTCGGCGCAGTATATCGAACCGTTTTTGAAACAGTTGCGCAAGGCATTGCCCGCCATGACGGTGAAGCGTTTTGACGAGCGATTCACCTCGGTGATGGCGCATCAAACCATGATTGACGCCGGTTTGGGCAAAAAGGCAAGGCAGAATAAGGAGTTGGTGGATACGATTAGCGCGACGATTATTTTGCAATCATATATGGCATCATTAACTTCTTCCGTCATTTCGACCGAAGCCGATAGGCGGAGTGGAGACCTGAGCGAAGCGAAAGCATTCACCTCTGGTGAATAAATCTCGAGATAACAGATAACAGATAATAGATAACAGTTAAAAAATGGTTTTACCAGTTGTGGCTTACGGGCATCCGGTGTTGAAGCACGTGGCCGAAGATATTGAAGAAAACACACCCGAACTGAAGCAGCTTATCGCCGATATGTTCGAGACTATGTATTATACCGAAGGTGTCGGCTTGGCTGCACCTCAAATCAACAAGTCGATCAGGCTGTTTGTGATTGATTGTGACCCGTTTAAGGACAAGTATCCGGAGGGCGCCGGCGTGAAGAAGGTGTTTATCAACGCCGAGATTCTTGAGCTTGGCGGCGAGCCTTGGATGTTTAGGGAAGGCTGTCTGAGCTTGCCCGACATGGGCGAGGATGTTGAGCGCCCGAGCAAGGTGAAGCTGTACTACATGGACGAGAATTTCGTTGAGCACGAAGATGAGTTTGACGGCATAGTGGCGCGAGTGATTCAGCACGAATACGACCACCTGGAGGGCAAATGCTATGTCGACCGAATCAGCCCGATGCGTAAGATGTTGCTCAAGAACAAGCTGCGCAACATTTCCGAAGGCAATGTCGATGTCGATTACAAGATGATTTTCCCGAATAAAAAACACAGAAGGTAGCTATTAGCTATTAGCCATTAGCTATTAGCCATTAGCCATTAGTTATTAGCCATTAGCCATTAGATGTTAGGAGGTTGGTGTTATGAAAAGAATATTAGCGATTTTAATTTTTGTGGTTTTCGTTGCTTGCAGCAGTGATGATCCGGCCAGGAGGATTGAGAAGTTGGAGCAGCAGCTGTTTGCCACCGAACAGGCTGTCGACCCGGTGCTGGCCGACGAGTTGGTTACAGCTTATTGCGACTATGCCATCAAGTATCCCAACAACGAGAAAACTCCTGAAATTCTTTTCAAGGCGGTGAATGTTTCGATGAATATCGACAATGCACAGCGCACCATAGCCATCATCGACAAGATGATTAAAGATTATCCCGACTATCCTCGCACTCAAGCCGCACTGTTTGTGAAAGGCTTTATTTTTGAGACCTATTACGAAAATTTCGACGTGGCCCGACAGGTTTACGAGCAGTACCTGGCCCTATATCCCGACGGTGAGTTTGCCGAAGCATGCCGTGCATCAATCGCAAATTTGGGTTTAACCCCCGAAGAGCTGGTGAAGAAGTTTGAGAATCAATAAAAATATAATTTTTTTGTTGTTCATATAGTATTATTGTATATTTTTGCGGCCATAATATGAATAGAATATTGGCTATCGATAGCTGATGCTCATTCATATATAAAAATTAACTGTTTAAAATAAATCAATAATATGAAAAAGCTTTTAAATACGAAAGCTTTAACGCTATTATTAATAATGGCATTTGCTCTCGGTTTAACCCAATGCAAAAAGAAAAACATTGACACAATAACCCAGAATGGTCTTGTTGGGAAGCAGGTTTATATTAGTCTGCATATTGAAAACAGCGGAAAGCATATAGTATATCCCGACACAGGCATAGTGGAGTTTAGCGAGGGCGACAAACTGTATGTCGGAAACGACGGTAAATATATCGGTACATTGACATACCAAGGTGGTGTATTCAGCGGCACAATCAATGATCCTCAAAAGACAGACTATTTGCATTTATATTTCATTGGTGGACTTGAGCCTGGCGATATCACTAAGGGTGTTACTACCGACTTCACATTAGACATTGCCGATCAGAGCAGCAGTCTCCCGGTTCTTTCCTATAATCATTCGACACGGAAATATACTGAAGGTATTACAGATTACGGCTGTATGTTGCTCAACAAGTGCGGTTTGGTGAAGTTCACTCTTGCTGAAGGCACTTCGGAAGCTGTTAAGGTGGCTGGCATGAAGACAGGTGTCACCATCAACTTTGCCGACCCAAGTAACCCTATCGTTGCCAACGGCACAAAAGACGCCATTACATTGAAATCGGAGAGTGCGACCGAGAAATGGGCTATCCTTCTTCCGCAGGAAGCTGTTTCCAAAGGGTTGGCTATGATAGATGGAAAAGCATATAGTTGCGATATTGCGGCAGTTGAAAATAACAGTTATATAACGACCAATACTATTGACAACACAACACCTTCGACAGATAAGGTGTTTACTGTGAGCAAGAATGGCAATGTGGTCCGTTTTAGTCCCGGCAACCTTCAATACGACAAAAGAACCGGTGAATACAGTTTCATGGAACATCAATACGACGTGGTTGAAACAGCAAATCTAAATGTCGGCACCAACTATTTAAGGCAGGACATAGTGGGTCTCTTTGGTTGGGGAACTGGCGACAACCCGACTATGACATCGGAAGATACCCTTGATTATGAGGTTTTTAAAGACTGGGGCGATTATTGTGGTGATCCGACGGGTAATTCATATCATTGGTTTACCCTTTCGGAGGACGAGTGGGTATGGCTTATAGGTATTAGGGCTGAAGCGGAGCCAGGAGTCACCTGCAGAGAAGGAAATCGTTTCCTGCACGCCAGAATCGCTGTAGGCGGTAAGAGTTATTATGGAATTATCGTATATCCTGATGGATATGATGGAGGTGTAGGTAGTTATGTATATAATAATTATCGGAATGTTGCTTCAGTGTCAGCCGGTGACTGGTCTTCGATGGAGGCGGCCGGCGCTGTGTTCTTGCCTGCTGCCGGCGTGCGCAACGGGCTGAAAGTGGCAGATTGCAACAAAAGTGGCAGTTATTGGTCCAATACTCTTTCTAGTTATCATATTATATTCTATAATGATAGAGCTGTATATTTATTAGAATTCATGGACGATCTTTTCACGTCTATGGATCCTAGCGGTTATACTCGTCGTGTTTATGGTAAGTCTGTACGCCTGGTGCGATAGGTTGGTTATTTTTTTTAAAATTGGTGCTGCATGAATAGAAATTATTAGTAATTTTGCAGCCCCAATTATGAAGAGCTTATTAACTATAAACAAAGTCAAAAATTTCTTACTGCAGCAGACTGCGGGAAGAATCATTTTGGTTAATACCCCCCCCCTAGTCAAGTAGTTGACTATCAAGTTGTTACGTAAGTTTTATTAAAATAAAAAATATTCGGAGTCTTCTACATCTGAAGATTCCTCTTGTTTTGGCATACAATAAAAATCAGGATATTATTAATTAAAAAATTTAAAAATTATGATGAAAAAAAGTTTACTTTTAACAATTATGCTATTGAGCGCTGTGTTCATAGGAACGGCATGGGGACAAAACCAACCAGATTACACTAATCATGGCTTTGAAGACGATGATCTTGAGGGTATGACAATGTACGAGTGTCACACTAATAGCAGAATAGGATCTATGGATGTAAGTTTAGGTTATGGTGCTCGTGCATTTCATTTCACTTTAAACACGTATGGTGTCCAATATCTTATATCTCCTGAATTTGAAAACAATGATGGTGTTACTGGTACATTTGTTTATGGATTTACAAATAATACTGACGATGTGTTTTTTAAAGTTGGATATTCGACATCAGTCTCTATAGATATTGAATCTTTTGTTTGGAATGAAACACCAATATATGCCGTTGGTGGTAAAAATGAATTTGCAATTGATTATTCAAGTATTACTAATATAAAATATATTGCTATCCAATGTCAAATAGATGTTACCCAATCTTCAGGAGAGTATTTGTATATTGATACATTTGAGATAACAGGTGCCTCAAAGGTTGACTATACTACGCCAAATTTTGTTGAGATGTCTGATATAACAAAAAATTCTGCAGTTTGTAGTTGGGTTGGCGAAAGTGATGCATCATTTAATGTTCGCTGTAAGGAATATGGTGCTGCTACTTATTTGATAGAGGAGACAACAAACAATATGACATATCCATTGGAAGGTTTAGATGTAGGGAAAAAGTATGTTGTTAGTATTCAAGCTGTATATGAAGGTAATCATACCAGTAATTGGACAACAGAAAAATCATTTTATACAGATTGTGATGATGCTGATAAATGTAAGATTACTTATGTGTTAACAGATGAATATGATAATTGGGAAGATGGAGCAGCAATAAATGTTGTTGATGATGAAACAGGAACGCTACTTGATGTGTGGACTATTGATGATGGTAGCGCTTATGTTGAAGGTGATTTAGCCGTATGTAATGGTAAGACGATAAGTTTTGTATGGGTAAAAGGAACTTGGGATGATGAATGTGGTTTCGTTATCTATGATCCTAGCGGAGTAGAGATTATTAGCGTGGATGATGCTTCCAAAATTGATGAAACTCCATTTGCTACATACACCATGAATTGCCCTTCATGTGAAAGACCACAAAATATTGTTGTTACAAATATAACTAAAAATTCTGCCGACATTTCTTGGAGTGGCAGCAATGATAGTTATACGGTTGAAAAAAGAGCTTTGAACGAATTGTCAATTCAAAGATTTGAGAACACTGCCGATATCTCAGAGTGGCAAATGGTTAATAAAAGCCAAAATGATATGGGTGTATATAAATCTGTAGACGGTGAAAAATTGGCGAGAACAGGAAATAAAGGTTTTCTATTTGCTTCTTTTGATTATGCAGATGACCCTAATCAATTTCTTGTATCACCAGTTATAAATGATTTGGGAACGACAGTAGCGTTTTATTATAAAAACGTTAATGGTATGGAAACTGAGGTTTTTAGAGTCGGTTATTCAACAAAAGAAAACCCTGATGTTGATAATGACGATGACTGGAATTGGGATAGCTCAATAAATGTACCTGAAAATGATACAGAATGGCATTTATACACAAGAGAGTTGCCAGCTGGTACGAAGCACGTAGCCATCAACTACATGTCAGACTATTTGTATTATTTAGCTGTAGATGATTTTGGTATATATAATGGAACATGGGCGGAAGTGGATGAGGTGGATGAGGTTAATGAGGAAGAAATTAATCTTGTTAATCTTGAATCTAACGTTTTATATAGTGTCCGTGTCCAAGGTAATTGTACTTCGGAAACAAGTGATTACAGTGATATTATTAGTTTTACTACACCAATAGTTTTTACAGAAAATGGACACTGGGATGAAACTGCAAAATGGAGTACGGGTACCACTCCGAGTATTTATGATTATAATGTGGTAATTAATGCTTCTGTTACAATACCAGATAACATCACGGCAACTGCAGCTAATATTACTCTCGACGGCGGCTCAATCACTATTGAAGACGGCGGTCAGCTCATCTGCTCCAACTCAGTAGCTGCGACAGTGAAGAAATCAATTGAAAATGCCGATGCAAAAGATGCTAAAGATCACTGGTACACAATTTCAGCCCCAGTTCACACTGACGATTACAATTATGTAACAATCGGCAACGAAACAACTGTCAACCTCACTAATAATGGTGCTTACGACATGTTCGCATACGAAGAGTCAACTCACACATGGCTTAACCAAAAGAATAATGGTGAAGCAAATGGCTTCGATAAAATGTATGCAGGTCAAGGTTATATGTACCGCAAT